>JGI24422J19971_10000505_pt1 | contig 21844 bp, 21 predicted proteins | sample DeeMarSWOR152_54_FD_19971 | JGI IMG/M metagenome (IMG submission 19971) | reverse complement strand
CCTGAAGCTATACTGGTACTTGCTGTGTAGACTGCAGCGCTACCGGTGGCGCACGCGGCTTCAACTCGTATTGGACCTTTTTCCTCAAGCCCGACATACTCGTTTATCGGTACGGCTGGCATCAACTCATAGGTTCTCGTTCCCGCTGTGCCAACAACACTTAGATCTATGTCCTTCTGCTCTATTCCAGCATCTTTGAGAGCATCCTTCCCCGCTTCAAAAGCAAGCTCCTGTATTGTGACATCAGAGCGCACACCGAATCTAGAATGGCCAATACCTATTACAGTTACCTTCTTTACCATAACTTTCTCCTCCTTTTCTGTTCCTCTGATATGTCAGTTATTAAAGTTATTCATGTTAGCCGTGAGAAAGGTTTTTAGACGCTTTGTTAAACTTGTAGTTGGCAGATGCGCGGCCGTAGTCTAGTCTGGTTAGGACATCAGCCTGCCACGTTGACGACCCGGGTTCGAATCCCGGCGGCCGCACCATCTATCGCGTATCAGTTGTGCGAATGTAATACCATTTAATATTTCAGCATCTGAAAAACAACGTTTTCACTATTACTCTGCTTTATGGTTAAATTTAATACGATTCTTAGATGGCTAGCCTAATCACCTCGTCAACCAACTCGCTCGTGATGCGCGCGCTGGTAGAACCCTATTCGCGAAGATGAACGTGGATAGGAGTCGTGACTACCTATCCGTAGCGGCATACAGACCTGCATCATATTCAAGGAATAGTAAGCCCGTTGATAGGATATTTACAGCTGTTGGGCATGGATCGCTTGAGGCGGCGCTAAAGAAGCACATTTAGGCGACTTAGTAACCAGAAAGAAATTTGAGCTTGGCTGATAAAAAGAGTTTTCCCGTTTTAGACAACGGTTTTCCCGCTCCTCATAACAGGCTTTCCGTCTAGGTAAAGGTCTGGTTTGGGTAGGACGAAGTCTTGGTGGAGGTCAGCTGAGATCTTACCCCCCATATGAGCGTTATCTCCAATAGCTATGTGTACAGTTCCCTTGATCTTCTCGGCCTCAAGCACGTTGTCGGGCCTCTTCGCATACGGGTTAGTTCCTATTCCGAGCTCAGCGAGGTTCCGCCTAGACTTATATGGTTCCTCATCAACCCCAAGCTTTAGAAGCTTCCTGAATTCGTCTCCAACATTATCTCCCCCAGTAACCTCGATAACCTTACCACGCTTGAACACTAGGGTCATGTTCTCGGTTAGACCTGTGTGCCATCCCTTTTCCACTACAACCTTTCCATTAGCTGTTCCTTCAAGCGGAGCAATGTATGCCTCACCAGATGGCAGGTTTCCGAATGCGCCGGTCTCAGCGAATATCCCGGCGTCGACGAGTCCGGTCCTGCCCTTGAGGCTGAACGTGATGTCGGTTCCAGCAGAAGTCTTTACGGTAGCTTCGTTGGCTTCAGTGAGCAACTTTGAGAGCTTCTCCGTCTCCTCTTTGACCTTCGTGTAGTCGGCGCTCATGGGGCCTTTCGGGTAGAACATGTCAGCGAGGAATAGCGGCATACTTGCGACCCTCACCTTCGCCTTGGTTGCGTCCTCCCTTGCTTTTGTGTGTGACAGGGAATACGATGTTATCGCGATGAGGACATCAGCTGTCTTTAGCTTCTCAGCCGCCTCGGCTCCAAGCTCAGCTCCGTGGCTACCAACCGATGGATACACATAAAACTCAACTGGGCACTCTGGGAATCCTTCAGCCGCGATCTCACTCACGGTCTTCGCCAGAAGCGTTCTCTGAGTGAAGTCTGTGAGCTTGTCAACAGTCTTCTCCTTCCAATCACCGAGGGTGGGCGCGTCGGTTACAACAAGCACCTTCTCATCGCTCTTCAGTCCCATGTTAACCTTAAACATATCTATTACGCTCTTCCTTATCTTCTCCTTGCCTATCATCTCACACACGTCCCGGTAATCTTGTTTCTTGACCTGTGTTTAAATATTTAACGTTAACTTCTTCTCAAACATAGTTTCTGCCATTCCCTACGAGCAGGTCACAGTTTACGATTATCACTATGACTAGGTACATCGTCACTTTATGTTTAGTCCCTCCTCAGGAAAGACTGCGGATTTTTGAGTGCAGTAAGTATTTGGGTCCAAAAGACCTATACCTGCGGCGATGCAATTCTTATACTAACTGAGATCTCGCTTGATTTCCGAAGACAGAGAGATCAGTTGATGGAGAGGCATTAAATTGGATGTTTGGGATGCGGTAAGAGGAAGGAGGAGCGTAAGAAAATTCAAAGATGATCAGGTCGAAGACGAATTAATCAGGAAAATATTAGAGGCAGGGCGGTGGGCACCGAGTGGCAGTAATATGCAGATGTGGGGAACGAGGAAGTTTGTCGTCATAAAGGATAAGAAAACCCTAGATATGATTCGGAAGGTTTCACCGGGTTATCTCGGGACAACTCCCCTAGCCGTTTTGGTATGTTCAGACCAGAAGGTAGCCTATCAAAAGTGTGGCAAGCTCGGCCGGGACTACCTGACGATAGCTGACTGTGCCATGGCGGTTGAGAACATGCTGTTGATGGCTTACTCCCTCGGCTTAGGGGGTTGTCCAGTAAAATCCTTTTCCTCCACAGCCCTGAAGCACATTCTGGAAATCCCAGAGGGTGTCGAACCGGAACTCATGGTGGTGATAGGTTACCCGAGTAAGAAGCCATCGACTCCTCCAAAAATTCCTCTTGAAAAGATAACGTATGTCGACAAGTACGGCGATAAGTTGTTCAAATAAGGGTATGGGTAGGCATATGAGCGGTGGAAAGACGGATACGGGAAATGAGTATCTTTTCGAGCTGGCGACCTTCTTGGCTATAAGCGCGAGGGGTTGTGTAGATGAACCGCCCAGTTATGGCCCCTTCAGGCTAATAGACGGGCTAAGTAGACTGATAGATCTACCTAAGTATGCCGCTTGCTTGAGCGAAGACAAGTTCCTCGAGGACATAAAGAACGAAGTTGATGAAAAAAAGTATCTTGTTATGTCCGATATGGAAGGCTTCCGCAGATTTCTCGACGAACTGGTAAGACGATTTGCAGTGGAGCTGAAGAAGAGATCTTCAAAGTGACGGACCTGCATCCACTTTTCACGTCAAGGAACAGGGTGAAAACGAGTTCAGTCTTAATCCAAGATTTTGATTAAGTAACTTGCATACCTACATCATCTTAGACTACGAACCCTAGACAATAATCCTAGGGATTTCAAAGGAGGTCACCGATGTGATGCTCATTTGCAAGACGGAGCCCTTCTTATTGAAGCCCTACGGGGCTTCAAGATCCGTCTAAAGCGAAGACGCGTTTTTGGATAGTTACGCTTCTCGGTATGAAAATTTTTATATGGAAATGAGAAAAAGGATAACGAAAAGGTGGTATTTATGAAAATCTATGTGATAATACCGATACTGCCTCATAAGGGCCTTGAAGAACTAACAAACAAGGAGTTCAAGGCCGCTGCACGACCAGACACCGAGATTTTCGTTAAGAGTATCAGAAAGGGACCTGCTTCGATTGAGTCAAAGTACGATGAGGAAATAGCGGCTCCATGGATTTTGGAGGAGATAGTTAATGCCGAGAAGCAAGGGTATGATGCGGTGATCATAGATTGCATGGGTGATCCCAGCCTGCATGCGGCTAGAGAGATAGCAACGATTCCGGTCATAGGTCCATGCGAGGCATCGATGGCCATCGCCTCGACTATCAGCCATAAGTTCTCTGTCGTCACCGTCCTCACTAACATTGTGAGGCTTTTCGATGAGATGGTTAAGGTGTACGGCTTTGGCTCGAAATTTGTTTCCACGAGGTCGGTTGAAGTCCCCGTGCTTGATCTAGAAAAGGAGAGGAAAAAAGTAGAAGAAGCTCTGGTTTCGGAGTCAAGGAAGGCGATGGAAGAAGGAGCTGACACCATCATTCTGGGATGCACCGGAATGGTAGGTATGGCGAAGGCGCTTCAGGCAAAGCTGGGTGTCCCGGTCATCGACCCTGCTGTGGCCTCCCTTAAGATGGCGGAGATACTCGTCGATATGAAGCTGACCCATAGTAAGGTCTACTTCCCAAAGCCCCCTGAAAAGCAGAGAGTCACGTAGAATTAGCGGGAAGAGTTGCAAACCCATACGTTTCAAAGGCTGGTCGACAGACATCATTCTCAATCATTGCTAGCTAGCCCTAACCCGCTAGGTCAGATGTGAGTGGGAAAAGTTTTATTACTCCTCCTTGCTCTAATTGCTTTTTCGGAGAAAAGAAAATGAGGATACTTAAGGAGAAGGAGCTAAGGGATATTGTACAAGGAGCTACTCTGCTTGGATCCGGCGGTGGTGGTTCACCTGACAACGGTATGCAACTGGTGAAAAGCCTGCTGGAGATCACGGATGAGGTTAAGTTAGTGGACCCAGAGGAAGTGCCAGACTATAGCATGGTATGTGTTGTAGCTGGAATGGGCGCCCCTGAAGCTCTGCTTAAGAGAGGATGGGAGAAAGAGGACGTGCCCGCCCTAAAGCTGATGGAGGAGGCGACCGGTAAAAGTATGGATTATACCGTAGCCGTCGAGACCGGGGGCTTCAACTCTATAACCCCGATGCACGCGGCAGCTGCTCTGGGAATTCCATCCATTGATGGGGGTGGCATCGAGAGGGCCATACCTCAGCTTGAGATGACCATGTTCCACGTTCACAATATACCAATAGCCCCGACTACGTTAGCGGATGCAAGCGGCAACTTTGCTGTTCTGTATCCTAAGGATCCGCCTATGGCGGAGAAGATGGCTAGAGGGATAACGGTGGCTTTCGGGATGAAAGCCGGCATAGCTTGTCATCCAATGGCTGGTTGGCAACTAAAGAAGAGCGTCATCCCCGGAATCCATACGAGGGCTGAGAAGGTTGGTGGAGCGATGAGGGAGGCAAGGAAGAAGGGTAAAGATCCTGTGGAGGCCGTGGTGAAGGCTACAGGTGGATACGAGATTGCAAGGGGAAAGGTTGAGAAGAAGACCGTTGAGACTAAGGGCGGCTTCGACTACGGGAAGGTTCACGTCGCCGATGTTAGGGTCGACTACAAGAATGAGAACATGATAACGTGGAGGGGTAAGAAGCCTGCGGTCATATCGCCCGACCTGACCTGCTGGATGACAACGGATGGTAAGCCTCTCACTAACGCGGACATAAAGGAAGGGTTAGAGGTTGCGGTGATAGGGATAAAGGCCCATGAGAGGTGGAGAACCCCTGAAGGACTTGCGGTATACCACTCCGTCCTTAAGGAACTAGGCTACACCGGGAAATACATACCCCTAGAAAAACTACAAAAATAACCCCCATTTTTTTATTGACGTGTTCCAAGAGCCTATTTCTTTCTTTTATAGATCATCTTAAGGTTAGTTATTATACTGCGCAGGGACTCACCGTTTCAATCAAAGCGGAGCATACTGGAAATACTTCGCTGTGACAGCCCTGACCATTGTGATGGGACATACATAACTACGATTGCCCTATGGTGAGGAACACTAGTAGTACCTTCAACGATTCACCTGTTGCAAACAAACAGCCGATGATGCCCAAGACCGTCATCACTGCTTGGGCCGTGTCTCAAAATCCTTTCGCTACTCTAAGTTGTTCTTCCCCATTTTCCATCCTCAGAAGCCTTTTTTTCCTCGGTCCATTTCCCCGAATTGATAGTTTAACCCCAGATGTGTGATATATGGCCATCAACATCACATGAATGAAGATCCCCATCAATATCCGTACCTGGAGCCAGAACTGTCGGCTCACTCTGGTCCACATGAGATAGAGTGAGAGGATGCCAAGACGCCGATTAACTCACTGAAGAGTGTTCTGTATGTATCGTGTGGCTGCATAACAAATATATATGAACTGGCTACAACATTCTGGGAAGGGAGGTTTATGGGCGAGATAATAGTTGCAAAAGATATCGTCAAATGGTATGGTAAGGAGGTACTCGCGCTAAACGGTATTTCCTTCGGGGTTGATGAGGGCGAGTTCTATGTCATAATCGGACCCAGCGGTTGTGGCAAGAGTACCCTTATGAAGATTATGGCTGGAATACTTGATTACGACAGTGGAGGGCTCTATATAAACGGCAAAAACATGAAAGGTGTGCCAGCGCATAAGCGCGATCTTTCACTCATGCTTGAAACGTATGCTGTTTTCCCTCACATGAGCGTGTTCGACAACATCGCATTTGGTCTTAGAATGATAGGGAAGGATAAAGGGTATATTAAACGCAAGGTTACGGAGTCCCTCGAACTCGTAGGATTATCTGGATTGGAGAAAAGGTCCCCTGTGGAATTGAGTGGAGGGCAAAGACAAAGAGTCGCCCTTGCTAGATCGTTAGTGATCGAGCCCAGCGTCTTATTGTTGGACGAGCCATTAAGTCACGTGGATTATAGGCTCCAAAGAAAGTTGATGGAAGATTTTAAGACTTTGCATAAAAAGGTGGGCATAACGTTCGTTCTTACGACCCACGTTCAAGAGCATGCGCTGATTTTGGCCGACAGAGTAATGGTGATGAACACCGGGGTAATCGAACAGATTGGCACGCCCGAGGAAGTTTACCGCACGCCAAGAACAGTTTTTTCAGCCAGATTCGTGGGTGACATCAACCTAGTTCCCGGAGAAGTCGTCTCCAAGGACGATGCAGAATACGCTGTGAAAACGGAGATTGGTGAACTCAAAGCTTTGGCTTCTGGTGAAACAGATATGCTGGGTAAGAAATTGGTGTATGCAATCAGGCCGGAGTTTATTGAAGTTGGCAAAGAAGCCAGGTCTTGCAAAAACAAGCACAAGGCTAAGTTCGTTGGATACTATTATTTGGGGAACTTTGTTGAGTGCGTGTTCAATGTTGAAAACAAGGTTGATTTGAAAGTTTCTGTTCCCCCGGAAACGGCAGGCAACTTGAAGCTTGGCAAGAAATATGCAATAGGTTGGCGTTCAAATGATGTCGCATTATTGGAGAAACCAAGCGTCATAGAGGGACTAGACGTAGAGGAGGTAATCTATGGAAAATAGGAGAGGGCGATCGTGGTTAAGTACACAAATTACTTGATGCTTCTACCAGGCCTTCTACTGTGTGTTTTTTTCCTTGTTATTCCTTTAGGGATAATAATAAGAATAGGTTTAGCTGAATCTGTATCCACTGCTGAATTTGAAATACACGGTCTTACGCTGCAAAACTACGTGAGGTACTTCACGTCTCCTCAAACCATCGATATCTTAGGGAACACCTTCGGGACGGCTCTAATAACCTGCTTTATCTGCTTCCTTGTTGCATACCCATTCGCCTACTTCTTGACTTTCTACATAGAAAATCAAAAAATAAAATCATACATTATCAGTCTTTTAATGGTTCCGTTCCTGATCGACTGGAACATCAGGACGATCGCTTGGATACCAATCTTGGGTGATAAAGGCATTGTGAACTCTACTTTGATGTCCTTAGGTCTCATAAAAGAACCAATAAGCCTTCTCTTTGGTCAAGCTGGCTTGTACATAATATGGCTTCAGACCTATGTGCTGTTCATGATGTTTCCAATCTATCTAGCGTTGAATAGAATCGACCCAGACCTAATCCAAGCGGCAAAAGTACTCAAGGCGCCTCCTCACAGAGTGTTCTACGACGTAATCTTCAAACTGTCATTGCCAGGAGTTGTTTGTGGTTGGATATTCGTCTTCGTCAGCACACTTGGCGATTTCCTAACTCCAGGATTATGGGCTGGAGGTTTTCAAACCTTAGGCCTATCTATTTCAACGTTTTTCGGTAAGAACGTCTGGCCCTATGCTTGTACTCTCTCCACAGTCATGATAGTGATCGCGCTTGCGGCACTTTACATTCTTCTAAAGATGGTTGACATAAAGAAGCTTATCTACGAGAGTTGAGGCGTATGAAGTTAAGTGTTAAACATCTGCCGGCAAAAATCTACATAGCCATAATAATAGTGATTGTTTATCTTCCCATCATCTTGGTGGTGTTGCTTTCATTCAACGTTTCAGCTAACGTAACTTTTCCGATCACAGGATGGACACTAGATTGGTACATCGCCAAACCGAAGGGTTATGAGTACGGATCTTACATCTCGGTTCTGTACGATAAAAGTTTCTGGAAGGCACTCACAAATTCGGTTTACGTGTCTGTAGCAGCAGGGTTACTAACCTGTTTTATAGTGACCATGACAGCTTTAACTTTGCGTCGTAGGATACCGGGAAGAGATATCCTTTTCTACATGATTCTACTAGGCTTCATAGTCCCAGGAATCGCATTAGGCTTAGGAAATGTCCTTTCTCACCGAATGCTAGGCTGGAAACCCTCATTTTGGACACCCGTGATGCTGGATGTAATATTCGCAGTGCCTTTCGGTTTAGTACTCATGATGGCTAGATTCGAGCCGAAATTGATGGAATACGAACTCTCTGCGAGCTCTCTGAAAGCGAGCCCATTACAAGTTTTCAGGCATATAACCTTGCCCCTGATTATTTGGGAAGTGATTTCCGCAGCGATATTTGGCTTCTTGCTGGCTTGGAGTGAGGTTATTCGAACCCAGTTTGTTATCCATGGAACTGGTGTGCTTTCAACGTTCATCTTAACCGAGCTAGAGATTAATCCAGTAACCACAAAATGGTACGCTGCAGGTACTATCCTAACAGCCATTTCGGTTGCTGGACTAATAGTGTTTGCTTGGATCCTCTCAAGACAAACTGCTCGTAGGTAAAAAAAGGAAGGGGGTTTAAGGTAGAGCAGCCTTGAGTTGTTCCCACTTCGTTACGTAGTAGTCGTTGTCGTCGGGAAGGTCGGGTGTCAGGAAGTACCTCGTGATCTCCTGTTTGAACGCAACTGAACCTATGTCTCTTCTGTTGCCGTTGGGATCTGGGCTGCCTGTCCTCGGAGGTTTATCCTCCCAGAAGTGTTTGAAGTACACGTCAGGGAGGAAAAGCGCGTTCTGAAGTCTTTCTTCCAACGTCCAAAATTCCTCCCGGTCTGGCCAAATTTCCTGCATCACTTCGTCAATCGGCAGGTATGTCGCTTTGTCCATGTAGAACCAGTCGTAGAACTCGTCACCCATCGCTTCTTTGTAATCGTCAGAATAAATACGAGGTGACGGGTAGCCTTGTTTTGTGAAAACCATCTGGCACCATAGGTCAATCTGCCAATCAGCGAACTTGTAGCACCAAGGCACCATTTTTTCTGAGGCGTATTTTGATATGATATTGTTGTTGGTCCAGAAAAACGGTCCGTCTCTTAGGCAAGCGTAGTAAGTGGGCGTTCCTGCTTTCCTCGAGTCAAAGCAAGCGGGCTGATACGTCATTGTAAGGTATACCTCTTCGGTAGCCAAAATGGAGACGCTATCGGAGTACTTGAACCAGAAGCTTTTGAATTGTCCAGCCTGTACATCGGGAAGCAGGAAGTTAAAACATTTGTCGACATCCGCATGTGTCATGTTGGTGGGGGGCCCTTCAAACACAGCTTGACCTGAGGCATCCAGATAGTTAGCCACCTGGCCTAAACCTACCATTGGGTCGTCAATACTCGCAACTCTGCCTTTCCATTCTGGGTTGTGTAGCTCTTCGTACCCCATGCTGACCTGTGAGCCCTTCTCTTCGAAGGGCAGAAACTTGGGTAGATAAGAAAACGAGTCGTAGTTCCACATTAGTGGAACAGACCTCAAGGTTGTGCCCACTTCCTCCCACAGTAAAGACTTGAATCTCTCAGAGACCTTTGGAGGGAAGTAGCTGTCTGGATCGGTTATGCATTCCATCATTTCATCAGCCTTCCAATTGGATAGTTCTGACACCGGAACCGTTAGAAGCACACCTTCATCTATGAGGTGTCGGATCATGCCTGAGCCTCCCACATCCCAGTCACGGGGATTAGCAAGCTGTTTCATGGACAACACAAGGAAGTCCTCGAAGGTGGCGTCTATCGGCATCTCGGGGTTCTCTTCATTCCACTTCTCTATGCCGTCTGGATCTGGAAGGAAGAATGGATAACCCAGGTACCTCAGTTTCGGCTTTGGACGTGTCGCAAAGTAAGCGTATCCCGCCCCAGCGGCTATGGCCGCTCCTGCAGCCACACCAGCAGCGACTTTTAGGTATTTTCTTCGAGACATCTTATCGGGCTCTTCACTCTCACCCATGTTATCACCGCGCGAGCGGATATGCGTTGTTAGGTTTTTTTATTTAAGCCTTGTGGAAAGACTACAGTGTTCAATAGACCTATTCGGTATCACCGTTGAACCGGAGGAGCATGAGTTTTGGACCTTTGCCAGCAGCCCTAAAGATAGCTGAATCCTTGGTGCGCCCAAATCTGGGCCATAGCAAGGGCGTGCTACAACAAACCCTTAAAGCTAATAGAGCGAAATCACGTACCATGTGGTTATGGACGAAATAAAGGCGTGAGGAGGTTCGATGGATCCCAGAAAGTTGGATTCTAGGAGGAGACCGTTAAGATACGAGCGTATTCCAGTACCAGAACCAGACCGCGTACTCCGAAAGGGGTCGACTAGAAAAACAGGGAGGGATGCGCTGCGGGAGAATATTCTGGTAGCAAAGAGTATGGTGGAATTTGTAAAAACTCTTTTAGGCCCTCGTAGAAGAAGTAAGATCGTACTGTCAGAGAACGGGCGGGATACGTTAACTTTTGTAACAACCGACTTGAAGACGATACTGAAAAGAGTTAGGGTGTTACATCCCGTCGCACAACTTATGGCTGGAGCAGCGTTCAGTGTGTTCCAAGAGAAAGGAGACGGATCGGTTTCAACGGTAATCTTAGCGGGGAAAATACTCGAAGAATGTGAAAAATTGGTTGCTGAAGGGATCCATCCAAATATCATCCGTGATGGCCTGATACTGTGCTATAAAAAGGTAACACAAACCTGGGATAGACTCAGCTTTAATCCACAGCTAAATCCAACAGAGATCATTAGATCAACGGTTCACAACGCTCTCACTGGAAAATTACCATACCAGGATCGCGAGCACATTGCTACCTTAGTATCTGAGGCAACCAAAGTCTTGGGGTTAAAGACGTTATCGAGTGATGAAGGCAGAGACATAATCGAAGTTAAGAAAATAACGGGAAAATCCTTGAAAGATTCCTTTTTAGTTGATGGGTTAGTACTTTACAGAGAAATGTCAAACGTCAACATGCCAAAAAGAATAGAAAACGCGAGAATTGCGTTGATAAAAGGGGAGCTTAGAATTCCCTCGAAAAAAATAACGAGATATCAAGATTATCGGTTTGAATTTAATACTGTGGAACAATTCCGCAATTTTAGAGATGCCAAGTTAAAGTACCTTAAATCTATAACCGATAAGATACTCAACTCCGGAGCAAACGTAATAATGTTAGAAAGGGGAGTTGACGACTTCGTATTAGATTACCTTGCTGAAAAGAACATACTGCTAGTTAGACGTTTTCCGCACCCCGAAGTAGTCCGGGTGGCCAAAGCAACCGGAGCCTTTGCTGTAGCCAGCCTAGACGATATGGACCCTTCATGTCTTGGTTGGGCAGATATTGTGGAGCACGAAAAGATCATAGGTAGACCACTGTTAATCATCAAAGGTTGCAAAAATCCTAAGACTATAGATATTGTGCTGAGGGGGGTATCTAGATATCTTCTAGACGATGTAGAGCGCATTATCAAAGGCACAGTCTTAGTGGCTAGGACACTAGTAAAAGAGCCCCGTTTAGTCTGGGGAGGAGGTGCTTTTGAGGAGGAAATCGCTCTGGCTCTTAACGAGTACGCTCCGAAAATAGCGGATAAGAAGCAACTTGTGGTTAAAGCTGTTGCGAAGGCTTTTGAAAGTATCCCCCTGCTGTTAGGTAGAAGCGCCGGGATGAATGAAATAGACGTTATTACCGGGTTGCGCGCAAAACACAGCAGAGGTGAGGTGTCAGCGGGCGTAGACGTTATCAACTCTCAACTAGCCGACATGAGTAAGCTTAGGGTTTTTGACTCGCTGGCTGTTAAGAAACAAGTGATAAAAGCAGCGTTTGAAACAGCGTTAACAATTGTTCGCGTTGATGACAACATCGAGTGTCGAGAACTGCCAGAACCCGAAAAATACTATGCTAAGAGGATGGCGAAGACAAAAGACCGTGAGATAGGAGAAGAGGTTTAGCCCGAGTTCAGAAACGGGTTATCCAATCTCGGTTGGTCGTGGAAAACCATTGTGGCTGAGGTGACTCTTTTAGTGCACGTTTATAGCATATTTACCATTCACTATGTACTTTTGGAACTTCTGACACAATTCAGATGTTATGCCTTTCGTTGTCCACACTAAAGGTTTAAAGCTCTATCCCTGGTAGCTTCTTTGCTTTCTCCCTTGGGGTGCGGAAAACCTCTTTGCTTTGTCTCACTCCTAGGAGCACGATCATAATCGCGGTGTTAATTGCAACCCTTAACGGATCCAGCACTGGCACGTCGTACCCCTTCTCTTTTAGATGAGAAGATATACTTTCGGCCAAACCCGCCATTCCGGTGCAACCCAAAACAATAGCGCCTGCACCATCTTCGACAACAACTTTCTCAGCAGCCTCACCAGCAACTGCCTTTGTTTTTTCGATGTTCCTTTCCAGTTCGAGTACGGGGATGTTTATGATTCTTATAGAGGCCAGATTGGCTTCAAGACCGTACTTCCTAATTCCATCTCTTACGAGCCATTCTGTCTCCGGCAGTATAGTTATTACTGAGAAACGTTTTCCAAGCATAGAAGCGAGATGAACGGACGACTCACATGCACCTACTACAGGTATATTTGCGAGGTCCTTCGCTGCCTCAAGGCCGGCGTCGCCCATACAGTCGATCGTCACGGCGTCGCATCCTTGCTCCTCACTCCATTTCACCTTTTCCAATATGAAAGGTGTGTTTATCGATTCGTCATAGGCGTTTTCGATGGAGGCTAAGCCCTTATCTACAAAAACGGTCTGCAACTCCACTAGCCCTCCAGTCCTTTCTCTCACGAGGTTGGATAACTTCCTTCTCTCCTCAGCCGCGCCTTTAAAGGCGTCCGTGTAGATGTCGGGAAATATATTAATTATCTTAATCTTTTCCAACATGGCGCTCACTTTTTTTGTATGTAAGTGATTCCTTATATAAACCTTGGTGTTAAAGGTCAAGAAATTGGTTCTTTCCTGCGAAAGATTGGTTATACTGAATAAAGAAAAGATATCATTAGGGGGACAACCATTCTTTACTTGCACCCTGCTTTGCGAATTTCTTAACTTTCTAATAGTAGCCAGTAGAGAAATCCCGAGGATAATTTTGTTCTAAACTGTAGAATTAGATACCTGTATACGTACAAGTGTAGGTGTGGCTTCAGCGATATGTTCGGAAAGGAAGGGGGTAGAAAAAACTTAAGCGTGTTCCTTTAATTTTTAGATGAAAAACTTTATATTAAACTTTTTCCTAATTAAAATACGAAAACTGTGAGTAGTTATTTTCAAAGAGCAACTAAACTCTCGTTATTCGTAGTGATTATGCTTGTCGTTCTTGCAAGCAGTATTAACGTTATCTCGGCTGCTAAGTCATTTGCGATGGGCTCAACCTACGGGTATTTACCTCCTGGCGAACCGGAATTGGGCGAGGAGGCTGCCGACCGTGTGTGTATGTACACAGGCTTGATGGGTTGGACCACGTACGATTGGTATGGAAGTCACACAACCAAAATCTGGATACTTGAAGCGGCGAGTGGATACGGGGCCGCTAAGGCGATCTCGTTTTACATCGGGCATGGGAGTGTCGATTATTTCGGTAACTACTTTATCCTGGATGACACAGGCGTTTGGGTATATGATATTGACATCTATTATGAGACGGAGGATCAAAACACCAAGTACGTATTACTCTGGTCCTGTGAGCAGGGTGATGGGGTATGGGCGATGCCATGGGCTTGGTTACACACATCAGATATAAGCCATGACGGTTATCATAATCCCGATTTTGGAGGGCTGGCATTCATCGGCTTTAGAGAAATTGCACCATTCCTAGTATTGAAAATAGATGGCGTAAAGGAGGCGGGATTCAAGTTCATAGACAAGTTCTACTTTTGGCTGGCTGCGCCGCAACCCAGATATATAAACAGCGCTCTGGACCAAGCCTCATTGTATTTATGGGGGGATTACTTTGATGATTGTCCACTTTACACCGACCCAGATTACGAGATGAGAGTGTACGGCGACGGATTCTTCGACCTGGTGATTTAGGAGGAGAATGTTGAATTTGAGATATAGATGCCTCTTGGGCTTTATCCTAGTCTTGATGGCAGCGAGTTCTTTGACGTTGGCGTTTGCAACTGCTGATAGTCCACCCGTCGACATCGTAAGGGAAAGAATGCTCAAGAGACTTGAGTCGAAGCTTAAGGTGACATCAGACGAGTACAAGAACGAATACCGTCTGCTTTTGGACAATCTGGACATGCTCGACGAGGTCCCGAGCAGCATAGCCCTCGGCAAAACAATACTTGTCAACAGAACAGTTGGCAGCATGGATGTGTCAGGCGAAAGCTGCGACATCAAGCTAGTGCTAAGGGTTGATCACAACGAGGTGCTTGGCAAGAGCTGGGGCTGGGACTTCTACTGGCACAAATACCTGTGCCAAGGGAAGTATGAGGCGAGGATGCCCAACGTACTGGCCATCCGCCTCAACGAAACAGGATCCATCACCCAATTCGACGACCTTTGGCTGAGAAACTACCACCTAGGCAGCTTCGAAGTGAATGTTACGCCGGAGGAAGCAGTCGACAAAGCCCTTGAGGTGGCGAAGCCCAATATGGAGTGGATAGGGGTCGAGGGAATCTCCCAGATAAAGATGTACTTTAACTTTTACGAGGACGAAGAGGGAACCCGAGGCGAACCAGGCGTCTACTATCCAGGCTGGTGCGTCGAAATCTGCTACGACAACGCATACGTATTCCCCGAAGGCAATTTTATTGACGGCTATGACGCGATCATCTGGGCAGACACCGGAGAAGTCGAATCTCACAACGTAAGGGGCGGTTATGGATCGCCGCCAGGGGCGATAGTAATCCAGCCTAAACAAGACATTTCCACACCGACCTTCGAACCTACAAGCGTAGCAATAATCCTTGTCACCATCCTGGCGGCATCGTTAATCGTGGCTTATCATAAACGGGACAGACTCTTTAAGAGTATCTGAAGGATGATCAGAAGTATTAAGGAAAGCCTCAAACGACATTAGTAAAAGTCGCTGTTAGAAACATCTCGAGTAGAGGCACAGCCAGACTAGAAGAAAATCACTGACTTAGAATACCAACGATACCATTAGCAAAATAATCTTCCTTAAGGCCCCAGAACAATTTTGCAACAAAAATAAAGAAAAAAAGCTTCCCGCATAAAGGCAAACTATTTAGCTTAGAATCTTTTCAATCGGTGTATAATCAATATCGAAACCAAAGTGTTTTGGACCCAAAATTTCCAACCCTTTAACAGTTCTGAACTGTTCTCTGGCCTTCATACCTATTATCGCCAGTTTATCTCCTTCCTTTATGCCGGGATTAATCTTGGGCTCTCCAGTTTCAACATCGACAGCAGAGAAGATGTCTGGACTGGTTACGTATGGTTTCCCATCCAGCCAAGACACATGGTTTTCATTTTTGAAAAAATACTTAAATTCTCGACCTTTAAACTCATCCATTCCTTTTAACTTGTGAGTACCCCAGTAGTATCCTTCCCTGTCCTCCCATTCTTTCTCTATCACGGTTCCCTTGAACAATAACCATCCCCTTATTTCATCCACTATGGCTAGTACTGGATTTCGACCAGACTCTCTAGCTTCTCTAATTTTTTTCCCGATATTGAGAGATTCTGTAAGAGTGCCTGCGATTAGGACTTCTTTCATATCTTTTCCTTTCATCAAAAAGCCAGCGTCTCCCACTAAGCCAAAGGCTGCTGCACTAACTAATTTTCCAACTCTTTCAGCCATTTCATAGTTTACCGCCTCTATGATCACCGTTTTATCTCCCCATTCATCAACGCTGGTTATAGGCCACATTGGCTTATCTCTTAAGTATGGAGTGGTCTGTGGAATTTCAGGAATCGCTCGGCCAGCATAGTCTCCGTCGACTGTAATCTTGTTCAGATTGGCAGCTACTGCCAACGGCCCCGGCGTATTAGCGCCTCCTATTTCCACAGGTACTATTACATCTATTTCCTGTCCCGTATATTCTTCAAACATTTTCACTGCTTCAATCAGCTTTCTCTCGTATTTAGGTTCTCTCAAGCCTAGCTTTTTCATTTTGTCTTTTATCTCTTGAGTTTTAGGAGCTATAGAACCCATCAGGAAGGGGCAAACTGTCCATGCATCATCGTCTATTTCCGAAACATCTGTCCATTTTATCTCTTTCCCGTTTTGGAATTCCCTTTTCAATAGTTTTAATCCCTCCTCTGGCGTACCGCCTCCTCCTGTCCCGAGAAACGTACATCCTCTAACAAAATCCTCCAATTCATTTTCAGATTCCAACTTTCGACTTGGCATTCAAATCTCCCTCACGAAAACACATTTTTTATTAGTAACTTATATGACTTTCGAGATCTCAAAAAAATGTCTCTTTTTCCCGATCGCCACTGTGGTCACAGCACGTTTTTGAACGTTAGGTTATGGTCGGGCCATACTCCTCTCAGAAGCGTTTGTTCTTTATTCTTTAGATTATTGACAAAAAGAACTATTAAGATGTGCATGCATGCTTTGAATATTCAGGAGTAAATGCGGAAGTGGAATCCACCAAAGCTCTGAAAGTGAAAATTCTTGGGATTGTAGGGAGCCCTCGAAAAGGGTTTAACACCGAAGTGATGGTTAAGCACGCGTTGAAAGGCGCTGCCTCAGTAAGAAACGTTGAAACTGAGCTATACTCCCTCGCGGGTAAAAAGATTAGTCCGTGTAGATCGTGTTTCTCCTGTTTGAAAGAGAAAAAATGCGTAGTTTCCGATGACTTTCAAGAGTTCGCCATCAAATACGTAGGAGCAGATGGGTTGATTATAGGAAGCCCGGTGTACCACTCATCAATAACGGCCCAATTGAAGGCCGCAATTGATAGGCTGGGAAACTCGCTATGCGTCAAATATGACATGCAAATGCCAAGATTCTGCAAGGCGGGCGGTGCTGTCGTTCAGGGATTAAGCAGATGGGGAGGACAAGAATACGTTGTGAGCTTTATCGTAAATCATCTGTTACTAATGAAAAACGTTCCAGTGGCTCCAGATTTGTCTTTGTCAGAAAGCCCTGGCGCTTCTGGACAAGCGCCTCAGTTCGATTCTGTTTCAATAGTTAAGGATGAGCGCGCATTGCAAACGGCATTTAACCTAGGTATGAGAGTAGCTGAGATGGCGAAGATTCTGAAGATTGGACGGTTAGCCCTGAAGGATGAATTGCCAAAAGAGTATTTTCCATAGAAAGTATCTATTGCACGATTTTTTGGAAAGAAGCTCAAATTTTCCCTTTTCCACCATCCTTCGCGCCACGATGAACCACCCTTATGTACTCGTGTTCCTTGGCATTTTCCTCTGCAATTTCACTGGTTCGATCTATGGACGCGTCATCTACAACAATGATTTCAAGCTTTTCTTTGGGATAGGCTAGCTCGGTCATCCTTTGAAGGATTCGTCCGAATCCTAAATAATATGGAGATGCGCGCGCGTTTACTTACTCCTTCGGTTTTACACCCTTTCTAACATATCGAATTATTTGATCTTTAGTTAAATCATCAATGCCTAATTCTCTTAGTGATCTTCCCTCTTTAAAGAAGTCTCGTTTACAAATCGCAGATCCTAACGTTATCATCGATTTTATTATGGGGACATCTACATTGAGTTTTTGGGCAAGTTGATAACGCGCGTTACAACCAACCGGTATATCCTCTGTAAAATATCGATCTTCGATGGAAAGGGGACCAACTATCGGCGGTAGAATCACGTCTGAAAACGGAGCCCAATATTCTACGCCCATGACACTACCTTTCCAAAAGAACTGCTCATCATTATAGTTGACCATTTTTATCACAAGCGCTTTCGCTATCTTCCTCTCCTCTTGATAAAAGGAGAGTTGAACCCTAGAAACTGAGAGGCTCATGCCGTACTTATACATGGAGTATTTACCCTTCGGAATACCTAATGTTCCTTCCATCTCTGAAACCTCCATCGCGCCGACATTGAGAATTGACCCAGGAACATGGACAACAGGGTTTGGATTGGAAAGCCCCACTCCAATGACAGTGTCGCCTCTTTTAAGTTCGATTGTTCCATCAAACACAGGGAGATCCTTCAGGATTTTGAAGAATTTATCCCCATCTTTGCTTGGTAAAGCGTCGCATATGAGCTCACGCGTCCTTACAATACAGTTGACCTTACCGGGCTCTATTTTTCTGGTGGCATATGGCATTGAACTCCATCCACCAATTATGACATCTGCATCGCAGCCTTTCTCAAGCATCATCTCCTTAAGCAATAAGGAGCCAAAATTATCTGGAAATATGCTTACCACTTGTCCGTCCACAAGATATGTAATCATCTCTTCGAAAAAACGTTTATGACCCGTTGCTGGAACCGTTACCAACACCAAACCAGCCCCATCTAGCGCTTCAGACATGTCCGTAGTGACTATATCGACATTTGCAACCCCGGCTCTTCTAAACCATTTGAAATTATTCTGTAGACCCGCAAGCTCTATTTCGTGGGTCTTTAGAACTTCTCCTAAGCTTTTGGGAGCAAAGTCAGGTAGGTCATATAAGCGGATCTTGCACCCGGCTAGAGTCAAGTCAGCTGCAAAAGTATGTCCACAAGCTCCCCCACCAAGAATTGCTATTGGCTTCTTAGGTATTCTGTTCATATTTGCCTCGTAGTTCTATCAGCATTAAAAGTTTTTCTCTGATTATTCTGATCAACTATAAAAATTCCCGACAATGCCCTTGAATGGTTTGAGAACCGCGGACGCACACTTAATCCTCAGGAATGCGTTTTTGTATCGTTAGAGGCTTTGCTTGACGCTATTCCCACACCTACCAACCCCACCACAAATGGACATAAGCTCTATCCCCGCCTCTTGAATGACTTCATAAAAAGTCTGCCCTCTCTCAATCCTTCTCCTCAACCCAAACAGCTGAACAACGACATCAACCGTCCCCAAATCGCCCCCATTCGAGTGTAAAACTCTACATGTATTAAATTAGCGCACTTACCAAGATGTTCAAATAAGTTTAGCTTCCTTGTATTATTTTGATCGATCGAGGTCTTTTGGCCTTCATCATTAGAGTTTCGATCGATCGAAAATCTGATCTGGCAAGTAACAGTTGGAGCCTTCAAAAAACTCATCTACGTATCTATGTGGAGCAGACGGTCTCCTTTTCGTAGCTATGGCTTCCACGCCGAAAGAAAGCTTAACTAACCCTCTTCAGGTACACCCTTTTTCACGGTTAAAAACGTTCATCAAAAAAAGAAGCAGATGACTTCTATCTCAAAATCATTGTTTCTCTGTTTCTTCACGTTGTTTCTCGAAGCGGCGTGCTATTAAGATGCTTGCTTCCATTAAGACAATAAGGGGGATAATACACGTTATCTCTGTTACAAGACCTGGTTCAGGGTCTATAAAGGCGATCAAAACCACGGCGCCGAGGTATATGTATTTTCTGTTTTTCTTGATCTGTTCTGTGGTTATGATTCCTGCCTTAACGAGCAGAACGACATATGTTGGGAAGGTGAATATGAAGCCGCATAATAACAGAGTTAGCATGACTAGTGAAAAGAAATCTGAGAATGCGTATGTCGGGGGGAGACCGAGAAGGTTTGCGAACAAAACCATGGCTTTTACCGTTGCAGGTACGACCACTGCATATCCGAGGGTGAACCCGAAGATAAACAGGCTCGTGAAGGAGATGACGAACGGATAAATGAGTTTTCTTTCATGCTGATGCAATGCCGGATTGAGGAATTTGTAGAGCTCATACATTATCACCGGTGAGCTTATTACAACCCCAAGCATGAGGGAGACGTATATGTAAACCTCTAGCGGACTAAACCAGCTGATGGGCAGGAGTTCGATGTCAGCGGGAAGGAAGTCCGTCTGTATTTTTCTGATGGTAAACGACGAAATCGTTTGGTACCAAGGGTCGGAAGCGGATAGACTGCCTAAATCAAGCCGTATAGGAACAACCATCACAACGATTGTGGAAACAATCAAGGCATAAAAAACCGTGCGGAGACGAGAAAGCAGCTCCGTCGTGTGCCCCCAGAAGGTTAGCTCTTTTTCTTCCTCATCAGACATCCGAATCACTAACTCTGTGGTAATTAGGACGTTAACAGAGAGATTTATCCCTTTTTGGCGACCTTCTTATTCATTTCATTTAATATCTGTTCTACGCTTTTTCCTTCGGTTTCCACTCCCATCTTTCTCGCAGCCTCAATGATAGCCTCTTCCTCCTCTTCTTCACTCGTCTTTGGAGACTCCTCAGAGGTCGTTTTTTTGAATTCCCGTATGCTTTCACCGACAGCCTTTGCCAAGCCTCTCAGTCGGCCTGCCCCGAAAAGAAGAAGTATGATCGCGAGGATGAGGATCAATTCAGGCCAGCCTATGAAAGCCATATTTTTCACCTCTTTACAGCCTTAGTATTGGAGGCTTTCTCCTTTTTGCTTTCGATTTTCTCAATGATCTCTTTGGTTATCTGCTCGTTCGTTTTTCCTTCAGTAGTTACGTTTAGCTTTTTGGCGATGTCTAAAAGCGCCTTGTCTCTTTTCCATTTATCCACAGCCCTCAGTGGAGACCGAGAAGCTCCAGTTGAAGAAGGTCGAACAGCTTTCGTGAGATCCGAACTCGCCTTATTGAATTCTTGCATCGCCTTTCCCAGCTCTCTTGCGATTTTCGGCAACTTTGTTGGGCCAAAGACGAACAACAGTATTGCAAAAATCAGAATTACTTCTTGCCATCCAAGCACTTGACAAACGCCCCCAAAAAACTTTACATGGGCTTCCTTTAAAACTTAGTGGTAAAATGGGCTTCAATATCGATCGAAGAGGATTAGAGTTAAGAGGTGGGCGTAATCTCTGCAAAAGGGCATTAGGAAAAATCGCGTCGATGTCCCAGTGCTAGTCGACGGGAACACTTTCCGAGCCTCGAAGAAATCGCGATTAAGGAGAGACAAGCTCAATTCGCAAAATCTGTGGAGGAGCTTAAAACCTTCTAAGTGCAACGGATCTAGAACGGGCAACAGGTGCGGTCGCTTTCCGCGTCTGAGGACTATGCCCCATACTCGATCAGCCACATCATAAAGTTTTCTCGTTCAGAAACCAAAGGAATCATAACGTTTTACGTTAACATCGAAAAATATGAAGCCCAACTCCTCCAGCAGTACGTGCCCTTCTCTATTGTCTCTTCATGACTAGTATTTTTCCGCTGGGTAGCACCATTTGGGCGTCCCAGCCTTCGTTGAGGTAGCGTTCAAGTTCTTCTTCGCTCACTATCTTTTTTAGTCCTTGTTGTTGGTTTTATGTTGCGCGCGCATGGCGATTAACCTACCTTCAGGTTACCGTTTCCATCCATGTTGTCCAAAAGCTTTCGACCGATGCCCCTTGAGGAACCTGTTTTATTGGATATTGGAAAAGATCACTTCGTTGAATGCCATCTATACTAAACGTATTTGAGAATTTCAGCCAGAGTTCTGAAGTTCATTTTTAAGAGACGGAAGTTTCATAACAAATATTTGCAAGTAGTGATCTCTGTTGATTGGAGTTGGACTCGCGGCCGTGGTCTAGTCTGGTTAGGACACAGTCAAGGGTGTAAGCCTTCCAAGCCTGCAATCCCGGGTTCGAATCCCGGCGGCCGCACCAATCT
>JGI24422J19971_10000503_pt1 | contig 21876 bp, 24 predicted proteins | sample DeeMarSWOR152_54_FD_19971 | JGI IMG/M metagenome (IMG submission 19971) | reverse complement strand
CAAAAAAAGATATCCATACCTTCACCCTGTGGAATAGGGGCATGCCAAATGAAGAAACACGGTCTATCCTACAGGCCAATCACACGCTTGGGTAATGGCAAGAGATTATTCCACAGGGCAGACAATGAGCTTAAAAATCAATGGCTTCGGTTCGACAATGACGTGGCCCCGCTTTTCAGCGCATCTTTTGTCTATATTTGTGAGTGTAAGTGCTTCATTTGACTGGAGTCTCCTTAATCTTTGGAGGAAACCGTTGTCCTTGAGCGGAAATTGCTGGAGAGGTGGGGTACCCATGGAGGGTGAGCAGGAAGGGGTAAGTATTCCCCGCCTGCGAGCCCCGAAAGGGTCACCTCGAAAGCACGGAAGCGAAAGGACAAGGGTTTTCGGTAATCAAAAATAGAATTTGCCATATAATGAACAGGTTATGGAAATACACCCTATAAAACTCCGGAAACTCCAGTGCGTTTGACTCTTGCGGTTCTTTCTGGTAAGAGCGATCTATGTAGAAACAGCTCGAAGGCAAGGATCATATTATGAACTGCGTACATGCAAAGACGGTTTATACCGGGAACTCAGTTGTAGAGGACGGGTATGTCCTCTTTGACGGGCAGAATATCGCCGATGTCTCTAAGGGAAAAGGGGGCACGCTGCTAGGGGAATTCGAGGTGTTGACGCCCGCCTTTATCGATCCTCACAGCCACATCGGCATGACACGGGCCGGTGAGCCCAGCGAGGAGTCGGAGTCGAACGACAAGCTGGATACTATCTTCGCCCTCCCCGATGCGCTTGACTCCGTGCAGATGGACGACAAGACCTTCCAAGAGGCAGTTGAGATGGGCGTATTGTATTCGTGCGTGGTCCCGGGAAGCGGTAACATTATCGGGGGGCTTTCTGCAGTAATCCGAAACTACGCCAGGAACAGCACGGAGGCGCTGATAGCCCGCGCAGGTGTCAAGGCCGCCTTTGGGCACAATCCCATGTCAACCCAGGGCTGGAGGGGCACTCGTCCCTCCACACGTATGGGGGCAATAGCCCTGCTTCGGAAGAGGCTCGACGAGGTTTATCAGAAGATGCAAAAATACAGCAAGGCCAGGGGCAAGAAAAAGGAAGATATCAGCTTCTCTGCTGAGGAAACCGTGCTGCGGGATGTGCTGACCGGTAAGACCCGCCTGCGCGCACATGCTCACAAGATTGATGATATCGCCGTGCTGCTGCGGGTAGTGGACGACTTCAAGATCAAGGTCTCTGTCGAACACGCCATGGATGTTCACCAGCCCGAGATCTTCAGGGAGCTAAAGAAGCGGAACATCCCAGTCATCTACGGCCCACTCGATGCCTTCGCCTACAAGGTGGAGCTCAAGCACGAGAATTGGCAAAATATTCGTCACCTCCTAGATTCCCGCGTGGAGTATGGCCTCATGACAGACCACCCCGTGACCCCTGCGCGGCAGCTCTTCCTGCAGACCCGCTGGTTCACCCGGGCAGGCCTCTCCAGGCAACAGGCCATAGAGATAGTATCCCGCAAGAACGCCGATATCCTTGGTCTCAGCAAGCTTCTCGGCACCCTCGAAAAGGGTAAGTGGGCCTCGTTCACCTGCTGGAGTGGAGATCCATTCGACCTGACTAGCTACCCAGTGGCCGTATATGGGGAGGGGAAACTGCTCTACTCCGAGGCATAAAAATCCCTCAGGAACCCTTCTCCCGCTCCCTCAGGATGATCTCGGCGGCGATCCTGGCGGCCTTGCCGCATACCCCCGGACATGCCTCCCGAGAATGGCCGCCGTCGTCGTGGAACCTCTCTCTCTCCTCGTCATCCCACAGGCGGTAGGTGCGGCCCATCAGAGCCTTATGGATATCCGCGCACAGTGTGTGGCCTACCCGTTCAAGAAATCTCTGCCTCGCCTCACGTGCAAGGGCCATACATGACTGGTAGGTATCAGAATCCTCCAGGTTCCTCCGGCCTGCCACTGTGCCGATGGCCATGATTGCACCTGTCAGCGCACCGCAGGTCTCCCCAGCGCGAGCTACTCCGCCAGCCAGGGAGCTGCCCGCCATAAAGGAGGCCTCGTTTCCGATATCAAGCTTCTCTTGCAAACTTGCAAGCACCGACTGGGTTCAGCCCCAGTACTCCATGTCATTCTGGATGGCCTGCTCCTCGATCTCGTCAATCAGCTCTTGCTTTTCCTCGTCCATCGTCTTCTCCTCTCTCTTCTCCAGTTGAATGACTTCTTTCTGCGTCTCCTCCCCCTGCGGCCCTTTGAGGACGTCCTCGATCTCATCCCTTGTGGGAAGCGAATCCTGAGCCCCCTTCCGCGTCACCGCCACCGAGCCGGCTGCACTGGCGAAACGGATAGCTTGTTCCATGGGCCGCCCTTCTGCTAGCGCACAGGCCAGGGCCCCGTTGAACGCATCACCGGCCGCCGTGGAATCAACTGCTGCCACTGGGAAAGAGGGGACGGCCTCCACCCTATCTCTCCCAACCCAGCAGCACCCTCTCCGACCAAGCGTCACGATCACCTGACCGGCACCTGATTCCAGAAGCCGCCTGCCGGCCCGAGCGGCCTCGTTCACGTCCTTGACACCCACGCCCGTGAGGCTCGCTGCCTCCGTTTCATTCGGGGTGAGGATATCAGCGAGGGAGAGGATCTCCTCTGGTAGGGGACGGGCAGGCGCGGGGTTTAGGATGGTCACGAGCCCGTGATCCTTGGCAAGGCGCAGGGCCTTACTGACCGTGGTTGGAGGTACCTCCAATTGGATCAAAAGTACTTCGCCCCAGGAGATAAGGGACTGGGCACGGCCGATATCATGCTCCGTTAGATGCCAGTTGCTGCCGGGTGCAACGCCGATGGCATTGTTGCCACCTCGATCTACCATGATGAGGGCAACACCTGAGGGGTGAGATGGGTCCCTCAGAATTCCGTCGGAGGCAAGCCCGAGGTCCTCAAGGTGCTTTATTATGGCATCGCCGTTCTCATCAGAACCAACCTTTGCCAGGAATCTCACCTCAGCGCCTGCCTTGTGGGCAGCTACGGCCTGGTTGGCCCCCTTTCCCCCAAAAGATGTGTAGAATTCGCCTCCTGAGACCGTCTCCCCCTCTTGGGGCAAATGATCCACCTTGCAGGTAAGATCCCTATTCGCCGAACCGATCACGACGACCTTGGGCATACCCTCTCCTTAAAGAAGGACAGAAACCGCTCGGCGGCCACGTCCAGGGCAACATGGAGGTTTGCTGGTTGCTTCATCTCATCGCGGATGGGCCGGAGATCCGCAAGAGTCATCCCCCGGGTAATGCCCTCACCTGTCTCCACATCGACGTGGAGCAAGCTGGTTCTGACCACGGAGGGGTCAACCGCCACGCCAACGGCCAGTGGGTCATGGAGGAAAATCCCCGTCACCCCCCTCACCTGCTCCATATACTCCACGGCCTTTGCTGTCACATCACGGAGAAATGACCCCAGGGGCTCACCCACAGACCCAGCCAGGTTTTCGATCTCCATCGAATCCAGGCAGACCCGTTCGGTCACATCAAGGGGCACCAGTTTGATGGGGAGACCAGATTGAAATACCCGCTGCGCTGCATGAGGGTCCACGGATATATTGAACTCGGCACCTGGGGTGATGTTTCCGGGGACCCTGATTGCGCCGCCCATGATAACCACTTCACGGAGACCCTTCACGCGCTTTTCATCCGCCTGAAGCGCCTCTGCCAGGTTCGTCAACGGCCCCAAGGTAACGAGGGCCAGCTCTTCAGGATACTTCCTCAGCAGATCCAGTAGGACCTCCATGGCATCCGGGAAATCCCGGGGTACCTGTGGGTAAGGGTATCGTGGGCTCCCATCCGGGTTCCTGAAGCGGCTCAATTCACCCAGGCCATCCGAGCCATGAACGGCCTGGGCCCTAATAAATCCCCTCCCGAAAGGTTGTGCAGCGCCCCTGGCTAGAATTGGCCGAGGCCCGGGATCGAAAAGCTCCAAGAGCAGTGCGGCATTCTTTGTGGCCTGCTCCAATGGAACATTACCGTTGACCGTGATGACGGCCTCAACCCGAAGCTCAGACGAACGGAAGGCCAACAAGAGGGCTAGGGCATCATCCACCCCGGGATCAGTATCGATAATCACGCGCATTTCCGCTGAACCAATGAAATAACAGATAATCCCGCCACATGCGGGTATACAGGTCGTTTTTCAGAGTTTCTGCTTAACACCTCCGGGGGCTCTTGTCAACGTGGATAAAGACCGTTAAACATTTGGGTAAATATTTGCTATAAGGGATGCTATCTGAGTATCCTTGAACCAGGTTTTTCGGAATAGGGTGAGGTGAGCAATGGTTAAGAAAGACGGGGTCTATATAATGGAGTCGGCGGAAATCATCGGCGAGGTCACCATAGGCGAGCATTCATCGGTGTGGAGCAAGGCGGTCATACGCGCCGATGACGCAGCCATCAAAATAGGAAAGAACACCAATATCCAGGATATGTGCGTGATCCACACCGATACAGGCAGGCCGCTAGAGATCGGTGACAATGTGACCATAGGGCACGGCGCTATGCTCCACTGCCGGAGAATCGGCTCTAACTGTGTCATCGGAATGGGAGCAATGCTGCTTGATAGTGTGGAGATAGGGGAGTATTCGGTTATAGCAGCGGGGACGGTGGTTACCGAGAACAAGAAGATACCGCCGCGGTCGCTTGTTATGGGAATTCCGGGCAAGATCGTGAGAGAAATAAAGGATGAGGATATAAAGAGGATAGAACAGGGGACGCAGGATTACCTGCGGCTCGCAAAGGCTCACTACGAGGGATACCACAAGAGGATTAACTGAGGCAGAGCCGATCACTAGTGATGGGGCCTTGAGGATATGAGGTAAAGGCCCCATCACCTTCTCCATGAAATTATACCAGTACTTATATCGTCTTCACCTTTATCTTCCGAGGAGTCACTTCCTCAACTTTCGGCATGATCAACCGCAGCACACCATCCTTGAGCTCTGCATCGATCCTTGACTGATCAATTACCTCTGAGAGGGTAAACCGCCTGTAGTAGGTGCCGATTTGGTACTCCCTCAACACATCCACCTCATCTGTGCCCCCTGGAGGTTCCACCTCACCGGTAAGGGTGAGAACATTCTCATGGAGATCAATGTTAAGGTCCTTCGCCTTCACCCCTGGCATGTCGGCCACGAGCGTAATCTCGCGATCGGTTTCAAAGATATCCACTGTGGGGGTAAAGGTCGGCCCCGGTTTTGTTTGTTCAGTAGCGGATTTCACCGCTCGTTTCCCTGGTGCATGCAAGGCTTCAAAGTCGCGCTCAGCCATTCTCTATACCTCCCTTCGAGTTACCTACTTACGATGTTTTCACGGTAATCTGCTTGGGTTTTGCTGCCTCTGACTTGGGCAAAACGACCGTCAGAATCCCGTCAACACAGCTGGCTTCCACCTTGGCTGGGTCGACCTGTGCGGGGAGACTAACGACCCTGCTGAATTTCCCTGCCTCCCTTTCTCTCCTGTGGTAGTTGGCCTTTTCATCTTCAGCGCGGATCCTCCGCTCACCAGCTATGGAGAGGGAGTTGCCCGTTACCGAGATGTCCAGGTCTTCTGCCTTGATTCCGGGAAGCTCTGCACGGACATAGTAGTTATCATTTCCCTCAGTCACATTGACCAAGGGAAACACCCCTGCCCTTGGCTCCCTGAATATGCCCTCTGTGAGGTCTTGAAAGAGCCTGTCCATATCTCTCCGCATACGCTCGAGTTCCTCAAATGGGCTCCTCCACATCCCACTGGGCCAATCCGAAATCCTTCTCAGTATCATGACTCGCTCCTCCTTCCTCTTAATTGTGGATGTCTAAGTACAAGAGCTCTTGCTCCAAACCGTTATTTTGTAAACAGTTTCAACTGGTTCGGAGCGTCGATCGACCAGCAATCAGCTACAACTAAACTAATAATTCGAATTGAGCGGTTGTCAAGAGGTCTCCTCACATTGCTCTCCACTGATTGCTCCCTGAGCCTCAATCCCCTCAAATATCAGGAATCAGAAAGGGGAAATTGAGATTGTCCCTTGACAACGGGCAAGTTCGATTTAACTTCCTGAGCATCAAAACATCTCGATGAGAGGGGGTAGTGTAGCATGTTTGGTCTGACACCATGGCATCACCGGAGAGACATAGACCGATTTAGGAGCGAAATGGATAGGCTTTTCAACCGTTTCTTTGAATGGTGGTCCCCTGAGTCCCACCTCAGGGAGGGGAAGTGGATGCCTTCCATGGATGTGTCTGAGACCGGCAAGGAGATAATCGTCAATGCGGAACTACCGGGGATGGATGCAACAAACATCCATATCTCCGTCAGAGGAAGCGTCCTGACCCTCAAAGGGGAGAGGAAGCGCGAGCATGAGGAAAGAGATGAAAATCTCCATCGAGTGGAGCGCAGGTACGGGGCCTTCTCCAGGTCGATACAGCTTCCTACTGAGGTAGATTCCGAGAAGGCCGAGGCCACTTACAAGGATGGAGTATTGAGGCTTATACTGCCCAAGACCAAAGAAGAGTCTGTAAGGAAAATCCAAGTAAAAACGACGTAATTGTCCAATATCCTAGAGATTTCCTTCAATATGATTATACCTGAAGCGGGCTCGATGCTCGCTTCTTATTTTTCAAGGCTTGACCGCTGGATAGCTCAAGGATACGCATCTCCGCGGGATCTCATCAGGCCTACAGGGGTTTTTGTGGTGAAACCATAGGGCATTCTAATATAGTCAAAGGGGGTATCAATGACACAAAAGACCAAGATAAAGGCCTTAACCCCGAAGGAACTGGAAGCAGTTAAGGAGAAATTAGTCCGGAGAAAGAAAGCGTTGTGGCAAGAGGTACTTGAAAGCCTTGAGAAGAATGCTGGGGAGGAATATCAGGCTCTACTGCAGACGATAAAAGACGAGGGCGATATCGCCCTGGCCGAAATCAGAGAGGCTACTACTTTCTCATTAGTCGAGCTTAAGGCCCAGGAACTGGAAATGGTCGAGGATTCCCTCAGGAGGATAGAAAAGCGCACTTATGGACGCTGCTCGGATTGTGGCCGCTGGATCAGTCCCGCCCGGCTTGAGATTATGCCACATGCACTGCGTTGCCGCGACTGTCAAGGAAAATGGGAGAAACGAAGAAAGGCTGAGGCGGGTGAGACTTTCAGTATGGGTATGTAGCTAGGGCAGCGCAACTCCTTTAAGGCCACGAGTTCTTGGATTCAACAGTGCAAAGGAGGGGGTATGGGAAAAGTCATCGTCATTTACCACAGCCAGCAGTACGGGAACACGAAGATCCTTGCGGAAGCGCTTGCAGAGGGTGCACGCGAGGCTGGCGCGGAAGTTGAGCTGATTAACACACACGAACGACGCGTAACCCTCAATGAGTTCTCGAGCGCCGACGCTGTTGCGCTCGGCACACCCGACTATTTCTCCTACCTTGCCGGCACGATTAAGACCTTCTTCGACGATATCTATCAGTGGGACCAGGCGGGCCACCCTGTGAAGGGAAAACCCGCCGCACTCTTCTTCTCCCATGGTGGCGGTGGCAGAGTGCGACAGCCCTTCGAGTCACTTGCAGGCCGCTTCTTCGAGCAGGTGGGCGAGACGATCGAGGGGAGCCGGCCCATCACCGAGGTCGCCAAAAGAAAGTGCCTTGAGCTCGGTAAAGAACTTGCAGAAAAAGTCCAATAGCTGGCCTCGAAATACGGACTTGCTGGTCACATATCTACCCCACCTTACAGAACAGTGAACTAGCCTCTATGTTGCGGTTTCCTGCTTGACGCATAAGTCCCTGTCATCTATACTTCTGACGGCACGACCGGAAGTTTCCCTACGCAATTTCAATATTCGATCGGCGCTCATATGACCGAGGTAATAACGGGAGGACCCATGACAAATTCCGAGCAGTTGATACATATGGAGAGTAAGGTAGCCATTGTTACCGGAGGTGGTAGAGGAATCGGTCGGGGCATCTCTGAGGTCTTTGCCAAGGCAGGCGCCGATGTGGTCGTGGCGGAGAGAGACCCGAAGACAGCAAATGAAACAAAAGGGACTGTAGAGCAGCTTGGAAGACGGGCGGTGGTTGCTATCACGGATGTAACGGATGAAACAAGTGTAAATGCAATGCTCAAGACCGCACTCGATGCCTTTGGCACGGTGGATATACTGGTCAACAACGTCGGTGGTGTTATCGGTAAACCGAGGATGGTGCCCATCGTTGAGATGACCCGGGAATACTGGGACGGCGTTGTCGAACTGAACCTTACCTCTCAGTTCCTATGCTGTAGGGCCCTCATAACGTACTGGGTCAATAATGACAAACCAGGTAACATCGTGAACATAGCCTCACTTGGTGGACAAGTTCCCTACAAGACCTCTGTTGCGTACGGTGCGGCAAAGGCTGGCGTAATAAACCTCACCGCCTCATTGGGCACTCAGTATGGAAAGAACAACATCAGGGTAAACTGCATTTCTCCAGGTCACGTCAAGACGCCCATGACAGATGAATTGTATCGCAGCAGACAGGAACTGAGGACAGCCCAGGACAGGATTATCCCGTTGAGCAGATATGGGCTGCCTGAGGATCTGGGAAAGGCTGTCCTGTTCATGGCATCAGACCTTAGCAGCTATGTAACTGGTCAGACGCTTCTGGTCAGTGGGGGAATGTACTACTTCTTAACGGAACTTCCATAGACTGGAGGCCAGCCAAAAGGACGTGTCCAACTGACTTTTCATACTCAGTAAGCACTATTCAGGAAAAACTGGAAAGGAGGATGCCAATGGGAGAAAGGGTTCTAACTCGCGAGGAGGCACTAAAGATCCTTCACGAGTATAACCAAGGCGACAGCCTGCGCAAGCATGCATATGCTGTTGAGGGGGTCATGCGCTACATTGCAAGAAAGCGAGGCGAAGATCAGGAAAAGTGGGGGATCATCGGGCTCATTCATGATCTTGATTACGAGAAGCATCCCGATCAGCACTGCACCAAGACAAGGGAGATCCTCGAAGCGCATAACTGGCCGGAGGAATATATTCGCGCCGCCGTCTCTCATGGATGGGGAATATGTTCAGATGTGGAGCCAAAGAGCACCCTGGAGAAGACACTCTATGCCATTGATGAATTAACAGGACTTGTCACAGCCAGCGCACTGGTACGGCCATCCAAGAGCGTGATGGACACGAGCGTAAAATCCGTAAAGAAGAAATGGAAAACGCCTTCCTTTGCTGCCGGTGTGGACCGATCAATCGTGGAGAAGGGTGCCGAGATGCTGGGAATCAGCATTGAGGAACTCATTGAAGACACCATAAAGGGTATGCAGGAGGTAGCGGACGTCATAGGATTGAAAGGAGATTCAACCTGAGACTTCTGCTACTCTATATGCATGTAAAACTCCCCAGGACTGAGTTCCTCAAAGTCCTTCCTGGACACAAGGTATTTTCTGAGATCCAGGCAAAGGTCACATTTCGAAAGGTACCCCTCCTGAGCCTCCCCGTAACCCAAATCCTCGGCAAAATGGAAAAGCCCCCCTAGGTCTTCGGCGATCAAGAAGCCCAGAACCGGGTGTGTCTCCAACTCTATCCCCTCACTAATAAGCCTGTCCAAATTCCGCCAATGACCCAAAGAGATTCCGCCGCAATAGCCCGGCATAACGTTACCGTAATTGTCGAAATGGTTGTGCCAGTCCCTCAGGAATGGTGGGCGGCAGGGCTCCTTGAAAAAGGTATGTGCGGGATACGCGGGATAGAACTCCTTTAATCGGTGGGCAGCCCTTCCCATCAGGAATAGCTCCACTCTTTCCCTCAAATCCTCCTTCCTTGTGAGCCCCAGGTAATCCTCAAGTGAGATCCTCTCCCTAATGCCCAATTGCTTAAACCGGTGATAGTACTCTAACTGATAGACCATGACATTCGCGCCGAACACCTCTCCGCTGGTTTTGATACACCTCTCTGTTCGCTCGAAAGGGACATATTCCGCGTAGAAGGGGTTCACCGAGATGAGCACGCCCTTGAGGCCCCCTCCTCTCAGGAGATTTAGTCTCTCCCTCGTTACCTTATCGTTACTGCACCAGTAGCAGTTGGTCTCAACGAAGGTGGAGGGAATCTCTAGCTCATCGGCAATCTCGACCGCCTTGAGCAAGAGCTCAAAATTCAAGAAGGGCTCCCCGCCGGTAAAATGGAGTCCATAGTTCAGGCTTACTTTCCCATGCCCCCAGGGGCTTGGTCTTATCCTTCCGCTCAGCTGAGCAAGGACACCTTCCAGGTCCTTCTGTGTAATCCAATCCCCTTTCCATCGTGGCGAGCAGGCGTACATGCAGTGCCGGCACTCAGCAGTACATCTGTAAGACAGCAACAGCCCTCCGGAAATCGGCTGCGGCACCCTTATTCTACTCATTCCTGACGCCTTGGGTTCTCATGCCCTTTTTCTGCGAGAAGCAGCTCACAAATTGCTCACAGACGCCCGAATTTGCTCCCAGGCCCTTTGGACATGCTCTCGAGTTGTATTGGTCTGACCTACACAGAGGCGCAATGTGAACTTCCCCTTCAGCTTCGTGTGGGTCATAAACATCCTTCCCGATCGGTTGAGTTCATCCATCAGTCCTCTATTGATTCGCTCGAGTTCGTCTTCCGTAAGGTTGCGTTGGGGAGGATGATATCGGAAGCAAACCAGGTTCAGTGTCATGGGCGCCATCATCTCGAACCGTGGGTCCTCCTGGATCCACGACTCGAATTCCCTTGCGAGGTCGATGTGGGATCGAACCTTCTCCTGCAATCCCCTGATCCCAAAGGAGCGGATGACAAACCACAGCTTGAGGGCCCTGAAACGACGCCCCAAAGGAATACCCCAATCGCGAAAATTCTTGACCCGGCGATCAACCTGGGTCTTCAGATACTCGGGCATGATCTCGAAGGTGGAGGTCAGGGCCTCGGGATCCTTACAAAAATAGGCTGAACAATCGAAATTGGTAAACATCCACTTGTGTGGATTGAAGACAAACGAATCGGCAAACTCGACGCCGTCAAGGATGTGGCGCATCTCCGGAAGGATGGCCGCGGTACCTGCCATGGCCGCATCGACATGCAGCCAAAGGCGATGACGGTCACAGATCTGACCGATAGGCCTCAATGGATCAATTGCCGTTGAAGAGGTAGTGCCGACCGTAGCGACAACACAGCAGGGTAGATGCCCATCCCCCTTGTCGGCCTCGATGCTCCTTTCCAGTTCCCCTGGGATCATAGCAAAATCAGCTCCCGTGGGAATGAGCCGGAGGTTGTCTCTCCCGAAGCCGGCGATCTTTACCCCTTTCTCCACCGATGAGTGGGCCTCTTCCGAGGTATATAGCGTGAGCCTTTGAGTGCTTCCATTCCCGAAACCGCGCTTGTTGACCGCATAGTTCGTTGCCCGTTCCCTCGCGCAAAGAAGCGCGCAGAGCGTCGACGTTGAGGCCGCGTCCTGGATTACGCCGCTGAAGCCTTCTGGGAGGCCCAACACCTGACGAAGCCAATCCGTTACAACCTCCTCGAGTTCGGTGGCAGCCGGGGAACTCTGCCACACCATGCATTGAGCGCCAAGGGCAGCTGTTAGGAACTCGGCCAGGACCGATGGCCCGCTGGTATTTGCGGGAAAATAGGCGAAGAATGAAGGATGCTGCCAGTGGGTCATGCCCGGCAAGAGGATCCGCTTGAAATCGTTGAGAATGGCCTCCATCTCCTCCGATTCCAGGGGCGCGGTATCTGGAAGCTGATCTGCGATCTCACCGGGTTTAACCTGCGCCAGAACCGGGTATTCCTCGATATGGTCCATGTAGTCTGCTATCCAGTCTACTATGACATGTCCATGTTTCCGGAATGTTTTGGTGTCCATCTCTATTTTTCCTTTCCAATCGAGTCGGCTTTTTTCCAAGAACCCATCAATCTTGATATTCTCCGATACTTCAACCTCAACCATAACGTAGGAAATAGGGTGATACCTGTCAAGACGAATCCCCATCCGTACGGGGTAACGTCAAAGTCCAGGGTATGGGCCAAAGAATCAATATGTCAGGTTTTACTATGACGGAGCCCTGCCCACCCGTACTTCTCGGTTGACACGCGAGGCCCTCTCCCGTACACTCCCTTGAGCAAAAAGAGGCTCGAACCACCAGCAGAGGGCATTTTTCTGGTATTGATAAGGGGGCTGAAGGATGAACATCGATGCCTATGAAGAACTGGCCCGTGCCTTGGACCTCCTACCTGGAGGTTTTCCTCGCACAAAGTCGGGCGTTGAGTTAGAGATCCTCAAGAAGATTTTCTCACCCGAAGAGGCCCTAGTAGCAAGTTACATGACTGGCAATAGCGAGACAGCCGATGTGATAGCGGGACGGGCCAACCAGTCACTGGAAGAAGTTGAGAGAAGAATCAAGCAAATGTTGAACAGGCGCATCATATGGGGCTCCAATAAGGATGGAACATGGAGGTTCCGGCTGGCTCCGTTCATCGTCGGTTTCTATGAAGAACAATGGCATGTCATGGACCATGAACTGGCCCATCTATGTGAGCAGTACCTGAAAGAAGGCGGAGCTAAGGGAATAATGAGTCCCGAGCCGGCGTTGCACCGTGTGGTTCCAGCACAGCAGGCGGTTAAAACCGAGGTCATCCTCCCCTATGATGATATAAAACCGTTAATACTGCAGGCAAAGTGGTTCGAATTGCGCGATTGCATTTGCAGAAGACAGCAGGACCTTGTGGGCAACAGGAAATGTGACTTCCCCCTGAATGTCTGCCTCAATTTCTCGGCGAAAGAAAGACCTCCGGGGCCGCATAACATTACCCAGGAAGAGGCCCTCAAGGTGCTTGACAAGACTGAGGAAATAGGTCTGGTTCACACTGTAAGCAACATCGCCAGGGGGACCTTTTATGTATGCAACTGCTGTGGGTGCTGTTGTGGTATTCTGAGGGGAATTACTCAGTTCGGCATCCAACAATCGGTTGCCAAGGCAAACTACTATGCGGTGGTTGACCCAGAACAATGCGCGGGCTGTGGAATATGCGAGGAGCGCTGCCAGGTAAACGCGTGCTCCGTGGATGAGGTGGCGACAATTGATCTGGCAAAGTGCATCGGTTGCGGTCTCTGTGTTACAGGGTGCCCCAATGATGCGGTGAAACTCAGCTTGAGACCTGACGCCGAGATAATACATCCACCGGAGAATTATAAGGCATGGGAGCAACAGCGGCTACACAATCGAGGTCTGCTGAAATAAAAAGGCTGATTCTAGGGTCTACCTCTTATACCTTCCCATTAATTGACCTTGGGCCAAGATGTGGCCTTCCATGGCCTTCAGCAACTGCGCCTTGGTGATTCCAGGCTCCAAATCAATCTCGGTATCCAGGGCATAGAGCTTGAAATAATATCTATGCGTTCCGCCAGGGGGACATGGGCCTCCATAGCCGAACTTTCGAAAATCATTCACTCCGTGTTTTGCGCCGCTTTCAATGACCTTTTGTGGGGGCACATTGGTGGGTACCTCCTTTATGTCTGCCGGTATATTAAACAGAACCCAATGTACCCAGGTCCCCATTGGTGCATCAGGATCATCACAGATAAGGGCAAGGCTCTTGGTGCCGTCGGGAACGCCAGTCCATGCTAAAGGGGGAGAGACATCTTCCCCATCGCATGTATAGCGCTTTGGGATCATGCTGCCTTCGGCGAAAGCAGTGCTCGTGATTTCTATATCCATCTCTTTACCTCCTCCCACTTTGGAATGAACTACGCCCATGCCCTGCAAAAGGCACAGAAAAAGCAATGACACTAGTAAACAGAAAATCCTGCGAAACATTGGTAAACTTCCCCCTTCTATAAGACCCTAAATCAAACAAATGCGTAACCGGATTTACCTTACTCTGACCTCCAAGGGATTTCAAGCCTTCGTGGCCATCACCTATCTCTCATATCCAACTGGCATGATGAGCAGGGGCTCATGTGTCTCTCTAATACCCATAACCTGGGTGACCTTTTGGTCCTGGAAGGCCCCCACGATGCCCGCTGCCAGCCCCATTGCCTGAGACTGAAGGAAGATATTTTGCCCGATGTGTCCTGCCTCTATCATGGCATACCTAATTCCCCGCTGACCATATTTGACCTCGATCCTTCTGTATTCGGCAGTAATCACTAAGGTCAGCGGGGCATAGGCTATCCACATCTGGCTCAGTGAAGCTACTGCTATATCCTTTCTGGCATCCCCTTCCTGGACAAGGGAATTGGAATGGTCAGCTGGGTCGTAGTGGTAAACGCCCGGATCCAGCTCGTCAATACAATCCCTTCCAACTGCACTGTAGACATCCATGGGATAGAGTGCCCCCGCAGACGGGGCAGCCCTCTTAAATCCTCCTCTCTCGGTAATTCCCTGGGCTGCCCAGAGCAACTGGGAAAACTGCCCGAGGGTGAGGGACTTACCATCAAAGGACCTGATGGTCCTCCTTTGATGGACTGCCCTCTCAAGGGATACAGCCCCATCCAGTATTGGATCAGGTAAGCGCATTTTTCTAGCTCCTTTCGGTCTAAGAGGCCTTCGGCTTGCACTTGAGAGATGAGGGGCAAAAAGAGATCCGCCCAGACAGAGGAGACCTGTTACCTTGCAAAACCCCCTTCTTGTCAATTCATTGCGCAGCATGGTTTGGGATCCCTTAAAGAACTATCAGCTAATGGAGGGATTATTTCAAGACAAAAATGCTAAGGGTTCTTCAGGTGATTACTCACCGCTGCCAAGCTCCCAAGTCATCACCTGCGAGGTTTGGTGGGCGTATTTGGCGAGGGCTTCTTCGTTGATCTCCAATCCAAGTCCCGGTTTGTCCGGAATGTCTACGTAGCCGCCCTTGGCCAGGATCGGCTCCACGAGAAACTCCTCTCGAAGGGGCGTGGAATAAGCTGGATATTCCAGGAAAAGATGGTTAGGAATAGAGCCAATGAGGTGAAGATTGGCTGCCAGGGCAAAAGCCGGGACGGTTGAGCAGGAAACATGGGGGACACACGGCACGCTCCATAGAGTTGCGATATGGGCCACTTTTCTACAATCCGTTATCCCTCCGCCCAGGGCGCAATCCGGTTGGACAATGTCCACAGCCTGTTGGGCGAGCAGATCCCGGAACTCGAATCGGGTCATCAGAGACTCTCCTCCAGCGACCCGGATGTTCACGTGGTCGCTCAGCCGCTTGAGCTCACCCACATACTGTTGCAGTCCATGGGTAAGGATTGGCTCTTCCATCCAGAACACATCGTAGTCCTCAAAGACCTTTCCCATTTCCACAGCGGTCCGAAAGGAGTACGCCATATTCGGATCTACCATGAGCTGAATCTCATCGCCGACAGCTGCCCGAGCCGCCTCGACAATTTCGATATCTTTTTCTACACCCACACCAACTCGGAGCTTTATGGCCTTGAAGCCCTGTTCCACGAACTCCTCACACTCCCTGGCGATGACGTGAGGTTCTTTGAGGCTCGGAGCAGCATAGGCCTGGATACGGCCCGAATGACCACCCAATATTTTGTACACAGGCTTTCCGCAGGCCTTCCCTACAAGATCCCATAGGGCAATATCTACGCCGCTCAGGGCATAGGTGTCTACGCCTCGCCGTCCGTGCCCGTGGGTCGCACCGTACATCGTCTCCCACAGCTGCTCAATGTCAAAGGGGTCCCGGTTAAGGAGGAGCGGCTTAAGTATTGTCTCTATAATGTTTCGGATCCGCTCGTAAAAGGTCGGGTGGGGGCCTGCTTCCCCGTAGCCTGTAATCCCCTCATCGGTGGAGACCTGGATGATAACCGACCCGACTGCATGGCAATACAGGTTTCCCCACCGCAGCGGCTCTTCTAAGGGATAGGATACCGCAAGGGTTTTGATGTCCGTAATCTTCATAGCTTCAGGAGACTAATCACACTTCCAGATCACTGTCAATCTGAAAGACCATTAGGAGCCACTTTCATGCTCACCTGCTTCCCCTTTTTCTTCATTCGATTTGTGCCACCCTTCCCACCCTTCTCTTAACAGGTATACCACAATTATCAGTCCAACTATCGGATCAGCTTGCCAAAAACCGATGAAATAGTGAGAACCCAAACCTAGAAGTAGTGCCAGTGAAAGAAATGAGCATGCAAGAGTCTCCTTAGAGTCTGCAACGAGTGCGTTGCTTTCTATTTCTTTGGCTATACTATACTTCTTAACGGTCAATATAGGCATGATTATCATTGAAGCGATGGCTATTACTATACCGGGCAATGAAGGTCGCGGGATTTCTCGAAGAATGAGCTTTTCTGTCGATTCAAACAAGACATAGACCCCCAGTATAAAGAAGCTGATAGCTACAAACTTCATAGCCTTGTTTTCAATTTCTTTCTCTTTCTCCTTTGGAATTTTTCCATGTTGCCTCAATCTCCATATCAAAACCAAGCCTGACAAGGATTCAACAATGCTATCAAGCCCAAACCCAACCAAAGCGATACTCTGTGCTGCCAGACCGAATGCTAGTGACGCAACGGCTTCAATAATGTTGTAGCCCACGGTAAAATATTCAAGCCTTAAGCCCTTTCTATATAGCCCTTCCGTCTGAAAACCAGTGAGTCGTGTCCTGGCATGTGATAGCTCGACATCTTTCATGATCGAAATGGACCGTTCAGACCGACATCTCTCGTCAGGGCATTTAAAGACAGATAACGGCTCCTGTTTCGGCGGGGGAAGTATAGGGCGAAATAGGCTTGCGTATCAAGCAAAAAGCCGTCACTAGACATGAGGTTTGTGGTATTGAGTGGCACGAAGGAGTTAGCTATCAAACTAGTGACTAAATAGCTTAGAAGATACTATCACTATTTCCCCAGCCTTACCTGTACTACAACGGGAATGGGGAATGTGTGCGGCGGCTGCAGGCTCTATTTCCGGCGGATTCTAAGTCAGTTATGCCCTATCTCTGGCAATCTTTCCGGAGTTGGCCGACCGGATAAGGGCCAAGCGCATTTTTATCTTGTCGAATTCTCTTTCAGCAGCCGCTTTACCGCGGGGTGGATATCGGAGTTCTTTTCTGCTGACCTGCTTGAGGCCATTGGTCGGTTGGATAGTCGCGTGGATGAATTTAGCTTCAACAGCAAATAAAGGTTTCCCGCGGGTTCAGGAACAAAGACCCTCCATTGAAGTCTTACGGAATAAATCAGCTGTGCTATTCATAGCGGCCTATACCCTCCACTGTTGTGAGCTTCTGGGGATGTGGGCATGGACGCCGGCCTTTCTATCAGCTTGCCTGACGGTGTGTGGATCGGAGGATCTGTCGCCAGAACTTGGCTGTCCCTTTCCTTGCCTCCTTGTGATTAACCTCAACATTTAACACGATTTAACACGAGAGTAGCGATGGGTACTTTTACGATAGTAAGCTTAACAAGATATCTCGTTTTCTCATCAATTCAGTCGATATATTGCGGTTAGACCCGATTAGGCCGTCTGAAACACGAAATATGGAGCTTCTCGATTTAGGCTTGACCCTGAGTCTTTATTTGTTAGACTGACGGTAGCTTACCTGCCTGATTCCGCTCAAAGACCTTAGCTACCTTCTTAGGAGCTACGCCCGAAGCACCTAGTGGGAGGATCTACTATGAGGGATTTTGTTGACTATATTTCCCGTATCACGTTTCGCTTTATCAAGCCACATACCCCTTGGCTACCAATGGGATTTGCCAGATTCACACCGTGGAGGAGGTTCGGCACTGCATTGGAGCTTGCCAACACTAAGATTCCCTATTGTGAGGGTGAAATGAAAACGGATCTTCGCAAGATCTGTAACATTCCGAGGATGTCAACATTTGCCATAGGCGCTATAGTTAATGAGGGTGTATCGGTGATGAAAGAAGGGGAGGTTTTCGTCAATGTGGGGGTGTGGCATGGGTTTACGCTGTTGTCGGGAATGGTCAACAATGCACGGAAAAGATGCATAGGTGTTGATGACTTCTCAGAGTTCGGTAGACCCCGAAAGCCGTTTCTCAGAAGGTTTAACAACTACAAAAGACCGAATCATGAGTTCTATGAAATGCACTACCTCGATTATTTTTCAAATGTCCACGAAGGAAAGATTGGATTTTACCTGTATGACGGGAACCACAGCTATGAAAACCAAATAAGTGCATTAAGGGCCGCCGAGCCTTTCTTCTCAGAAAGATGCTTCATTTTGATTGACGATGGCAACTATAGTGAGGTGAGAGAAGCTGCAATGGACTTCATCTCTTCATCTTCCCACGAATATCGAACTCTTTTGGATAGAACCACTTTTTGTAACCACCATCCCACCTTTTGGAACGGAATCATGATTCTCCATAGGATCGATTAGTGTCAAGCCTAGCCTATGCTACTTAGCCCTATCTACTCTCACGATCAGCGCACTTTCATTGTGGACATAACGAGGCATGGCCCTAACGACAGGATATGCTGCCCAACTCAGAGGATAGCTCAATCCTTTGTCTTGTAGAGAGGCCGTCTTCTCAAGACTACCAGCGAAAATTGAGGCGCAGCCGGACAAAAGATTATCGGCATCAATAATTTTCTAGAACCAGAAAACGCCACATCAACCTTACCTTTTAGGTCCACGAAATCATACCTTGTTACTTTTTCTGTACAGACCACTCCCTAACTGACCCCTCCGCAACATCTTAGAATACTTAATAGATTTTGAAACCCTTACCCTGGCATGAAACCTGCTCCCAGCAAAGTCGTACTTTTAAGAGCTCCTCTGAATAATCGGAACCTTATAGGATGGAGAAAGACACCTACACCGATCTTCTAACTCAGAGGCACTGACCTAAGGGTTACGCACTGGCGTGAAAGGAGGTGAGGTCTGCTTGCTAATACTGGCCGCCATCCTATTCATAGCTGGTTCAGCGATGGCAGGTAAACGCCTTGATGTCATGGTAACGAGCAACTTTTATCTAAGCGGACCTCATTACAACCTGAATATCCACGGGAAGGATATCAACAAGGCATGGGCCGTGCACCGTAATAACTGTCGCNATACCGAGCCAGACCGTCAACTTTTTGACTTGCCCTCTTGATTTGGCGTGCCATACACAGTAATATACCGTTACCTTTATTGGCCCTATGGTGAAAGGAGGCAAGGATGAGAATGAATCGGACCAGGCGAATAGTATGTGTCATCTTATTAACTCTGCTCTTAGGAGCTACAGGGAGTTGCATCAGCAAAAAGGACTATCTACTGAAGGTTGAAGAGGGCGAAAAACTCTCAGAGGAGCTGGCGGCGTTGAGGTCCGAGTATGACAGGGTAGAGGGAGAAAAAGCGACCCTCGATAAACAGGTAGTGAGCCTCCAGGGGGAACGGGACGATCTGGAGAAAGCCAGGACCCAATTGGAGCTCAAAAACCTCTCCCTTGGAAAGGAGATCGCCCAACTCAAGGAGGATAATCTCAAGCTGGAGGAGCTCTTGCAGGCAAAGTCAGATACCCTCAGTAAGCACATCGTGGACCTCAGGGATCATGTCGCTGACCTGAAAGAGGAAAATGAGGATCTGAGACAGAATGTAGAGGCACTCCAATCTGAGGCTGAGGCCCTCGCGCGCCAGAGACAAGAGGAAATGGAGGAGATGAGGGGCACCTACGAGGATTTACTGGAGGATATGAAAGCGGAGATAGAGAAGGGGGAGATTACAATCACGCAACTGCGGGGAAAGTTAAAGGTCAATATGTTGGATGAGATCCTCTTTGATTCGGGAAAAACCACCATCAAGCCCCAGGGCGTTGAAGTATTGGAGCGACTGGGGAGCATCTTGGTAACTGCCAAAGACAGGGCTATCAACATCGAGGGTCATACGGACAATGTTCCCATCGGGGCTGAGCTCGGAAAGAGGTACCCCACCAACTGGGAGCTGTCGGCCGCCCGCGCTACTACTGTAGCCAGATATCTGCAGGAGAAAACCGGCATCGACCCCGGGTTTCTCTCCGCCACGGGCTACGGCGAATACCAGCCCGTTGCCCCCAATGAGACCGAGGAGGGAAGGGCCAGGAATCGCCGCATTGAAATCGTGCTCGTTCCAATGGAGATCGTGCCGGTTTCAAGGAAATAGGGAAACTGCTAGCCTCAGTTCGAATCGCTGAAGAGCTGCCGTTCAAATATGGTGTGCACTGAAACTCGAAGAATTTGAATATTTCAGTTTGCAGCGGGGAGAGCTGCCAGTAAACCGGTGGCGCCTCCCATTTTCTAGGTAGCGCTCAGCTGTGAGAATGTCTTCCTGAACTTCTCAAGATAGTCCTCACGGGGAGGTGAGAAGATATCAATGACACGACAATCCACTTCCCCGATGTACCCTCCGTGCTCAATATTGGATGGGAGGATCAGTACGTCGCCCTTTTTGGCGCTGTAGAGCTTTCCCTCGATGATCTCATCAATATACCCGTCCAGAACGATCATGATCTGTTCGGCCTCATGGCAATGAGGAGGAAAGTATGAGTTTGCAGACATAGTCAGGAAGCTCACCAAAACCCTCTCGCCCGCAACTAAATGGCTTGTTGATCCCGGGACCAATTCTGTAAGGGGCACATCCGGATAATGAACAACCCGCTTCTTGAATTCTTCCTCACTGGCGTACGGTTCTCTGTCGGCCATAGTTCCCCCTTCCGCTAGATTCTCGACCCGAAGCACTCTCCCTATCTGAACTAAACTGGAAGGTAGTCTTTGGCGTTAGCTCGCTTTTTCAAGCGAGCACCGCTAGAGGAGGTATGGAATCGAAAAAAGGAATGTTTACTGACTTGGTTTGCCTTCTCCCGTCTTCGGACCCTCAGTCTCCTTCTCCTTTGGCACTTCGCCCGCTTTGAGCGCCTCTATCTCCTTTGCCTGCTTCGCAATCTGTTTCGTTAAACCCCTGATCTGCCTCTTAGCAGTGGCCAGCTGTGCCTCGATCTTGACCCTTTGGGCCTCGATTTCCAGTCTGTTTGACTTTAGATCAGCTATCTTCCTGGCGTTGTCATCCTTGTCTCCGAGACCTGACCTGTCTATTGCCTCCAACTTGGCGATGTCCACGCCAAGGGCCGCCTCTTTTTGAAGCTTTTCGGCCAGATCCTCCTGGTATCGCGCATATTTCCTCTGCACAGTAGCGAGCTCTGTCTTCGTCTCGGCCAACTTCACCTCTGCCTCGGAGACCATAAGGGTAAGGGCGGCCTTATCGACATCACCTCTCTCCTGCTCGGGCACTTGGGCAAACAGGTCTTCATCCACCCTTGAGGTCATGGAACCCACCTTGGAAGTTATGGAGCGTGTGGTCTCACAGCTCACCAAGACTGAGAAGGCCACTACGATCAATGAGGATAAGATTAGCAGTCTACGCATGACATCCTCCCTCCATGTTAATAGTATGAAGTTCTTTGCTGTTTTGTGCTTAAAGCCATGGGCCGGTAGTCATCTCTTGGAAGCCCTGAAGAACTCGCTTGTTGTGGGAAGGAGTTTAGGAAACTGATCGCTGCATGTCAAGCTTATATCATACGCATTCAGTTGCGTTTGGGCGTTTTGCATTGAACACAGCAAGGCGGTATGTTTCAATGGAGACCTCTACAGATGGCAGTAGGTGTCTGGCAGGAGGAAGTCAGCACGGATAGAAGATCGTTCGAGGCAAAATAAGAGCCTCACGTTTCAGGAAGCCGCTAGCTCTATTAATCGGGAAAGGAGGGGCTCAGTTCTATAGCCAATACTGAAAGAAAGAGCTTGACATCAGGTGCCTCATAGGTGAATCAACCAAATCGGTGAAACGGCTCTTTATTCAAGATCACGTATGAGACTGTCGAAAAAGCCATTTTAGAGAGCTGCCTTTCAAGTGAAATCACTGTGTGGTGATCCTCCTTAACAACCTCCGATCACTATTA
>JGI24422J19971_10000497_pt1 | contig 22101 bp, 17 predicted proteins | sample DeeMarSWOR152_54_FD_19971 | JGI IMG/M metagenome (IMG submission 19971) | reverse complement strand
TTGCATTAATAATTTAAGGATAAGAAATTTCTTAGATTAATAGACTGAGGATGTCTTCTTGCTTGATATTCATTTTTAATGAAGACATTAGAGAAATAGATTACCAACCAAGTATGGATGTGACAGAAAGAAAATAAAAAAAGGGAGTATTACAGGTTCAAATTCCAACTTATGGTTTCCATCCCATCAATACATCATTCATCCTAAGGATATACTATTATGCCCGATATCTCCGCTACTGCAGTCGTTTCGCTTGTCAGCATTCCATCAAATGACCCCATTTTCACTACACCTGCGAAATCACCTGAACCATGTGTACCCACAAACGTGCCTGAGAGTAGGTGACCCTCTATGATTTTGCCTCTCGCGCTGCCCTCAATGGAACCTTCTGGAAATGTGAGTCGCCATTTTGCGCTCAGGGTTCCTTCTCCAGTTACTGGGTCAAGACTCAAATGGTTATACCATTCCTCAAATGTTGCAGTGCCTAAGCCGTCTGGAACAATTACTTCTTCTGTCCCAAGCCAATAAGAACCTTTCAGGTGCATAATGCCTTCTTCACTAAACCACATTGTTCCAGGGTCAATCATCTCCATTTCTATGTGACTCTCATAGAGTTCTACTGTTTTTGCCTTTACTGGCGAAACTATCAGTATAGATAGTGTTAGTAGGGCTATAATTGACATCAAAACTTTCTTTTCCATTTTTTCACCTCCTATTCGTTCCTTGCTATTCCTAGTACGGGAAAAATATGTTACCATTTTTTGCAGGAATCTAGGGGTAATCTGGGGGACAAAGACGAAAAAAACAGATTCTTGAAAAGCTTCTTCAAGATTGGTATCGGAAATCAAAGAAAAAGGAGGGAAACGCCGCAAAATGTTCGATTTGGGTGGTTAATGCCAAAAATGTGGTTTCTGATTTTCATCGATCTCGCCCACGCGCAGCAACTTTGTGGTCAACGTATCGCTTCATGGTCTCCCTTTCGTAAGATATTCGCGCCTTAACGATTCTTCCTCCTCGCCCTCTCTCTCCAGGGAAGATTCTTGTCTCTACCAGTCCGCGTCTGACTAGTTCAGATATTGCTGATCCGTGTCGTCCGCCACTACCATAGACACTCCTCGCAGACACTCCTGCGCCCTTCATAATCTGAACGAAACTTCGCCAACCCGCCTCTTGAATGAATAGCCTTCGCTTCATATAATCCTCTATAAAAGCTCGAACCAGATAGTTGAAGGCCATTTCGGCTGCCTTGGACTCAAACTCAAACTGAAGTGCAGCATGGATTGGAGTTGATGCAGTTTGAGGGGCTTTTGTCTCCAGCTCTCCCCTTCTCAGAGGTAGTTCGCTCTCCAAGTATCGCTGATGGTACATCTTCTTGACCTTTAGGAATTTCGCTGACCCCTTCCTTGTTTTCTTCTCGTAAAGGCTGATCTCTCCATCGAATAGACCTATGATTGCATGGACTTCTCGGGGAGAATGCATATCGCGATCCATTACTGCCAGAGTTGTGAACCCTTTTGCCTTCAACTCGGGGATGAGTGCAGTCAACCATTTCCGCGTCTGAACAGCATGATGCTGCAACAAAATGTCTGAGACAACTTCAATGCAGGCTCGTTTTGGTGCTTTTGGCAACCTATCCAATCCGCGAAACGCTGAGGTCAAAGCAATGTTAATGTTGGTCAGGTTTTCCACTCCTTTCAGCTTGAATACGTTTGGCATATCCCTGATGATTTGGTCCGCTTGGGGATTGCAGATTAGGAGGAAGAAGCTTGCTGGAAACTCCTTCGCAAGGCTCTTCGCTTTCCCAGGGTCAGTGGTGACACAAAATGTGACCTCATCATTTTTCACTCCAGTTTCAAGGAATTCCTCTATCAGCAGGTTCCTCTCGTCACAAGAAGGTGCGGTCAATGCCACTGCATAATTCTTAGGAATCCCACCAAGCAACAAATTGTCAAGCTTTTCATATCCTGTTGAGATACGACCTGGAAGAACTTCAGAAACCTCAAGTGTTACAGGTTCAGCAATCTTGCGCTCTTCCTTCCTCCCTTCCTGAGAGCGAAATGTGATTCCCCAACAACTGAAGTTGTGATGATAGGGCTCCTCAAGGAGATGAGAGGACCATAACTCACCGTATGCCAGAAAGCCTAACAACTGGGTTGATGACAGTGCATCTTTCAGAATTTCAGCTTCAGTCTTCGATTCGCATCCAGCCATCAACTCTGCCAGTCTCCGACTGATACAGGAAACGATGAGAGTGACGTCTCTCTTACTGAATTCCTGATTTTCTCTAAGCATCTTGTACAGTTTCCGTGTCCCCTTTTGGACCTTTGCATAGTCAATTTCAGCGACATAGCCCTTCATTGTGGCCTCGTAGCTTCTGATGGGATGAGCCAAATCCATAATTCTTTCTTCACGACCAGCGCACCGCTTCTTGGTCACTCTTATTGGACAAACCGGAGTGTAATTCCCAAAGGGAAACACGAAAGCGTATTTGCCTATAGCTGGATGTACAGGTATTCCCTGAAATTCACTGAGGAAACTGAATAATTCCTTTTTGGCAATCCATGGCTTCCCTTCTTCGTTCAATCTGCTTGCTTCGTTTTCGAATATTACGTCGGCGAACAGCTCAGCAGGGTCCTTGTTGTCAATGCTTTTGATGTCAATGAACTTTGGCATCGCTTCGTGATCGAAGTTGAATGTATAGGATTTCCCAATTCTCTTAATTGGGGTCACATCGCTACCAATAGAGGGCTCAAGTAGATTGGGAATTAGGACACATACAGCCTCATTATTGAGGACTTTGGATTCGGATTGTCTTCCGAGCTTCCCGTAGAATTGACGGAAGGTCTTTGCCACAAGTCCATCACCAGAGCTCCCACCAATCATCCTAGTTATCTTTGCCTCACGTGAATGACCAACGAAACCTGCAATTCCTTCTGCCAGGAAGTGCTCAAATCCCTTTTTTCCAGGAACCTGTAAACTTCCTATAGTAGGTCCTTGGGTTAACACAAAAAGCGTCTTGCTTTTCTGAGCGTGTTCCCTGCTTTCCACGCTCTCGGTGAAGTCAACCCATGCATCATGAACCATCTCCCTCCCTTGTTCAAGGGCTTCTTCCGGTGTTCCCAGACCGAAAGTTCGACCTACACCTACAGGAAGGTTGGTGACCAGAGCCAAAAGAGATAGCCCATTATACCCGATTCCTGAAACTTCCGGCAACTTGAGGTCTTCATTCTCTATTTCCCCCGCGGTAGTATGACCAATCAAGCGAAGCCGGTTTGATGTGTTTTTGAATCTGTTCTCAATGGACCTCAGGATGCTTTCACATATGCGTCTATCCTTCTCTTCGTTGTCGCCCCTATAGCTCAAATAGAGAATCAAGAGCTTGACGTCTTCCAGAGCGTATCCTGCAGTTGAGATATCTCTTTCGATCTTGTCAAGGACAGCTTCTACCAGTTTCTGAGCTTCATCCGGGTTGTTTCTCCGCCTTAACGCCATCTCTTCACTCGGGTCTGTTTCAATTTCGTTTCTGGTGTGTGCATGGGCTACAAAACCCGAGAAGAAATCGCTAACCATAATTCTCGCCTATCAACCACAATCAATAGTGACATTTTCTACTTCACCGCACAATCTTAAAAGTATATCTCAGTCAGAATATGCGATTAATTCTAAATGATCTATAATCCCCAAGATATCTTACAATCTTTATTCATCATGCTGGTTGGTTTTTCTGGGTTATATTACTTCATTTCAAGTTGCATTAATAATTTAAGGAGAAATTTCCATGCGCCTTCCTCAACTATGGTATTCCTATGCAAAACAACAACGGTATACCAAAGTATACTAGCCTTTATTTGAATCAAATTTTATCAGCCTTTATATACTTAAAGGGTTCTTGTCACAAAAATTTGGGGCGTTAAATATTATAATATATTAAGGTCTCTAGAGAGGGATATCTCTCTCATTGTGGTCTCTAACCCGCTAAATCACCATTGGAATCTCGCTTTCATTTGCATTGCTCTTAACCCACTCTGGGTGCTCTCAGCAGGTAGTAGGTTAGACGCTTGGGCTTCATCGACTGTTGGAGTGTGCATGTGATTGTTCACGGGAGAGAGAAAAGAGAANACGGTTCGGAACAAAACCGTTAGACAGCCACACGCGCTAGCCCCTCAACCTCCACCCGTTTTCCATTCTGCGCCAATNTCTTCTCCACTTGACTATAGGACTGAGCACTCTAGTTTAGCCTTCTGGGAAAATGTGNCCAGTTTGGTGGTCACCTGGATTTTGCATGTGAGCAAACTTAGGCATGTCGGGCGCTTACGCTCATAAAGACNGGCTATTTTATAAATCAAGTAGTTTCAAGGGGAGCGCGCACTTCATCGCAATAAGCAGCTGAGAGAGAAAGGAGAGTAGAGAGGTGGTGGTTGCTCTTGCGCACTGCTTCCCGCCGTTGAGGGGCGCATTGTTTTGGCAGTAGAATTATCGTGATGGTGGTAGGTGTGACTCAGAAACCACACCTGTTGTTGGGGGACGATTGCTTCTTGCTGATCTTGGCCTCAACGGTCTCGGGCCGTGTTCTAAAAGAGAATATGACATACGTCATATTTAAGCATTTAGCACGCGCGCGTATCCCTCAGCCGAAATCCGGCAAATCCCATTGGATAATATCCCAAAATATTGTAGATCGGTTCCGGGGCACCATAAAAGTTTATGAATTCGATGGACTTTTTGCTAGTAGTTCGACTTTGGCAGAGCGCAATTTCTAGCGGGTTTTAGGTTGATACCTCATTTTCTCTCCGAAGAAATCCACAACTCTACATTTGCTCAAGAACCTTGCCGAATGTTTTGTGTGAGCTGGAATGAAATACTCATGACCCTTTTCGCAGACCATGATCTTTTCATCAATGGTTAGTTCCATCTTCCCTTCTACAACGATCCCCCATTGAGGCGCATCATGGCTATGCTCAGACGCCTGCGTAAGAGGTTCCATCTCAAAGAAGACTAACTGGTGGACCTCACCTTGAGCTATCCACCCTTTGACCCCTTCAAAGGGAATATCTGCTTCGGGCAAATCTGTTATAAGTTCAGGAAAACCCTCTACCAATTCATCAACTCCCAAGTCCTATTAGTTGCTGACACAATAAAAAGAATTGCGCGCCCGTGGCGTACACAATGATTAAAGGAAAGCAACGCTCATATTTGATTTGGAAAGTAGACCTCACTAAGCAAAATCATGTCGCTTGTACCAGAATTTGAGTTAAGCATGTGGAACGCCTAGATCTATGTCCTTTCTTTTGTCTTGTTGCTTGTTTGGGGACCTTTAGCCGTCCTGATTCTGCCAACAATAATTTTTAATAAGTCCCTCATAATTTGCATTGGATGGAAGGAAAGACGACGATGCGTTCAGGTGTCAAAGTAGTGCTTACCGCTTCGGCCACAGAGATGAGCGATTACTACAACAACCCTTTTGCCGCCTTCGTGGCAGGTTTCGCCAAAGGTCCAGTCCCCCTATGGCTCTTGAGAAAAACAATCTATCCGCCGGTTGAGCGTAACCATGACGGCAGGGCCAAGTATGCACCATATGGTCTGAGGAAGGTTGAAGCCCTTCTTTTAGAGAACGGTTTCAGCGAGTCCGATGTTGCAGTAGTTCACCCTGCAGACTTGGACACTTTCATAGGTTCAAACACGAAAGTGGTTGGAATCTCTTCTATGGATCCGACGGGAATGGGATACGTTAGCAAAACCTACTCTTCGCTTATAGGCGGAGGCGAATCAATGAACGCTATCGAATTTCGAAAGCTGGTGAAGCATCGAAGCATTCGAATGTTCAAACCTAAAGTAATTGTCGGCGGATTCGGTTCGTGGCAATTGGAACGCAAGAAGGTTGCTGACAGCTATGGTGTTGACTGCGTATTCATCGGTGAAAGAACAGAAACGATAGTTGATACTTTCAGGAAGGCAATCAACGGAGAACCTCTTCCAAGCGTGATTCGCGCTCAATATAACCCTCATGACCCAGATGGTGAGAGTGCACCAGTGATAAAGCATGCGGCCATTCATGGTGCAGTAGAGATTACTAAAGGGTGCGGCCGAAATTGCCAGTTTTGCACACCTACCATGCAGAACAAGGTCGACATGCCGCTGGACAGAATTATGAAAGAAGTAAAGACAGCAACTATGGAGGGCAGCTCCAATATCACCTTGGTCACCGAAGACCTGTTTCTGTACGGCTCAAGGGACAAGCAGTTCATTCCGAACAAGGAAGCAGTTTTGAAGCTTGTAAAAAGCGTTGCTGATCACCCAGGTGTTAGAAGCATCCAGCCCTCACATGTGTCTCTGGCACCTGTTGTCTGCAACCCCAGCATGGTCAAGGAAGTGGCTGAAGTTCTAATTGAACACAATTGGTATTTTCATGGCAAGAAAGCCATTGTTACGTCTGAAACAGGCATTGAGACAGGTAGCGTCAGACTCATGAGAAAGTACATGGCTGGCAAGATGCTGCCTTACAAGTCTGAGCAGTGGAGAGAGATAGTCACCGAGGCCTTCGGGATTCTGAACGATAACGACTGGTACCCGCTTGCCACCTTGATTATTGGGCTTCCTGAAGAAAGCGAAGATGATGTTGCGGAAACTTTTGAGTTGATGGACGACCTGAAATACTACCACGCCTTCTATGTACCGCTTTTCTTCGTACCATTGGAAAACTGCTTGCTGATGCACAAGAAAGGTACAGAGATTGATTCGCTTTCAGAAATACGCTGGGAGTTGCTCATCCGTTGTTGGGAATATAACATCAGAATTTGGCGAGATACATTCCTTGAACACCGAATCCGCAATCCAATAATCTTCAACGCCATAAAGAAAATAGCGATCCCATACGCAGCCAAAATATTCGGTGTCTACTACGGACTGAAACATGGCAAGCGAATGGAACAGGCCTTGTGGAAAATGGCAATCGGCTAGAAAATATCAAAGATAATAGTGGCGCATGCGCTAATTGGGTCTTGACTTTGGGCGTTAATCCTTTCTGAAGAATATCTCTTGTTTTGGGTAGTCGATGAGTATTCTGTAGTCTTTCACGAAGTTGTATCCTATGATGCCTCCAAACTCTCCTATGCAACCACATTTGGACAGATTTGACAAATCCATGACTCCTACTTTGATATCTTTTGCCTCAACGTTATCAACCTTTATTGATTCAACGGTAAGTATAGATGAGGCGATAGCACCACCAGCACCTAGAGCGTCTCGCGTACCTAATGCTTTGTCAGAGAGACCAAGTTTCTCTGCTGTTTGTTTCTCAATGACTGTCATAGAAGCTCCTGTGTCAAATATGAAGTTGAAAGGCCCCTTCCCATTGATTGTGCCCTTGACGGTGATTATTGGTCTTTCAGGGTTGGTTATGTAGAATCTTGTCAGGCGCTACATCTCCTTATGGTTTTACTGCTGAAACATTGATACTTGCAACGGAATTGAGAGTTTCTTTGATTTCTTCAACGGTTTTGTTGGATTTTTCCATCGCAGTTTTTGCAGTAGGGTCGTTAATAAGGTCTTCAATGGAGGTCTGTGTTTCTTTAACTATCTTTACTTCTTGAAAGCCCGCTTTTTCTATGGCTTCCAGGTATTGGTCTTTCATTATTGCTCCAGCAACGCAGCTGGCTGGGTTGCTATTCTTTACAGTTTCAGGAAGTTCTTTCAACAGAACAATGTCCGAAACCATTAACCTTCCACCAGGCCTCAGTGCTCTGAAAGCTTCTTCAAAGACTCTTTTTTTACTTGGGAATAGGTTAATTACGCAGTTTGAAATGATCACGTCAGCAGTGTTATCTGCAATAGGCAGGTTCTCGATCTCTCCAAGTCTAAACTCCACGTTTTTGTAGTTGCCTTTTCTGGCATTTTCTCTTGCCTTGTCAATCATTTCAGGTGTCATATCTATCCCGATGACTTTCCCTTTTTCTCCGACTTTTTCTGCTGCGAGGAAACAATCGATCCCTGCACCCGAACCTAGATCAAGGGCTGTTTCGCCCTCTTTCAAAGATGCAAGTGCGACGGGATTTCCACATCCAAGAGCTAGATTGGCACCTTCAGGAACGGCCCGAAGTTCCCCTTCGGTGTAACCCATTGTCTTGCTGGTTTCCTTATACGCGCTAGGACTGCTGCAACACAAACCTTCTTCGGCGATTTTGGCGTATCCTTTCCTCACCATTCTTTTGGTCTTTTCTTCTTCCACACCGACACCTCCATTTGCGTTTTTATTGGGTTTTCTCTTGGCTGAGTGATTTTTTGGCTTTCTCCTTTAACTCTCTAATCTTCTCCACTGTTGGCATGACCTTCTGGAAAAGGTCTTTGCGGGCCTGTATTCCCTCTTTGATGAAGAACGCAGCGGCTTCAGATCTGCTTTTGAATGCCTCTACCTCAACAAGGGCGTCAATCTGCTTCAGGTCATCATCGTTCAACCGGGTCATTACCACGTTGCTTCTGCCCTCCAGCCTCTCGCCTAGCTTCAGCAGGACCTTCTCTTTGATTTTTTCTGCGGGCTCGCCTTCTGGGCAACACATCGTCATTACGACTTTCTCTTTCTTTTCAACCTTTTCTTTGGTTTCTCCTTCTTTCATTCTCTTTACCTCGCGTAACATTATAGTGTGTATTGTGTAATTCGTAACAAAGATACTTAAGTCTTTCGGGCGCGCGCCCCTCAGATCCGGAAGACGCCGATGCCATTAGACAATATCTTGAAATATAGTAGGTTGAGTTCGAAACACCCTGAAAGTTTACGAATAGGGTTGCATATCCAAAACGTTTCAGAAACATTCTATGAAGCTCATGGATATGCGCACGCGGCATCACGTGTATCACAATAGTCTAATATCCGTCCCGACCGCATGCATTAACTCGATTCTGCTTTGGGCATGGTAAACCTTTTTATACAACAGTTGCCGCTTATTGAAGTTGTCACCTTGATTCATGCATGGATTAAAGAAGCTTTTTAACGCTTTTACAATTGCGTGCAAAATTCTTGTGATAGGAGAAATGAAACATATGAAAACACAAAACTTTGAAGATTTACCATTAAGTTTGGAAGTTATGAGAGCCATTGAAGACCTTGGATTCAGTAATCTTTTCCCAATTCAGGCTCAGGCAATAGCCCCCTTGCTTGAAGGAAAGGATGTTATTGGGCAGGCAGAGACGGGAACGGGCAAGACTGCAGCTTTCGGAATTCCGATGGTTGAACGCCTCGACTCAAGAATCAACAGAGTTCAAGGTTTGGTCTTGGAGCCAACACGTGAACTCGCCATACAGGTTGCAGAGCACATAGACCGACTCAGCAGATACTCAGAATTCACGGTCTTGCCAATTTACGGCGGAGTACCTATACAAAGGCAAATATACGCATTGGAAAGGGGCGTCCACATCGTTGTAGGCACACCAGGTCGCATAATAGACCATCTGAAACGAAGAACACTAAATCTGGATTCAGTGAAAATTGTGGTTCTCGACGAGGCTGATAGAATGCTTGATATGGGATTCATAGATGATATAGAATACATACTTTTGAAGGTGCCAACAAACAGACAGACCAGCCTCTTTTCGGCAACAATAGACCAGTCAGTAATGGATGTATGCAATAGATATATGAAGAAACCTGAAAAGATTCTCGTAAGCAAAGACGAAATAGCTCTTACTCAGATGAGTCAGTATTACATGGTTGTAAACCCTAGAACCAAATTTGAGATTCTATGCAACATATTAAGCGAAAATCACATAGAACGTGCCATAATATTCTGCAGAACGCGAAAATACACAAGCATGCTAGCAGACAGATTAAGGTTTCGAGGATATGATGCAAAACCGCTGCATGCGGGTTTCACTCAGCCCCAAAGAGACTTCGTCATGGATCTTTTCAGAAAAGGAAAATTAAAGTTGCTTGTTGCAACTGATGTTGCTGCAAGAGGTCTGGATATTCAAGGGATTACTCACATAATAAACTATGACATCCCATTGGACGCACTAGTTTATTTCCATAGAATCGGACGAACCGCTAGAATGGGGCAGGAAGGAACAGCCATAACACTCGTAGGTTACGGAGAAACTTCTGAATTGAACCGTATTAGAGCATTAACGAAGACTACAATAGAAGAGTTAGAAACGCATGCGCAATATTGATGAACTGAGAAATGCTAGCCTTATATATCCGATTAAAATCTTGCCTCAATCCAACGACGAGCATTTTATTTGCTAAATCTTTTTGCATCAACATCTTTGATAAACTTAAGTAGCTCACGAAAGTATGTTTCTTGGTCATCATACATAGGAAGATGACTTCCTTTTTCACAGATGACAACTCGGGAATTCGGTATAAGCTCACCCATTTTCTGAATATCTTCCACACACATTGTGTCATAGCGACCAACTATGAGAAGCGTAGGAACTTTGATATTTTGAATTTCATTCCATCTATTCCAATCCTTAAATGTACCTGTGACGACAAATTCGTTTGGGCCTTGCATAGTATTGTACACTTGAGCACTCAAATTCCTGAACATGCGCTGAACAGGTTCGGGCCAAGGCGTAATTCGGCAAATATGCTTCGAGTAAAGTTGTTTGAACAAGACTTCTTGATATTCGGGGGCAGTATAGTCCCCTTTAGCTTCATACTTTTCCAAGACTTCCATAGTTTCTGGTGGAAATTCCTGACGAAGCTTGTTAATATGTTCAATATACGAAGCAATGCTGGCTGTCATATTCGATACGATCAACCCTTTGAGGTGATGTTGATATTTCAAAGCATACTCGATGCCTAACATTCCACCCCATGATTGTCCATACAAATAGAAATTGTTTAATCTAAGAGCTATTCTTACTTGTTCTACTTCCTCACGAAAACGATCGACGGTCCATAAACTTTTGTCTTTTGGCTGATCAGAATAGGAAGATCCTAGCTGGTCGTAATAATAGAATTCAATTCCCTCTTGAGGCAAGAAGTCCTCGAAACATTCGAAGTATTCGTGCGTACAGCCAGGACCACCATGAAGAGTAAGCATTTTTGTGGCGCTATTACCGATTCTTTTCGTCCAAACCTTGTACTTGCCATCAATCTCAACAAGCTCAACACCGCCTGTCTTTATTTTGCCCTGCATGTTTTTCATAGTACCACCGCACTATGAGTTACCTATATATTCATTAAATTCTTTTTGTGGCTAGGTGCTACCAATGGCCGACGGGTTTGGAGTGCGAGCATCCCTCAGCCCGGTAGGCGCGGACGCCAACAGACAGCATCAAGCTTCGCGGGATAAAGGGTACAAATGGGACGCATTTCCACACTAAAAAAACGGATGAGGCTAGAAAATAACAGTGGTAAAAGATTTCCGATTTGTCCCAAATGTCCTGCATTTTCAATTCCAACGCTCTGCGGTCTCTCGTGAGGGTTCTCGCAAATTCCTCTAAACTTTTAAAGAAATAAGGCTATCAGAATTCTCAAACTTATGTAAACCAACCAATCGCTGTTGTGCACGTCCATTATTGCCTTTTCAGTGGAAGTTTCGCTTGGTCCTCCAACCAGCCTGGATGAACTCCCACGGATTTCTTCAAAACTGCACAGGGGAAGCCGTCGCATTCGGTGCAAAATTGCAGCTTCTTATCAGTCCTGCAACACTTGAAGATTTTGCAGTCTGGCCTGTCTTCACTCCCACAGCCTCTGCATTCCTCGTTCATGTAGTAACGGCAAGAACCGCAGTAAAGCAGGCAAGGAGTCGCTAAAGGATCAACACCCATGAGTTCACACCTTCCAGTGTATTTTGGATCGATAAGGATAATATGTGTTTATCGATGCTCTGCCCCGGCTAGGCGTCTCATCCGCTCGTCCTTGAACCTCAGTGTGCCCTCTACCTGATCGTCCTTCCTCAGCGCTTACAAGATCCTAAAGATCCTAGCCTCGAGGGGTCAGTTCCAGATGAATTAATGTTCGAACAAATTACGTTCTCAGTACACGTGTACAAGCATGAAAGACTCTGCATCCAAGCCCAAATGCGACTATCAACATAGCTGCACTTGTGAAGAATGGAGCAGCTAATCCAGCAAACTCAAAAAGAGAACCTCCGACTAAAGGACCCGGAACCGTTGCGATGCTTGCTATTGAATTCGTCACTCCCAAAGTGCCTCCCTGCTCATTTGCAGGCGTAATCTTTGAAATGAAACTAGGCACAACAGTTCGCATCATTCCACTCCCAAAAGCTATCATTGTTAATGAGAAAATGAATATTGTGATGTTCGGAATCAAAGGCATAAGGAATATTCCTAGCATCATTATTAGAGGACCGAATGCTATGAGCTTCTCCTCACCAATCTTTTTCGTAAGCCTTCCAATTACTACCCCCTGTAAGATGATTTGGATAGTTCCAATATAGATGAAGAAATAAGACATCTCCACGGGTCCAAAGCCAAAGAATATTACTCCGAGAAGGGGTACGATTACAGGTATAGCCGAGAAAGAAAGAAACACAATAAAGAAAATTACCAGAACAATACCAATCAAAGGTTTCGAAAAGGCATTTAGTAACTTGCGTAGAAAGCCACCATTTGAGTTTGTTGCTATTTGCAGGAAGGAACCTTTTCGCTCAAGAGATTCCGGGAGAAAGAACAAGACAAAAAGAAGGTTCAGCAAGGTCAGGAAAACAGCAGCAAAACCAGGTGCTGAAAACCCATAAACACTTAAAAAGCCTCCTATTGCTGGCCCGATTATAAAGCCTGCTCCATGAGCGGCACCTACCTTACCTATGCCAGATGCCCTCTCCCTTTTACTAGTGATATCGGCGATGTAAGCTTGGGCTACTGCAGTCTCAGTAGCCAATCCAGCGACGATTCTGGATAGGAGAAGTATGAAGAAGGAGTTAGCAACTGCGAAGAGGACGAAACTTGCTGCTGAAGTCAAGATGGAGATTACAAGAACTGGTTTCCTTCCAACGTTGTCCGATATTCTCCCCAATATGGGAGAAAAAATGAATTGCATCAATGAGAACGAAGCCACCAAAACTCCCAGAGCAGCGGATCCTGCTTGGAAAGTTTCTGCATAGAATGGCAGAAGAGGAATGATCATTCCAAATCCTGTTATGTCTATGAATATTGTTATGACGATTACTAAGGTGGGAGACAGCTCAAATCGGTTTTGGATTCTGTCTCTTAAATCAATCCTCTTGCTCATTTTCAATACACTTCTTTCATGCGTAAGAACATATTTGGGTCCATTCGCGTAATTACTAGGTCGAAATTCTTAAGTGTATGTGACTGTTGCGAAACACCAACAGTACTCGCTGGATTTCAGGTTTGTATTCTCGAATCTGCTGAAAGTCTGTTGAAAAGTTGTCCTCGAACATTCTTGGAAATCTAAAAAAGAGATGTCTAGCTACCGATCGGCTTCTTTAATGTGTATGTATTGCGTGTACCAAAAACTAGTAGGATAATCGCAGCTGTTTGAGTACGTGCGCACTTAGTTAAAGGAAAGAATCATCTGAATGTAGCTCTTAATCGTGTAGTGCAACTGTAGACATAGTCAGGGCAGTCGCCTTTTTCTTTTATATCTGATATCATGCGGGCGTCCAAGCGCATATTGCACGACACGAAATTCTTACATGAGTTACATTGATACCAATCTGTGTTGACGGAAACTGGATTAGTCATTCACCATACCACGCATCAGATTTTGGACTCAAACATGCTCCGTCCTATTTAAGGATTTTTGCGTGAGCACTCCCCAGACCAGAAAGCGCAAACGCCCTTGGGTTGCACCTAAAATGTAGTTAGGTTAATTCTGAGAATTTGAATCTATGAGAACTTGAATTCCTCATATTCGTTTTGGCACGGGTTCCCGTATAAGACTTTAATTCTTCTCTCTTTTGGATAGAAAATTACTGAACGTAATGTGCTTGCGTATTGGTCATGACGGCAAATGGTTAACCTTGAGGGTCTGTTTTCATTGCCATGATCACGTAGCACTCCGACTATTTTATCCTCGTCTATCTTGTTTTTGCCTTTCAGTAGTTTCTGCGCACGGTTCAGTCTGTGTTCGCTGGATTCATGGACCTTTACGCCTAGCAATCCTTTTGGGACCTTGCCAAAATAGACTGCATTGTGGGGGATTTCATATTCCTGCATTTCTGTAGTATGGTAATGATTAGTGTTTATGATTTGACCATCTGTTGGCTTGCGTGTTGCGGAATGATTGGGTGTGATTTCTACTGTTTCGATGTTGCCTTCTGCATCTGCTATCATTAGAAGGGCGTCATGTCCTCCTTGTTTCGCTTGAGTTATAAATTTGACAGCTTCTTTCACGTTCTTGCATGTTTCAAGCATTTCTTGAAGGGCGAGGGAAAGTGGGGCATAACAGCTTGGTTTTTCAGTTGTATACGCAAGGTTGTAGGTTACAGTCAAGCCATGCTCGTTCATGCCATCTAGCATACATGGCAATGGTGCCATTGTGCAACCTAACGTTTTATATCGATTAGCTGGCTCTGATTGACATGTTAATTGGTATGGTTCTAGGCTAGTGAGATAGTCAAAGTTTTTGGCAACAACTGTTTCATTTGTTGAAGTCCGTTCCGGACTAAATCCAACACTAGTGCATGCTTGGATCGTAAAGCTAGGCTTACCAATCAATAACTCCATTGATTGCATGAACAAGGCACTTGACATGTCTATTTCTGCACCTTCAGATATGCCTATCAGGCGTTGTGCCTGTTTGGGATAGAATTCAAATATGTCGTTTCTTAGCAGTTTTGTAGCGCGGCGTTTAGCCAACGCAAGAAACAGAAAGGTTGGCAACAATCTGGGTTTCATGAGTCTTATGGTTTCATCAGTTGGAATTTGCTCTAAGCCTTTATGTATCAACTCTCGGACAGTTTGTCCTTGTTGAACACCGATTTCGTAATGGGAGCCGGAAAAAGTATGCGATGTTATATTTGACATTATGCACTCGAAGTTATCGTTATCATGTGGACCTTTAAAACTTATGCAAAAGGCACTGTTTTTCATAATTCTCGTATGCACATCCTCCAGCCCGGAATGCGCGGACGCCCCTAGGCGGCGTCAACCCTCTGTACAAAAGGGGCAAGATTTCAAGAAAGCCTAGCTAGGATTCAACTCCGTCAGGACCAAATGAAAATCTGTCAGGAGATCCTGAAAAACCTGCCACTTCCACACCAATGGGGAGCTGGTCGGACGATTGCAAAAAATACAGTTAGGTCATTTCCGCGAACGTGTCGATCACAACAAGAATATTTAATGTAAATCCGCACATATGTTAACGATGCAGTTGGATCGATTTCTGTACGAAAAAGAAATCTTGATAGACGATGCTGGATGGGGAGACCTCGTTCTAGGCGTGGTGATAGGTGCGCTCAAACTCCCGGACCGTAAATACCTAGAGCGCAGGATTCCAGTTTCCTCTTTTCAGCCGCCAGATTTCCAAGACAAACGGTATCTGGACGATGCCGCAAAGATTGCTGAGGAAATCATTGAGGTAATGCAGCCTGGCAAGGAAACCCGTTTCAAGGTCTGTTCGGGATATGTTCTCACTAGCATTCGCAAATATCTACGAGATCGAGGATTTCATGTAGAAGAGGTAGAAATCACAGGGGAACTGCAAGATTTGGTGGAGAGAGGCTTCGTAAAATGGTGCACGGAAGTAGGAGTACCAGTAGAAAGGCTGGAAGGCAGAAGAAACTTCTGGATATTTCTGGAGTGGGTTTCGGAAAATCCCAAAGCAAGAGAGAAACTCGTAAAGACGGGATGGAAAAGCTGGCCAAAAAAATGGCGAGAAAGAGTATTCAAAAGTAGTTGAGCATGCTTTCCTGTCAAGCACAATACCCCCAGGACAAAATCCAGTAGACTGCTGGAGCTACATCATGATCGCCTTGAACCTTGCCGCCTCTGTTTATTACTTGCCTTTTTCTCCTTTACCTGAAATCGAGTTTTCATTATCCCATTTAATGTTTTAGGACAAGATGCACAGGTTTTGTATGCGTGCATCCCCCAACCTGAAAAGCGCAGATGCCCTTTGCCTCCAGCGTACCCTCGGACTGATCGCCCTTCTTCGATTCTCACAACGTCTTGAAGATCTTCGCGGAAGCGGCGCCCGTTCCTCTCGTGGTGGGGTCGGCCGGATTTGAACCGACGACCTGCGCCTCTTGGGCCCGACTTGATCTCCTAACTGGAACCTTTTCCATGAAGTTGCTCAGCTTCCCATATGAAACTGCACGAAAACCGATATTTAATAGCCTCTAAGAGAAAGGCTGAGGTAGCCCGTATTTCGATAATGTTAAATGAAAGGAAAGAAGGCTTCAACGAGAGATAAGGCAATGCCAAAGGTTTATCAGAAGAAAGTCGTTGTAGACTACAATATTCGGTCAACACCGATCTACGAATTTTTCAAATTGTGCGATTCAACTCCTCTCGAAAGAAAGGTTTTGGACTGCGGTGCAGGAGGGAAAAACCCGCCACTCACTCTCTTCCTTGATCGAGGATATGAAACATACGGGATTGAAATAGGCGAGGCACAATTAGAGAGAGCTCAAAGCTTTTGCAAAAAGAACAAAATAGAACTGAACATACTAAGAGGAGACATGCGTAAGATCCCCTTCTGCAATGAATCCTTCAGTTTCGTATTTGCCTATGAATCGATCTTCTTTCTGGCAAAAGCCGATATAGTAATCGCCATGAGCGAAATCGAACGTGTCCTAAAACCGAGGGGACTGTGTTTTGTGACTTTCAAATTAGTAGAAGACAGCAAGAGAGTTATCTACCCTGAGTCAAGCAAGGCAAGGATTCTGCTAGGCAGCAGAGGGTTTACCTATCATGAAGATGGGGAACCAGACATGTACTTTAGTAGATTCAGAATACTTCAGAGGAAGAAAAGGATAAGGAATACACTGGTAAAGGGAGAGAAAGGGAAGCGGGCGTATGTAGATTACATGGCTCAGAAGATGTGATGTGAGCTTCCCGTTATTTATTGCCCTCTAAGGGGAAAGCCGAGGCGGTCGGGCGCGATCATCATGAAAAACGTTTGTATCTAAAGTTACTTATGCAATTTGAAATGAGATATCTGTAACTAAGGAAAATTATGAGGAAACAAGCAAGATGAAGAGGCACTACTATGGAAGTTTCATATTGCATCATTAATACGTTTTTGAATGAAATAGTGAGACAATGATTAACTTCGGGAAGAATATTACACAATTCTTAAATTCTTTGTGTCCAGAATATACCATAGGAGAAGACCCTACGAATGCCTATGCATCGTTCCTTCCCCTCACTCTAAGGAATCGTAGAATGGCATGCATAGGGTTCTTCCCTCAATAAATTCTGACAGCACCCCAAAATTAATTATGATTGAGAAGAAATCAACTGAGAGGTTGTTGTGAATAAGAGAGACAATGATAAAGCTTCTTATGGAGCTATTGAAGAATTCCAAGAGAAGTGACAGGGAATTAGCAAAGGTTCTGGATGTTTCACAGGCAACAGTGAGTAGGATGAGGAGTAGGCTTGTGAAAGAGGGTTTGATACGAGAATTCACAGTAATACCCGACTTTGCCAAATTGGGATATGTGATTATGGCAATTTCCTTTGTAAAAACCAAGATGAGTCCTGAAATGAGGAAAAAGGCTGAGAAATACGTGAAAATGCATCCAAATATTATATTCATGACCAAGGCTCAGGGCATGGGAAGAAATGGGTTGATGATATCTCTACACAAAGATTATGCAGAGTATTCTGATTTCCTTACAGACCTATTACGATATTGGGGAAATGACATAGAAGAACGTGACGATATACTCGTTAGCCTAAAAGGACCATTTGTCAGACCATTATCCCTAAGTCACCTAGCAAGAATAAAGTAGTCTTAAACGTGCGACTATTCCAGTTTATACTAACTCAAAAAGCACGCGCAAAAAATCAGTAGGTTAACCCCGCATTCCTACGGCGCGCGTGGTATTAAGACAACCATTCATTAACAAGATTTGCTTCCCACTCTTGCACGGCTCTACCGAATCCCTCGAGCTTACTTAGCTTTTCCGCGAGAGCCTCAATTGCATACTGACCTGCCAAGCGAATAGTTGTCCTTACAAAACTGTATGCCTCGTCCCAATCTTCAGCAATGTACGAGACGGTCTTTTCTCTGCTTCTCTTAGCTCTCGGAATGGTTTCGCACAGATCTACTTGTCTTTTCTTCGGGAATGAAACGTCTATTTTTATAGGCTTAGTGATTTGCACCGGCCTGAACTCATCTATTCTTGAAAGCGCGCGTTCTGCTGCTGCCTCGATCAGTCTCCGAGCTTCTAACAATGGTAGGCATTCGGTTGTCCTACAGTCAAGAGAAGTCTTAACTTGCACCGTTTCGATTCCGGGCAGAAACGCTGAAGCTTCCCTGACTAGGGCCTGATCGCCTGTAACCATAATTACTGGTATACCCTGCTCAGCGAGTGCATAAGCATCAATGGCCGTCTCCCCAACAAACCTGCCATTAATCCTTATTCTAGGTCCCACCGTTATGGTGTGCCTAAGGAATCCATCTTTGGTGTCGGCCATCGCATGAAATCCAACAAAAACTGCGCCGTCTATTGACTCATCAACCGCCTCTTTCAGTCTCTTATAAACTGCCCCTTCCTGAAACAGTCTAACTCCCTTTTCAAGTTTCTCAGGAATTATGTTCTTGTTCGGACCGCCAGAACCATGCGAGTCGGCAACCCTGATATCCGCGACACCAGCAGCCCTAAGACCGCGAACAGCGGCATTTACATCCTCCGTTACCTGAATCCTTCCAAATTCCTCAAATTCCTTGTAGCCATAGCGAATCTGATGCACGTCGTTGATCCCTGAAATTCCCTCTATGTCACTGACAAGCAGAATCTTGAGGTTTTTTCGAGTTTTCTTGCTCAAGCCCCTTTCCCCAATTTAGTAAAAGTGCGCCGAAGTTTAAAAGCCAAACTCACATAAGGTAATCACAATTTGTGACTGCGTCCGCAGAGTCCTCACACGCGATCCTTTTTTTCGCGAACTTTGTAGGTTGCATTCAAGCGTATGTGTTGCCAAGGAAACTTAGCCAACAATAAAAAACGTGCCAAAACCCATCTTTTTGCGCGCCCAAGTACGGAAAGGACGAAAAGGACAGGCTTCCATATTTAATGTAATTCACCCGAAAAAAGTAGCTGGCGATTTTACTTAATTATAGAATGCCTGTCCAAACTGTCCCTTTTGTCCTTAGGAGAGGGGCTGGCCAGCGCGCGAAGCAAGAAGCACCATTTACTGAGAAACAATGTTTATCATAAGGGCGCCCTTTGACTATTCCTCAGAATATAGCAGGTTGGCTCCGGGGGATCTCAGCGTCTGTCTTTCAGAGATAAGAGTTATAAAGAAGTGGGTTCCTTGTTCCATGAAATCGGTGATTTTATGGTGAATAAAGGCAAAGTGAAGATAACGGTTCTCAAAAAGTTGAGTACAAAGGAAATATTCGGGGACAACCCTCCAATGGGAGAGGCTCTGGAGGCTTGCGGTCAATTCGACACAGGTCAAGAGTTTGTCGTAGGTGAAGATGGTAGAATGCCAGAAGGGTTCTGCCATTGGGCTTGGAATGACATGTATAAGGTAGTAACTACATTGAGGTACGGTGGAAGCTTTTCAGAGAAGAAGAAAGAGACCGCCATTGTGCGTTGCTGCACTGATGGACTAAGACCAGTCATATTTAAACTCGAACGCGCTTGACTGAATGCGTGCGTGTAATGTTACAGCTCTGTTTCGCGCGCACGCAGATTATAAATTGTAAACCCGAAGATATTATTATGTTCAGGAAGCAGGCGTTATGAAACACAACATTGTTGTTCAGACAATGCTTGATCACAAGTCAATACGAAAATATGCCAACAAGATGCCTTCTGACGAGCTGATAGAAACAATCGTCAGGGCGGGTCAACAGGCCCCCTTTGCTTATCAGTGCTATAGTGTATTGTTGTCACGAAAGAGAGATCGGAACCCCTACAAAGCACCACTTTTGTTTACGATTTGCCTTGATCTTCACAAATTCGAACTCATAATGGTCAGAAGAAACTGGAGGCTGATCATGAATGATCTGGCACTACTGGTCCTTGGAATTCAAGATGCGTCCTTAATGGCAGAGAACATGATCGTTGCAGCAAGAAGTCTGGGACTTGGAAGTTGCCTTCTAGGAAGCGCACCATACAGAGCTGAAAAAATCGCAGAAGAGTATGATCTGCCTAAGAGAGTGTTTCCTTTGGTGCAATTAGTTATGGGTTACCCAGCAGAAGATCCGCCACCACGACCTCGATATCCCTTGGAATTTGCTCTCTTTGAGGATAGATATCCCAAGCTAGAGGAGGTTGTGATCTCAAAAGCCATGCAGCAAATGGACGAAGGATATCTCGCCCAAGACTACTACCGCAATTTGAAGGCGAAAATACGCTTAGAAGGTGACCGCACAGAAACATTCACATATGATGACTACAGCTGGACAGAACACATTTGCAGGAAATTGGGTCAATGGGATCCGGACCCAAAGGAACTACTGGGACAATTCGAGAAACGTGGCTTCTTCCTTGCTTCAAAACACGCACGCCAATCCATTTAGCAGATTATATGCACGCAATCGCGCGCGAACCCAGTAGGTTGACCCGGGGAATCCCCGCTCGCCCCCGCCCCCAGGAGCCGCCAACGATCAGTTCTATTCGCTTTTTGGGGCCCACATATACCCCAAGAGCAACTTTTTCTATGGGCGAAAGCACGGAAAACAGACAACTGATCATAGTAATCATGCGAATAAAATTAGCCAAGGGAAGCGCGGGCAAAATGGAGTAGGTCGGCGCGCGACCGCAATCGCCTTTTGGTCATCCTTGAAAGACGTGTGCACGAGGCGCTGGAAAGAGGAGAGGCTATAGGCTGGATAGTATGTATTCCGCTGATTTGACCAGGACGTCCGCTGCTTCAACCGTCATGTGGATCCCCGACAGGTTTCGAACCTGCGGAATGAAGTCATCTTCCAGAATGCTTCTGGCTTCGTCTGCCTTTCCTTTGTCAACCAGTTTTTCAGCTGTATCCAGTTTAGCAATAAGGCTTCTGACCGTGCCTTGACTGTCAATCTGCCCTTCAGAGCCTAATTCTTCAACCATTGTCTTCAATTCGCCCATAGTTCTGGGAAGACGAAACCAAGGCTCCATCAGAGGGTAATTGTCTTGGTTGTTTTCATCAATAAAGTATGGTGTGTCCCATATGCCTGAATCATCCAGTTCCTCAGCATCTGGATGAAGCTCCTCATAGTCGCTCCAATAGTTTCCGCCAGAAGGATAACCGCTGTCCCATGTACTTATTGAAGGACGTATGAAAGGATGTCTCCATGAAAGATCGTAGACTTGTCGTGTGTTATTCAAGAAGTTATTATTGTAGATAAGATTGCTTAAGGAAGCACGGAAGTGGATTCCATCCATGTTTGTAACTAAATCGTTTGCGAAAATTGTATTGCTTGATGAATGGAGCAAGATGATGCCCGAGGATGACGGGGAGTATAGGTTTGATGCTATGTGGTTTTCACCCACGCTGTTGAACGTGGAATGACCAAGCCAAATACCGTCTATGTTGTCTGTCACGTCATTTCCAGATATGTTGTTGCTGTGTGAATAGGCGATGATGATGCCGCTTCCAACTACTTCACCCTTGTCATACTCCTCGATGTTTAATGTTATGTTGTTTTGGGCTACCTTGTTTCTTGAAGAGTAAAGGAGTTGAATACCTTCGTTGTTGCCTGTTATGTTGTTTCTGGATATGATATTATTCTTCGAATAATCGGCCCTGATGCCATACCTATTGTTTGTCATGTAGTTGCAGGATATATTGTTGTTTGAAGACATGTAAAGGTAGATGCCATAATAGAATCCTCTAATCGACATGTTTCTGAGTGTCACATTCCTTCTCAGGGTCAAGTCTATTCCTTTGGTATAACCACCTACTGGATCTTGAACGGTGTAGCCAGCTCCGTCTATCACAATATTATCCATATAAACCCTGATTTGGGCAGAAATGTTGTCAGTAAACACATACAGACGTGATTTCTCT
>JGI24422J19971_10000494_pt1 | contig 22146 bp, 21 predicted proteins | sample DeeMarSWOR152_54_FD_19971 | JGI IMG/M metagenome (IMG submission 19971) | reverse complement strand
TGGTGTAGAAGCAATGGAATTCCTGCGCCAAAAAGGTAAGTATGCCAAGACACCCCGCCCCGACATTATCCTGCTTGACTTGAACCTGCCGAAGAAGGATGGGCGTGAGGTGCTTACTGAGATGAAGACCGATAAAGACCTAAAACGCATCCCGGTGATAATCCTAACCGTTTCACAGGCTGAAGAGGATATCCTCAAGAGCTACAACCTCAGCGCTAATTGTTATATCATCAAGCCGGTTGACTTAGAGCAGTTCATCAGGGCCGTCAAGTTGATTGAGGACTTTTGGCTTACTATTGTCACCTTGCCACCGGATGGGAAGATGGGAGGAGATGAGCAATAAAGCCGTCAAAGTTCTACTGATTGAAGACAACCCAGGGTATTCCCGCCTGATTCAGGAGATACTGGCTGAAGCTAAGGGCTCTCCTTTTGAGTTGGAGTGCGCCGACCGGCTGGCGACAGGGTTGGCGTGCCTTGCCCAGGGAAGGATAGACGTGGTTCTGCTTGACCTCGGGCTGCCTGATAGTCAGGGGCTTAGCACGCTGGTTAAGGTGCAGGCTGAGGCGTCAACCGTGCCGGTTGTAGTGCTGACCGGTCTGGACGATGAGACGCTGGCAGTTGATGCGGTACAGGAAGGCGCGCAGGACTATCTGGTCAAGGGGCAGGTGGATAGCAGCCTACTCAGGCACTCTATACTCTATGCTATTGAGCGTAAGCGGGCGGAGGAGAAGGCGCGGCAACTGGAAACCTTAAAGGAGCTTGACCAGGTGCGAAGCCAACTACTGGCTAACGTCTCCCATGAACTGCGCACCCCCCTGACCACGATAAAGGGATACTCTACCATGCTTCTGGACTACGATAGGAGACTAGGGCATGATGAGAAACAAGGATACCTGAGTGCCATAGACAGGGCTACCGACAGGATGACTGAGCTTGTAGACCATCTACTGGATATGTCCCGNCTTGACGCTGGTCTGCTCAAGCTTGATAAGAGACTGACCAATATTACGGCGTTGCTCCAGACCACTATTGCCGAAGCCAGGCTTAGAACGCCCGGACACAAGATAGTGTTGAATCTGCCAGGGACAGTGCTGAAGTTGAACAGCGACGGCAGGCGCATCAGGCAGGTAGTGGATAATCTTATTGAAAATGCCACCAAGTACTCTAAAGCGGGTAGCACGGTGACAGTAGAGGCTAAAAGTCAAGATTCCGAGCTGGTAATCAGCGTTGCCGACAAGGGAATAGGTATCCCTCGTGAGAACCTGGAGAGTGTGTTTGACCGGATGTTTAACCTAGAACACAGGCTGGCGCAGGAACCGGGTGGGCTGGGGCTGGGGCTAGCCCTGTGTAAGGGGCTGGTAGAAGCACATGGTGGCCGGATTTGGGTGGAGAGCAAGCTCNGAAAAGGAAGCGTTTTTCGCCTTGCTCTCCCTCAAGAGGCTATGACAGAAGAAAAGGCTTATGGTGAAAAAGGGCAGCAAAGCAACGGTCCTCATCATAGAGGATGAGGATGATATCAGAACTTTCGCCTCGCGAGTGCTTGAGCTTGAAGGTTATGGTGTGCTTCAGGCTGGTGATGGCGATGAAGGCTTGAGGTTAGCCAGACAGGGTGGAATCGGCTTGGTACTGCTAGACTTGAGGCTACCGGGGCGTGATGGCTGGGCAGTACTTAGCCAGATGAAAGGTGACCCAAAACTCTCATCAATTCCGGTAGTCGTGTTCACTGCTTCGGCTGGTGCTCCACAGCGAAGCCGGGCACTGGCGGTCGGTGCTGCCGACTATGTGGTCAAGCCACTGAGTGCTGCCGGTCTGAAAAAGTCTATTTCCCGTATCCTCCGTCAGAAAGGGAGACATTAGTATGTCATCAAGAAAAGCATCGGTGCCAGTGGTTGATGACGAGGGAGTCACCGGCGTGCCGTCAAGAAAAGCATCCGTGCTAGTGGTTGATGATGATGATAACATCTTGCGCATGATACAGCGTATCCTAGAGCTGGAGGGTTACCAGGTACTCAAGGCTAGCAGTGGTGAAACCGCCCTCAAGGTCTTCGATGACGAAAACCCAGAGCTAATATTGCTGGACATCATGATGCCCGACATGGATGGATACACTGTGTGTCAGAACATTCGCGAATTTTCGCCAGTACCGATAATTATGGTCACTGCCAAGGGCAATGACGAAGAGAAGGTTAAGGGGCTGGATGCTGGTGCCGATGACTACATTACTAAACCCTTTTCCTCCAAGGAGCTGGTAGCACGGGTGAGAGCCGTGCTGCGCCGGGCTACGCTCTGGGATGAGTACCCCGAACTTACGGCTCATCCCAATGACTTTATAATAGATGACCTTATAATAGACTTTGCCCGACACCGGGTCACCGTGCGCGACCGGGAAGTAAAGCTGACCGCTACTGAGTACAGGCTACTATCTTATCTGGTGCGCAATGCTGGACGAGTGGTTACTCTAGAGCAGATACTTCAGGCAGTCTGGGGAAAGGAGTACGTCAGTGAGCACCATCTCCTGAGAGTCAACATCACCAGGCTACAGCAGAAACTGTTAATTATAGGCGGGGCCCAAATAGGGGCCACGCTTCTCGGTCTTGCCGCTAGGGGAGCTTTACGGGGCTTCTTTGGTGGCTAGCCCCAGCGTATTTTACCCTAGTCTGCAAAAACATAAACATTATAATCCGCTATTGCATGCGACCCTGGTTATCCAATCTCAACAAAATGAGTGAAACGAATTAAAAAGAAGTACCTAAGCGCTGATACTAAATGACTATTTACATCTGGCCCATCTCTACTATAATGGGATTAGTAGGAAGTAGAAAAGAACAATGAGTGGGATACCAAAGATGTCACAAAGAACTGTCATCCAAGCGGATGGATTAAAAAGCATTGTTGAAGATTTTACGCAGAGAATCTGTCAATCTGTCGAGAACGATAGGAACAAGCTGAGAGAACTCGCAGAACAAGAATCAGCGAGCATTATCATCAGAGCCCAACAGGAAGCCGACAGCATTATTGCGAAGGCAAAGAAGAAAGCGGATAGCGAGGTGGAAAAATTTCTTGCTGAAGCCAAGCAAAAGGCAATTAAGACCGTTAACGAGGCTGACAAAAGAGTAAAAGACGAAGCAAAACAGAAGACTAAGAGGGAGCGGGAGCGCATTATTCAAGTAGCCAAAAAGGAAGCTGAAACGCTCGTTACGAAAGCGCGGCAAATGGCAGAGGACGAAGCTAAAAGGATAGTGGCCGAATCACGGAAAGAAGCAGATAGGCAAATGAAGGAGCTAATTGCAGAGGCTGAAAGTGAGGCAAAACGGAAGGTAGAATCTGATGCTGATCAAGTTCTTGCTGAAGCTAGGGACAAGGCACAAAAACTTATTGCCGGGACAAAGAACAAGGTTCATGCGGTGCTGGCGGAATCAGGTCGAATAGTTATGGAATCACACCAAGCACTCGAGCAAACCATTGAGGCGGTTGAAAAGGAATTCAAGGAAGCCGAGTATCAAAACGAGGTAATAGCAGTGGCTACCTGTTCGAGACAAGGAAGTGAAGAGCCCACCAGTCCAAATATCGAATCGCATACCGATAAATCTCCTGCCGAGGAGGAAGATGGACAGATATTGAAGGGCAGACTGAAATTCCGATTCCCGCAATCAGGAGACATTAATAGAATCAGACACTTGCAAAAACAGCTACTAAGCACTCCTCACTTAAAGTTAATAGCGAGCGGTGCCTCCGTAGACGAAGGATATTGGATTGAAGCTGAACTTAGTGAGCCCATACCCATAATTAAGATACTCAAGGGAATACCCCTTGTGAAAGAAACAGTTTTGCACAAAAACACAATCGATATCGCCATAGGGAGTAACTAGGCTATCTAGGTTGGTACCGGCCTTCTCCGCACCGCTGAAGTCGATACCATATATACAGCTTGGGCGGTACGCTGAATCTGGAAGCTGTCAGTGGTGCTAGATGCTATGATCTATCGAACTGGTCATCATAGAATGTAGTTCTGCACGAAAAACATGATGCCTATGAAAAGAAGGTAGGCACCGATTAGGTAAGCAACTATTCGTGGTTTAACAATCATGATAATTCCCAAAACAATGGCAATAATGGCAGCTACGAGACCAGAGATTCCAATTCCAAAAAAATTCATGGCTTTCCCCCTTAGAACTTGTTGCGTCTAAGTTAACTTGTTACTTTCTTTTTGTCAATATCCTTAAATAAAAAGAAGGCGTCAAATTAGACATCGCAGGTTAGAACAATTGACAATTAAGTTAGTAGTTAATTATGAGGCTTCAATAAACTAAAGGTAACAATGCAAGCGTTTGGTACTGTTTCATACTTGTTTCTGCTACCAGATTCTTATGCCTAATTGACTTGCCTGATGCCCTGACGCACGGCAGAAGACAAATTCACAATGAGGAATAAATACCTTCCCAGAGGCCGGTGAAGAAACGGCGGGCGTTTATACCGAGCAACCGGGTATCATACCCGCCTTCCTGGACAACAAGGGTGGAGAAACCAAGCAAGCCAATCATCTTGCCCATAGTCTGGAAATCCTCGCTCTGTAAGCTCCAGGTACCCGTCGGGTCTTCATTGGCCGTATCCAGGCCGAGGGCAATAATGAGAAATCCGGGCTGAAATCTGGCTACTCGCCTCAGCGCTCCAGCCAGCACCTCGAGATAACGTTCCTGGCTAACATGCTCGGGAAGAGGAATATTGACATTATATCCCTTGCCGGCGCCGTTGCCTTTCTCGTCTTCAAAACCGCTGAAGTAGGGATAGGCGAAATTGGGATGGCCGTGAATCGAGATGGTCAACACATCGGCACGGTCGTAGAAAATATTCTGCTGTCCGTTGCCGTGGTGATAATCAATATCCAGTATGGCAACCTTACCGTGGGCACTCAAATACTCAGCCGCCGCAGCTGCCGAGTTGAAGTAACAGAACCCGCCGAAGTCGCGCCTTTCGGCATGGTGTCCCGGCGGTCTGACCAGGGCGTAAGCCAGGCGATACCCCTCCAGAATCTGCTTGGCCGCGGTCAGGGCACAATCAACCGCCCTTTTGGCGGCAAGGTAGGCATTCCGGTTTATCGGGGTGAAGGTATCAATACAGTAATATCCTGCCCGGATGGAAAGCTCCTTGGGGCGTCTAGCGACGTTGCGAATCGGAAAGACGTAGGGATAGAGAGATTTATCCGGCTCGAGACTGGCGCAGACTCTCTTTAAGTAGTCGACAAACTGGCTGGAGTGGACTGCCTTAATACGTTTTTCGGCAAAGTGGCGCGGGCTGACTCGGTAAAACAGGTCGGTGGTCTCAAGCTCCTTCAGAATCGAGTCTATCCTTACCGGGGATTCGACGTAGCCACGTTCCTCGACGTGATGAATGGCGTGGCGGTCATTGACGACCAGCCGGATACGCTTGTCAAGCGGGGTGGTAATCTTAACCGGGATAGCGGCTTTCTTTCTGATGTACCTTGGCTTTCTGAGCTTTACCGGGTCATCTTGGAACGATTCGACCACCATCTCAACGTAGTCGGGAGGACAGACACCCCTATACTTGCGTTCCAGAATCGCCCGGACAATGGCCTTCGCCTCATCACGCCCCAAGGGTCTTTCCTGCCCCAGGTCATCATAGACGAGATAGGGCGGGTTATCATCCCCGGGTTCTAATGGCGTTTCGTAAGCGGTGTTGGCAATAGGCCTGGCGTTGTACCTTTCATAGAAGCGCAGGCGGGCAGCGTTCTGCTTTCTGATTTCGGGGTCGCGTGATAGCTTAGGGTCGTCCGGCAGGCATTCGAAGAAAAGGCCGATCGTTTTCAGGAAAAGAGCTTCCTCTCTAACCCTCTCATAGAGGGCACTGCCGATTCCCCTCCCGGTTTCTCGTTCGGCAGCGGAGATAAAATCGAGATAGCCGAAATTAAGCAGTGGCGCGTGAAAAAGAAGGGCAAACCCCCTGACCTTCTCCTTGGAGTCCTCAGCGACAAAGAGGATAGTGCGGAAGCGGTACTTCAGAGGGTTTCGTAGTTGTTTGGGTAGTTTGGCAATGTCCCTTGGGGACAAACCTGGAAACTGATTCCGCAGGATTTCCTGAACCTGGCTAATTACTCCCCTGTTGAGGGGGGTCACATCATCATAGACTCTACGGATTCTAAACATATTCGCCCACCGATGTCTTTTTCCAGGGTTACTGGTTACTTATCTTATTCTAACATTAAATTTAGATTATTTAATATTCCGACCAGGTTTAGCCCACGAATCACCATGGTGACCGCCATAGCTGCCAGCCGCCGGCTGAATACCCTTGATACTGCCTTAAGCCTCACCCTAGTTGCTTGGCGAGGATGAGCTTATCATCCCCGGGCGCATAGAAATCGGGGACGCGGCAGGCTACCTGATAGCCCTGGCTGAGGTAAAAACGCCTTGTTTTTTCGTACTCCGGTTGGGATGATGTCTCAACGATGACGAGTCTCCCCTGAGCTCTCTTAATCTCGTCTTGAGCCGATGTTACTAAAGCACTGCCTATTCCCTGCCCCTGCTTGCCCGTGGCGACCGCTATCCAGTATATGTCCCAGGTGCCTTCGGTCATGGGCGACGGTCCGAAGCAGATATAACCGGCAATCACTGAATCTGCTTCCGCCACCCGGATGCGATACCCTGACCCCGATGGGTCAGCCAGGTAAGTATTAATGACTTCCTCGGCTACTGTCACCTCAGACGGCTTAAACTCGGGGAGAGTCTGAAGAAGACTCATTACCACCGGCTTGTCATCAGGAGTCATGGACCTTATCTTTATTGTCATGGCTGGTTCTTCCCCAGGGCTGTTTCTATAATCTTCTCAATAAATTGGGTGTAACTCATCCCGGCAGCTTCAGCCTGGAGCACGGCTCCGGAACCGGGTGAGATATCGGGGTTGGGATTTACCTCGATAACATTAAGCTCTCCCTCTTTATCCAGGCGCATGTCCACTCTGGCGTAGCCCCGAGAGCCCAGCAGCCTGAGAACCCTGAGCGCCGTTTCGGCGGCACACTGCCGGGCGGCGGGCGGGATTGGGGCGGGACAGGTAGCTTTCGTTCCCTGAAAGTACCGGCTCTCCGGCACCCATTTGGCAGCGAAGGTAAGAATTCGGGGCATACCCTCAGGTAGTGAATAGGTTATCTCTGATACCGGTAGCACGATGTTATTGCTGTCCCCGAGAACGGTAACATTGAGCTCCCGACCATCAATAAACTCCTCGACCAGGGCTCCCCCACCGTAAAGCTGGCACACTCTGGTGACCTGTCTGGCCAGTGCTGCCAGGTCACTTACCACGCTGTCTTGAGATAGACCGTGGCTCGCATCCTCATTCCGGGGCTTTACGATGCAGGGATAACGGAGGTTAAACCGGGAGAGCGTCTCTGGAGTAAGCAGCTGAAAATCGGGCGTCGAAATTCCGGCTGCTCTCATGACCCGCTTGCTCTCTACCTTATCCAGTGCCAGTGTTAGCGCCGTCGCTGGACAGCCGGTGTAAGGCACACCAAGCTTAGCCAGGACCTCCGGCATCAGGGCTTCAGTCTCCGGCTGGCCACAAAATCCCTCAAAAAGATTGAAGACCAGGTCTACCTCTAGAGACCTGAGCCTTTTTTCAGCGGCCTCGATGGGTAATACCAGGGAAACCTTAAAGGCATCATAACCCAGCTCAAGCAGGGCATGATAAACTGCCTCTACCGACTCCAGAACACCTAGAACCGCCGCCTCTTCCCCAACAGTATCGTAGCGTGAGGAATAAGGCTCATTATAGACGACGGCAATACGTTCTTTGGATATCATGCCCCTCACCGCGCCAGCACGTATTGCGGATATCTCGCTACCGCCACGTTGAGTATGGTGGTGATAAGCTCCTCATAGCGCCAGCCCAGCTTGAGCGCCATGATAACCAGGTCGCTGTGAGCGCCGAGTCCGGCGAGGGGGTTTATCTCCAGGAAATAGGGCATCCCCTCCGGGCTAACCCTGAAGTCCAGCCGGGCAAAATCCCGGCACCCCAGACACTTAAAGGCTTTAAGGCTGGCGGCCGCTATCTGTGTCAAGACCTTTTCTTCAAGCTGAGCCGGACACTCGTAGTCGACCAGATTCAGGTAGTCGCGTTTTACCTCAAGTGTGTAGAGGAAGTAATCTGCCCTGTTCCTGGGTAGTATCCTCATCATACCCAACACTGCGGGCGGCGTGTTACCGATTATGCCCACGGTAACCTCGTCACCGGGAATGAACTCCTCAACCATCACCGGTTGCTGGTAGCATTTGAGGAGCTGGCTTACCAGTTGGTTGGCTTCCTCCGGGCTGCCCGCCAGTGAGCTAACACGAATGCCCTTACTTGAGCCCTCGTAAGCCGGCTTGATAATCGCCGGGTAGGCCAGTCCGTGCCCGGATACCGCTGAGAGTTGCTCCAGGTTATCGATAACGCGCCAGGCTGGAGTAGAGATACCCGCGGCTTTAACCAATTGCTTAGTCAGAGGCTTATCCAGACAGATTGCCAGGCACTGCGGGTTGGAGCCGGAGTAGGGTATGTTAAGCATCTCCAGGACACCGGGCACCTGAGCCTCGCGGCTGGGGCAGTTACCCCGTCCCTCGGCGATGTTAAAGACCAGGTCAACCCTTTCCCGCAGGATATTAATAAGAAACTCCACTCCCCCACCCAGCTTGACCAGTGAATGACCGGCTGATTCAAGAGCCGTGCCAATAAGCTCAACCGTTTCGGCAGAGTCATACTCCTCCAGGGCATCCTGAGGGCTGTTTATCTCCAGATTGATAGCTTCTTTAAGGTCATAGGCCAGACCGATACGCATCACTTACTCCTTATATTAGACTCCTGTTTCTACCAGCAGCCTGCCATCGGAATTACCCACGCCACTTGATGGTTCCGTCACCGGCCCCAGCTCTGCCGGCACTTTCGGATTTCGGTAGCGAAAGAGACGCTCCTCGTAGTTCCGGAGTAGCAGCTCCCCCCTCTTCCTGGCCACAACGTAGTTCGGTTGCAGGGGGACCTTGCCGCCTCCCTGAGGCAGGTCTATAACGAAGGTGGGCACCGCCAGTCCCGAGGTATGTCCGCGTAGCCCTTCAATAATGTTAACCCCGGTCTCCACCGGAGTGCGCAGATGCTCGGTACCCTGCACCTCATCACACTGGAATAGATAGTAGGGGCGCACCTTAATCCTCAGTAGGCCGTGGCACAGCCTCAACTGGGCGGCCACACTGTCATTCACCCCACGTAAGAGCACCGACTGGTTGTTGACCGGGACCCCGCTGCGGAGTAAGCGGTCGCAAGCGACCGCTGCTTCCGGGGTAATCTCGTGGTGGTGGTTAAAGTGCGTGTTGAGCCATATCGGACTGTATCTCGACAGCATGGCGCACAGCTCGTCGTCAATACGCTGCGGTAGCACCACCGGGAACCTGGTGCCGATACGGATGATTTCAACATGTTTTATAGCTCTAATTCTGGAGATGACCCCCTCCAGGCGAGGTGTGGAGAGCGTCAGTGGGTCGCCGCCGGAGATGATGACATCCCTGATGGATTTATGCTGTCGGATATAATCAAGCATGGCTTCGACCTCAGCCGGAGTCCGCACCCAACCGCCACTCCGCCACTCTCGCTTGCGAGTACAGTGACGACAGAACATGGGGCAGATATTGGTTAGCACTATCAGCACCCGGTCGGGATAGCGGTGGACCAGCCCGGGAACTACCGAGTCTCCCTTTTCATCGAGGGGGTCTTCCTGCCCCACCATTCCCATCGTTATCTCCAGGATAGAGGGAATCGCCTGTTTTTTAATCGGGTCGTCAGGGTCGCTCAGATTCATCAGTGAGAGATAATAGGGGGTCACCGCCAGGGGATACTTCAGGGTTACCAGCTTGAGCTGTGCCCGCTCTTCGCTTGATAGCGGGATAAAGTTGGCCAGTCCATCAACCGTGTTGATGCGGTTACGAAAATGCCACCTCCAGTCGTTCCAGGCGCTATCCGGTATGTGACCGAAAAACCTGTTTCTGTCGGTGGCGGTTCTACCGGGGGGTTCTTCGTCAAAATTATCGAAGGTATCAGTTTCGCCAGGAGGTTCCTCTTCGGCGAGGCCTTCGCTGTGCGTTTCACTGGCAGATTTTTCTCGAGGACTAAACGCCGACCGACCTTTAGTAGCTCTTGATGATGCGTTCAATTTTTTTCTCCTTTTTCTTTATTCACGCCGTTAGGGCGGTACTGATTCGGGCAGTTTTTTACTCCCGGCATTCCTCCTGAACTATAGACACATCTCTTACTACCTCCGCGTAGTCGTTCTCACCAACATGTCGTTAACTACGCTTATGAGGCTTGATTTTTTACTAAATTTCTGGTATCATATTACAACACATATATTACTAGAAGTATATTTCTAGAATATTATTATAACTAAATTTTGAAATTTGTCAAGTAGTTCTCAGGACTTTTTTAAGCTATTTCCCGAAGGAGGTTAAAATGAGTGAGTGGGCATTTATTACGAATCACGGACTGATTTTAGCGACTATTGCCAAACACCCGAATCTTACTGCCCGGGAGATTGGAGACACTATTGGGGTAACCGAGAGGACGGCCCACCGAATAATTATAGACCTTGAGGAAGAGGGATATATATCCAAAACGAAAGTCGGTCGGCAGAATAAGTATAAAATCCACCCCGCCATGCCGCTTAAGAACGAAATAGGTGACGCTGAAGTAGGTGAGCTGCTGGTGATGCTGGGGTGGAAGCGCAGAAAGCGAGAGCCAAAAACTGAAAAGCCATAGTGTGATTAGCCATATATCCAGCTATTTTGATGAAGAAGTAGACAGTGAGAGCCCGAATTTAAACCTGAGGTCCAGTTTCCGTGAAATTACCCCCGATTTTCAAACCTAAACCCACTATTTCTGAGCCGGAGTTAACCTCCGGCCTGCGTTGGTTAACCCTTGAGGGGACAGTGTCCCTGGGTTTTAACAGTATTACCACCAGCGGTTTCCTGGCAGCCTATGCCCTGGCGCTGGGTGCCAATAGTCTGCACATCGGTGTTCTGGCGGCACTCCCATTTCTGATGCAAATCCTGCAGCTACCCGCTATCTCTCTGGTGGAAAAATTCAGGCAGCGTAAGGCGATGGCAGTAACCAGCTGGTTTATCGCCCAGTCGTTCTGGATTCCAATCGCCCTCATCCCGACCTTCATGGCTGTTCCCGGAGGAAGAGCGATATCACTACTGCTGGCCCTGATGGCAATCCGTGGCCTTTTCCACGCTTCAACCAACGCTGCCTGGAATGGCTGGATCCGCGACCTGGTTCCCCAAACAATACTGGGCAGGTTCTTTTCCAGGCGACTAGCCTTCGCTACAGCCACCGGTATCGCCTTGAGCCTGGCAGCCGCCCTATTTGTGGATTACTGGCTTAATCACGCCGCCGCGGGAAGCGCTATCTTCGGCTATACCTACGTGCTTCTCTTTGGAGCTCTGTGTCTGGGGCTTTTAAGTCCCATCTTCATGTCGCGTATGCCCGAGCCGTTAATGCAGCCGGTAATCGGACCTCAACCTTCCCTCTGGCAGAGAGTCATGACCCCCCTTAAGGACAGAAACTTCAAGCGGCTGATACAGTTCCTGTTTTCGTGGCACTTTGCCCTCAATCTGGCAGTCCCATTCTTCGCTGTCTACATGCTCCAGCGGCTGGGGCTATCCCTAACCTGGGTTATTGTCCTTAGCATCGTCGGGCAAACCTTCAACATGCTGTTTCTGCGGGTATGGGGCAATTTTGTCGACCGGTTTGGGAATAAGGTAGTCCTCTCCATATGCGCCTCACTTTATCTGCTCGTCATTATGGGCTGGATATTTACCACCATGCCGGAAAGATACGTGCTTACCATGCCCCTATTATTCATACTGCATATATTCGCCGGTATCGCCAATGCCGGGGTAACCCTTACCGTAGGTACCATAGGTTTGAAGATGGCCCCTAAAGGAGAGTCAACCTCTTATCTGGCGACTTCATCCCTGGCCACCAACCTGGGGGCTGGTTTGGGACCTCTGGTAGGGGGTTTCCTGGCTATCTTCTTCAGCACGCGTCAATTTGCTCTAAACCTTACCTGGATTACTCCGGCCGGTTCGACTCAGCTGCCAGTGGTTAGTATGACTGGTTTTGATTTTTTGTTTGGCATCGCCTTTGTCATGGGGCTTATTACCCTGACCAGACTGGCGACTCTGCGCGAGGAAGGAGAAGTAAGCCGCGAAGTAATACTGGACGCCCTGACGTTTCCGATGCGAGAGCTGTCTCGACCTATGAGTTCGGTGCCAGCTTTCAACCTTGCCAACAATTTTCCCCTCGGTAATTTAAAGCGAGTACCGATGGGGGTGGATGCTGCCTTAGGTGTTACCGCCTATCAGATTGCTGAGATTGGCAGGGTGGCCACAATGGCAGCCATGCATGGTCGCCGGGTAACCAAGAGAATCGCCAAGTCCCTGGAGGATGGCCTAAATGGGATATGGAAGGGCAAGAAGGCACAGGTAAGAGTGCACGGAGCGGAAATTTCACGGCAGGTGGCGCGTGGTGCTGTCCATGTTGCCGATGATAAACCCGTAGATGTGGGGCAACTGGCATCTGCCGTGGTTACGGGCGTGGTAGAAGCCTCCACTCGAGCCGGAGCGAAGCCGCAGGATGCCATAGAGGGAGCAAGCCGGGGTATCATTCAGGGGACTGCCGAAGCCCACGGCGACCTAGCGGCAGCCGCCGCCAAGACCATAGAGACGGCTAAAGAAATAGCCGTGCAGATGGGTGTATCTGAAGAATTAGCCGCGGCTAAGGCGGCTGAGGGTGCCTTGCAGGCGGCCGAGGCTATCGATGCCGAGGCAGTGGCCAGAGTGAAGGAGGCTATACCACCCGCAGAATCAGAGCCGTAGTGAGCCCTTCTGAGCCGGGCCCGGTACCGGCGAGCCCATTTGGTTGACTTTTCACCCAGCATAGGATAAATTATATAGGGTAAGCCGTAGGTAACAGGTTTTAATTAGAGCTGAGCGCTTTCCCTTAAGAGGTCTCAGCTTTAATTATGTGAAACAAAAAATTCTGATGAAGATTGCTATTAGCGGCAAAGGCGGCGTCGGCAAGACTATATTAGCTGCCCTTCTTTCCAGGGTATTTGCTGAGGCTGGTTATTCTGTCCTCGCCATAGATGCTGACCCTGATGCCAATCTAGCCGCCACTCTGGGCTTTGCCAACGCTGACCGGATAACCCCTATATCTGAGATGCGCGCCCTTATTAAGGAAAGGACCGGGGTACAACCCGGGCAAATAGCCCCCTATTTTAAGCTAAATCCCAAGGTTGATGACCTGCCCGAGAGGTACTGCCTGAAAAATAATGGAATTAAGTTGATGGTAATGGGACGGATTAAGAAGGGTGGCACCGGTTGCTACTGCCCGGAAAATGCCTTGTTACAAGCCCTGATTACCCATTTGCTCTTGAGCCGGGATGAAGTGGTAATTTTGGATATGGAGGCGGGGATAGAACACCTGGGCCGGGCAACAGCCAAGGCAGTAGATAAACTGATTGTAGTCGTCGAACCAAGCCGACGGAGCATTGAAACTGCCCTCAGAATCAATAAATTGGCTAAGGATATCGACCTACAAAATATTGCTATCGTCGGCAATAAGCTTCGCCGCCAATCAGACCGGAAGTTCCTGACTTCCAGCCTGCCGGGCTTTGAATTCCTCGGCTTTATCCCCTATGACCAGGCACTGATAGATGCTGACCTGGCCAATCTTCCCCTCCTCGACTCCAGCCTGCCGATTACCAATGAGGTAAGAAATATCTATCAGGCCCTGTTATCTACGACCAAACCATCAACAAAATAGACCGGGCACCAAAATTTAAATAGGAAATCCTTAAATAAAAGGAGGTCTTCTGTGGCTTACGACGCGGTAAAAATGAAGGACTGGCAGATTGCGGAAGAGGCAGGGAAAAATATGCCCACCCCCGATGAGTGGCGAGAAAGGCTGAACCTGCAAAAGGATGAAATAATTCCTTACGGGAAAATAAGCCGGCTAGATTTCTTGAAGATTATTGAGCGCCTCAAGGACAAACCCGATGGCAAGTACATTGAAGTGACCGCCATAACCCCCACGCCGCTGGGTGAAGGCAAGACTACAACCACCATGGGTATCCTGGAGGGTATGGGTAAGCGGGGTCTAAATGTGGGCGGCTGTATCCGCCAGCCCTCGGGTGGTCCCACCATGAACATCAAGGGGACTGCTGCCGGCGGCGGCAATGCGTTGCTTATCCCCATGACCGAATTTTCTATGGGGCTTACCGGCGACATCAACGATATCACCAATGCCCACAACCTGGCTATGGTTGCCCTCACTGCCAGAATGCAGCACGAACGTAACTACGATGATGAGCAACTGGCTAAGCGCAGCCGGATGCGCCGCCTGGACATTGACCCTACCCGGGTAGAGATGGGCTGGGTTATAGATTTTTGCGCTCAGAGCCTCCGCAACATTATTATTGGCCTCGGCGGACGCATGAACGGCTACACGATGGAGTCCAAGTTCGGCATCACGGTGAGTTCTGAGCTTATGGCTATGTTATCAATTGTCAGGGATCTGGCTGACCTGCGGGAAAGAATGGATAAAATTACCGTAGCCTTTGATAAGAAGGGCAAAGTGGTTACCACCGGCGACCTGGAGGTGGGCGGCGCCATGACGGCCTGGATGCGCAACACCATTAACCCTACCCTGATGTCTACCGTGGAGTATCAGCCGTGCATGGTGCATGCCGGTCCGTTTGCCAATATTGCCGTGGGGCAGTCCTCCATCATTGGCGACCGCGTTGGGCTGAAGTTATTTGATTACCATGTCACCGAGAGCGGCTTTGGTGCCGACATCGGCTTCGAGAAGTTCTGGAATGTCAAGTGCCGCTTAAGTGGTCTCAAGCCGCATGTGTCAGTGCTCACCACTACCATTCGGGCACTGAAGATGCACGGCGGCGGGCCCAGGGTGGTAGCCGGCCTACCGCTACCTGAGAGCTACGCTAAGGAGGACTTGGGGCTCCTGGAGAAAGGCATCCCCAATATGTTGCACCACATTAACATCATCAAAACATCGGGCATCAAGCCGGTGGTGTGCATCAATAGCTTCCATACTGACACCAAGGATGAGATTGCCATGGTCAGAAAAGCCGCCGAGGCTGCCGGGGCCGGCTGTGCCGTGTCCAGCCACTGGGCTAACGGCGGCGACGGTGCTCTGGAATTAGCCGATGCCGTGGTAGATGCCTGCCAGGAGGTAAACGATTTCAAATACCTGTATCCGATGGAAACGAAACTACGGGAACGGGTGGAGTTGATTGCCAAGACAGTCTACGGAGCCAATGGGGTAGCCTGGACGGCTGATGCCGAGGCTAAGGCAAAAATGCTTGAGGCTGATACCCAATATGATGACTACGCCACCATGATGGTCAAGACCCATCTTTCCCTCACCCATGACCCGGCAGTTAAGGGTGTCCCCCAGGGGTGGACGCTACCCATCCGCGACGTGTTAATTTACTCCGGGGCGAAATTCCTCTGTCCCTGTGCCGGGACGATTAGTCTGATGCCAGGGACCTCTTCTGACCCCGCTTTTAGAAAGGTTGACGTCGACGTAAAGACGGGAAAGGTCAGCGGTCTATTTTAGTAGTCCCGGCGTGGCATATGATAATGTGGGAAGTTAGATGACCAAGGATTCAACCAATAAAAAGAGGCTAGTCCACTTCGACCCCGATAACGTTGAGATTGCCGTCAAACCGGGTGCCAATCTCCTTGAGGCGGCTATTGCTGCTGGCGTGCATATTAATGCTTCCTGCGGCGGGGCTGGTGTTTGCGGCACCTGCAAGGTCTTAATTAAACAGGGAGAGGTAGAAACCACCAGGACTGACAAGCTAACCGAAGAGGAGTATAAGCAAGGGGTAAGACAAGCCTGCCAAAGCCGCATAATTACTGATTTAGTGGTTGACATCCCGGTAGAATCACGACTGGAGAAGGCTGTCCTTGACCGGGAAAGGGTAGGCGGCGTTAAACCATCAGAGGTCTTAGCTACCGGCTGGAGATTTAAGCCACCGCTGAGTAAGTTATTTGTTGAGCTGCCACCGCCAACTTTAAAAGATAATACTGGCGACCTGTCCCGGTTGCTAAGAGGTATAAAACAACGATACCACCTGAGTAATATGTCAGTAGACTTCGGTGTAGTCCAGAAACTGGCTAAGGTGTTACGAGACGGTCACTGGAAAGTCACCGCCACCACCCTCATCACCGCAGCTAAACCCCGAACCAAAGAGTGGCGCCGGCCAAGAGTGATACATATTGAACCTGGAGATACCAGAGACAAGCACTACTCACTGGCCTTTGATATTGGCACCACTGGTGTCCGGGGACAACTACTGGACCTGAATCGGGGAAAAGTCCGAGCTGAGGGGCTTGAGTACAACGGGCAAATCAGCTACGGCGAAGATGTTATCTCTCGCATAGCCTATTGTCAGCAACCAGGTGGGCTAAAAAAATTGCAGCGGGCAATTGTTGCCACTATTAATGGAATTATCGAGGAACTCAAAGCCCAGAGCCGGGTCGACATAAAGTATGTTGGACATATAATATTAGCTGGTAATACAACAATGACTCAAATCCTCCTCGGACTGGACCCTAAATATATAAGATTGGCCCCCTACACCCCGGTAGCCAATTTTTTCCCTCCGGTACGGGCAAATTCCCTGGGCATCAAGGTCGGCAATCAGGTTTACCTCTTTGCTTTCCCCTCAGTAGCCAGCTACGTTGGTGGCGATATTGTTTCTGGAATTGTCGGGGCCAGGGGTATACCAGAGGAAAAAATTAACCTTCTATATGGATATCGGCACCAATGGGGAAATAGTCATTGGCAACTCGGACTGGATGGTAACCGCCTCCTGCTCCGCCGGACCTGCCTTTGAAGGCGGCGGGGTAAAGCACGGTATGATAGCCACCAACGGGGCTATTGAAGATTTTGACATCAATCCGTCAAACTTGGAACCGGTAATCAACACCATTGGCGAAACCAAACCCAAGGGAATCTGCGGCTCAGGCTTGATAAACATCGTTGCTGGCCTGCTTGAAGCCGGGGTCATCGGCCAGAATGGCAAGTTTAACACCAACCTGCCGACCAAAAGAGTTAGACAGGGTCGTGATGGCTATGAGTATGTCCTGGCCTGGGCGCCGGAGACCCAGATTGGTAAAGATATTGTTATCACCGAGGTTGATATTGATAACCTTATTCGAGCCAAGGCCGCCATGTATGCCGGGTGCCAGACATTGGTTAAAAGTGTAAATATTAGCTGTTCCGATTTAGAGCAGGTAATTATTGCCGGTGCCTTCGGTAGCCATATTGATATTGAAAAGTGCATTATTATCGGGCTTCTTCCCGATATACCCCGGGACAGGTTTATCTTCATCGGCAACGGCTCTCTTTTAGGAGCCAGGCTCACCTCCTTCTCCCGCGACCTACTTGATGATGCCAGAAGGGTAGCTAACATGATGACTAACTTTGAGTTGAGCGTAAATGCCGATTTTATGAATAACTATACTGCCAGTCTATTTTTACCGCACCCCAATGCTGCGGAGTTTCCTTCGGTATATAAAAGATTAAGCAAGCTTCGGAAAGTAAAAACGTAGAGGCTAACCATATGAGTTTTAATATTGCCGTAGCCGGTAAGGGTGGCAGCGGGAAGACATCAGTGGCCAGTCTCATCATCCGCTATCTGAAAAAGAACGGCTCAGGACCGATTCTGGCGGTTGATGCTGACCCCAATGCCAATCTGGGGGAGAGTCTGGGTCTTGAGGTAAAGCAGACGGTTGGTTTAGTCCTTGATGAGTTTCAAAAGGATAAAATAAAAATCCCTCCCGGAATGACCAAGGATGTTTATTTGGAGTATAAGCTAAACCAGATTGTAGTTGAAAGCGAGGAGCTTGACCTGATAACAATGGGTAGGGGGGAAGGTCCCGAGTGCTACTGCTACCCTAACCTTATTCTGAAGAAATTTGCCGACACTCTGGCTGAAAACTACGCCTATATGGTTATGGATAATGAGGCCGGGATGGAGCATCTGTCACGAAGGACCACCCAGAATATTGATGAGCTGCTTATAATCTCTGACCATTCGGTGAAGGGGGTTCGAACTGTGGCCAGGATAAGGGACTTGGTCGCCCAACTCAAACTGGCGGTGAAGCGGCAATCAGTAATAATCAACTTTGCCCCGGCCAAATTGGACCCCCTGGTCACTGACGAGCTGGGCAGACTGGGAATTGAACCCACCGCCACCATCCCTTCAGATAAGGAATTATATCAGTATGACCTTCAGCTAAAGCCACTTCTTGACCTGCCCGATAGCTCCACGGCAGCCAGGGCGGTTAACGATTTGATGGCTAAGCTGCTTAATAAAAATTAACTCACTAAAACTTTATATTAGGGGTGAAAAATGCCAGCACAGATTATTAGCGGTACCGAGATTGCCAAACAGATTCGTGAGGAGCTGAAACAGGAGGTTGCCGAACTCAAGGAGAAGCATAATCTCATACCGGGACTAGCCACCATCCTGGTGGGTGAAGACCCCGCCTCCCAGGTTTACGTTGGGGCGAAGGAGAAGACCTCCCTAGCCCTGGGCATATATTCAGAAAGGCATGACCTGCCGGCTGATACCAGCCAGGAGGAATTGCTGGCGCTAATTGATAAATTAAATAAAGACCCCAAGATTCACGGGATTCTAGTCCANCTGCCCCTGCCCAAGCANATCAATGAGACCGAGGTNCTTTANGCCGTTGACCCCAAAAAGGATGTTGATGGCTTTCACCCGGTGAATGTGGGCAAATTGATGATTGGCGAGCCCGACTATTTGCCCTGTACCCCTCATGGAATCCAGCAGCTTCTAATCAGGTCGGGGGTTAAACTTGAAGGGGCAGAGGTGGTGGTTGTGGGTAGAAGCAATATCGTGGGCAAACCTATAGCCAATATCCTCCTCCAGAAAAAAGAGGGGGCTAATGCTACCGTTACCGTGTGTCATACCCGAACTCGAGATATTTCCGCTCACACCAAGAGAGCTGATATACTAATTGTGGCCGCCGGCAAACCCAAGGCAATCACGGCTGATATGGTCAAGAAAGGGGTAGTGGTGATTGATGTCGGCGTTAACCGGGTAGGCAAAACGCCGGAAGGTAAGGCTATCCTGGTCGGCGATGTTGACTTTGATGCGGTTAAGGAGAAGGCTAAAGCCATTACCCCGGTGCCTGGTGGCGTGGGCCCTATGACCATAACCATGCTTATGCTAAATACAGTAAGGGCGGCCAAACTGGCTGCCGGACTGGCCTAGAAGGGGGGAAGGATGGAATATAAGATTAAGAAAAAGAAAGCTCCCGGTCGGGATAAGGTAGAAGTGCTGGGGGCAACCTATGAAGAGGGTAAGCCTGAGGGTGAGGAACTGGGAAGATGGAGACAGAAGCTCAAGGACAGAAAAGAGAGACTCAAATACCTGCAAACCGGTGAGCGGTACTGGTATGGCAAAGATTGGTATGGCAGTGAAAAGAGAAAGAATCCGGCTTAAGTAAGGAGGGTAAGGAATGGCATTTGAAATCCCTAAAACACAATATACCGGTAAAATCAGAGAGATTACCCTGGGTAATGGCGATAAAGCGGTAACCGTGGGCGGGGAGACATCCTACCCCTTCTACTTATTTGAAGGTGAGATGCCCCACCACCCCCAAATAGCCATGGAGGTCTGGGACTGCCCCCCTGAGGAATGGGCTGAAGCTGCCCTGGAGCCCTTTGCCGGGGTAACCGATGACCCGGTGGCCTGGGCCAAGAAATGTATAAATGACTACGGGGCGGAGATGATTGCCCTGCAACTAATCAGCACCGACCCCAATGGGCTTGACCGTGGAGCTGATGAAGCCACCGAGGTGGTCAAGAAGGTAGCCGATGCTATTGATGTCCCCTTAATTGTTTGGGGCACGGCTAATCATGAGAAGGATACCGAGGTGCTGAGAAAAGTGGCTGAGGTCTGTCAGGGAAAGAACCTGATTATTGGACCGGTTGAGGAAGGAGACCACAAACGGATTGGCGCCTCAGCTATTGGCTATCGCCATACGGTGGTGGCGTCAACACCTATAGACATCAACCTGGCTAAGCAGCTTAACATCCTGCTGAGCAATCTCGGGGTCCCCGATGAGTTGATTGTGATGGACCCCACCGTCAGTGGCATAGGCTATGGCATTGAGTATGCCTACTCGGTAATGGAGAGGATGAGGATGGCCGGGTTAGCCCAGGAGGATGAAAGGCTCCAGTTCCCTATTATCTGCAATATAGCTAAAGAGGTGTGGAAGACCAAGGAATTACATCTTGCCGACGGCGAGCTCAATATGGGCAATGCCAAAAAGCGGGGCATCTTAATGGAAGCCATGTCGGCTATGGTCTTGCTCCTGGCTGGGGGCGATGTGGTAATTATGAGACACCCCGAGGCAATAAAGCTGGTCCGAGAGATGATAGCTGAACTGACCGCTTCCTGAATTGAAGCTTAAGGATATGGCGGCTGTTTGACAGGGGAGGAGGCAGTGGGCTATAATCAATATTAGTAATCATTATTGTTTAGTTTAGGTTTATCTCACCATGCCAAGGAAATCAAAACAGAAGGACTCTATCCTCAGGGTGGTTAAGGAAACAAAATCCCACCCCACCGCTGAGTGGATATATGAACAGGTAAAGAAAGAAATCCCGAATATCAGTCTGGGAACAGTCTATCGTAACCTTAAATTGATGAAACAGAGGGGAGAGCTCTCAGAGCAAGGCTTGTCCGGTACACTGAGTCGGTTCGACGGCAATGTTCAAAACCACTACCATTTCCGGTGTGAGCAATGCGGTCGTCTTTTTGATGTCGACGAGCCAGTGGACAAAGCGATAGACAAAAGGGTAGCCCAAAAAACGGGCTTTGTGGTCAGCCACCACTGTCTGGAATTTCGCGGGCTGTGTAATGATTGCCAGCGCTCAAGTCCGCCGAAAGGCGATAAAATTGACTGATGAGACGATTCAAGCCGACAGCGTCATAAAATAATAAAGATTAGAAGGTGGAAAGCAAAATGGCAGAAGCAGAAACGAAGAGCATTGATAACGCCAGTATCAAGATGATTGAGAAGGCAGCTAGCGACGGAGTTAATACTGTCTTTGATAGAGCCGAAACCAAGAAGCCCTGTCCCATAGGAGTGGAAGGCAGCTGCTGTAAGAACTGCGGGATGGGACCCTGCCGGGTGCCGCCCCCCAAAGGTAGAAAGGAAACACCAGAGGAAAAGCAGAAGCGAAGGGGCATCTGTGGCGCCACCGCGGAGACCATTGCCGCCCGTAATTTCATCAGGATGGTAGCCGGCGGGGCGGCGGCTCACTCCGACCATGGCCGGGGGGTGGCTGAGCTTTTCCTGGCCGTAGCCAGGGGCGAAGCCCCGGGCTATGAGATTAAGGACGAGCAGAAGCTGTTGCAACTGGCTCTGGATTGGGGTGTAGACATTGGCGACCGCAGTAACCAGGAAATAGCCGTTGATATTGGTCAACTAGCTCTGGCTGAGTTTGGTAAACAGGAGGGTGAAGTCCTGTTCTTAAGAAGGGCCCCGCTAAAGCGCCAGGAGCTATGGAGACGGGAGGGAGTTGCCCCTCGAGGCATAGATAGAGAGATTGTTGAGATAATGCACCGGACCCATATCGGCGTTGACCAGGACTACCGCAACCTGCTCCGCCAGGGAGTCAGGTGCGCTATATCTGATGGTTGGGGGGGTAGTATGGTTGCCACCGAGCTCCAGGATATTCTGTTTGGCACCCCGGCACCAGTTTTGGGCAGGATAAATTTGGGGGTGCTCAGCCGGGATGAGGTAAATATTATCATTCACGGTCATGACCCCCTGCTTTCCGAGATGATTGTCGTTGCCGCTCAAGACCCGGAGATGGTAGCCCTGGCTAAATCTAAGGGGGCGAGCGGGATAAACATCGCCGGCATGTGTTGCACCGCCAACGAGATATTGATGCGCCACGGCATACCCCTGGCCGGGAATTTCTACAGCAGGAGCTGGCCCTGGTCACCGGGGCAGTAGAGGCTATGGTGGTAGATAT
>JGI24422J19971_10000490_pt1 | contig 22191 bp, 19 predicted proteins | sample DeeMarSWOR152_54_FD_19971 | JGI IMG/M metagenome (IMG submission 19971) | reverse complement strand
CTAGTCCACTATTTGGCCCACCGAGATAGGGTCGCCAGGCTCTATGAAGAATCAGCAGAGACGGGACACAGATTCCCATATGCATCGAGACAAAATAAGCCTTCAACTCTTTATTCATGACCTCAAGGTCCCCTTGGCTGTGATTGAGGCGGGGATTACCTCACTGCTGGGCAAGCTGGAGAAATACGGGCCGCTCACTGAAAAACAGGAAAAGGTGCTTCAAAGGACACTGCGGAATACCAGGGTGATCCAGGCATTGGTGAACGATTCTTTAGAGTTGGAGAGATCCAAGCGGGGAGTGCTCAACATAAGCCGGACGAGGGTTTCTGGGTTGATAGAGGAGGCCCTTGTGGAGATATTTGATTTGGTGGACTCCCAGGCATCAGAAAACATAAAGTGCTGCGAAGACCTGCATCAACTCCAAGGGGCTCTCGATGAAAACGGGCTCAAGCTCTTCATAGACGAAGCTCTTTGGTGTACGGAGCTTTCATTGGATGAGGCAAAGATAAGACAGATCCTCCGAAATCTGTTGAATAACGCCCTGAAGTATCGAAAAACCTGTGTGGAGTTGAGGGTTGAGAAGCAGTCCCATCAGCTCTGTTTTTCCGTAAAGGATGACGGTGAAGGGATACCTTCAAGCTATCACAAGCGGATCTTTGAGAGCTATTTTCAGATGAACGCCACCGACACTTACACTGTCAGAGGTCATGGACTGGGATTGGCCGGAGTGATGGTTTTGGTAGAGGATATGGGTGGCGAGTTATGCCTGGAGAGCGATGAAGGAAAAGGGGCAGAATTCAGAGTCAAACTCCCCCTCCCAAAAGCCAAGTAGTCTCCTCACTGTCCTTGGTTTCTAATACCCCAAAAGCGAATTCCAGAATTCGGGGTCCTCATCCTTCCAGTTTGGACCGAACCTCCTGTCACAGAAGCCGCTAAGTCTTTCGTACCACTTTACGAACACATTCTTATTCTTTTCTCGAGCCTCCAGGATATCGGCTAGAAAGACATCAGTCTTACTGATCTCATCCTTGGGCACGTAGTAGGAGGCACCCTTTTCAAAGGATCTTTTGAGGTTATCTTTGGAGATCGCATGAGCAGTAAGCATGAGAGTCGGAATACCCTTTCTGGTCGCAGTCTCCAGTAGCTCATATCCGCGGACTCCCATGATATCCAGCACCGCAATATCGTAGAAGGTATTCTCAAGCAGGGCTTTAGCGTCCTCAAAACTGGTGGCGGTATCCAGCTTGCACATATCTAGGAGTTCCACGAGAAACTCGAGAATATCCTCTTCATCATCCACCACTAACACCCTTTTCCCCTTGAGGATATCCTTGGGATCCATTTTCTCCCCCTCAAACCAAGATGCCGACAACGCTCGCCCTTGTAAGCGCCTTTTTAGAATCGAGCCAGTGTCCCTGTGCCAATATCAGGAATGTTATCCCGATGACCAGGCGTTCCAAATGAGGCTACAGGAAAGTAAGGTAAAAGTGAGTGTAGGAAAAAGGGTCCCGTGTGTCAATGCAAAAAGCCTTTCCCAAGGGGAAGCCCTGTTCCACACAACCACCCAAGAGGCGCAGCCCGTCACCATAGCGGTTACTGTTCGGAGCATGAAATTGTTTACAAGCCATGGCAACAAGCACGAGGGTCATGGGGCTTTTCTGAAGTGACTGGCGGCCCGCGACGAGCTCCCCTCGGCTAGCTCCGAACGAAAGAAAAGTCCCATGACCCTTAGAGATGCAGACAAGATAGTGCACTCCTCAATAACTAGAGAAGAAAGACGGCTGTACAGCACGTTTTTACCACTTCGGTAAGCTTTTTATCTACCTATTTGATTAAGAGCCACCGAAAGCAGAGTAGACGGGCTTTTGCAGTTGCCATGGATTTCAACAGGGTAGGTGGGCCAAGCAGATTTTTATTGACTTGAAAACCTTTTGATGGTTGTATGAACCTACAGTTTTTCAACCAATTGGTCCCGTCGATTGGGAATTTCCTTCTGGCCCGAACAGAGCTATCCTCCTTGGGCCTGAAGGGTAGCCGAGAATAGAGAAGCGAGGGAGAAGGTGCGATGAGTTCAGAGAGCCCGTTGAAAGACAAGGTTGTGCTGGTGGTCGATGACGAGCCGGATATTCTCGATATCGTTGAGGAAGAACTCAACATGTGCCTAGTCCGCAAGGCGGCTGACTACGATACTGCACTTCAGTACCTGGTGAGCTACACCTATGATATTGTTATCCTGGATATCATGGGAGTGAATGGGTTTGAACTCTTGAAAAGCTCTGTGTATAGAGGATTCCCCACGGTCATGCTTACAGCTCACGCACTCACACCTGACGCATTGAAGAAGTCCATAAAGCTGGGTGCTGTCTCCTTCCTGCCTAAGGACAAGATCACGGAGCTGCGCCCTTTCCTCGAGGATGTGGTGCTGGGTGGGGGAAAACCGATCTGGCAAAAGGTTTTTGATAGCCTCGGGGCGTATTTCAACAAGCGTTTTGGTCCGGATTGGAAGGAGAAGGACAAGTTCTTCCAGGAGTTCGAAGAGGAGTTAAAGGCAATCGCGCAAGAATAACTCTGATCCCTCTCCTATTCTTTAAGCCAGCCTAAAAAATACCCCAAACTCTGTGGCAATTTCCACTAGTTTCGATTTCAAGGACAAATGCCTTCTCAACAGAATCCCAAGAGGAGATAAATAGTGGTTTCATCTGTTGGCAAGAACTCAAGGAGCATGATTTCCAAGCAGCCCACAGCAGTTTCCCACGCAAAGATAGTATGTACCATTGGCCCATCAAGCGGATCGCCTGGCATTATACGGGCGTTAATAAAGGGTGGTATGAATGTGGCGCGGCTGAATTTCTCTCACGGAAGCCGGTCTGAGCACGGGGAGAAAATTCGGATTATTCGGGGCGTTTCTGATGAACTCAATATCCCCGTCGGCATTCTGCAAGACCTCGCCGGGCCCAAGATACGGGTGGGAAACCTTCCCGAACCAGGGGTGAGGCTCGAGGCGGGGCAGACCTTCATCCTTACCAACCGGGATGTGGAAGGGGCTCCTGATCGGGTTTCAGTTTCATACGCCAGTTTGCCTGATGAGGTGGAGCCGGAGGATCGGATCCTGCTTTCGGATGGCTCGATAGAGCTGGTTGTGAAGACAAAGTCACCATCAGAGATCTCCTGTGCGGTTGTCACCGGCGGTCTGCTCACATCACACAAAGGCCTCAATCTTCCAACCAGAACCATCAGGACACCTGCCTTCACAGAGGTTGATCGTGAGGACCTCCTGTTCGGCCTGGAACACGGCGTGGATTTTGTTGCCCTATCATTTGTCAAAAACGCGGAAGACATTCGCAGCGTGAAGGAGGTTATTCGGGAGAGAGAAGGCGATACCCCAGTCATTGCAAAGATTGAGAGACACGAGGCACTCGATCACGTGGACGGCATCATTGAAGCAGCTGATGGTATCATGGTGGCCAGAGGTGACCTCGGTGTGGAGATCCCCCTTGAAGACGTGCCCATTATTCAAAAGATGCTTATCCAGAGGGCTAATGCCATTGGAAAGCCGGTCATAACTGCCACTCAGATGCTTCGTTCAATGGTCAGTTCTCCTCGTCCCACGAGGGCGGAGGCAGCCGATGTTGCGAACGCTGTCCTGGATGGTACGGATGCGGTCATGCTCTCTGAGGAAACGGCCAGCGGGGATTACCCTATTCAAGCTGTTCAGTTTATGGCACGCATCATCAGGAGTGCTGAGAGCGACTTCTCCCATGAGAGATATCTCGAGCTCGTGCCCAGGAGGGAGGTTTCAGATTCCGTTGCCCACGCTGCATGCGTTTTGGCCAATCACCTTGATGCCGCCGCCATCGTCGCGCCCACGAGCTCGGGCAGAACGGCCAGATATATCTCTCGGTTCAGGCCTAAACAGCCGATTGTTGCCCTTTCGCCTGACGCCAATGTGGTTCGGAGATTAGCGCTGTATTGGGGATGCCTGCCTCATCTGGTGCCCCAGCCCACCGACACTGACGATATGATCGAACGCTCTTCACAGCTGGTTTTGAACTTCGATTATGCGGCAAAGCATGATTTGGTGGTGATGACTGCAGGTCATCCAGTCGGTGTGAGTGGTAATACCAACATGGTTAGGGTGAAAAGGCTTTAACGGTAAAGCCCTCCTACTCATTGCTCACCATTTGACAGCATTTCCATGAGTCTGGTAAATGGTTAGTATCGCTCAAAGGTGTTGGCACAATGTTATGTCGGTTAGAAGATGTCTACATGATTACTTCTAATCGGTCATGCCAATTTTCTCAAGGCGATATCTATCGGCCTCAAGGGAGGTGGCCAAATATTTGGGGTTTAGATGAACCGCTCCCAGAGTCCCACGGCTTTAGAGGCGTAAACCCCAAATATTTGGCCACTGCAGACCCAGGTGGAATTCTTTCTAAGATATCGCCTTTCGAAAACCGCCATGCCCTCTTCACAACCGTAATGATTACTCTGTATTGTTGATGCCAACACTTTCGAACAATACCAAAGGGTTAGGACTGACTGCCGTACCTGTAGCCAGCTTTCCAGCGAGAGAAACAACGATAGCAGCATACTTCGACAGAAGAAGGATGGACATGAACGCTCGGGAACGACAGAGACTGGATCGGATGTTTTACCCGAGGGCTCTGGCAGTGTATGGAGCTGTGCACGAGCCGGGTGAGTTTGGTCACATGGTTTTATACAGGGTCTTGCGGGCGATACGAAACGCATGGAGCGTCCGGAAAGGCACAGGAAAAGGAGGTCTATTGTGAGTGATGAGGTAATCAAGAAAACGACTCAAGAAACAGCTAACAAGCTCTTCGGCAAGGGCATTAAAATGGATCCCCCCTATCGGATGTGGAAGGAGTTTGACAGGGATCTCGCCAATGATTTCTCCATGTTTATAACCGGGAACCTGTACTCGCGAACGGTTTTGACCTTGCCGGAAAGGCAGATGGTTGCGTGTGCCATGTTGGCGGCGATCCGCGCCAGGGATGAGCTGCGGCTTCATGTCAATGGAGCCCTAAATGTCGGTTGTGATCCCAAGAAACTGGCAGAGGTTTTCTTCCAGGTGGCTACGTATGCAGGCATGCCCGCGGTGAACGAGGCGCTTGAGGTCTACCGGGATGTTCTCAAAGAAAGAGAAGAGTGGCCCATCGAGGGATAACAGAAGGACTGGTTAATGGTGATATAGTTACTGAGGGACATACATTTATATGCACAAGGAATAGCTGAGAAGTTCATGCAAAGGTCATACGGCCTTCTCTTCTGCTCCGAAGCTCCCGGCCTGGTCTTTTCTACGACGTATCAACGGGGGAGTCTTGCCCCCTCCGCATTCTCCCCCCGCTCCTCCTGAGCAGGGGAGCTGCGGCCTCCCCCACTGATACGCCGTGAAGAGGACAGCGGCCTCCCGCCAGTCGCATCAGAAGAGACCGTATGACCCTTACCTCAATGTCTGAAATTGGAAAGTACTTAGTGTTTNCTGTAGTAATCAAGCGATTGCCTCAAATCCATAGCGGGCTCGAGAGAAAAGGTGGATAACACAGTCAAAGATTTGCATTATCTCATAGAGCAACTTGCCCCCGGTATGGTTGCGCTTGTCGGTGTGCCGTGGGATGAAAACTCGTCCTTTACGCGAGGGCCAGCGCAGGCACCAGCCCGAATTCGAGAGGCACTCTATGGTGGCTCATCAAACCTCTGTTCCGAAACTGGGGTTGATCTCGGTCAGGAAGCTCGCTTCCGAGATCTCGGGGACCTGAAGCTTGGCGGTGATGCTGTTCTCATCCAGATTGAGGAGGTGATTGATAGGCTCCTCGGGCGGGGCGCTTCTGTCTTGGCCATCGGTGGCGACCACGCGATTACTTATCCGATCATAAGGGCATATAGCAAGAAATTCAATAAGCTGAACATCCTACATCTCGATGCCCACCCAGACCTTTATGAGGAGTATGAAGGCAACCGGCTTTCAAATGCCTGTCCGTTTGCACGGATCATGGAGGAGAATCTGGCAGGCCGTTTAGTTCAGGTCGGTATCAGGACCCTGACCCCGCATCAACGAGATCAAGCACAGCGATTCGGCGTGGAAATCGTTGAAATGCGAGACTTCCACCCTGAGCTGAGCTTTGGAGTCAAGGGTCCCATGTATCTTTCACTGGATTTGGACGTACTGGATCCGGCCTATGCGCCAGGCGTGTCCCACCATGAACCGGGAGGTTTGTCGACCCGGGAGGTTCTTAAGCTCATTCAGGGCCTCCACGCAACTCTTGTGGGGGCCGACGTTGTGGAATACAACCCCGATCGTGATCCCCTCGCAATCACCGCAGCGGTAGCAGCCAAATTCGTGAAGGAAATTGTCGCATCCATGATCGAATCAAACTAGATATTCCCTACAGCGACCACGCTCAAGAGGTATACAGAGCCCTTGAGCCGTATCCATTCGGTATCCACTGCCCATGGACAAGCGCTGTTTTGATGCTTAATTTTTTGCAGTTTATTGCTAATCCATTTTTTAAAGGGTTTCGATCCACAAGATATCAAGGAGAAAGGATATGATAGTAGAACAGTTTTTTGTGAAAGGGCTTGCACACAGCTCTTACCTGCTTGGTGGCACAAAGACCTGTGCGATCGTCGATCCGAGCCGTGACGTAGACGTTTACCTGAATGCGGCAAAATCCTTGGGTATGGCGGTCACCCACATCCTTGAAACGCACCTTCATGCCGATTTCATCTCGGGCCATATTGACCTCGCCGACAAAACTGGGGCCAGGATATACGCCCCTAAGTCGGCCAACTGCAAATTCGATCATACTCCCTTAGCCGAGGGCGATACGGTTAAGATCGAGGATATGGTATTGAGCGTGCTGGAGACACCGGGTCACACCCCTGAACACATCTCCTACGTCGTAGTGGATCAAGCGAGAGGCACCGATCCGGTAGGTGTTTTCTGCGGTGATACCCTTTTCGTGGGCGATGTAGGACGGCCCGATCTTTTCCCCGGCAAGGCCTCGGAACTCGCCTCCAATCTGTATAAGAGCTCGCATGAAAAGCTCCTTAAGCTCCCCGATTTTTGTGAGGTATACCCGGCTCACGGCGCTGGGTCGCTGTGCGGTAGAGCTATGGGTGCTAAGAGAACGAGCACCATTGGCTACGAGAGGAAATACAACGGCGCACTCCAAATAAACGACCGGGAGGAGTTCATCACATCGCTCACCACGAACATGCCGGCCGCTCCCGATCATTTCAGCAGGTGCAGCGCCATTAACGGAAGCGGGCCAACCCTGGTACGAAGTCTTCCTGCTTTAGAGCCATTTGATCCAGTAAGCTTCCATAAGAGGGCAAAAGCAAGGGACACGGTGGTGTTGGATATCAGGAGCTATGATGCTTTCGGAGGCCAGCACGTTCCCGGATCGTACCACATCGATTTGGGCGGTAACTTCGCAACCTTCGCCGGGTGGATTCTGCCGCCTGACAAAGAGATTTTGCTGGTAGCGCTCGGCGGTACTCAGGCTGAGGAAGCGGCAGTCTGGCTCAGGCGCGTAGGGCTTGATCAAGCAGTCGGATACCTTGATGGTGGGATGTTCGAATGGTCAAAGGCGGGGCTTCCGACAGGCCACATCGGACAATTATCGGTGGACGAACTCCATCAGATGAGCACCGGAGATCGCAACATGAGCATCGTGGATGTGCGGGCACCTAGCGAATACCAGGGGTTCCACATCGAGGGCGCGCTTAACATCCCGGCCCCTGATCTGAGGAACCGATACAGCGAGCTTGACCCAGCTATCCCCACCGTTCTCATATGCAGCACCGGTCACCGCTCAAGCCTCAGTGCCAGCATCCTGAAACAACATGGATTTAAGGAAGTATTCAACGGCGCTGGAGGCATGACGGCTTACGGTGCGGCAGGCTACGGGCCAGAGTGCCCCGTGTGTGTGATACCCCATGGCCCCCATTTCATGGGAAAAAAGATGGAAATAACGGTTGGCGCTTAAGCGGTATGAGAGTCGGGAGTGTGTCTCGACCGGTTCAATTCCATATAGGCCGTGCATTGCTTGTTTCAAAGGTAAAGGAATGAAATATGGAGTGGCTCAGCATGAAGCAGTGGTCACCGTATGCTGTGGGAGTTGGGATCGGCATCCTCAGCTGGTTTACGTTCTTGTTATCGGATAGGCCAATTGGATGTTCTACAGCATTTGCCCGCACGAGCGGGATGATTGAGCGCTTGTTCCGAGGCAGCAAGGTGGCGGAAAAACCCTACTACGCGCTATTTGCTCCAACTGTTGACTGGGAGTGGATGCTTGTCTTAGGAATCGCGATAGGGTCTTTCCTTTCGGCGCAACTTTCAGGGGAGTTTCACATGAGATGGGTTCCTGGGAAGTGGGCAGCAGCCCTTGGTTATGAACCAGTTCTTAGAGTTGCCACTGCTCTTATCGGTGGCATCATCATGGGATTTGGCGCGCGGTGGGCAGGTGGCTGCACAAGTGGCCATGGAATCAGTGGAACTCTTCAGCTAGCGGTCAGCAGCTGGGTAGCCGCCATTTGCTTTTTTGTGGGGGGCATTGTTACAGCGGTGATTATCTTTAGGTTGATTGCCGGATAGGGGAGGGATAGGGACATGTTCAGGACTTTACATTCGAAGGACGGCGTTCAACTTGTGCTCGGGCTCTTGATGGGAGTCGTCTTCGGGTTTCTGCTGCAGAAAGGAGGCGTGACCAAATACGATGTCATTATTGGTCAATTGCTTCTAACCGATTTCACAGTTATTAAGATTATGCTTTCAGCTGTAGTTACCGGGATGATAGGTATTCATGCCCTGAAAAGTGTGGGATTGGCTCAGCTTCACCCAAAGCCCGGTTCACTTGGGGCTTCGGTCATCGGTGGCCTCATATTTGGAGTTGGCTTTGGCACCCTTGGCTACTGTCCTGGGACGCTTGCCGGGGCTGTAGGCCAAGGATACCTGAGTGCGTTGGTTGGTGGGATTATTGGAATTCTGATTGGTGCCGGGTTTTTTGCTGCGCTCTATCCAAAGCTCGATGCAGGAATTCTCCATAAAGGTGATTTTGGCGAGCTTACCTTCCCGCGAGTTCTAAAGGTGAATCAGTGGACTGTCGTCATTCCAGCTGTTTCGGTGTTGGTTGGTTTTCTTCTTTTGCTAGAGAAGGCAGGGCTCTAAAGGCCGATGAAAGGGGCAACGACTAGGCATCGAATTCCCTGGAGAAGCGAAAGCAATCCCTGGGATCTTTAGCATCCTTTAAAGGTCCTCACAAGAGATCTGCTTGAGGACTCAAAGGAAAAGTATAGCTGGAAACCAGATACTGTGGCCTGTAGAGTGCTCCTTTATGTGGTCGAGCAAGGGTTTCCTCCGTTAGGCAGGTTGTTCGGGCTCGAGCTTATTCCGATGCGGAGCGGGCAGCCCTTTTTTTAAATACCACAGTGCGGTAAGGGAACGTCCACGCCCTCTTCGACAATTCTTCAAAGAAATTATTTTCACCTTCCTCGGATTCGCTTAAAGAACTTGAGCACCTCGAATACTCCCAGATAGAAGAGCGCTGCACCGAAGATAAACAGCCAGTCAGTTACGGCAATAGGGCCAAAGCTCAGAAAATCACTGATGTAGGGGCCGTAGATTGCTAACAACACCAACCCGATGGAAATTACAATAGAGGCAAGCAAGATCCTGTTTGTAAAAAAATCGCGATTGAAAAACGAAATGCGTTCAGACCTCCTCTGGAGGATATTGAAGAATTGGCAGAACACAATGGTCGAGTAACTCAAGACAGTGGCCTTGAAATAATCCATGGTATTCACGCTGTCTACCGGCAAGGTTATTCCCTCCCGGCTCATAAAAAGAGCAAAATTCAGGAACGCCAATCCTCCTATCAGTATTCCCATGAGCGTAATCTCTGTGCCGCCCCATATACTTAACATATGTTCCTCGGGTTTCCTGGGTTGCCTGGTCATCAGATCTTTGTCGGGAGGGTCGAAGGTGAGCATGGTGAGCGGGCCGATCTCCCCTAGCAAATCGACGGCCAATATTTGGCCTGCCAATATAGGTATGGGATAATTCCACAATGCGGCCGCCACCAGGCCCAGCAACACTAATGCCAGTTCCCCTACGTTGGTGGTCAGGGAGGCGAATATCGTCTTCTTGAGGTTATTGTAGATCGTTCTTCCGCCTCGTATTGCGTGAACCAGGGTGGAAAAGTTGTCATCCAGCAGCACGAGCCTCGAGGCTTCTTTGGCCACGTCATTTCCCCTCTGTCCCATGGCGACGCCGATATGCGCCCTCCTGAGGGCAGGCGCGTCGTTCACCCCATCTCCGGTAACCGCCACTATTTCACCCTGCTCCTCCAAAATCTTCACGATCTGAAGCTTGTCTTCAGGATCGACCCGTGCGAATATGATGGACTGATTTTTCCTCAGTAGCTTTTTCAGCTTTCTTGGGCCCATATCTTTGAGCTGCGTTCCCGTAATGACCGGCGTGGCCTCTCCAGGCTCAGGCAGGCCGATCTCTCTGCCCACCGCCTGAGCGGTTTCCGGATGGTCCCCCGTGAGGATAAGAACCCGTATGTGGGCCTTATGAGCATCTGAGATCGCCTCCTTTACCCCCTCCTTCGGCGGATCTATCATCGCCATAAGGCCCAAAAAGGTGACGTCCTTCTCCACCTCTTCCCTTAAGTACTCATCCTTCTTGGAATCCAGCGATCGATGTGCAATCGCCAGAACGCGCATGCCGTTTTTAGAGTAGTGCTCGTTTATCGCTTTGATCTTTTTCTTATATTTTGCGGTTACGGCGACATTTTTCCCATCTTTGTAGATATGAGTGCTGATTGACAGCACGCTATTCGTGGAGCCCTTCACGGCAAGCCTCATCTCATTTCCGAATTGTCTCACCGAGCTCATCCTCATTAGCTCGGAATCGAAGGAGAACTCCTGAAGCTCGGGATTTTCCTCGTCTTCTTTGGGAGAGCGGGTGCCCAGCTTCATTGATAGCGTGATCATCGCCGCCTCAGTAGGGTCGCCTATGGGATACCAGGAGGCGTGCTCCTCGTCTGGTTTGTGTATTTCCGCGTTTGACGACATGGTCGCCGCGTCCATGATCACCTCTATCGTCTTAATGTGCTTCTCGCTGAGGCGGTTTTTCTTCTCATCCAAAACATTGCCTTTGGGTTCATAACCGATTCCGGTAACCTCATATTTTTTTCCATTGAACCAAAGCGATTGGACTGTCATCTCATTTTTGGTCAAGGTTCCGGTTTTGTCGGTGCAGATAACGGTTGTCGAGCCCAGCGTTTCTACGGAGGGCAAATCCTTCACCACCGCATTTCTATCGGCCAACATATTGCTTCCCGTGGTAAGGGCAACCGTCACTTGGGCCGGCAGAGCTTGCGGCACCATGGCCATGGCAACGCCGAGTGCGTATACCAGGCTCATGTACAGGGAGAAATCCTGGGCTATCCCCAACCCGAAAAGCCCGACACTGATAACGCCCACCGTGACGGACAGCTGGTTCGCTAGGCGCCGCAGCTCTTTCTGGAGCGGGGTCTGGGTTTCGCCTGCTTCTTCGGTCAGGCCCGCGATTTTCCCTGTTTCCGTGTCCATGCCGGTGGCCACGACCACGCCGGTGGCGCTGCCGGTGGCCACTGCCGTGCCTGCGTATGCCATGTTATTCCTATCAGCTAGGGGACTTTCCTGCTTTATCGCGTCGCGCTGCTTCGGCTGGGGCTCCGACTCTCCTGTTAGGGCGAAATCGTTGGTCTTGAGGCCGTTCACCGTAATGAGCCGCAGATCCGCAGGCAGCTTATCTCCTGCCTCTATGTGCACAATGTCGCCGGGAACCAGGTTTTCCTGGGAGATTTCCGCTAGCTCCCCATCCCTCATGGCCTTGGCCGGAGACCTGATCAGGCTCTTCAGCTTATCAATTATTTTTCCTGCTTTACGCTCGTGAAGAAACCCTATAACTGCATTGACGAGCACAATGATAAATATGATCGAACCGTCTCTATAGTTGCCAATGAAGTAGGATATCAAGCCCCCGAGAATCAGTATTAGAATGAGAAGCTCTTTAAATTGCGACAGGAACAGCAGCCATAGCGGGACCCTTATCTTCGCCCTCAGTTCGTTCTTCCCGTATTTCTTTAGCCGTTTTTCCGCTTCAACACGAGATAGACCCTTGTCGGTTGTATCCAGATCCTCCAGCACATCATCTGGGTCCATCTGGAAGTATTTTTTTGCGGGCATGCCGCGTCCTCCTGTTCTCTGATCTCATCATCGATCGACCCCGGGCGTTGGCGGGATAGTTTAGGATTTTAGCATCCAGTGAATAGGAAAAACCCTTCCTCCTGAACTGCTTAGAGCTCATAATGAAGGAGCCTTTCGATGAATTATAACGAGAAATCTACGCCATACCACATGAGATTTCAAGTTCCGTTCAGGCGGGGTCCTGAATATCGGAAGGTTTCATTGAATGCATCAAAATCTCCTCCCGTAACAAGCCCACAATCATGATTACTTTTTCCAAACAAAAGATACGATGTTTAAGGTGCTATTGAGTCGGTTGGTTGGACCGGGTTCTTTTCCTCGATATGCGTGTGTTCACACAGGCAGTGAAGAGGGTGATCGAATATGCGCGTGAGGATGGAGAGAGGTATGGTGCAGAACCGCAACAGGGCCCTGCAAGGTCGTGCAAGGCAAAGCGAAGGGCATTGGCCTCTTGCAAAAGGCAGCGGGTTAAGATATGCAGGAAGGTACAGTTTTCGAAAGGAGACGACGGATTTATGCTGAAGACGAGGGTCAATGAACTTTTGGGAATCCAGTATCCCATCTTGCAAGGTGGCATGGCATGGATAACCGGATGGGCCATGGCAGCCGCTGTTTCCAAAGCAGGTGGCTTGGGAACCATTGCCTCGGCCACTATGGAACCCCAAGAGCTGGCCGACAGTATTTCCAAGATGAGGAAAGAAACGGACAACCCTTTTGCGGTGAATATTCCCCTGAGGCTTCCTTCCTCAAAGAAGGCGGCGGAGATAGCCTTGGCTGAAGCGGTGCCTGCGGTTGTTTTATCGGCCGGGGATCCATCCCCCTATGCCAATGGCTTCAGGGATAAGGGGATCAAGGTTTTACAGGTGATTTTCACTCTGGATATGCTCAGGAGATGTCACGAAGTCGGTGTGGATGCCGTTATCGCCATGGGCATGGAAGGGGGCGGAAACATCAATCCCGCGGAGCTTTCCACTTTCATCTTGGTTAGAGAGGTGGCCAAAACCACGCACTTGCCCGTGGTCGCTGCAGGAGGGATTGCCGATGCAAGAGGCTTGGTGGCGGCCCTTGCGCTCGGTGCTGAAGGGATTCAAATGGGAACACGGTTCCTGGCAACCGAAGAAGGAACACTACATGCTAATTACAAGGACGCCGTCATTCTGGCCGGAGACACCGACACGGTGATCACTGGAAGAACCACGGGGCTGCAATTCAGGGTGCTTAACAACAGACTTGCCGCAGAGATCCTGCGCATGGAAAAAGAGGGTCGGAGCCGGGAGGAGATTGATGCCCTCACTATTGGCTCCCTCGAGAGAGCGGCTGTAGCCGGGGACACGGAAATGGGATCTCTCATGATGGGCCAGGTCGCGGGGATGATTTCCCATATCATGCCCGTGAAGGAATTGTTCGTTCAAATGGTGACAGAAGCTTCCGAGGTGATCAAGAACTTGGGAGAGGTGCTCTCAAGATAAGCCTTCCTACTGCCCAGAGCGGCCGTTGAAGCAAGCGGGTTGTAGCTATTGAAACCACCCAGGCCACGATCATCACTACTAAAGCTAGGGTTACAGCCCAAGCGCCGGTGTTTGGATCCATAAGCTTATCCATTGAAAGCCAATTCCAGTCCATTATACTCGCCTCCGTAGCTCAAGAATTACCCACTCGCTTTCAAGCAAACCAATGCCGCTACAGATGTCCCATAAGGATTTCGACATTTGTTGTAAATTCACAGGAAGTAACTGCAAGACTTTTCGGCTATGAAGGATGGGAATCCTGATCTCTCAAAGCACAAATCTCCTGAACGCGTCGATGGAGGTTAGATACATGAATTGATCACATGCTCTTTTTGCTCGATCGGTGAAAAGCCTTCTTCACGTCGAACTTCCAGATCTGCTGAGTGCGGATAAGCTGGGCGTGGCAAGCAGGGATTAGGCTGAAGTTTCCTGTTTTTTTGGGGAACAGCGTGGGGCAATGAGCGACGTTGCGGGAGAGGTGGGGCGGGGCACCCCTCGAGGGTGAGCAGGAGGGGAAAGCCCGGCCTTTAGAGCCGGGAAGGGGCAAGCATTCCCCACCTGCGAACCTCGAAAGGGTCACCTCAAAAGCATCGGAGCGAGAGCTCCCACGGTGTTCGCTTGCGGAAATCAAGAACCGTAACATAATCAATAAGTTGCGAAGATAGGGCACCTTCAAATCAGGAAACTTCAAGGTATTTGAAAGGGCTGTAAGATTCTGTTAGGTTAGGAGAAGGTCGGGGGCTTTAGCCACGGAGGGGGTGTTCCATGAAAACGTATTTGCAGAGTTTAGATACCATCGTGTGGTCCTTGGGTCTTTTGGCAGGGGCTGTAGTCGTGGGGCTCATGGTGCACTACATTTTGTTCGCCACAATGGAACGTGTGGCTCGCCGCACCCAGACAATTGTTGATGATTCNTCTATTAAGAACTTTCGGAGACCGCTGCAGCTCCTTATTCCGCTTCTCGCTATCAGCTTGATTTTGCCGACGCTTTCCATGCCACCAAAGGTTCTTGTTGTTCTGAAGCACCTTCTGAGTCTGGGCATCATAGCATTAATAGCCTGGCTCTTTGTGCGAACGACGGATGTGCTGGACGATATCGTGCTGAGCCGCTATAGAATCGACGAAAAAGACAACCTACAGGCCAGAAAGATCTACACGCAGCTCCAGGTCTTCAAGCGAATTATCATCGTGGTTGTATCCATTCTGGCTCTGGCAACAATGCTCTTGACCTTCGACAAGGTTCGCCAGTTGGGAGCCGGCATCCTAGCATCTGCCGGCATCATGGGAATTGTGCTGGGGTTTTCTGCTCAACGCACCATCGGCACGATCTTGGCCGGTCTTCAAATCGCGATCACACAACCGATACGCATCGATGATGTGGTTATCGTTGAAAACGAATGGGGTCGCATCGAGGAAATAACATTCACCTATGTGGTGGTTCGGATCTGGGATCTGCGCCGACTGGTCTTGCCTATAACCTATTTCATTGAAAAACCCTTCCAGAATTGGACGCGGGTAACCGCTGATATCCTGGGCACCGTGTTTCTGTATGTGGATTATACCGTACCGGTTCAGGCGGTTAGGGAAGAATTCCACCGAATACTCAAAGGGTCGAGTTATTGGAATGGAACTACGTGGGGTCTCCAGGTTACCAACAGCACCGATCGTGCTGTGGAGTTGAGGGCCCTGATGAGTGCTTCCGATGCATCGAGCGCCTGGAATCTCCGCTGTGAGGTCAGGGAAAAGCTGATCGAGTTCATTAGGAAAAACTATCCTGACGGTCTGCCAAAGGTGCGTGCTGAGCTTCAAGAGGCGGCCAATATCAAAGCACTGCCTGGTGATTCCACTACATCAGGACGAAGTGGAGGAAACTACAAAACCAAATCATGATAAGCTACAAATGTAGGGGTAAGCCAGTATCACGTCTTAGAAATAATCTACAAGAATAATCAGGTCGAATCACCGGTGATCTTACCCCTTTTGGGTATTGGTCATTTGGAATTCGAATTTGTTTCGAGTTTCGATATTCGAATTTCGGATTTTGATTGACTCTTTGGAGCCGCAAAAGCATTCGCTAGATGAGATAAGAAGTCTCTGGGGCACAATACTAGGAGTCTATTTTTCAAGGCGGGTACAAGCTTCTTACATAAAGTTATTGCGCTCTTTCCTTCTTAATACTAATGGAAACTGATGTTCCCGTGAAGTAACGGATTTATCATGCCTGAAGTAAGCGCCATTCTTGCCCTTGCAGTAGTTGCCGCTGCAATGTTTCTGTTTATTAGCGGAAAATTCGAGGTTGACGTAATTGCTCTGTGCGTACTAGCCGCGTTGATTGTCCTCGGCCTCATAAGGCCGGATCAGGCACTATACGGTTTTGCGAGTCCGGCCACGGCAACGGTGGGGGCTATGTTTGTTTTGAGCGCAGGGTTAGTTCGTACCGGTCTGGTTGAATGGCTATCCCGGCGGTTGAACAAACTGGCTGGAAGTGAAGAGTCGCAGTTGATTTTGGTTTTATGCATTGCCATTGCATTTCTATCGGCCTTTATCGTGAATACGGCAACGGTGGCTATCTTCATTCCAGTGGCAACGGTATTGGCGATGACACGGAGGGTTTCTCCCTCCAAAGTGCTGATGCCACTCTCATTCGCAAGTCAATTCGGGGGTGTCTGTACCCTGATTGGCACCTCCACCAATATCCTCGTCAACTCAATTGCAGTTTCACAGGACATGAAGGCTTTTGGGCTTTTCGAGTTCGCTCCCCTAGGCATGGCAATGTCTGCTGCTGGCATTTTCTACCTTATGCTTATAGGCAGGTGGCTCCTGCCCAAACGCAAGGTAGCGGCCGAGCAGGTTGATAAATACCGGCTTGCCGACTACTTGGCTGAACTGAAAGTTGCTGAGCAATCCCAGCTCGTTGGAAAGAAATGGGATAAGAGAAAGGCCTCTAAAGGCGCCAACATAGACCTTATTAAAATAATTCGGGGCGACAAGCCCGTGTCCCGACCCTCCAGAACAATTATCAGGGAAGGTGACATCCTCTTGCTTCACGGCGATGTGGATAAGCTTATTAGCATGAAGGAGAGATTGGGGCTTGGTATCCAGGCCGATGTTACCATGGATGATCGGGAACTGAGCTCCGATGAAGTCAGGTTGGTTGAAGTTCTAATTCCACCACGGTCAAGTTTAGTCGGGCGTACCCTGAGAAGCTCAGGCTTTCTACGTCGATATAGATCGGTAGCGCTCGCCGTTCAGCGGCGTGGCAAGATCTTGCGTCATCGATTAAGGGACATCCGCTTAGATGGNGGCGACACCTTGCTCTTGAAGGTTGGCAGAAAAGATGTCTCTCGTCTTATGAAGGCCAGTGGGGTGATCGTGACCAACGAGTTGACTGAACTCTATCTCCGTAAGGATCGTGCCGTTATCGCACTGCTAGTGTTTCTGGCGGTGCTTGCCCTGGCCGCCTTTAGAATTGTGCCCATATTGGTTGCGGCATTGATCGGTGCAGTTGGAATGGTGGTGGGTCGCTGTATTAGCGTGGAGGAGGCCTATCAGGCGATCGATTGGAAGGTAGTTTTTCTCCTTGGTGGCATTATTCCCCTTGGGCTAGCTTTAGAACAGAGCGGGGCTGCTCAGTGGTTAGCAGGATCTATATTGTCACCCTTTGCAGATTTTGGACCTATAATGGTTCTCGCTGCGCTTTATTTGTTTACTGCAATTCTGACCGAATTGATGTCAAATAATGCAGCGGCTGTGATACTCGCACCCATAGCGCTTTCCCTGGCCGCATCCATGAATGTGGACCCCAGACCCCTCCTGGTAGCCATTACCTTTGCCGCCTCAACCAGCTTCGCAACCCCGGTGGGCTATCAGACGAATACCATGGTCTATGCCCCAGGTGGGTACCACTTTGCAGATTACACGCGCGTCGGCGGGCCCCTTAACCTGATATTCTGGGCGCTGGCGGTCTTACTCATACCAATGCTGTGGCCTTTTTGAAAGATTGACTTCCTTTCGATCCGAAGGATCGGATGTTTGGATGCACCTGATAATGAGAGCCAACTCTTTCTGCAACGCCTTCGCATTCATATGATGTCAGGAGGGCATATGGTTGCGTTGGAATTTTGAAGTGATGAGGTATATGCTGGATTGAGAGTAAAAGGGCTAAATAGAACGCGATTTGATCGATTAATAAACGCACGTTCGAGAATTTGCCCAGAAGGAATATTTAATTTTAGCATCAGAGGAGGGGAATTATGAGAAGCGTGCAGAGCTTATCCAATCAATTTGCCGCGCTGCTCGAAAAGGCGTCGACAGGTAATGAGCTTTGGCAGTTCACCGTGTCACTCGCCATCCTCTTTGTAGGATTTCTATTCTTGGAGTTACTCTCCCGTTATGCCAATAAGCGCGTTGAAACTACCCTGAAGGATAAGGGGTTTGACCAGTGGATTGCATATTTGTCTGGTTTTCTTCCTGCACTGCGCCTGTTTTTCGCCGCCTTAGTGCTCAGAGTTGCAGAGGCGCCGCTTCATCTCCCTCAACAGCTCGTCTTACTTCTCCATGGCTTGGAGGGATTTTTGTTTGCCCTAGCCCTCATATTCCTGTTCTTTCAAATGGTACGACTAATGGATCTTTTTTTTCTCTCCTTACCATCCAGCATAAGGAGTAGTATCCCAGAAGGTCCCCTAGCGCACCTCAGTAGCATTCTGAGGATCATCGCGGTTATTCTCGTGGCGGTCGTTTTTGTTTACATGCAGAGGAGCCTTTTGCCTCAATGGTTATGGACCTCACCTTTGTGGCGCTATCTGGGTGTCTTAGGAGCATTAGTTATTCTGTTTGTGGGGGGAAGGCTCCTGGTTAGATTTTTGTCAACCATGACCGCTGCTCTAAGAGACACAGAGGAAAAGGCTCGAATGCGGTTGGTTCTGCGAGCAGCATTATGGCCCATTCGAATATTGCTGTTAGCGATTGGCATTTATGCAGTCAAGGAACTCTTAGTTATGCCAGCAACAGCAGAGCGCATTGCCGGAGGTGCAGTCAATGTCTTCAGTGCAGCGGTGGTTGTCCTCTTCGCATATCGTTTGTTGGATGTGCTCGAATACGAATTAACAAGATTCGCAAAGAGAGAGGACACCAAGCTCGATTTGAACTTCGTAAAACTGATCCGGTTGATCAGTAATGTGTTGGTGGTGGTGTTTGGTGGCATATTTATTTTGCAAGCCATCACCGGTAAGCCATTGAATGCACTGCTGGCAGGGCTCGGTATTGGTGGCCTGGCAGTTGCCCTGGCAGCACAGGATACCTTGAAAAACTTCTTTGGCAGCATAATGATCATGCTGGATAAACCTTTTGTTGTTGGGGATAGAGTTGTCGTTGACGGGGTCGATGGGCCTGTAGAGGATATAGGGTTTCGATCGACAAGGATACGCACCTTAACCGGGCACTTGGTGGCGGTCCCCAATGAGAAGATGGCGAGAATCAACATCGAAAACATCGGTCGGCGCCCGTCCATTCGCCGTCTTACAAATATTACCATCACCTACGATACCCCACCGGAAAAGGTGGAGCGGGCGTTAACCATTGTCCGGGAGATCCTTGAGAACCATGAGGGGATGGATCCGGAATTCCCTCCGCGGGTCTACTTTAGCGAATTTAACGATGCGTCCTTGAATATTATGATGATCTATTGGTATTTCCCGCCCAACTATTGGGACTTCTTGGCTCTCAATGAACGGGTGAACTTACAGATCATGCGGGCCTTTGAGGCCGAAGGCATCGAGTTTGCTTTCCCCACCACAACAACCTATTTGGCTCAGGATGACCGTCGACCGCTCAATATCACTGTTTCAAGCGATCCTATGCACCCAGAATCAGATGTAAAAAAATGATTCCTCCATGTAATATGATTCTGGTAGTCTACTTACTATTTCAAAGCAGGAGGTGATGCGACATGCTAAAGGTGTTTAGAAAGACATCAGATAAGATTGGACTTCCCCCGGGAACACTTGTCCACATAGGGGAGAGGAAGGTCGAAAAAACCAGGATCACCGTGCTTGACTACGACGCGGGGCAATTTCAGGAGAAAGAGGTAGAAACGGCTGAGGAATGCTTTCCCTTTAAAGACAAGCCAACGGTCACCTGGATCAATATCGATGGCATTCACGAAGTGGAGGTTATCGAAAAGATCGGAAGGCATTTCAACGTACACCCGCTCATCCTGGAAGATATTCTGCATACAGGACAACGCCCAAAAATGGAGGACCTCGAGAACTACATCTTTGTGGTAGTAAAGATGCTTTACTACGATGATGAGGAACATGAGGTAACATCGGAGCAGGTCAGCCTCATTCTTGGGTCAAATTTCGTTATCTCGTTTCAAGAAAGAGAAGGAGACGTTTTTGATCCTGTACGAGAGAGAATTAGAAAGGCTAAGGGGCGCATCAGAAGGCTGAAAGCCGATTATCTTGCCTATGTTTTAATAGATACTATTGTTGATCACTATTTCGTCATCCTGGAGAAAATTGGAGAGCACGTAGAGGGTATGGAAGAGGAGCTGGTCACCAATCCAAAGCCTGAAACCCTGCAACATATACACAACTTGAAAAGAGAGCTAATATTCTTGCGTAAGTCTGTATGGCCATTGCGGGAGATAATAAGCGGCCTTGAAAGGGGAGACTCATCACTGATTGATGAGTCAACGGGCATATATTTTAGGGACGTGTATGATCACACCATTTCGGTTGCTGAGACCGTGGAGACATTCCGGGACATGGTCTCAGGGATGCTCGATACGTATCTCTCAAGTGTGAGCAATAAAATGAATGAGGTGATGAAGGTGCTAACGATAATGGCCACCATATTCATACCGTTAACGTTTGTGGCCGGTATTTATGGAATGAACTTTGAATTTATGCCGGAGCTCAAATGGCACTGGGGTTATTTTGCTGCCCTGGCCCTGATGGGCGCCGTTGCAGTTGTAATGGTGATCTATTTCAGGAGAAAGACGTGGTTATGAGAACTGCGTCCGATACAGCACACTATTCCAGATCATGCTCATCCTTGATGCTTCCCACTAATTCCTCGAGTATATCCTCCAGGGTAACCAGGCCTGCAACGTTGCCCTCGTTATCTAGAACAACCGCTTGATGAAGCTTTTTGGACTGAAAGCCGCGCAGTTGTGCATCGATCTTCTTATCTGCCGAAACAAAGTAAGCCGGTCTTATAATCCCTTTGAGAGGATTGGGCTTCTTCTCTTGCATCAATCGGAATACGTCCTTTGCATGTATGAAGCCGACGATTTCTAAACCACCACCCTTTTTGATCGGGAATCGCGAGTGCCCCGTATTGAAGATGGCTTTCAGGATCGCCTCCAATGGCGCACTTATGTCCAGAACCGTCATTTTGTCTCGTGGTACCATAACCTCTCCAACAGTTTTGTCATTGAGGGTGAAGACCCTGGAAAGCATCTTTGTCTCTTCAGTAGTAATAGCACCCTCGTCCCATCCCATCCTGATGCAAGTTTTGATCTCCTCTTCGGTCATCAAGGGTCTTCTTGTTCTGGAAACATCGACGCCAATGAGAGAGAGGATTTTGTTACTCACGTAAGTGATGGCAACTACAAAAGGTCTAAATAGTGCCATGATAACGCTGAGGATCGGAGCTGTAATGAAGGATACCCGCTCATTAAAGTATTTAGCATAGACTTTTGGGGTGATCTCCGCAAAGATGAGAATCACCGCCGTTAATATGGCTGTGACGTATGCGATTCCCCGCTCACCCCAAAAGGTTATCGCCAGCGCCGTAGCGATGGCAGACATTGCAACGTTCACGAGATTGTTTCCCAGCAAAATGGTTGCGATAAGCCGCTCGGGCCTCTTCAATATCCGTTCCACGAGCATGGCCCTGTGGGGCTTGGTTTCAGCCAAGTGCCTCAAGCGGAGTCTGCTAAGGGCCATCAGAGCCGTTTCAGATCCGGAAAAGAAGGCAGACAAAGCTAAAAGTACAACCAGTACAATAACAATTGGTATTAGATTCGCTTGGAACATGCTCTCCCTCTTAACAAGATTGCCCAGATATTATTCTGCCGACGTCACGAGGACCAACTCTTAGCCGTAATCAGAGTCAAACCACCCTCAGTCTTTTGCTGGCGGAGCAGTGTATTTCGCTAATGCCTTGTTGAATTCGTTTGCCGCAGCGGGCACCTCAATCGCCTTGTCCGTGAAAATTTCGCGGGGAGTAATACTTGCCTTACCGTAAAAGGCCTCATTGGATTTATGGTCTATCTGCAAGGCCGCTCCCTCTACGGCAACCCCGGCAAAAAGCCCCCGGCTTCGCGAGTATGAGTAAATCTCTGCCTTTAGCTGTATGTCTGTGGCTGCCGCCGCCTGACGGCCCACTGGACCTGCCG
>JGI24422J19971_10000489_pt1 | contig 22213 bp, 21 predicted proteins | sample DeeMarSWOR152_54_FD_19971 | JGI IMG/M metagenome (IMG submission 19971) | reverse complement strand
GTTCGCAAAACGTATTTTATTTTTTCACAGAGTCCAAGGTCAGCTACCATCGGCATAATTTGTGAAATGTCAAAGTCAACGACTCTCCTTGCGTTTTCTATATAAGTGAGGTAGCCCTCCTCACCGTAGGCAGTTTTGACTTGTTTACCTGACACGCAAACAATCCTTCAGAAGTCGTTTGTTACGAAAGCATTCTCGGCAAGTTATAAATCTTTTTGCGCGCGTGTACGTGCGTGAAAATTCTCAGTAGTATGGGAACAGTAGTGCACTCGAGAGAAAAAGATTAAATTTTAATCCCCAAACCCAAACCGCCTAACAGCTACACCAATTGGATTAAATGGCTTTTACTATATCCTCTTTTGACGACCACGACCATTTGATTAGCCAACGACCTTCAACCCAATCTTATTGTACATCTACTTCAGCTTTCTTGAATTCCTTTTAAATTCGAATCAACAATATTTAGTTGGGTGGCAGAGGAGAAAATGATGCCCTCCATAGGAGAAAGGAGGTGAAATCTATGCCTGAGAAACCATTTAAAGATCGGGAAGAAGTAAAGAAAGAAATTGAACAATTTTTCGCCATCGGTCTCTTTGATTCGGGTCTCGGCGTAATATTTGCGGTAATAGGAGTTGTTGCAGATGCATTAGATATAACTCTTGTCTTGGAACCAACGTCTTGGTTCCTGCTGGCCATTTTCTTCGGTGTACTCGGAGTATGGCCTATTATGAAATCAGCAGTTGCTAAGTCTTTGTATGGTATAGAGTCTGAAGTTAAACATAAATAGCAAGCGACAATCTCTTCTCCTTTTTTATTTGATTCGCACAAAAATCATTGAGCAGCTGTATCTGTGGCGCGCTATTTTGGCTTTCTACGGTAGAAATAAATCAATAACATGACGACTACTACTGCGATTATTAAAGGAACGTGTTCTATTCTCAGATTCAAATTGGAGGTTCAGGGATTGAAGATGGAGTTGGTTGGTTGGATTAAATTTTAATCTCGCCAATCAAAAAACGTGACTTGTGGGACTTAGGAAGAACCATCTAAGCAGACTAGACGTTTTCTTGCCTTAACCTTTTTTTCCAAGACTTAATCCCACGGCTTTAATTAAGGACTTATGGAATTAATTATGTTGGGCATCTGCTGCGAGTGTCTCCGTAAAATTGGGGTTACGATCAAAATGCCTATTGACAGACTATTCGAAAAAGCCAAAAGACTCGTGGAAAGCCACAGAGTCGAACGCTTAGGTCAAGGAGTTTACAATGTCATCGGAGACCACGGAACGTACACAGTGGCTCAAGACTACACTGGAAAGTTAAGTTGCACCTGTCCAGGTTTCATGAATAAGGCAAAATGCTCTCACGTAACAGCAGTGATAATCCTGACAAAAATGAAAAGAAAGCAGAAGCCGCACAAAGGTAAATTTTAAACGCCATTCCAAACATAGGTGCGTCCAAAAATTAAGGGTTTGTTGTGTTTGTCGGAATCAGCACTGGAGTGCCCTCTGTGCCGACTATTAGTATGTCTATGTCTGGAGCTATTCTCTGTAACGTTTGAACCCACAGGTAGATTTCGGCAATCCTCGTTTCGTTTCCACTTTGACCAACTGACTCTAAAATTAATTCAATCGCTTGTTTTGTGGCGTTAGCCTCTATCACCTTAGCTTCAGCTTCACCTGAAGCTTTAATGATAACCTCCTGAGCAGTAGCGTTTGCCAACACTAATATTCGCTGTCTCTCAAAGTCTGCTTGAATCTTCTGCTGTTCAGCCACTAGCTTGTCCTCAATAGCTGCAGTATATTTCGGTGGGTAACCAATGTTCCTCAAGTCAAACTCGAAACGTACCAATGCTTCAGCCAAAGATGGTTCTGTCATAATTTCTTGCTGCACAGCGCTTTCTATCTCATTTCTCACGACGTCCCTAAACTCTATTGTCTGCAACGCCGTGAAGTTCTTGGTTACCAATCGTATTGTCTCGGCCATAATCGATTCGATAGCTGCTTCTTTGTAGTTCAATCGAGGATAGTTTCGGTAAAGATCTTTCAGTTTATCAGGATTTAAAGACCACCTTAGTAGTATTTGAATCTGCATCTCAAGTTGATCTGAAGAGAAACAGGCGATTGTATCTTCAAAAGAATCAGTAGCATAGTACACATCAACAGCCGTAACCCAAGGCGCCTTTACTACGTAGGTCGGTCCAACTATGGGGTCGCTTGTTGACTTCGTAAGCGGATCAACGAGCACTACAGCATGACCCACGCCTACTGATATTATCATGGTAAAACCAAACATTATCGACACTATTAGTATCAGTATTAGGGCGAATACGAGAGCTGTGATTTTTCGGGAAGGTTTCAAATTAATTTCTCTTGTCTCCATTTTTTCACCTCCGCAAAGTGAGTTTCTCTTGTGAGAAATACTTGCAAGTCTAAATAAAGTTTGTCCCATTTTTTTGGAAGCAGCTCTTAAAAATATTTATTAAATTGAGAATATTTCTCATAATTGGGAACGCAATTGGATAAAAAAAACGAAGCTATAATAAGGATTTTAAGCAGAAAAGCAGGATTATCGAGTAGAACTCTCTCGAAAATGCTCAAAATACCCATATCTACCGTGCATAGGCGCGTTAAAAAGTTAGAAAACGAAGGAATAATTATAGGTTATAAAGCTATAATCAATTTCGAAAAGACATCATGGCCAATAGGAACCTTGCTGATGGTAAATTTGGCTGAAGTGATTCCAGGAAAAGGCCACATCCCAAAGAAGGATATTATGCAGGTCTTAAGTCGTTTCAACGAGATTGAAGAGATAATTGAGGTTCAGGCAGCTGATTTCGACTTGATTATAAAAGCTAGATTTGAAAGTCTCAAAGAACAGTCTAATTTCGTCGAAGATTTACGATGTATAGAGGGCATAGAGGAAATATCATCCGCTATAATCATTGAAGAAAACATTCTACCTGTTCCACAAATATTCGGCTAGTTTCACTTTAGCGCGCAAAATGCAATATGAAAAGCAGTTTTAAGTTTAAAGTAAGTTCTCATAGGCAAATATTTCATCGTGACATGTTAAAAATTAATTAGCAAGTTAAGCGCTAGCAAAGTTCGGTGTGAAATCGTGAACGGAAAAGCCGTAGTACTAATGGGTTCAGAAAAGGATTTGGAGTTTTGCCGTGAAATAACAAAACACCTGAAAGCTTTAGGATTAGAATATGAGTTCCGCATCGCTTCCGCACATAAAACTCCAGAACAAGTGCTCAAAATCCTAGAGGAATTCGAAAAAGAGAAAATCGTTTACGTAACAGTTGCTGGGCGATCCAACGCCCTAAGCGCTTTCGTCGATGCCAACACTGTTAAGCCTGTTATCGCTTGCCCACCGTACTCGGAAAAATTCGGCGGAACAGACATCTACTCATCGCTCAGAGTGCCAAGCGGTATAGGCTCTCTGGTGACAGTTGAGCCTGAAGGCGCTGCTATTGCTGCAGCAAAAATTCTCGCGTTAGAGGACAAGGAACTGGAAAAGCGCGTAAAGGATTACCAGTTGAGAAAGAGAAAAGAAATCGAAAAAGCTAATGACATAGTGAAAAAACTGAAATAACAAGCGCCAAACTGAGAAAATGTCTTGGCTGAAAAGCGATATAAGCTTATGTTGAATATTCTGTTAAGAATTGAAGTGTAAATCATGGGCAGCGTAAAAGATCTTGAGATAATCCAGAAGCCCACACGAGATGTTATGGGAATAGGCAGATTCCACTTTTCAGACCGCTACTCCGTTTTTGACTGGGGAGAAATGCCAGACCAAATTGACGGAAAAGGCGAAGCCCTATGCTTAATGGGTGCTTACTGCTTTGAAAAGCTAGAAGAAGGGGGGGTCAAGACCCACTATAGGGGATTAGTGAACGAGGCTGGGAAAAAAGTCACTTTCGAAGAAATAGAAACGCCCACAAGGACCATGGAAGTCTATTTGGTTAACGTTTACAAGCCCGAAACACGCAAGACTGACGGCAAAGTTATGTACGACTACAGCCGTTATACGCCAAATCTGAAAAACTGCCTAATCCCCCTCGAAATAATATATAGAAACGGCTTGCCTGAGGGCTCCTCCGTGTTCAAGCGGCTTGAGCAGGGAAAAGAAACTATAAAAGACTTGGCGCTGGACCACTACCCCACACCTGGTGAGCAGTTTGCAAAACCAGTATTTGACGTCAGCACCAAACTTGAGGAAACTGACCGCTACGTCACATGGGAAGAAGCCAAGAAAATCGCAGGCTTGGTCGATCAAGAATTAAAAGCCATAAAGTCGGTTCTATCAGAAGTTAATGACGCCATAAGCGAAATCGCTACCCTCGCAGGAATGAAGAATGAAGACGGCAAAGTCGAGTTAGCCTTTGACAACGAAAGAAAAATCATCGTCGTTGACGTTGTGGGCACGTTGGACGAATGTCGGTTCATCTACGATGGCGTGCACGTAAGCAAAGAAGTCGCCAGACAATTCTACAAGAGAACAGGTTGGTATCGCGATGTGGAAGAAGCCAAGAGAACCGCTGAAACCCAAGGCATCAAAGACTGGAAAACACTGTGCAAGTCGCAGCCTCCGAAGCTTGATGCACAACTAAAAGCCATTATCAGAGGAATGTACATGGTAGTTGCCAATGAACTTACACGCCGCAAGCTATTTGACGCACCTCCGCTTGCGGAAATAATTAAGAAATACAGAGAATATATGGGTGAAAGGAAATGATGGAAACCAAAATAAGAGAAGTAATACGTCAATACGACCCTCAAAACATCCGGATAGGCGTTTTAGGCTCTCACTCGGCGCTTGAGATAGCTTCTGGCGCCAAGCAGGAAGGCTTTGAGACTGTGGTGGTCTGCCAAAAGAACAGAGACAAAACATACACCAAGTACTACCGCAACCTCTTCGACCACATCATGCTCTTGGACAAATTTGTGGATGTAACCAGCGAAGGCAACGTGAAAAAACTGAATGATCTATGTACCGTTTTTGTGCCCAATCGTTCCTTCTCGGTGTACGCAGGCTACGAGAACATTGAAGAGAAGTTCACGGTTCCCCTCATTGGGAACAGGTACATGCTAAGAACAGAAGAGCGCAACACACCCAGAAACCAGCATTACCTGCTCCAGAAAGCAGGCATACTTACTCCAAGAATTTTCAAGTCATGCAAAGAAATCGACCGCCTGATAATCGCAAAGGTTCCAGAGAAAGAACGCGCAATAGAACGCGCCTTTTTCTACGCTTCAACTCCAAAAGAATTCGAAAAAACAGCAAAGGAACACATAAAACAAGGAATAATCACGGAAGAAGCACTGAAAGACTCCATCATAGAAGAATACGTTATCGGAGCCAAGTTTAACGCCAACCTTTTCTGGTCACCCCTAATCGACAAAATCGACCTTTTAGGCTTTGACCGCCGAATTCAAACAGACCTTGACGGTGTGCTAGACCTTCCAGCCAGCGAACAGCTCGAACTGAAAATACCCACACAAAACATTGAGATCGGCCACATGGGTGCAACCATGCGCGAAAGTCAAATAGAGAAAATATTCACGGCTGCAGAACGCTTCGTGGACACTTGCAAAACGGAATACCCGCCTGGCATGATAGGGCTTTTCGCCCTTCAAGGCGCAGTTACAAAGGACTTGAAATTCTACGTTTTCGACGTGAGCCCACGCGTTCCCGGCTGCCCATGCGTTGAGCCCACATCGCCTTATATGAAGTATAAGTACGGCGTGGAAGTGGGTCCAGGCAGACGCGTAGCCATGGAGATAAAACATGCTGTTAAAGAGGGAAGACTTGCAGAAGTGGTAACATGATAACAAGTGAAGACATAGGCGAACTGCTGGAAAAGTATGACTTGAACAAGTTGACCATAGGCACTTTGGGCTCGCATTCCGCCTTGAACATTTTTAAAGGCGCCAAGGAAGAGGGCTTCCGCACCGTGTGCATCTGCAAAGAAAAAGATGCAATACTTTACAAGAAATTCCCTTTGGCGGACGAGATAATCATCGTTAAAGACTTCACCGAGTTGTTGAGCGAAGCACTTCAGGAGAGACTGCGCCGCTTAAACGTTGTGCTGATTCCCCACGGCTCATTCACAGCTTACCTAAGCACCAAGCAGCTCACCAGCAGCCTCTTCGTGCCGATGTTCGGAAATCGCCAGCTGCTCCACTGGGAAGCCAACCGCAACAAACAGGCGGAATGGCTGCGCAAAGCTGGACTCCGGTTGCCTGTCACCTTCAAAACGCCAGATGAAATCGACCGCTTAATAATCGCCAAGTTGCCTGGAGCAAAAGGAGGCAGAGGCTACTTCCTTGCCAATTCGCCATCGTCTTTCCGCAGGAAGTTCAAGGAGATGGTAGATCGCTGTCTGCTCCGCGAGGAAGATTTCGACAAGATACATCTGCAGGAGTACACGTTGGGTGTGAACGTTTACCCCAGCTACTTCAGCTCTATCGTCAAAGACGATGTGGAGCTCTTGGCGGTGGATAGGCGCTACGAATCAGCCGTGGATGCCATAGGCAAAATCCCTGCTAACGAGCAACTTGAGATAGATTTGAACCCCACTTACACCATCGTGGGCAATTTCCCAATAGTGCTCCGCGAATCACTGCTTCCTCAACTCATGCGGATGGGCGACAACGTCCACAAAAAAGCAAAGGAACTGGCGCCACCAGGAATCATTGGGCCGTTCTGTTTGGAGACGGTGATAACGGATGACTTGAAGATTTACACGTTTGAGATTTCAGCGCGCATCGTGGCTGGAACCAACGTTGGCATCGGCACTTCTCCTTACGCCTATTTGAAATACGGTGAAAACATGTATATGGGAAGGCGGATAGCGCTGGAGCTAAAGGAAGCTCGTAAAGAGGGGAGCCTCCAAGCAGTGCTAGCGTAAAAATAGAAAAAAGTACTAGAACAAGCTTCTATAAGTTTTTTCCATAGAAAATAAAAGCACATAAAGCACTTCTACATTCGGGGAGAAGGGTTGGCAGCAAAAGAAGAAAACTATGGTTGGTTATTCGTGAATACAATTCCATTACTATATGAGGAGAAAAAAATTAAGCGCCAGAGTAAAATAGAAACCTGGCTGGACCTTTACCAACTAACTAAAGAGCTAAGCATTGAAAAACTCAAAAACCTAAATGCCGCAAACGCGGCGATAAACTACGTAATCTAAGAGAGACAAGCCTGTAGCACGCGGTCGAAATTCTCGCGTGTTCGCTCATTCTTATAAAGCCTTAAAGCATTAATGATTTCTTCTCGTTTTCTTTCGCCGAGCACTTCAGCCACCCTCCTAGCTACTCCACCGCGGCTTGTGAAGAGAAACTGACAAACAGAGGTAACATTTGCAGGTCTTCTGTCAAAGCTGGCCGTTTCAAAATCAACGGTGAAGGGTTTGTGCTGCTTATCGATGATTATGTGCTTGGGAGCCTTGCTGAGTTCTCCATGGTCTAAGCCAATTTTGTCCAGACGCCAACACTGCTCCAACACTTCATTCAAGACATCCCGTACATGCTCTTTCTCTTTGTGCGCGTCAAGCCAGTTAGGCAGCAAATCGCCGTCAATAAGCTGCATAAGAAGAAAGTTCTTGCTCACGCTCACGAGCCTTGGACCCACCTGCACAGAGTTGGCTTTGGCAAGCATCTGCGCCTCGCGCTGAAGTCCCAGTCTGTCAGCGTCTACTCTACGGATTTTCAGCGCTACCCTTTGGCTATCCAAATGAGCTATTATGACGATACCTACGAAGCCTTTGCCCAAGACAGGTAAGCTGAAAGCGCGTTTTTTCCCAGCGAACTCCACTGCTTTAACGCCATGTTCACGCAGTTCTCCAAGCCGATTCTGCAGTTCCGCGTCGCTTACCCTCGGATAGCATAAAATTGACGCGTAGGGTTCTTCCTCAAGATTTTCAGGGCGCACCATGGTAGGCTTTGTCAATCTTCTTATCCTTCTTTTAAGGCAACAGAGTAAAATGTAAGCAGTTCATAAATTTAATAGAAACTGTTCATTCACTAAAAGCCTGTCCTTAAGCGGGTTAAGCCATGCCGAAATTCAAACAAATCCCTGACATTCTAAACTTGATGGGTAAGAAGGAGCTTATTCGGAACTTGGGAATAATTGCTCACATCGATCATGGAAAAACCACGTTAACTGACTCGTTGCTGGCTGGCACGGGACTGCTTTCTCCGAAAATGGTTGGGTCTGCCAGGGTCCTCGACTACCTTGAGGAAGAGCAAAAACGCGGCATCACGATGAAAACCGCCAACATATCTTTGTTGTACCCAACCGCCGACGGTTCCTTCATAATAAATTTGGTGGACACGCCTGGGCACGTAGATTTCACAGGCAAAGTTACAAGAGCCTTACGCAGCATAGACGGCGCCATCGTGGTCGTTGACGCGGTAGAGGAGATAATGGCTCAGACAGAAGTAGTGATTCGGCAGGCTCTTGACGAAAGAGTGCGTCCCGTGCTATTCATAAACAAAGTGGACCGATTAGTTGTCGAGCTGAAATTAGACGAGGAACAAATCCAGAAAAAATTCACACGCATAATAAACAATTTCAACGACTTAATCGAAATTTACGGAGAATCACAATTCAAGAATAAATGGAAAGTAAATCCTGCAAAGGGTGACGTTGCGTTTGGGTCGGCTCTGCACAGGTGGGGGTTTAACTTAAGTATGGCTCGACAGAAGAACATAAAATTCAGCACCATAATGGATGCGTACAAAAATGCTAAAAACGAAAAACTGCAGAAAAGCCTGCCGCTTCACAATGCAATACTGGAAATGGCTATCAAGCATATTTCAAACCCTTTGGAAGCCCAGAAATACCGTGTAGAGAAAATCTGGAAGGGAAACATAGACTCAGCAGTCGGACAAGCCATGGCGAGTTGCGATGACAACGGACCTGCTGTCGTGTGCGTAACAAATGTTCAAGTAGACCCGAACTTAGGCTTAATTGCGACTGGGCGAGCGTTCTCTGGCGCTGTGAAAAACGGAGACAAAGTCTACCTCGTTAACGCCCAGACGGAAAGTATAGTTCAACAGGTTTCCATTTACATGGGAGCTTTCAGGGAGCCTGTGAATCAAGTGGTAGCTGGTAACGTGGTTGCTTTATCTGGGCTGGAACTGGCTAAGGCGGGCGAAACCATAGTTGCCGCGGAACACAAGGAATGCATGGTTCCCTTTGAGCGCATACGATATGTCTCAGAGCCCGTGGTTACAGTGGCAGTTGAGCCTAAAAACCCTAAGAACCTGCCTGAGCTTCTCGCAGCCATGGACAAGCTTACAACGGAAGACCCAAATCTTGCCATTTCAATAAACAAGGAAACAGGGGAATACCTCCTAAGCGGAATGGGAGAGCTACACCTTGAGGTCGCGGTAAAACTCTTAAAGGACTATCTTGACGACATGAAAATCGCAACTTCTTCGCCACGAGTGATTTACAGAGAAACCGCCACAAGAGAAGGCGCCATCGCTACAGGCAAGAGCCCTAATAAACAGAACAAGTTTGCTGCACAAGCGGCACCCATAGAGGAATATCTCGTAGGACAGATCGAGCAAGATGAAAGCAGCACCAAAAACATGAGGAACATACTTATAGTTGACGAAAACAAAAACGTGCTAGTAGATCGCACAGGCAAAACAGAACAACTGCGAGAAATTTTGGAATTTGTAATTTCAGGCTTTAAATTCGCTTGTAAAGCGGGTCCATTATGCGGAGAGCCTTTAAGAGGCGTGAAAATCAATTTAATGGAAATCCAGCTTAGCGAGAGCTCAGAATATCTCGGTCCAGTTGAAATTATGCACGGCGTGGGCAAAGCGATTTTCGGTTCCTTCTTAACAGCTAAGCCCATGCTGCTTGAACCGGTCTACAGAACCGTCATAGCTGTCCCAACAGAATTGGCTGGAGAATGCTCAAAAATCATCAGCAGCAGGCGTGGTAAAATTTCTGCGTTTGAACAGAAAGGTGTTTCCACAGTAATTACAGGTTACATTCCAGTTGCAGAGACATTCGATTTATCAGCCGAATTGCGATCAGCAACTTCTGGTCGCGCCTTTTGGCAATCCCTATTTGACCGCTGGAAAAAAATGCCTGAAAAACTAGAAGCGAAGACCATCAAGGGAATTCGAAAAAGGAAAGGTCTACCCTCAGAAATTCCCAAATCAGAGCGGTTTTTGGAGGAAAACCATTGAAGCTTGACGCGGTTCCCTTCAACTTGGATGTTACGCTTTGTTGCGGACAGGTTTTCAGGTGGGAAAAAAAGGGCGACTGGTGGTACGGTATTGCCGGAGGCAAAGCCTTCAAGATACGCCAAGTCAACGCGGAACTGAAGTTTGCAAACGTAGACGAGAATTTTATCGAAAACTATTTTGGATTGGATGACGACCTGCAGAAAATCCGCACTGAAATTGGTGGGGACGAGCACATTAGAAACGCAATTCGAGAGTTATGGGGCCTGCGGATAGTTAGGCAAGATCCTTGGGAATGCCTCATATCGTACATCTGCGCCACTTACAAAAGCATCACGGCGATAAAGAATATGCTGCTTAAGCTCTCGAAAAAGTTTGGAGAAAAAATGCCATTAAATGGCTGCGACTTTTACACTTTTCCAACACCAGAAAAACTAGCGAAAACAACCGAGAGTGACTTGATGGAATGTGGTCTGGGCTACCGCGCAAAGTATGTTCTCGCAACTTCAAAGAGGGTTCTTGAAAACGATTTTAGTTTAGAGCGATTAAAGAAAATGCCCTATCAACAGGCGAAGAAGGAACTGATCAATTTTCCAGGTGTAGGCTTGAAAGTTGCAGATTGTATCCTGCTTTTCTCTCTAGGAAAGTATGAAGCGTTTCCCGTGGACGTTTGGGTAAAACGCATTATCCTGAAACATTATGCGGCACACTTCCCAAACTCGTTTATTGAGAAACTCTCAACCCAAGAGTCACTCAGCAATGCTGAATATGAACAGCTGAACGAGTTTGGCAGAGAATACTTTGGAGAATACGCTGGTTACGCGCAGGAATACTTGTACCATTATGAACGGATGACGCGTAAAACGCATTTTTGGCTGAACAAGCTATAGACTGTGCGCAAGAAAACAGGCAACTGAAACGTTTAAATTTGGTCAAAAACAAGCATAACAAAAGGAAAAGCCACGCATGGGCCCGTAGCTCAGCTAGGCCAGAGCGCCAGGCTCATAACCTGTTGGTCGGGTGTTCAAATCGCCCCGGGCCCACCATTGACAGTTAGCCCTTGAAATTTGAGGTTAAGTGAGGGGGCGTTGTGGTTTTAGCTGAATTCCTTGACTATTTCTTCAACCGTCATTATCTTCGCGTTGTAAACGTACTCCAGATACTTTAGGCCTTGTTCTTGATCTTCTTGCGTGAAAGCTTCTGCGCCGTCTTTGGCGATTATTATTTTGTAGCCTCTGAAAAAAGCGTCGGCAGCCGTATGCCTAACGCACAGGTTGGTGTGCAAACCGCCCAGTATGACTGTTTTCGCGCCTTCTCCCTCGTACAGGCTTCGCAGAAGCGGGTCTAAGCCTGTTTCATAGAAACCGCTGTAGGTTCTTTTCTCCACAACGTAATCCTTTTTGGCAGGCTTGAGTTGGGGGATAACTTCAGCGCCCTTGGTGCCTTTTATGGCGTGTTTTCCCCATTTTCGAGTAACTTCCACGTCTTGGGGATAATGGGCATCATTGCTATAGATGACTGGCACGTTATTCTCGCGAGCTGCCTCAACCAGCCTCTCAAGGTTTGGGATTATACGCTGAGCTCTTTTAGCCTCCAGTCTTCCAGTGACAAAATCGTTGAGCATGTCAATAACTATGACTGCTGCTTTGTTTTCCAAAAAATGTCACCTTCAACAAGAATAATGGCGCAAACAGACATTTTAATCTTGTTTAGCTACGCGCGCGCCTTCTCAGGAGAAAAGCGAATATCGACTAGTCAGTGCAAATAATTTGGCGAAGGAAGTAATCACAAACAAGTTAGCAGTATCTCTAGCTATTCCTTGCCTAGAGTATAGGGTCCGTTTGTGAGTTTTTGCGCGCCGTCTTTATGCACTAACACCGTATCTTCAATGCGGACGCCGCCATAGCCAACAAGGTAGATTCCCGGCTCGACTGTAACAACATTGCCAGCTGTCAGCGTGTCTTTGCTGTTAGGACCTAAGATAGGCGGTTCATGCACTTCCAAGCCTACACCGTGACCAAGACTATGCACGAAGTACTTGCCGTAACCCGCATCCGCAAGTATCTTCCTAGCAACAGCGTCAACATCTCTCGCTTTAACGTTCGCCTTTATAGCCTCAAAAGCCTTCTCCTGCGCTGTTTTCACTGTTTGATGAAGCTTCGTTTGTTTTTCCGAAGGTTCCCCAGCCACCAACGTTCTCGTCATGTCAGAACGATAAAACTTGTACGTGGCACCTATATCTACAACCACCAAGTCGCCTTTGCGAATTTCTTTTTCAGAGCAGCCGCCATGAGGAAACGCTGAACACGAACCAGACGCAACTATTGTTTCGAAAGCTGTTCCGTAAGAACCCTGCTTCCTCATGGCATATTCAATTTCCGCTGCCACCTCGTATTCTCTCACGCCAGATGCTACAGTTTCGTAAGCAACGCGCATGCCTTCACCCGTTAACGCGCTGGCTTTGCGCATAAGCGCGATTTCGTTTTCATCCTTGACTTTACGAAGCTCACAAACGACATTGCGTTGAGCTTTAAGTTTTATTTCGCCTTTGGCTTCTTTGGCGAGGGCATACCAATCCTCTATGCTCAAAGCATCTAAGGCGAGGTTTTTAATTTTAAATCCCTTCATCTGTTTCGCGATTTTCGCCATCGGATTTTCATTCCGTTTCACCAGTTCCACTCTGAAGACTTTTCCTTCCACTTTTGCCTGTTCATAGTTGACGTTGTGAACGTAAATTGTGTTTTCTCCCTCCTTAGGAATTAGCAAAGCGCTTGCACCAGTAAAACCAGTGAGGTAAATCAGGTTGGCGCTGTTAAAAATTAACAGCGCGTCAAGCTTGCCTTCTTTAAAGGCTGCCTGTTTTAAAGAGTCTATCCTGTTCACGACATTCACCTGTAAGAAAAATTATTGACTACTAGGTTTAACGTTTTCGCTTTCTTATCCGCCGCTGACAACGGGCATCAAAATTACGTGGTCGCCGTCTTTAAGTTTGGTTTCTATTCCGTTCAGTTGGTTAAGCAATAAACCGTTAACGGATAAGATGTGATAGGGTTTCAAGTCGAGGCCTTTAGGCTCGTAAACGGCTTTTTTGAAGGGTTCACCATACTTTTCAGCGAGCAAAGACAGCAAGTCACATACTGAAGCATTGTCTTCTAGTTCGACTTGCTCTGCTTGTCTCAAGCCTAACGTTTGTTTGATACTGCCCAAATAGTCAACTGTCACTTTCAATAGCGACTACCCCGAACATGCCGAGAATTACAAGTGTTAAAGACGTTATATATCCGTTTCTTAATCAAAAACCAGATTAACAACATGTATGCGCGTTTAAACGCTGTTTCGTGTCAAGTTGACAGCTAAATCAAGTTGAGAATTTATACATCAATTTTTTGTGCAGGAATCCATTAGGTTAATATACTTTTTATTCAAGCTATATAAGTCAATAACACGTGTAGGAGAAAAAAATTAAATGTTCGCTTACGCTGGTAAAATTTTACGTGTTAACCTTACAACTGGCAAAGTTTCTACTGAACCTTTGAGTGAAGAAATGGCCAAGAGTTACATTGGGGGCATAGGACTCGGCATTCGCTTACTCATGGACAACTCTAAAGCGGGCACAGACCCGTTCAGCCCAGATAACCCCATAATTTTTGCCACTGGTCCTCTCAGCGGCACAATGGGGCCAACAGCTGGAAACGGATATGCCGTTGTTTCCAAATCGCCTGCGACTGGGGGGGTAGGTGAATGTAAAGCTCACGGTTTCTTCGGTCCTGACCTGAAGCGAGCAGGATACGACGCGGTTATTATCACTGGTAAAGCGGAGAAGCTGTCTTACTTGTGGATTGACGATGATAACGTTCAATTGATGAATGCTGAGCACCTGACGGGAAAATCACCATACGAAACCGATATGGCAATTAGGGAAGAACTTGGCGATTATTACATTCGAGTTTCAGCAATCGGTGAAGCCGGCGAGAAACTATGCCGGATAGCATGCGTAATAAACGATGAATTCCGTGCCATCGGAAGAACAGGTATGGGCGCTGTTATGGGCTCAAAAAACCTGAAAGCAGTGGCTGTTCGAGGAACAAAAGATGTTAACGTAGCGGATATGGAGGGATTCAAGGAATTCGTGAAGATGATACATGAACGCATGAAAGGTCCTGCCACAAAGAAATACAAAACTCTGGGAACGCCTCAAAACGTCTTGGTTTTGAACTCTCTGTCAGCCTTGGCAACAAGGAACTTTACTAACGCTCAATTTGAAGGCGCTGAAAAAGTAAGCGGTGAATACTTAAACGAGCATTACGTCAAGAAAATTGTTGGCTGCGCAACCTGTGGCATGCGTTGCGACCACATTGCCGTAGTACCCGAAGGACCTTATAAGGGCGCAACTTCACGGTTAGAGTTCGAATGCCTATGGTCCATGGGTCCGCTGTGCGGAGTTGACCGTCTTGACGCGATAATAGAAGCAATGCGGGTCGTAAACGAATACGGTATGGACGGTATATCCATCGGCGTGGTCGTCGCTTTCGCTATGGATTGTTACGAACATGGCATAATAACAAAGGAACAAACAGACGGCATAGACCTCCGTTTCGGAAACGCCGAAGCGCTCATAGCACTTATTCATAAAATAGGCAAACGAGAAGGCTGGCTCGGCAATACACTAGCTGAGGGCTCTGCGAAAGCAGCTGAAATAATCGGCGGCGATGCACACAAGTACGCTTGCCATATCAAAGGCTTAGAACTGCCAGGCTATGACCTGAGAACTTTAAAGACCGCAGCGTTAGGCTTCAGTGTTTCATTCCGTGGTGCTTGCCACCTCAGAAACGGCGCTTATTCTCCTGACGTAAAGGGCAAAGTGAACCGTTTCAAGATTGAGAAAGGCAGAGGCAAAATGATTGTGGGCGATGGAAACACCTACAACGTCATCGATTCGCTTATAGTGTGCAAGTTCTCAAGAGGCACATATTACGACGGTTTGAAGGATTTAGCGACCTATTACACACTAGCTACGGGCATCCCAATTACGGCGGAAGAACTTGATAAAGACGGCGACAGAATAGAAAACCTTGCAAGACTCTTCAACATCCGCGAAGGTAAAGGCACAAGAGAATACGATACGCTGCCTTGGAAGATAAAGAACGCTCCTGTGCCTGAGGATGGACCAGCGAAAGGCATGGTCGTCAGCGACGAAGAATTTCAAGTAGGACTGGACGATTACTACGAGGCAAGAGGCTGGACCAGCGACGGCATTCCAACAGTTGAGAAACTCAACGAGCTAAATCTTGGCGAATACGCCTACATAGTAAAAGGAGGAAAAGCTTAATGGTGCGTCCTCAAGACCGCAAGTTTGTCTCGGCAGACCCTGAAAAATGCGTAGGCTGCCTAGTCTGCGAATACGCATGTTCAATGACCAACGAGAACACGTTCAACCCAACCAAGTCAAGAATACGCGCTCTACGCTTGGGGCCACTCAACAATATAGCTGTAACATGCCGACACTGCGAAGACCCCGCGTGCGTAGCTGCTTGCCCAAGAGACGCCTTGTCTCAAGAAGAAAGCACAGGGATAATTATGGTTGACGAGGAGGCTTGCAACGGTTGTGCTTGGTGCATCAGCGCATGCCCATTCGGCGCCATGATGATGCATCCAGAGAAAAAAGTGGTGTTCACATGCAACAGCTGCAAAGACCAAGAGGATGGTCCGCAATGCGTCAAATGGTGCCCTGAAGAAGCCTTAACCTTTGTCACAGCACAAGTTCTCGCTCAAAAATCCAGAATATCAGCTGTGAAGAACCTGTTCCAAGAAGCCAAAGAGAAAAAAACGGCAAGTAAGTGACAAATACTGAACTTAATGTTGTAGATGTTTGTTCTTTTCATAGTCTATTCTTCATTCACTTGGCCACTAGCGGTGGGAGAGACCTTCAGAAGCAACATGGCACATCGTCAAGGAAGACAAAGCTAAGGTTGAAATTTTAACATCAACTATTTAAAATCAGAACCCATTAAGTTAATATAGTTTTCATCCGACTAATAGTTCCATAAACATGGAGGAAAAAAGGGGTTGTACGGTTACGCTGGACGAATTCTTTACGTCGACTTAAACACAGGAAAAACCCGTGTTGAAAAGTTGAGTGAAGATTACGCTAAAAAGTACATTGGCGGCATAGGCTTAGGCATGAGGCTGTGGCTGGACAACTCAAAAGCAGGAGTTGAACCCTTCAGTCCAGAAAACACTCTGGTCTTAGCGCTTGGTCCAATATCGGGAACAATGTTTCCGACGGCTGGAAACGGGCATGCTTTTGTTGCAAAGTCTCCCGAGACTTTTGGAATCGGTGAAGCTGTTGCTCACGGTACGTTCGGTGCAGAAATGAAAAGAGCAGGTTATGATGCGGTCATTCTCAAAGGTAAATCGGAAAAACCTGTTTACTTATGGATTGATGACGATTCAGTGCAGCTGGTAAACGCTTCGCACCTTATGGGCAAGTCCCCTTCCGAAACTGAAGACTCAATAAAAGAGGACCTTGGAGACTATTACATACGCGTTGTAGCTATAGGCTTGGCTGGCGAAAAACTCTCGCGGATAGCGTGCATAATAAACGAGAAGACTAGAGCTGCTGGGAGAACGGGATTAGGCGCCGTTATGGGTTCTAAGAACCTTAAGGCAATTGCTGTCCGTGGAACACGCGATATAGTTCCAGCGAAGCCAGACGAATTCATGGACATGGTTAAGGAATTCCATGAGAGAATGAAAGGACCAGCGACACAAAAGTACAGGACCCTAGGTACTCCTGAAAACGTTCTAGTCCATAACGCGTTGCATTGTATGCCAACACGCAACTATAATAATGCTCACTTTGAAGGAGCGGACAAGGTAAGCGGAGAAGTGCTGAACGAAAGGTTCGTGGCGAAAATCATAGGATGTAGCTCCTGCGCCATGCGTTGCGAACATGAAGTCGTAGTTCCAGAAGGTCCGTATAAGGGTACCATGACCAGAATGGAATACGAGACGTTATGGGCAATGGGTCCCTACTGTGGCATAGACAGGTTAGACGCAATCATAAAAGGCATGGAACTGGCTAACTATTACGGGATGGACGCCATAGGCGCAGGGGTCATCGTTGGTTTTGCCATGGACTGCTACGAAAATGGAATCTTGTCGCAGAAGGAGCTTGGTGGAATAGAGGCTAACTTTGGCAACTCCGAAGCACTCATTCAACTTCTTGAGAAGATGGGAAAGCGGGAAGGCATAGGCGACATTCTTGCCGAAGGCGTGAGAATCGCAGGAAAGAAAATAGGGGAAGGCGCCGAGAAACTCGCTCAGCACATCAAAGGCTTGGAAGTCACAGGTTACGACCTGCGTTGCCTCAAAACCGCGGCTCTAGGTTTTGCAGTTTCCTTCCGAGGGGCAGACCACAACAGGCACGGCGCTTACGCTTTTGACGTCAAAGGCAAAGTTGACCGCTTAAAGGCGGAGAAAGGTCGAGGTAAAATGGTTAGAGACATGGAAAACCTCTATGCGCTCATCGACTCCTTTATAGTCTGCAAATTTTCAAGGGGCACGTACTACAAGGACATGTCCGACATGGCTAAGCTTTACAGTTTAGTAACAGGCATCGAAATGACGCCTGAAGAACTCAAGAAGTCAGGTGAGAGAATAAACACGATTGCCAGACTAATCAATATCAGAGAAGGCTTAGGCAGGAAAGACGACACTTTACCGTGGAAAGTTATGAACATGCCGATACCTGACGAGGGACCCGTGAAAGGAGCCGTAGTAACACAGAAAGAACTGGACTTGCTTTTGGACGATTACTACGAGTCTCGTGGCTGGACGCTGGAAGGCGTTCCCACAGCGGAAAAGCTCAAAGAAATTGGCATGGACGAGTTATTGAACATAGTTGAAGGTAAACAGGAGGCTTAAGCAGATGGTGAAGATTCACGAAAGAAAATTCGTTTCAGCTGACCCAGACAAGTGCGTAGGCTGCCAAAACTGCGAATACATCTGTTCATGGACGAAAGAGAAAGCCTTCAACCCGCTGAAATCACGCATACGAGTAGTGCGCATTAACCAATTAGCCAACATGGCTGTTACTTGCAGACGCTGCGAAGACCCACCGTGCGTTGCTGCATGCCCACGCGACGCTTTGACACAGTCAGAAGAAACAGGCACCATAATGGTGGACATGGACAAGTGCAACGGCTGCGGATGGTGCATCGAAGCCTGCGACTACGGCGCGATAATGTTGCATCCCGAGACCAAAGTCGTCCATGTCTGCGACCTGTGCAAAGATGAGGGTGAGCCGCAATGCGTGAAGTGGTGTCCAGAAGAAGCCCTTTCAGTAGTTACAAGCGACGTGCTGGCGCAGAAAGCAAGAATAAGTGCAGTAAAGAAACTCTTCCAAGAAGCAAAGAAGAAATAAGCCAGAACGGACTTCTCCCTTTGATATCGTTGTTTTCTTATGATTTCTCCCACAGAATAGGTGACTAATAACGCGTGGAAAAAACTATGCTCCCTTATAAATAGGGTGAAACTCAGGTCGAACGGTCTTAAACTGAATTACAAGATATGGTTGCCTTTTGGTTTTATGGTAACAATTAAGTTGTTAGAACTATTTTCTGAAATCATCCCAAATAAATAGTTTGATGCGCAATAGTTTAATTTCACTAGTTTTTTCTCATAATATGACGGTGCTTTAACGTTGAAAATTTCAGTTCGTTTTTTCACCAGCTTAAGAGAGATAGCTGACAAGAAAGAGGAAACGTTAAAGTTTCCAGAAGACGAGAAAGCCACCGTCGACATGGTTCTCAAAACGCTGTCGCAACGCTACGGTAAACCTTTTGTCGAATACGTTTACAACGGCAAGACTGGAGAAGTTCGGGGTTTCCTCCAGTTTCTTGTTAACGGAAAGAACGCCACAGCCATGAATGGGTTGCAGACAGAGCTGGAAGACGGCGACGTCTTAGCTATACTTCCCCCTGTGGGGGGCGGCTGACAGCATTGGGGAAATGTTTAGTTTGTGGCGAAGAAGCAACGGCTGTCTCCGGCAGATTGGGTGTTTGTTTAAAATGTATAAGAGGGAAGCCTGAAAAAGCCCTTGAGATTACACGGCAAGTGCATGCGAAGAGCCGTACGGTTTTTGGTTTGCCCTCTGAACCGCCACGAGATGCTGATGGAATAGCTTGTGGTGTTTGCGCCAACAACTGTGTAATTGGTTCTGGTAATGCTGGTTTTTGTGGGCTTGTCTGGAACGTTGATGGGCGTCTGGTTCGTTTTGGCGGCACAGTCGAGAAAGGAGTTTTGAACTGGTATTATGACGGATTGCCAACTAACTGTGTCAGCTGGTGGTTCTGCCCCGGCTGCACTGGAAGTGGCTATCCTAAATACGCTTATAAGCCAGAGGCTGAGTATGGCTACGCTAATTTGGCGGTTTTTTATGGAGCTTGCAGTTATGATTGCCTTTTCTGTCAGAACTGGCATTACCGTAACCTATCGGTGAAGCACAAGCCTGTTATGAGCGCTGAGACTTTAGCGGCTAAGGCAGACAAACATGTTTCTTGTATATGCTATTTTGGAGGCGACCCATCAGTGCAGATGCCGCATTCGCTTGAAGTGAGCCGCATAGCCTTAGAAAAAGCAAACGCTGAAAAGCGCATCCTTCGCATCTGCTGGGAAACAAACGGCTACACGAACCCAAAATTAGCGGAAAAAGCCGCAAAATATGCTCTAGAAAGCGGCGGTAACATAAAATTCGACCTGAAAACTTGGAGCGAAGAGTTAAACATTGCCTTATGTGGAATTTCCAACAAGCCAACGCTTGAGAATTTCAAAATGATGGGGAAAAAAGTCTATAAGAAACGAAAGGAACTGCCAGTGCTCTGCGCTAGCACGTTGCTTGTGCCAGGCTATATAGACGCGGAAGAAGTGGAAAACATCGCCAAATTCATAAGCGAAATAGACGCTGAAATTCCATACACGCTATTAGCGTTTTATCCACGCTATGTCATGAAAGACTTGCCAACAACAAGCGGAAAACAGGCAGTGGAATGCCAAAAAGCAGCAGAAAGACACCTAAAAAACACGAGAATAGGAAACGTCCACCTGCTCTCATAGGATATATAAAATATATAAATCTCTGGTGCTCCCAAATTCTTTAAGCGCGCGCGCGATGGAGATTCAAAAGTGGTTATGCTGCCCAGAACGGTGTTTTCTTGCGCATCTGCTCTGAGTATTCTTTCAGCACTTCTTGTTCGTCTGCAGTAAGCTTTTCCAAGTGCTTGGTCAGCAAAGCCTTTGCATCAGACTCGGGTACTTTCACGTAGAGGATGTCTTTTTCAAGGACGTGCCTTCCAACAATGGGCTTATCCATGGACACAGCCACTTGCATGCCTTGCTTGGCTTCTGATATGGCTTTGCCCTTGTCTTGAATCTGCTGCACTTCACCTATGTCTGCGCCGTCCTCAGCCCTCATGAGGGAGTATTTTGGCTTCAGTTGCCCGCCTAAAATTTCCACGCCGAAGATTGCGGGTTTTGCCCTTCGAAAAACGTAGCCTTCCAATATGCGGATTTTCCCAGGTTTGACGAGTTTTTCAAATTCCTGCTCAATCTTAGCTTCACGTTGAGATTTAAGCCACTTCAAGTAGTTATCTATTAAATGGTAGATTATTTGCTCTTTAAATACGTGAACACTTCTGATTTCTGCTTCTTCTGCTGCGTCTGACAAAATTTTAGTGTTAAACGCCAAGATAACTCCATAGAGAGGCTCATGCTCCTTCACTACCGAAGCTTCTACAACGTCTCTTTTGGAAACGTCACCCACATCTGCGATTCTAACTTGCACATTATTCTGTTTCAAGATTTCAGCGATAGCCTCTAAGGACCCAAGCGTGTCCGCCTTCAAAACTACGCCTTCAATGTCGGTGGAGATTCTGATTTTTTTGATTTCTTCGGTGACGAGTTTGGCATATTTTTTCGGTTCTTCGCCTAAAGGAACAGCGTATAAGGGCGCTCCTGCAAGAGCACCTTCCAATCCAGACGCCACTATTTTTACTCCTGCCGCTGCGAAAACACGGTCAACAGAGGAGAATCTATCGCGTGGGTCCCTGATTTCATCCAAGGGTTTAGGAACTAGAATTGCCCTTATGTGAGTTATAATGGGTTTCTCTTTGCCGCCCACCACGATTAAATCTTCCTTTTGCAACGCGCCATCATAGATTATGATGTTAAGTGTTAAGCCTAAGCCTGGCTCTTCTTTGACTTCGAGAACGGAGCCCTTTGCTGGGCCTTTTGTGGTCTGCAACTGTTTCTTTAAGTACTGCTGAGCCAAGCCAACAAGAACCATGAGGAGCTCGTTTAAGCCTTCTCCAGTCTTTGCGCTGGTAGGCACCAAAGCGATTGTTGACGTAAAATCTTTGATGTGGTCAAAGCGGTCGGTGCGGAAGCCCTCACGTGAAAAAGTGCCAATAATCTCATAAAGCCTGTTGTCCAAGCTCTCTTTGACATAAGTGTCCTGAGCCGCGTAGGCTTTCAAGAAAGGCGTGGCTGGTTGAGATTTCCAGCCTGAAACGCGGTCGATTTTGTTAATCGCAACTATGAAAGGCGTTTTGCGTGCTTTCAGGATTTCTATGCACTCGTAAGTTTGCGCTTCAAAGCCTTTCAGTATGTCGATTACGAGAATGGCTATGTCGGCTACGCTTCCGCCTCTCCGCCTTAAATTGGTGAAAGCCTCATGTCCTGGAGTGTCAACGATTAGCAAGCCTGGAATTTGGATTTCGCCTTTAAGCGTGGAAAGCAAGGGGCCGATCAGTTGCTTGAGCGTTTCAACTGGGAAGAAGCTTGCACCTATGTGCTGCGTTATGCCGCCTGCCTCTCTTGCCTGCACGCTTGTCTTTCTAATCTTGTCCAAAAGCAGAGTCTTGCCAGTATCCACATGGCCGAGAACGCACACTATAGGTTGGCGGATAGGCATCTGAACGCATCCTTTCGTTTTTATTA
>JGI24422J19971_10000486_pt1 | contig 22237 bp, 22 predicted proteins | sample DeeMarSWOR152_54_FD_19971 | JGI IMG/M metagenome (IMG submission 19971) | reverse complement strand
GGGACTTGACCAGCTTCAAGGTTTAAGCTACTCTTTTAAGGATGTTCAAATGGGTCTGGGCGACCTAGTGTTTTATTCTATGCTTTCAGGGAGTATGCTTTTCAATTTTGGCTTGATCTCCTGGCTCGTTTCACTCGTCGGAATTTTGGTTGGTTCTTTCCTTACCCTTGTAATGCTTGAAAAGAAGGGAATTTTTCCAGGTTTGCCTTTCCCAATACTTTTGGGGCTGGTTGGCGGGTTAATCGCATCGCTTGTAGCTTAAGCCTTGCTCAAAGCATAACGATTCAGAACGCCAGCCTCAGCCAAAGTGAACCAACATTTCAACTATATAAGGGGTATAAGCGTTAAGAGACCACTAGTCCGCAAAATTTAACAAGAATAGCTCATGAAGAATGCTCTAAGTCTTTTGCGCGCATTGTGTTATACTGTACTTGGCTGCCTAAAGCGATTTTCAATAGTCTTTTACATAAAAGTGTTAAATTTTGATTTTTCAATGGGAATTTTCTATTCGAAAACAATGGAAAGTTATTTATTCATCATCATTAGAAATCATGGAAGCGTAACATTACGGAGGAAATTAAATGGCTAAATGTCCAAAATGTGGAGCCGACGTCCCAAAGCTGAAGAAGTCATGGAAAATGGCCGGTCGCCCAGACAAGCAAGGAAAACGAATGCAACTGGAAATCGGGCTATATCAATGCCCAAAATGTGGTGCCAGCTTCCGAGAAGTGCTGAGTAAAAAGAAAATCTAAAGCGCGCACAGCGACAAAACGGTCAGCGCAGCTTCATGGTATGCTAACATTTGACAATTACTATTTTACTCCCTCATTTTTCTTTTTAAAAAAGAAAGCGGTAAGTTTTAAAACATAGAGCGCTTATTGAACAAGAATAATTCACCATTTAACGGAAGGCACTGCTTTGACTGACAATCTCAAGAAACTTTGGAAGAACGAGTATTTCCAAACAGCCCTTGTTATTGGTTTGATTGTTCTAGTAATCTTTGGTTTCTGGTATGGTTCACAAGTGGTGCTAAACACGCCGTATCCTGCGTTGGCAGTGGTAACCGGCAGCATGTGTATCCCATATGATGGTGCATGTGATGGTTGGAGCCATACCTTTGAGCGCACGTTACATATTGGCGATTTAATTATTATTCAAGGTGTAAAGCCTGCAGACCTCAATGTTAACTATCCAGACAGCGACATCATCGTCTACTATAACCCTAGGTACCCCACAGATCCGAGTAAACTAATTGTGCACCGAATAGTTGACAAGGAAGAAATTAACGGCAAAATATACTTCAACACTAAAGGTGACGGAAACGGCGCCAAATGGCCAAGCCCACCTGACACGGTTGATCCTTGGAGCCCAGTTTCTGAAGATCTAGTAGTCGGCAAAGTAATCATGCGTATTCCCTGGATCGGGCACATTGTCCTTTTCATGCGAAATTCTATAGGCCTGCCTATAGTTGTAGCGCTCATAATAATATTAGTGATTGTCGAGTTTATAGTTCCCCTGCTGAGAGGAAAAAAGCCATTCGAACAGCAGAAAGAAGCACAACAGCAGCCATAGATGTATTTATAAATAAACCCCCCTTTTATAAGAGGGTATTTAGCCACAACTAAATAAGAAGGGGAAATAATGCCAAGAGTTAAAGCCACAATAAGCATAGAAAACGTCGTTGCTTCTGCAACACTGAACCAAAAAGTGGACTTAAACGCAGTGGTGAAAGGATACCCAGGCGTAGAGTATCGTCCAGAGCAGTTTCCTGGCCTCGTGTTCAGATTAAAAAGACCAAAGACGGCGACTCTAATTTTTAACTCGGGAAAAATGGTGTGCACTGGCGCAAAGTCCGAGAAAGAAGCGCGTAGAGCCGTTATGAAAGTCATCAAAGAACTGAAAAAAGGCGGGATAATAATCATCAGCAAACCAGAGTTAAAAATACAGAACATCGTAGCCTCAGCAAGCCTAGGCGGCATGATTGATCTAGAAAAGGCAGCCTCTACGCTTGAAAGAACGATGTATGAACCTGAACAGTTTCCAGGTTTGATCTACAGAATGAACTATCCGAAAGTTGTAATTCTGCTGTTTGCAAGTGGAAAACTCGTTTGCACTGGAGCCAAAAGAGAACAGGACGTTTATGATGCAGTGCAAAAACTGCACACGCTATTGGAAGAGAAAAAACTAATCTTCTACGATTAATGACCGCTGGTAGAATTTTTTCTGCCTTATTTTTTTGTTATTTTTTGACTTGCTTCAGAATGGTTTTGAGGCTTTCTTCGTCAATGGCGCCCATTTCGTACAACGTGTTAGCTACTTCGCTTATTTTGAGTAGCGTGTGAATCTTTATTCCGCTTTTTTCGAGCTTTTCTTTTCCGCCTTCCTCTCTGTCCAATAAGGCTACTGCTTCTTTCACTACTCCGCCTTCTGCCCTTATGGATTTCGCTGCTTTTTTCAAGTTTAAGCCCGTGGTGACCAAATCGTCAACGAGTAAAACGCGGTCTCCAGAGACGAGGATTCCTTCTACTCTTCTTTGTCTTCCGTGGCACCGAATGCCTTTGCGCACGTATAGAAACGGCTTTTTCAGGTTGTAAGCGATTTGGGACGCGAAGGGTATGCCCGCGAGAGGAATCCCCGCAATCCTGTCGAAGTTTTTAAGCCCGACTTGGCTGGTGATGTATTCTCCGTAGAAATCGCAGATTTGCCTGAAAGCGTCTGGGAAACTGGGCACTACCCGGAGGTCTATGTAGTAGGGGCTTGCTTTGCCGCTTGTAAGTTTGAAGACGCCGAATTTTAAAGCGTCTATTTTGTGTAGAGTCTTGGCTATTTCAACTTTCTTTTTTTGGTTACTTTTTTGTGTTGTGAAGTTTTCACTTCCTTTTTGAAACTTGATAAATCTTGTTGAGTTCAGGAATCAAACATGCGGTTCTAGGCAGTTCTTTCTTGAGAATTTCAGCGAATTTGTGTTGGTAGGCTGCTGAGTTTGTGTGGTATGGCACGGCTACTTGGGGCTTTGTTAATCTTGCGATTTCGAAACCTGTTTCTGGCGATGAACCTATAGTGATCCCTACAGTGCAGAAGACAACGTCAAATTTTTCTCGTTCGCCAATGGCGGCCAGCTCTTGAAAAGGCAAGCTGTCAGCGGTGTGGAAGACTTTGACGCCGTCTTCGCTTGTGATTATGTAGGTTACTGGCGCGGTTGCAGGGTGATTGCATTTTTCTGCTTTCACGGAGACCTCACCGACTTTGATTTCTTCACCGGGGTGGATTTCTTGCAGTTTCTTTGGGGGAATGGCATGTTGTAGGCGTTGTGCGGAGGCAGAATCTGCTATGATTGTGCAGTCTGTGGCTTTTTGGATTTCCGCGATTAGGCGCGGGTCTAGGTGGTCGTAGTGTTCGTGGGTTATTAGAATGGCGTCTGCGTTCGGGAAGCTGCGGGATTTTATGTCCACGGGATCTATAACAAGTGTTTTTGAGGGGGTTTTGATTAGTACTCCTGCATAATGGTTAAACCAGACGAAAAGAATCGCGTTTTTTTCAGGTGTTTTCTCGATTGGCATAAATTGATTCCTCACGTGCTAATATTATTGTGTGTTGAGTTTTAAAGAAGTTTTGTTGCGGACTATTGTGCTCTGCGGAGACTATAGCCCCCTTATTTAAAGCATGAAACAAAGGTTGAACTTTTGGTCTCTTCCCGTGATTGCCACGCGTTTCTATTGCTGTTTGTTTCAATTCTTCATGCTTGCACTAGGCTTGTAAACTGGTGACGCTACTTAAAACTAAGTAAATTAGCAAACTTGAAACGGTTATGCTTATGATGTGAAACTTGCACATTGCAGAGAGAAACAGAGATTTAATAATGGTTGGATGTGCAAGTGGATACGAGAATATTTCAGAACAGATTAGATTCCAAAAACCTTCAACCCACGCCTAACCATAGTTACATAAGAATAAATCGTTGATAAAAGAAAACCGCAAGTGTCAACGTGAATCTTCACTTTCTCGGTTTCACTTTTTCTTTTTTCTTTTTGCATAGAATTCGACTCTAACTTTTTTCGGAACCTTCTTTGTTGCCCGAAAGGATACTTTTTCACCTTTTTTCGTTCTGAAAGAAACGGGGACCTTCTTAGGGACTTTTTTAGTTGCCGTGAAAGACACTTTCTTTCTTCGAGTTTTCTTTTTTGGTATTAATAGTTCACCTCCCTCTAAACCTTTTATTATTTTGATTAATTCTCCTTTATTTCGCTATAAGTTTTTATATTCTTGGAAAATTTTTAGGAGAGAGTATCAATTTGAAATAGAGAAATAGAATGCCAGCACCTAAAGCAAAAAAGGAAAATGCTTGGTATGGTCGCCTCTCTCTGTATAGGTGGGTCACTGTAGTTTAGTTACATGGGAGAGCGGTGGGTCACTGTGGTTTGACGCCTAGACTCCGCTGAGCGCCCTCAAGCCCTACGCTCTTACCCGCGCCCCCTTGAGCGCTAAACGTCCAGACTTAGGTTGCTCTCTCCCGAGCCTAGCCAGGTTCGCCTGGTGAACCGTGAAATCGGCTCCCCTACGGAAGCTGCTCATTGACCGCCAGCCCCAAGGGACGGATAGTCAATGTTTCGGAAAGGAAGGTCTCAGCGGCCTTTGACGCCTCAGCCTCAGCTGTCAGCCCGTCGTATAGAGGGTTTACGGTGCAGGGGACCCCTACCCCCCCGCCTAAGACCCACCGCCAAACATATCAAGCCAACACAAAACTATAAAACTTTACCTACAAGCACAGTGTTTATGCAACGCGAAGTACGCCGTTTTTGCCTACTCTCATCTGTCTTTCGTTTCTAAATGATGATACTCTGGCGTTCTCTATTTGTAAAGTGTCGCCTACTGCCACGGCGTTTATCTGGTCGTTCCAAAGGCACAGTTTGATCTTCCCCGTGTCGTCCGAAACCATCGCGTTAGCTACGCTGGCGCAATTTCCAAATCTTGTAACGACAGACTTCGGCTTCGAAACTTCCACAACCTTCGCTTTGAGGTTAACTTTCTTCATTCCAACTCGTAAATCCTTAATCTGAACTGGCTGTGGCGCTCTGCACTTCTTGATTGGGTATCTATCGCTTAAATAGGTATCCGTAAACTCTTTTATCGGGTTCTTCTTTTTTGACAGGAACTCCTCAGGAATCCTGAATTGCGCCACAACCTTTGAACCCTGCGTTATCAGAAAAATTACCTTGTGGTTCTGTTTGATTCGGCATTCTATGGAAAGGTTTCCACATTTCGATTTTCGGTCTTTCCCAGCCGAAACCAATGCATTGAAAAACTTGTCCGCGTCAACTTCATACTTTACAGTGAGAAGCGCCAAGTATTGACGGGGGTAAAGTTTGCTCCTCATCGTGTTTCTACCATGTTCACACGGCATTTTTCGCCGAGGTTATCTTTCTTGCCTTCGTCTTTTCAAAGCAGCACCAGTTTGTTCTAACCGTGGTGTCTTTGTGTTTGCTATTTCTTAAGGCAAACTGCAAAAATGACAGTTCTCATAGCTGACTTCAAACGTCATTTTTCATCAAGAATCACGCCGCAAACCGCGTCTCTCAGCCTTTTACCACTCCTTAACCTCAAAGAGACATGTAAATACAAGCTTTTATGGTTAATGGTTTACGAACTGCTTCAGTTCCATCTAAAAAAGAGAAACACAAGCAACCCCAACAGAAAACTGCCAAGTTCTTTGTTTTGGCGGCTGTGGTCTCTAGAGCGCTTTTTTGCAGACTGTATTGTGTAGGTAGTCTATGGAAAACAAGACCTTTATACCTCTATCGTTTCAGGACCTGCAGAACTAGCGCGTGGAAAAACTTATACCCCTCTATAAATAGCGTCAACTAATGCTTAGACTAGCGCTGACTAGCTGCTCGGAAAAGACTATAGCCCCCTTATATAAAGAGTGAATTGCAGAGTTAACTTCTCTTGGAGTAAGAGGCAACCTCTACTATTTGGCAGAACCATGTGTTAGGTGATGTCTCCCGCATCTTTCCCCTTTTTTCTGCTGGCTGTGACAATTTAGGTGTCTCTCTTGCCTTCGGCGTATGAAAGTCGGGTATTCAAGAATTCCAGAACGATTTACATTCTAAAACTCTTTGCTTCTACACATAGCCATATTAAACTAAAATCAGTCATTTATTAAAACATTATCTGAACCTTTCAGATACTTATCAGAGAAAATTCGTGGCTTTTGGAAAAATGAAATTTCCTCAGATAGCGGGGGAATTGCTAAGTATGTGACTTCAGTGAATAACCCAATGCCGCCAATGTCACAGTACACATACAGCCTAAACGGTCCATTTTCAGTTCTAAGTCAGTTATAGGCTTTCCAGTTTTTTTGTCAAAAATGTTTCCATCTGCTTTCACAATAAGATTAAGATGGGCGATATTATTTCTGAGGTTTGCATCCACGGAATCTGCAAGTAAATCAAATCCATGTTTTTTTATGAATTGTAATTTCACAAATAGGTCAACTTTTTCAAGTTGTTCGTAGCTTTTCACGAATTCCAAACGTCGGGGGTTGTAAATGTCATGGTCGTTTTCCATGAGCATAAATGTAATTACTTGAATAATTCTCGAAAATATTCCTTCAACCAATAGCAAATACAAAAACAAAGCTAAAAGCGATTTTTCTCGTGGTCTCTGTTTTATTTCTTCTGTAAAATTAAGATAGAAAATCTCTCGCCAATAATTCATGCTTCGGTCTATGTCTGAAAGGGCATGTTGTATAGCTTCTAACGCCTTTTTTTTAACGCCTTTTTCTACCAAAGCTATCAGGTCTGAATTTAAGACTTTAACTTTTTCGAAATCTACTGCGTACTTGTCGCATAATTTTTTCTGTATTTCAAGAAGCTTTGCATTTTCAATATTGATGCTCATATCGGTTATCTCTGAACTATTCTGATTAATTCTTTTGGTTCAGCTATATGTTTTTGTATCCTGAAAGAGTTATGCAAATATATTGTACTTTTAGCATAGTGCCAAGCTTCAGAAAGCTTTTTTTAATTTAAATCTTGTTTTTGCTTTTTCGTTTTCAGTTGTGTCTTCTTTTATCTTCTTTGGGTCAGGTACCCACTGTGGACATTGCCATTTGGGAACGTTGCTCGAATCAAATGTTTGTGAAGTTAATTTATTTAATTGGTCAAATTGAAAATCCACTTCGAGTATAAATTCTTTGGGATAAGTCACATCTTCCTGAAGATTTGGGTCATTCTTAAACATTCTTTCCATATTCTCTTCAATAGCACCAAGAAGAACGTTTTTGCTACGGTTTTTTTGAGTTTCATCGAAAATATCAACGAATGGATAAAACACTTCAAAATGACGAAAAACTTCAGGAAACACCACGTATGGTTTGCCTTGTTTTTCCAGTGTAGAGAATTCCTCTGAATCTCTCCAAAAATCTTCATCGAATTTTCCTTCCCTATCGTACTGTGTGCAACCGTATTTTAACAAAGATGTAATTGGGTCGATTTGCATGTAAGCGAAGTAATTACTACAAGTATCGCAAAGACTCCCTGAATTAAACTGTGGTGCTGGATTCAAGTTGCCTATTAACCATGCATTAATTTTGAATGAATCAACCAAGCCATAAGGTTCAACAGCTAACACTTTTAAGCCAAAGGGAATTGACAAGCCTTTTTCTTTTTCGAATGTGAAGTAAGAATTTTGGTTTATTATGTCCCTATATTGTGCTGGGACTTGAATTATTTGGCATTGAAGTTCTAACATTTCGCCAGTGTAATGTTCTAAAACTTTTGAATCAATACCATAAAAAATTGGCATTACTTCTTTAGCGAAAGCGTCTCTTTGTTCTAGTTTGAAAAGTGCTCCGCAATAAACATCGCTTATGGCTTGAAGACGTGCTGTGCGTGGAAGTGACAATTGAAATGGTGTTTTAGTTAAAATGAATTTTGGGTCTATGAAAGGGAGATATTCCGAAAAAGTCCCGATTGTCTTTATTTTGTCTCCAAAATGTAGTTCGCCACTGCTGAGGTTTTCCTTGATTTCTGTAACATCATATTCTTTTGGAAACGCTTTCTTTATCTTGGTGAACGCTTTCGATATTGCAACCGCTATCTGTAGAACTTGATAGTAACTAAGAATAACATCTTTCCAGTTACTCACATAGTTCACCTCATTAGAGTATAAACACTTTTTCTGATAAAACTATCGTAGATATTAACTATGTTTCTAAAAAATCAAATTGGTTAGAAAACGTATGCTCTCAGAAAGGCTTACGTTCTTCCAAAGGTCTAAGGGCTTAATTCTCTCTGTGCTCTGTGTAGTGCCTGTGCTCTATTACTATACGTATAGCCTATATCATTGATAGATTGAATATTTGTTGTTTAGTTTGTTTATTGTTTAGTTGTTATTATTGAATAGTATATCATCTTCTTCGAAATAGAAAGGTTTGTATTCTGGATTCATAATTCTTAATACACGCGTCACTCAAGGCAAATAACAAGAATAAAAGGAACAGATTATATGAAAACCAAGACAACACTTGGAACCATACTCGCCACCATAATCTTACTGGGCTTAACGGCGCCACTCGCAAAAGCCGACACACTCGTCAAAACAGACTTCGAACAGGAAAGCTTCGCAAAAACAGTAGACTTCTTCGACTACGCCCGCGCCTACGCCACCCTCCACGGCATCCCGCAACCAGCTAACTTCGACAAATGGCACGCCAACATGTACATGACCTACATAAACACCAGCGGCCTCAAACTCCTCTACGCAGGCCTCGAAGAAATAACCACAGACGAATCCGCCTACCTACGCATACCCATGCAATCATTCATAATGCACTACAAAACCAACCAAAACAACCGCGACGTTATTCTAGCCTCCACGTTCCTCATGCTCATGGCATTCAACGAAACCGCCGCATCGCTCTACCCCGATTCACCAGACAGAAAAGACATGCTCTACGCTTCATTCAGCCTAGGCTTCGACCTCAGCAACCTAGGCAAGACCTTGCCAGTTCTTAACAGCAAAACAGAAACCATCCCGCTAACGCACGAAGGTAACCAATGGACATGGGGCATGAAATACACCAACCTAACTGCGCTCTGGTGGAGAACATGGATAGACCCACATAACCCACGCTTCCAAAACAGCTGGCCAGTCGGCCTCACGGTCTACGATGAACTCACCTTCACGTACAAGCTCACAATCAACCCAGACGCAGGCACCGCAACATTGCAGGAAAACCACATAATCGGAAGAATGCGCCACCTCTTCGTCGGCGTAATCCCAACCCTCTGGGTATACTACAACAGCACAGGAACCTACGGAATGCTCGGCAAAAAACTCAGCAACGACACCATCCACGACTTCATCCAAGACAACGGCCTCAAAATGAGCATAATAAACTTCCAAACCAGCATCATGGCTGACCACGAAACCTACAGCCAAACACCCTCAGGACAAGCCGTAACAGACACAGAAACAGAAGTCACCGACACATCCATAGACACTTATACGGATGACGATGAAAAAATCTTCAACGCCGACTTCGGCACCAAAAAAACCTACAACCTCTACAATTACACGGCTGACCCAACGGAAACCACGTTCGACACTTACGAGTCAACAGCGAGAACCGCCAAGATAGCAGGCTACGCGGGCAACGGCGGCCTCTTCGTATACCATATAGGCTTAATGAAATTCCTACCCGCCGTAGTCGTGCACATGTACCCCGCGCTCTTCGCCAAAGCCGCATCAACAATCGCAAACATGAGTCGAGCCAACTACTTCTACATAATCGCCTACCCAGAATACAGCGGCTACAGAGTTGAACATGACCCCACATTCACCGCCTACATAGCAGCACCGTCCGACACAACACCAGACCAGCCACCAGCTGGAGCAGGCGGATTAATCATTATAGCCCTAATCATCGTCGCCGTTGGCATAGGCATCGCAGTATTCATAGCCCGAAGAAAACCCAGCTAAAACCCAACTTCAACCTTTTTTCTATCAGTGTCCCTCTTTATGAGCGCCGTTTAGTAGCCTCTTTAAGCTTACACGCCGTCTTCTCAATCTCTTCAAGCATCCGACCAACATCTCCTTGATGTTTATGGACAATGTTGACAAAGGCGCTTCCTACAATGACACCGTCAGCTCCGCTTTGAATTATGCACCGTGCATGCTCAGGCTTCGAAACTCCAAACCCAACAGCCAGCGGAACCCGCCCAGCCGTATAAGGCAAAACCCGTTTAATCAACTGCACAGTCGAATCCTCTAAAGACTCGCGCGCTCCTGTCACACCGAAATGCGAAACAAGATACAGAAAACCCGAAGTGCACTCGACAATCTTATGTAGCCTCTCCATCGAAGTGGAGGGCGCCGCAAGAAAAATCGTGTCCACCCCACAAGCTCTCGCTGCTTCGCTGTAATCATCCGCCTCTTCCACTGGGAGATCAGGAACTACAACACCGTCAACTCCGCAGTTACTCGCCAACCTGAAAAAGTTCTCCAAGCCCATCCTGAAAACAGGATTATAATACGTCAAAATCACCACTGGCACACCACATTTCCTCTTAATTTCCCCAGCCATGCCCAACACCATCTTCGGCGTCGTCCCCGCCTCCAAAGCACGCACACTAGCCGCCTGAATAGTCGGTCCATCAGCTATCGGATCAGAAAACGGTATCCCAAGCTCAATGATATCCACGCCGCCTTTGACGAGCGCCTCAGCAAGCACAGGCGTAAACCGCGGCTCAGGGTCTCCCCCAGTCACGAAGCCTATAAGCGCGCCATCGCCCTGCGACTTCAGCTTCTGGAAAACCTTTCCTATCTCGCTCATATCTTCACCCCCAGAAAATCAGCCACAACTTCAACATCTTTGTCTCCACGCCCAGACAAAGTAACAACAATCGTTTCCTCCCGCTTCATTTTCCTAGCCAGCTTCATAGCAAACGCAAGCGCGTGTGACGGCTCCAAAGCTGGAATTATGCCCTCCTCCTTCGACAGGATGCAGAAAGCATTTGCTGCTTCCTCGTCCGTCGCTGTGGCGTATTCGGCTCTCTTCAAGGTTTTCAGGAAAGAATGCTCTGGTCCGACTCCAGGATAATCCAAGCCTGCAGAAATGCTGTGAGTAGTTTGTATCTGTCCTTCGTTGTCTTGGAGAACATAAGTTAACATGCCATGAAAAACCCCTTCCGCTCCAGCGCCTAGGGCAGCCGCATGCTTGTTGGATTTAATGCCCTTCCCTGCTGCTTCAACCCCGAAAAACTTCACTTCGGGACAGTCCTCAAACGGATAGAACGTGCCTATGGCGTTGCTGCCTCCGCCGACGCAAGCAACCAGCGCATCGGGCAAGCGTTTCTCTTTCAGCAGGAACTGCTTTTTTAACTCGTTGCCGATGACGCTTTGGAAATCCCGGACAAGCATTGGATACGGGTGGGGACCCACAACCGATCCTATTAGGTAATACGTTGTTTGAAGGTTGGTAACCCAGTCTCTTAACGCTTCGTTGATGGAGTCTTTTAACGTTTTTGAGCCAGATTCTACAGGGTGAACTTCCGCGCCCAAAAGTTTCATCCTGAAAACGTTAAGCCGCTGCCGTTTCATGTCTTCAGTGCCCATGTACACTTCAGCCTTTAATCCTAAAGCGGCGCAAGCTATGGCCGTGGCAACTCCGTGCTGACCCGCTCCCGTTTCAGCGATTACTCGTTTCTTTCCCATTCTTTTAGCTAGCAGAGCTTGTCCAATTGTGTTGTTGATTTTGTGAGCGCCTCCGTGTGCCAAGTCCTCGCGTTTCAGGTAAATCTTTGCTCCGCCCAGTTTCCTTGTTAAGTTCTCCGCGTAATACAGTGGTGTTGGTCTTCCAGCATACTCTGACAGGTAATACGCCAGTTCTTTGTTGAAGTTCGAGTCTTGTTTGGCTTGTTCGTAGGCTTCCTCTAACTCTTTAATTGCCGCCATCAAGATTTCCGGAACAAAACGTCCTCCGTATTTTCCAAATTTTCCGTCAATTGGGTAGCCACTCAGTGTTTTCATATTCTAACATCCTTCGCGTTTTTAACGAAATCAATCATTTTTTTATGATCTTTAATTCCAAGTTGCCGTTCCACGCCGCTGGAAACGTCCACCGCATAGGGTTCAACAGCGCGCACTGCTTCTGCGACGTTTTCAGGATTCAGTCCTCCAGCCAGAATTAACGGTGTTGGATGAATAACTTGCTTGACGCGCTGGCTCAATTCCCAGTCGTGAACGAGGCCTGTTCCACCATGTTTTCCATGAGCAAAGGAGTCAAGGAGAACTGCGTCGAACATTTTTGCCGCCTTTTCGGCGTTTTCAATCGCGTTAGCGGGATTCGCCTTGACTGCTCCTATTAGAAGCGTGTTTGGAAGTTTTTCTCGAACAGAACTCTCATCGAGCACGTTTTCACCATGAATCTGGATGACATCTGGATTCAGCTTCTCGCAGGTTTTCGCAAGTTCCTCAAGGCTTGCTGGAACCGTGACGAGAACGCTTTTCACGAAAGGCGGAACCTGCCTAATCAGCATTTCAGCTTCTGTCAGTGAAACATTTCTTGGCGAAGAGGCTACGCCCACCACGAATCCAACAGCGTCTGCTCCTGCAGCCGCGGCGGCGTCCAAATCTTCTTTTCGGTTTATTCCGCAGATTTTTACCCTAACCCTTCTCATAGCGCTGTCACAAACTCCTTGACTTTTTCTTCAACGTTGTCGGTTAACATGATGGCTGAGCCGATGAGAAAAGCGTGAGCGCCACATTTGCACAGAAAACTTAGGTCAGCAGGCGTGTTAATTCCGCTTTCGCTCACGATAATTTTGCCTTCTGCATTATTCCGTTCCAGAATTCTCTTGGTCACGTTCAAATCCACTTTTAATGTTGCCAGATTTCGGTTGTTAATGCCTACCAAGTCAGCATGGGTTCTTACGGCAGAGCGAAACTCCTTCGCAGTATGGGTTTCTAGCAGAACCTCAAGGCCTTTCGAGTGCGCTCTCGCTATCATTTCGTGGATGTTACATTCGCAGTATCCTCTGTCAAAAAGTGCTTCTATTAGCAATGCAGCGTTGGCGCCTACCTTTGAAGCAGCTTCTAGCTGTACAGCGCTTATGACTATGTCTTTCATTAGAATTGGAAGCTTCACTGCTTTCCGCGTCTCGACGAGCGAGCGCAGGGAACCTTTGAAATGTTTTGGCTCAGTTAGAACGGATATGCCAACGGCTCCGCCTTTTTCCATGCTTTCTGCGATTTTGCTTGCTTCAACGTTTTTTCTAATTGTGCCTGCGGACGGCGAAGCTGCTTTAATTTCGGTGATGACTGGAGCATTTTTGGTTTCCAGAATTGCCTTTTTCAAACTGATATGGGAAGTCGCTGTCTCCTTTAACGCTTCATAGTAGCCACTGTTGATCGTTTCTTTCGCATCACGTGCAAGTACGTCAAGAAAGTCAGCCATACTTTAACTCTAACTCCTCAAGTTTTGATAGATCTCCACCAGAGGCTTTGATTAACTCTTTGAGTTTTTTGTAAGCGGCTCCGCTTTCGATTGATTCGCGGGCTAATTCCATACCGTAATTGAGGTCTTCTGCTTTTCCGCCCACGACGATTCCCGCGGCACTGTTGACAAGCACTATCTCTGTTTTTGGGTCATCACCAGCGCAGTGGCCTCTCAGAATCGTGAATAAGATCTCGGCGCTTTCGTCTGGTGTTGTTCCTTTTATATCTGCTATTCGGGCTTGTTTGACGCTGAAGTCTTTTGGCGCGGTCTCCATGGTTGCGACCTCGCCTTCCTTTAACCACGCAATGGCTGTTTTGCCTAACGTAGATATTTCATCTAACCCGTCCAATCCGTGAACAACCATTGCTTCTTCGCATCCAAGCTTCTTCAACGCGTGAGCTATCGGAGTTGTTAATTTTGGGTCGTAAACGCCGAGTAGCTGCGCGTTAGCAGAAGCTGGATTAGTTAGAGGCCCGAGAATGTTGAATACAGTGCGGATGCCTACCTCTCTTCTCGGCTGAATGGCGTACTTCATGGCAGGGTGGAAAGCAGGCGCAAACATGAAGCCCACTCCAACCTGGTCAATAGTGCCTTGCACAGCTTCGGGTTCCAAGGTAAGGTTGAGGCCAAGTCTCTCCAGCACATCAGCGCTGCCACTCTTGCTGGTAACTGATCGGTTTCCATGCTTCGCTATGGCGACGCCAGCGCCAGCAACCACAAAAGCCGCAGCTGTGCTGATGTTGAAAGTTTTTATTTTGTCGCCGCCTGTTCCGCAAGTGTCGACGAGACGGCCCTCTGCACGAGGATGAATTCGGCGGCAGCATTCTCTCATAACTGCGGCGAAGGCTACTAGCTCTTCAATTGTTTCACCTTTCATTCGCAAGGATGCCAAGAATGCGGCTATTTGCGCGTTTGTTGCCTTTCCTGACATCACTTCTCTCATGATTCCCTGTGATTCCTCGTAGGTCAGATTTGTTCTGTCAATAAGTTTTTGTATGCCTTCTCTGATCATTTCCGGTCATCTGCCCTCCAGAAAGTTTTTCATGATTAGTTTTCCATCTTCGCAAAGTATGGATTCAGGGTGAAACTGCACTCCTTCAATGGGGTATTTAGCGTGGCGGACACCCATGATTTCTCCGTCATCGATCGACTCCGCGGTTATTTCAAGGCATGCGGGGATAGACTGCCTGTCACCAGCAAGCGAGTGATAGCGCGTTGCCGTAAGGGGGTTGTGGACGCCGTTGAAAACGCCTTTTCCATCATGTTTTATTGTGCAGGTTTTTCCATGCATCAGCCTTTTTGCAGATACAATTTTTCCACCAAACGCATGGATTATTCCCTGATGACCAAGGCAGACTCCCAAAGTGGGAATTTCGCAGCTCAAGTGCTGCAGAATTGCTGTACAGACGCCGAAATAACGTGCATCTTCGGGAGTGCCCGGACCTGGAGAGATCACTATTTTGTCGGGTTTAAGCTTCGCAATCTGCTTCAAAGTTACCTGGTCGTTTCTAAACACTATAGTCTCTGCTCCGAGTTCTCCAATGTATTGAACAAGATTGTAGACGAAAGAATCGTAGTTGTCAATTACCAAAACTTTCAAGCTGTTTCGCCTCCAGAGTGCTTTAGAGCTTTCATTAGAGCCTCAGCCTTATGGTCGGTTTCAAACCATTCTCTTTCTGGAACGGAATCAGCCACTATGCCCGCGCCTACTTGAATGTACGCTTTGCCTTTATCTGCAAATAGAGTTCTGATGGTTATGGCGAAATCCGCGTTACCATTATAGGAGAAGTAGCCTACAGCGCCCGCATAAGGCCCTCTTCTAGTCGGCTCAAGTTCTTCAATGATTTCCATTGCTCTAACCTTGGGCGCTCCAGAAACCGTGCCCGCTGGAAAAACCGCTCTCAAAGCGTCGTAACATTCGCATTCATCTTTGAGGTCGCCTACAACCTGCGACACGATGTGCTGCACATGACTGTATCGGTGAATCTTCATGAACTCTGGAACACGTACGCTTCCAAACTTGGCGATTTTTCCTACATCGTTTCTAGCCAGATCAACCAGCATCACGTGTTCAGCTCGTTCTTTAGGGTCTGCCAACAACTCTTTGGCTAATCGCCTGTTTTCGCTAGGCTTTTCTACGCACGGTCTTGTTCCAGCTATTGGAAAAGTTTCAACCACTCTGTTGTCAACTCTGACAAGCATTTCTGGGCTGGACCCAACGATTTGCCTTGAGCCCACTTTGAGGAAATACATGTACGGCGACGGATTTATCTCGCGTAACGAGCGGTAAAATGCTATTAAGTCGCCTTTAACGCGAAACTCGTAGCGCTTTGAGAGGACAACTTGGAAAATGTCACCGGAGACTATGTATTCTTTGGCTTTTTCCACGGCTTTCTCAAAGTGTCCTTTTGTAACGTTCACTTTTGGCTGATTGTATGATAAAGTCTCGGGATCGCTGGGTTGTTTAATCAGTCTCTCAACTTCTGCAAGGCGGTTGTCGTTTGAGTAATAGTAGAATGCGCGCCTTTGCCTGTGGTCAAACACGATTCCGTCGTCGAAAAATCCCAGCTGGGCATCAGGAAAGTTCAAATTGTCAGTGGCTTTTTGCGGTAGTTTTTCCCAGTAGCGAACTGTGTCGTAAGAGATGTAGCCGACTGCCCCTCCAACAAATCGGAGCTCTTTGTTGAGTAATGCCCTACTTTTAACGAGTTTTTCAAGGATGTACAGCGGATCGCTGGTTTTCTCTCTTTCTTCTTCTCCGGTTTTCTCGTTGCGAACCACGGCTTCTTTGTTCTTTATTTTGATGGTTAACCGTGGGTCGAAGCCTATGAACGAGTACTGTGCTAGCTTCTTTGGACCTTCTATGGATTCGAGGATGTAGGCTGTTTCATAATGTTTATGGAGTTTGGAGAAGATTTCGAGGGGTGATTTTGTAAAAGGGATTTTCTTGAAATTTAGTTTGTGGGCTTCAAGTAGCGCATGTGTTTGTTCGGAGCCAAACGCGACACCTCATGTTATAGCACTCCTTAAGTTCTGAACCTTACCAGAGCGGCTTATTTAAGGCTTTTGTGTATAAAAACGTACATTCCACCTCTCTAAATCTGCGTCAAGCAGCTTCCCATCCAATCCAGATATGCTTTTGAGCCTTCAACGATTGGAAGAACAATGATTTCTGGCACTTCATAACTGTGCAGAGCCTTCACGGTTTCCGCTAGCTTTTCGAACAAGTCCTTGCGTGACTTCATGAAAATCAAGTATTCCTCAGCTTTCTCCATCTTTCCAGACCAATGAAAAAGCGAGGAAACCGGGCCGATTATGTTGGCGCATGCAATCAGTCTTTCCTTGAGGGCGAGTTGCGCTATCTTTTCTGCCTCCTGCTTGCTGGCTGTTGTAACCATCACGATAATGTACACATTCTCCAAGCCCTTCACCCACCACACACAAAACGCTACAATGATTAAAATTTTCTTCGCTAAAAAATTTTGCTGAGCAGCACATACGCGCTAAAAGAAGATGCTGCAGTGTTGTTTTCTAGTTTAGCTTAGAGCGCATCAACACATTTAAGGTTCCACGAGATAATAATAGAAGTGTGCTTGAGGTGAACGCCGCTTGATGGAAAAGCAATTAAAAGTTTTAAAAGTTATGAGCGAGGTTACCAGCCGCATAGACATGAACGCTTTCGCTCGCATGGTCGGCTTAAATCCCAACCAGACAATAGAACGCATGCAAGAACTCGTTAACACGGGACTCGTTAAGAAAGTGGGCAGCGGATATGGCATAACGGAAAAGGGCAAAGCCATCCTCCAAGCCTTTACGCCAGTTCCAAAGGACGCAGCATTTCACTTTTACACGGCAATTGGGCAGCCCATTGGCTTCTCAGCAGAAAGCCTCAAAGACTTCTACGAAATAGTTAAACGCGTCGCAGTAGAGTCCTTGGAGTTTCATTTGTACAGGGGAGATTTTGAAAACTGGATTAAAACCGTATTCAAAGATGCAGCATTAGCCGATGGACTCGCCAGCTTGAAGAGCGCAAACGTCAAGGGAGAAGACCTTAGACAAGGAATCCTAAAGGCAATAGCAGCAAAATACGGCTTTTAACACCATTGAGCAAAAAGCTCATCCTAACAAGTTTGCGCCTTTTCTTTATCCAGCTTAGTCCACCATGTGGGCACTCTAACATGTTTAGCCATATCCCAAGAGTCGAAAGGCTTTATGTCGAGAACAGGTGTCCCATCAAACGCGTCGAGACCGCGAACCGTCAAAACGTTACCTTCAGCCTTAACAAGCTCAACCAGCGTCAACCCAAAGGGGTTGGGACGAAGCATGCTTCGCGTGGCAAATATTCCCAGCAACGGCAAGTCTTTTCTACCTCGCGGGTGAACCTTCAAGGGTTTCCGCTGTTCATCGGGAATTTTATGCAGCCAAAACAGCACGAACAAATGCGAGAAGCCATCAACACCTTCTAAGGCTTCAGCTAACTCGTTGTGAATGACAACGTGTGAGATTCTGGTTTTGTCTTTCACTTCGTCGCCTACAGCTGTTGTCTTGACAACGCCGATTGGTTTCAAAACAATCTCTGCTTGGGAAGACATGGCATTATCCACTCAACGTTTGAACCCGCGTGAAACTATATAAGTATTAGACAATTCAGATGACGTTTTTCACCGTGCATTTTCGATTGACGGGTTGCGTCGAACTCTAGTGCTCGGAAGAGACTATCCCCCCTCCCTTATATAAAGACTGAAACACAGATTGAACTTAATATTAACTACCGAACTCAAAATATGTAGCGGAACAGTTGTGGCTTAAAGTTCAGAAAGAAAAGTCACAACCATTTCTCTGCTTAATGATCGCGTTTCCTGAAGTAGACCAGCAGACCTATGCCAACAGCAACCACTGATAGCACGGCAGCCGCAAACAGTGTTGTTGGGAAAGGCGCTTCTATACTGAAAATGATTGTTTCAGAGTTTCCCGTGTTTTCAAACTCGTCCTTCGCGTAGACTGTTACGTTATGAAAACCGTTTGACAGGCCTGATAGAGTAGTGTTGCCCGTGATTGTTACGTTTTCTTGTCCGTCAACGCTGTAGCCCATCCAAACAGCTGGCTTATTCACCGTAAAAACCAAAGAAACACTAGTCGCATTATACGTCTGCTTTTCTGGTGAAACTACATCGATGGTGGGCGGGGCAGTGCCGTACCCGAAAGGCGTGTACTGCTCAACTGTTGCGTATATAGTTGTGACACCCCCCGTACTCCAACTCTCGATGTCAGGGTATGTAATTGTAAGACCGCCAATAACGTATATTAAATCATCCACAACAGCAACTGCAAAATCATCGCGCGGGGTCGGAACTTTTGCGCCCGATATCCAACCGTTAGTCTCTGGGTCATAAACTTGGTTCATGTATAACCAACCGTTAGGTGCATCAGAAGGGTTGTAGAGAATATAGATCCGCTTTGGAGCCATTATACCATTTGTCACAACAACGTATGCACCAGTGGCAAAATCTGGCTGACCGCCGGGCCCAACGCTCCAACTGTCTGTTGCGGGATCATAGATTCTCCATTTATAATCGCTCCCGAAGCAATAGATTTTGTCATTAAAAACTGCTGAGGGCCCGATTGGATCGCTTGGCGACGACTTCATAGTCCAAGTGTCTGTTATCGGATCATAAACCTCATTAAGGGTGCCATTGGGAAATCCACCTATTACATAAATTTGACCGTTCACAACGTGTGCCTGTGCAGATGCTTTAGGTATAGGCATAGGAGTTTTCATTTCCCATTTGTCTGTTGCTGGATCGTATACTGCGTTAATTCCTTGGCTTAATTTGGTGTCCCATCTGCCTGTTGTTGAATTGAAAAATTGGCTTACCCCTCCACCTATGCAGTAAATCTTGCCCTCATAAACTGCGGTAGCAAAATCACTACATGAAGCAGGCATAGGCTTCTTCAAAGACCAAGTGTTTGTTGCTGGATCGTACTCTTCGTTTATACCTACTTCTCTACTTTCAGTTCGTAACCTATCTTGGTAAACAAGCATTTTGCCTCCGATAGCATAGATTTTACCGTTTACTACAGCAGCGCCTAAGTCGCATCTTGCCTTGTTTATAGATGCTTTTGAAACCCAAGAATTTTCAACCATGTCAGCAGAGGAAAACGCAGGCTTGACCGCTAGGCACGATGCTGTCAGGAAGACGAGAACAAGCAGCAACGCAACGCTTTTACTCATTCTTATCCCAGTTATACTGGGTTGTTTTTGCAATTAAAGGGTTTTTATCAAGGTTTATTGACTAAAGGAGCCCGCAACAGAGATTTTTAGTCAAATTTTCTTGACAAACGAGCCGTCCTGAACTATCAAAATATAAATCAGCGTGTTTTTTGGGGTGGAGGGTGCTATAAAACTATATAAGTTTTTGCTGGGTCAACAATTTATCATGTTGCGCATAGGTCACAGGGGCGCCAGAGCCTACGAGCCTGAAAACACGCTTCTCAGCTTCAAAAAAGCATTGGAAATAGGCGTGAACGCGGTTGAGCTTGACGTGAGAAAAACCAAAGACAACCATCTTGTCGTCATTCACGACGCGGACGTTAAGAGAACAACAGATAGCAAAGGCTTAGTAAGCGAGCTTACGCTTAAAGAGATAAAAGAGTTTTCTGCGGAAAAAGGCGAGAAAATACCCACGCTGAAGGAAGCCCTCGACTTTTTGGACAAAAAGGTGAAAATCCTCATCGAGTTGAAGGAAGCAGGTGTTGAAGAAAAAGTGCTCTCAACAGTGCGTGAAAAGGGGCTGCAGAAAAACGTGATAATAGTGTCTTTTATTGAAAAGGCACTGCGAAAAGTTAGAGAGTTGAACAAGAATGTGGAAACAGGGCTGATTTACGTGAAACACAAAAATCCAGTAAAAGCAGCGTTAGACCTTGAAGCAAGCTATCTGCTTCCTCTCTACAGGTTTACGCACACAGCCAACGTTCAAAAGGCTCATGAAAAAGGCTTAAAAGTCATAGTTTGGACAGTGAACAAACCTGAAGAAGTCGCGGAATACGTGAAAAAAGGGGTTGACGGCATAGCCAGCGACAAACCAGACATACTGATTCAGTAAGGCGGTCAATCGCTTCTAAGCGTTTAAAGAAAACGTTTTATATGTAAAACACTGATACCCTTCTCTGCTTTCAGATGACGCCTAATGTAAGTATAATAATTCCGACGTTAAATGAGGAAAGGGGTATCGTCGAGACTTTAAAGCAAATCAACAAATTGGACATTGATAAAGAGGTTTTGATTGTTGACGGATTGTCAACAGACAACACGGTAAGAAATGCTAAGGCGTATGGAGCTAGAGTTATTTTTGAAAAGAGAAAAGGTAAAGGCATAGCAATGGCTACAGGAGTGAAAAATGCAAAATCAAACATAATTTGTTTCTTGGATGGTGATGGAACCTATCCTCCAAGATTCATACCCAAAATGTTAGAATTAATAAAAAACTGTGATGTTGTTGTTGCTTCTAGATTATTAAAAAAAGAGGGTGTTAATGATTCTATAAACACTTTCGTTCATTATCATCTTTTCCCTTTTCTATTTAAAAAATATTTGAAAAAATTCAAAACTTCTGAGCCAATAAGCGGCATGAGGTTAATGAGAAAAGAGACATGGAATAAATTGAATTTAAGGTCCCATGACTTTTTGATTGAGATAGAGATGGAAGTCAAGATGGCAAAAAATAAGATGCGAGTAATTGAAATCCCAATCCCTTGTATTAAAAGGGTGGGTCGTAGCAAATGGGACTCGAGTTTGGGAACCATGTGGAAAATTAGAAAATATGTTAAAAGGAATGAGAAGTACCTGCAAGATTTGGATGTTATTAGATATCTTCATGTTTAGAAATTTTGAACTATTAAAACTCTTAGAGGTTAGAGGTAACAGTCAGCGACTGCTTCATTATAAAGGTTTCATTAACGGCAAGAGAGTGTATGAGAAGCATAAAGTAGTGAGAGTAAATGGGAATAAACCGATGGGAATAAATAAATCCCTCTATAGCTTCTTTAAGGAAAAACAGCGGGCCCGTAGCTCAGCAAGGCTAGAGCGGCGGACTCTTAATCCGTAGGTCGCGGGTTCAATTCCCGTCGGGCCCGCCATATAAGCGTCTTGTACCCCGTAGAGTTTGCTCAGAAATGTCCACTCAAATCATTCGTTCGAAGTTTCAGAGAGAAAACCATTCAGGTAGCACCACAAATGTTAAAGTAGCAGGCTTCTAATAATTTGTTAAAAGCTATTGCGCAGAATCGTGATTCAATGCCACAGGATGGTTTCCCTTTAATTCGAGAGAACTACGTTCCTCCAACAATGCGCCGCATTGAAGATTGGAAATCTAGGCTTATAGATCTATCGCGGCGAAACAATTTATTGTACTTCAAGCCCAGCAAAAGAAGAAATCTTCCTGTTTCTCGCCCAAATATGGAAACAATTTTCAACAGGCTTGTTTTGCGAAAGCGGAAACTGGAGTTTTGGTACCCTCCCGAGGAAGCAGAGGGCTTTCAGGGGCAATTACAATCCGCGAACCTTTCGTTCCTTAGTGAAAAAAGCCGTCCAGCAGCGAACCAACTGGTATGCGAAGGCAGCAGTAGAACCGATCTTGAGAGAGTCCTTAAGAACCTCCACAGACGTTCACTCTTGGACTACAGGGAGCGAGGCGTGCGTATATTGCACGCTGCTTTCGGAATGTTAGTTTGGAAGGAAAA
>JGI24422J19971_10000484_pt1 | contig 22300 bp, 26 predicted proteins | sample DeeMarSWOR152_54_FD_19971 | JGI IMG/M metagenome (IMG submission 19971) | reverse complement strand
ACTGGAAAAGAAGCTCAGGTTCAAGACCATCGAGAGATTTGGCGGGAGAAAGGGCGACCTATCCAGAGCTGTCGAAGAAGCCGTGAAAAGATGGGTTACCAAAGAAAGCTAGATGCAGTTTTCTTTGTCTCACAATCCACTTAGATTCGTGAGAAAGAGAAGTCCAAAGAAAATCAGCACTGCTCCGAAAACTATCACGACGGCTTTGTATCCTTTGGCTCCCACAACGTTCATTCCCATCTTTGCGAAGTAGGCAACAGTTATGAGCCACACGTAATCCATCCATATGTGGCTCAGGTACATGATTCCTATGCCAGCTAGAAACGCAAATGCCCAAGCATCAACAATCAGTTCCAACCCAACAGTGAGCCACCAACCAATAAAGAACGGATTCAACCCAGTGAGGACTAAGCCTACAAACAGAGGATTCTTAGATGCCACTCCCCTTTCACTAGATGCACCAAACTTCGAGGAAAGACCATCGTAAATCTGCAATGCACCTAAAACGAGAAGAGCTAATCCTCCAGCAACTCCTATCAAGAGCCTGATAATCGGCTCTTTGGCAATAGTTTGGCTACCAAAGGCTACCAACATGGATAATAAAATGACGAGGGGAAACTCGATTATAGTGTGTGCAATAGAAAACGCTAACCCACTCTTGGCTCCTAACTTAGTGCCGTAAGAGAGGGTGGCGAAAAACAAAGGACCAGGAGCCAGAGCTCCGGAAACACTAATTAACACAACTGTTACGATGAGGGTTAGTATGTCCATAATACTACTGGATTAAATTTGAGTAGTTAAGTTTTCTCCAGCGTCTGCGAACTTGTGATTTTGAATTAAAAAAGATGTATGTGGCGAAGTGTTGTTGAAACTTTAGGTTCTAGCCGCCGCTTTTTCAAGTGCCACGACACCTGGCAACGCTTCCCCCATGAGAAACTCTATGAGCGCTCCTCCAGCGGTGCTGACGTAGGAGATTTTGTCAGCTAATCCGAACTCTTTTACAGCTGCCACAGTGTGGCCTCCCCCGACTAGGGAGAATGCCTTGGAAGCAGCCACTGTCTCAAAGGTTTCCTTGGTGCCCAGCATAAACTCTCTCCTTTCGAAGACCCCCATAGGACCGCTGACAACGATGGACTTGGCGTTGTTTATGATCGCGCGGTAGTTTTCGGCGGTTTTTGTTCCAATGTCGTAGATGGGATAGCTTGCAGGCAACTCTGTCACTGCTATTTCTTTTCTTTTCCCGTCTACTTCCACAGCTACGTCAGCGGGCACCTCAATCTTGCCGGGATACATTCTCATCAGCTCTTGTATGCCAGTTACCAAGCTCAGCACTCCCTCTTTTTCCAAGAAATCCATGCTCGGCTTCCCGAGGCTGAATCCTTTTGCTACGAGGAAAAGGTGGCTGATTACTCCGCCAGTTAGTATGTGATCTGCAATGTTGTTCTCCAGCACGTACTGCGATATTTTTAGGGAATCGTCAGCCTTTGCTCCTCCAAAAATGTAGACACAGGGCTTTTCCGGGTTCTCTAAGACTCTGCTCAAGGCTTTGAGTTCTCTTTCCATTATTCGACCAGCAACGCTAGGCAAAACTGCGGTGAATCCTACAATTGATATGTGGGCTCTATGAGCTGCTGCGAAGGCATCGTTGACAAACACGTCAGCTAAGGGAGTCAGCTTCTTTACGAATTTGGATTTTGCGTGTTCTTCTGGGGTTCCTTTTTTTCGTTCATCTGGGTATGTTCGAACGTTTTCTAGAACGAGAACTTCACCGTTCTTTAGTTCTTTAACAGCTTTTTGCGCTTTTTCTCCAAAAATGTCTTCCACATACTTCACTGGTNCACCTAGTATTTTGCGGAGGATTTCGGCGTGTTGCTTAAGCGGAGTGAAGTCAAGGCTTCCTGGTCTACCCTGGTGCGCCAAGATTATGGTTTTTGCGCCTTTTTGAGCCAGTTCCCTAATGGTTGTTTCTGCGTGTGCCCGTATTCTTGTCTCATCTAATATTTTCTTGGTCTTCGGGTCTATGGGCGAGTTGAAGTCCACTCTGACAAGAACTGTTTTGTCTTTAAAATCGAAGTCGTCCATAGTTAGAAATTTTGGCATTCTCTCACCTCGTTTAAGGGAAACGTAACGTTTGAGTTCGGAATTTTTCTGGTTTACTGGTTCACGCGGCCATCTTGCAGATTTTTTCAATCATCCGAACCATTTTGACTGAGTAGCCCCACTCATTGTCGTACCAAGCGAGCACTTTGACTAGGTTTCCAATGACCATGGTGGAGAGCCCGTCAACGATGGCCGAGTATGGATTGTGTATTAGGTCTGATGACACTAGGGGCTCTTCACTGTAGTCTAGGATTCCTTTCAGCTCTTTTTCAGCGGCCTCCTTAAATGCTGCATTGACTTCTTCCTTGGTAACCTCTCTTTTCAGCGTTGCTACAAAATCAACCATAGAGACATCGGGTATTGGAACGCGTAGGGCCAGCCCATTCATTCTCCCTTCAAGCTCAGGAAGCGCCAGGGTGGCGGCAACCGCCGCGCCAGTTGTTGTTGGTATCATGTTGAAGGCTGCTGATCTGGCTCGTCTTAGGTCTTTGTGTTGCATGTCGAGAAGTCTTTGATCGTTGGTGACTGCGTGAACTGTTGTCATGAGTCCGGCTTTAATGCCGAATCTATCGTTTAGCACTTTGGCTACGGGCGCTACGCAATTTGTCGTGCATGAAGCTAAAGAAAGTATATCGTGTTTTTTCGGGTCGTATTTGTCGTCGTTTACACCAAAAACCACGGTTAAGTCGGCGCTTTTAGCTGGACTCATTGGCGCCGAAACCAGTACCTTTTTGGCCCCAGCTTGCAGGTGTTTTGAGGCAGCTTCTCTGGCTCTGAACCTTCCCGTTGACTCTACTGCTACGTAAACGCCCATTTCTTTCCATGGTAGTTTGGCTGGATCTGGCTGGGCTAGAACCTTCAGCTCTTTTCCGTTGACAATGATGGCTTTTTCCTTGGCTTTTACTTCAAAGGGTGTTCTGCCGTGAACGGTGTCGTTTGCTAGGAGTTGTGCCAGGGTTTTGGCGTCGGTTAGGTCGTTGACCGCTGCGAAGTTTATGTCTGCTTTGGTTTCAATAGCCGCTCGGTATAAGAGCCGCCCTATTCTTCCGAACCCGTTTATGGCTACATTTAGTTCCATTCTCAATCACCTTTTGTTGGAATCAACTAATTCTACGTTTTTCCTAAAAAACTTTCGCCACGACTTGTCATGTATGGCGCATTTTGCATAGGCACACATATAAAGAAAGAGGGTAAGACGGGGATCCTCCCTGCCCGGAGGTTAATCTTTTGCCACAACTTTCATAATTCACGGCGAAATTAGTTGTTCTCTTTTCACACCGTTTGCCGAAGGAACTAATACTCTTGGAAACCTATCGTAACCTCTTCAGTGCTGTTTCTGCAGCCAAAACCATGGGTTCCCACGTTTCATTTAGTGGCGGAGCGTAACAAGTGTCGGCTTTCGCCAGTTCTCTCACGGTCATTTGTTTTTGTATGGCAAAGGACAAGGCGTTTATGCGCTGGGTTACCTCCTCCCCGCCTATGATCTGACCGCCGATGATTTTCTCCGTCTCCCTCTCCACAACTATCTTTATTCTAATCGGTAGCGCTCCAGGATAGTATTCAGGCCTAGTTTTGCTAGTTATTCTTCCCGCCACCGTTTCGATCCCAGCTCGACCTGCCATAAACTCCGTTAAACCAGTGACTCCGATCTCAAGATCAAAGAGTTTTGTAATGGCGGTCCCTAAGCATCCTGGGAATATGGCGTACCCTCCAGCTGCGTTAATTCCAGCCACCTTCGCTTGCCTCACAGCCGTTGTTCCGAGCTGGCTCAACAAAGGCCTATGGGTGATCATGCTAACAGACTCAGCGCAATCTCCAACTGCATAAACGTCTTTAAGTGGCCGTATCCTCTCATTCACTTTTCTGAAGGTTTCCATCCTCATGTTTGTCTTTATGGCTCTGGTTTCACCGAGCACTATGCCTGCGTCCTCGGCCAGCTTCGTGTTGGCTCTTATACCTGTTGCAACCACAACCAAGTCAGCTGGGATTTCTTCTCCGGCAACTGAGACCCCGCTGACCTTATTGGTTCCAAGGATTTCATCAACTCCGTGTCCGACAATGATCCTCAAGCCCTTTTCCTCCAGCATCTTGTGAACCCTGTCTGCCACATCCTTGTCCAGCATCACAGGGAGAACATACGGAAGGAGTTCTACAGCTGTGGTTTTTAATCCTCGTTCAACAAACGCTACAGCAGTTTCGAGACCGATTAGGCCCGCGCCTATAACAACCGCCGACTTTGCGTTTTTGATAGCATGATCGATCTTCTTCCCGTCTTCGATTGTTCGAAGCACGTACACCCCACGTTTTTCTCGCCCCTTTATCGGCGGTACAAACGGGTAGGCCCCCGTGGCAATAATCAGGCTGTCATACTCCAGTTTCTCTTGCTTTCCCGTTTTGTCCTGAATCTCCACGGTCTTTGCTTCTGTGTCAATGCGTGTTGCGGTTGTTTGTAGCCTTAGATCGAGTTTCATCATGCGAAAATAGGATGGAGGAAAAAGGACAAGATCTTCGAAGTTGGATATGTGTCCACCTAAAACGTAGGGAATTCCGCACGGTGAGTATCCAGGTCTCTTCTGTTTCGTCATAAGGGTGATTTCAGCGGTTCTGTTTGTTTTTCTCGCGGCTGAGGCTGCATCGACGCCTGCGGCGTGGGCGCCGATGATAACGATTCTCCGCGGCATCCCTAGCCTTCCTTGACTAGTTCCTTGTGCCATTCCACTGCTTTGTTGAAGTCCATGAGTTGCTTTAGCTCGGCGTCCAGGTTGGTTGGGGATATGACTAGGATCCAGCCCTTGTTGTATGGGTCTTCGTTTAGCAGTTCAGGTTTGTCGCTTAATTCCTCGTTGATCTGTTCGATTTTGCCACTTATTGGGGCGACGAGATCTGAGACGGCTTTTACTGATTCTACGGTTCCGAAGGGGTCATTCTGCTTCAGCGTGTCGCCCACACTTGGAAGCTCAACAAAAACTATCTCACGCAGCTGCTTCTGGGCATAGTCTGTTATGCCGATCCTTGCTTTTCCGTTTTCGATGCGTGTCCATCCGTATTCCTTGTGGTAGTACAGTCCTTCCGGCACCTCATAGTTGTTCACTTTAACCAAACTTTTCACCTCTTGACTACGTTATTGTGTAGGGTTGGTGTTTTAAAATTAACTATGTTTTGGGGTTATTGTTACGTTGTTTGATGGTGAACCATCATCGCAAATAGTTATATCACAACAAAGACTAGAGTCAACATAATCTAATGCAGATGCATTTGAAAAGCAACTACGTCCAAAAATATGCTTATTATAGCCAAAATGTAATCTTAATAATAAAGTGTTTCAGTAGCGGAGGCTGGACGATTAATGTACCTACAATGTATAGCATGCGGAGAAAAATACGGAGAAGGCGAAATCGTCTACTCCTGCAGGCAATGCGGAGATCTGCTGGAAGTCAAATACGATTACGAAGTTTTAAAAGAAAAGCTCAGAGAAAGCAACTGGAGGAGCGTACCTCTATCCGTTTGGCGATATAGACCTCTCATGCCAGTCCGCGACCACTCAAGAATAGTTTCCTTAAACGAGGGAGGAACAGGGCTCCACCAATGCAAACGCCTAGGAAAACTCCTCGGAGTTAAGCGCCTCTACGTGAAAAACGAGGGAGAAAACCCAACAGGATCCTTCAAAGACCGAGGCATGACCGTTGGGGTAACCAAGGCTGTAGAGCTCGACATGAAAATGGTCATCTGCGCCTCCACCGGAAACACTTCCGCTTCACTAGCTGCCTACGCCGCGAAAGCCGGGCTCCAGTGCATCGTCCTCATTCCGTCGGGCAAAATCGCCTACGGAAAACTAACGCAAGCCATGATTCACGGCGCCAAGGTTGTGCAAATCAAAGGAAACTTTGATCAAGCCCTAAAAATTGTGCTGGAACTGTCAGAAAGGCACAGGAAGGTCTACCTCCTCAACTCGGTGAACCCCTTTAGAATAGAGGGACAAAAATCCCTAGCCTACGAAATCTGCGACCAACTAAATGGCGAGACGCCCGACAAGTTGGTGGTTCCCGTAGGCAACGCTGGAAACATAAGCGCCATATGGAAAGGCTTCTCCGACTTTTACAAACTCAACTTCATAAGCAGTTTTCCCCAGATGATGGGGATTCAAGCTGAGGGAGCAGCGCCAATAGCACGGGCAGTCAAAGAGGGAAGCAACAGCATCGTACCCGTAGACCATCCTGAAACCGTCGCCACCGCCATCAGAATCGGGGCTCCACTCAGCTGGAAAAAAGCAATGCGAGCCATAAGAGAATCCAAGGGCACAGCTGAAACCGTGACGGATCAAGAAATCTTAGAAGCCCAGAGAATGTTGGCTAAATATGAAGGACTGTTTGTGGAACCCAGCAAGCGCCTCATCCATTGCCGGCTTAAAAAAACTCATTGAACTGGGAAGAGTTGATGAAAATGACACCACGGTCTGCGTTGTAACAGGCCACGGACTAAAGGACCCAGATATTGTAATGCAAACATGCAGAAAACCTGTTGAAATCGAGGCGAAAATCGGACCTATCTCAGAGTATCTAGGCTTCTCAAAGTCCCTTGCACCAATGGCAATCGCCAGGTGACCCTAATGAGAATCATCCTGATAGGCTACGGAGTTGTCGGTCAGAGTCTCACGCGAATATTCATGCAGAGAGAAAACGAGCTCATCAAAAACTATGGCTTCCATCCAAGAGTTGTAGCTATCGCGGACAGAGGAGGAGCAGCTGTAAGCCCAAAAACCCTAAACCTAGAAAAAACGCTGTCTATGAAGGCTGAAAAGGGCACGGTGGCAGCTAACAGAGAATACGGACGTCCTGACATGTCAGCGCTAAGCGTGATAGAAAATGTTGACGCTGAAGTAATCGTTGAGGCAACACCCACCAACATCAAGGACGGTGAACCAGGGTTGTCCCACATAGAAACAGCCTCAAAACAGGAAAACACGTGGTTACCACCAACAAGGGACCACTTGCCCTAGCCTTACCAGCCTTAACCGAGCTAGCCGACTACAACGGGGTCTACCTAAGATTCAGCGGAACGGTTGGTGGAGGAACCCCTGTGCTTGATTTGGCCAAGAGGTGCTTAATGGGGGACAGAATCCTCTCCATCCGGGGAATACTGAACGGAACAACCAACTACATCCTGACAGAAATGGATGGAAAGCACATTACGTTTGAGAAAGCCATCAATAACGCTCAAAAGCTTGGATACGCCGAGGCTGATCCCACAATGGACATCGACGGGATAGACGCCGCCTGCAAGCTAGTTATTATGGCAAATTGGATAATGAACAAGAGGGTTACCCTAAAGAACGTGAGGGTTCAGGGCATACGTAACGTTACGTTACAAGCTTTGGAGAAAGCCGCCGAGAAAGACTGCACCATCAAGCTCATAGGATCCATTAATGAAAACCTAAAGGTTGCGCCTACCGAAATATCCAAGCATGACCCCTTATGCGTCGGTGGTGTGCTCAACGCTGTCACGTTTGTCTCAGAGTTTGCCGGTGAGGAAACAATCATCGGTCGAGGAGCTGGAGGAATGGAAACCGCAAGCGCCATATTAAGGGATCTGCTAGATATAAAGCAGAACCTAGCAACCAAGCTCGTGGCTTAGCGTTTTGGAGAGGAAAAGGCTTGAAGAGGGTGATTATGAAGTTCGGAGGCACTTCAGTTGGAAGCGGTGAACACATTCGGCACGTTGCGAGTTTGATTAACAACTACCTTGGTAAAGGTTATCAGATGGTTGTGGTGGTTTCAGCGTTAAAGGGAGTTACAGACGATCTGATCGAAGCCTCGGAAGAAGCGAGAAGCGGAAGCCGAGACCACGTTTACAATCTCTTACAAAAGACGATGGAAAAACATGTAGCAGCCGCTAGAAACGCTATTAAAAACAATTTAATACGGGAAGAGGTAGAACAAACACTCAAAACAACCCTCGATGAGCTTGAAAAGGTTCTAACGGGAATAACTTACCTAGGCGAACTCACCTCAAAATCAAAAGACTACGTTCTGTCCTTTGGAGAAAGGATGTCCACCCTAATTGTTTGGGGAACCCTCCGCGACTTAAGGCTAAACGTCCAATACTTCACGGGTAAGGATGCAGGAATCGTAACAGACTCCAACTTCGGAGAAGCCCGCCCCATGATAAAGGTGACCGCACACCAGGTTAAGCAAAAAATTGAGCCGTTACTAGAGAGAGGAACCATTCCGGTGGTCACCGGTTACATAGCCGCAACTCAGAACGGAGAAATCACAACACTAGGTCGAGGGGGATCCGACTACACCGCCACCATCATCGCAGCCGCGCTGGAAGCTGACGAGGTTTGGGTTTGGACAGACGTAAACGGATTGATGACTTCTGACCCAAAAATTGTTCCGTCGGCGAAGGTTATACCTGAACTTTCCTTTCATGAAGCGATAGAAATGGCTATCTTCGGGGCAAAGGCCATGCACCCAAGGGCGTTAGAACCTGCAATGGAAAAGGAGATACCTGTTAGAATAAGAAACACCTTCAACCTGCAAAACCCTGGAACCCTGATAGTTAAGGAGCAGAAAATCAAGCCCAAAGACGTAGTTAAGGGGATAACTCTGATCAAGAATTTGGCATTAGTTAACGTCAGCGGGGCTGGCATGGTCGGCACCCCTGGGACAGCAGCAAAGGTTTTCGACATACTGGGAAAAAACAACATCAACGTTCTAATGATTTCACAGAGCGCCTCAGAGGCGAACATTTCCTTCATACTTCAGAGAGAGGTGCTAGAAAAGGCTGTAAGCACACTTGAAATCACCCTTTTGGGTAGAAGTTTGATACGCGAGGTAACTGCAGAAGACGATGTCTGCGTGATCGCCGTGGTGGGCGCGGGCATGAAAGGTACGCCCGGCGTCGCTGCAAGAATTTTTGGCGCGGTTGCACGCGGAGGAGTAAACATGCGTATGATAGCTCAAGGCTCATCTGAGCTCAACATCTCATTCGTCGTGAAGGAAACTGACGGAGAGAAGGCTGTTCGAGCAATTCATGAAGAATTTAGACTGTGAGAACTCAATTTCTACTTGTACCTCTGACGCCTACGCTTCCTCTTTCGCTTTGCGCGGCGCACCTTCTTCTTTTTCCATTTCTTACGGATGTTAACCTACTCCCTTATTCTTATGAACCCACGCAAAATAGTTGGACGCAACTTTTAAGGGTTACTCGATTGTGGCGTGGCGTCTTCTCGATCTGATCTAGATCAAGCGAGCTGATCGCTTCTCGGGCGCCAGCTGAGATTTTGTCTCCAGCAGCCTTCAGCCAATTCAAGGACTTTTTCGCCCTGCGAGAGGCAAATTTTCTTACAAATTTAAAAAATTTTTGCAATCTCGTTTATGTTCATCGAAGGAACGCGATTAATGAGGGAATAGAAATGAAACGCCAAACATACACAGCGAAGATCAGCATCAGAACGGAAACAAAGGCTAAAGCGTAGTCAGCTCTCCTCATTTTGAGAACGTAGAGGTTTGTGCGCTTTTTGGTGGTGCCCCAAGCCCGAGATTCCATAGCTTCAGCTAGCTCAAGGCTACGGCGGATGGCGCTCACAATAAGCGGAATAAGAATTGGAATGTAATTTCTAACCCTTTTGATGAAGTTTCCACGCTCAAGTTCCAGTCCCCTAGCTTTCTGAGCGTCCATGATTGTCTGCGCTTCCTCAGCTAAAACTGGAACAAAGCGAACGGCGGTGGTGAAAGCGAAGCAAAACTCGTAGGGCACGTGACTCTGTTCTAATGCCAATCCTAAATGATCCGGCGAGGTTGTTAGGAAAAACACGGAGAANGATTCCACCAACACTGCGAAACGAAGGGCCATAGTGAGGGATCTCTCAAGAAGGGCAAGGTACTCTGAAAGAGTATCAACGGGCGGCTCGATTCCCGNAATTCCCCCAGGAGAAAGGTACCCGAAAACGAAGTTGAATGCAAAGATCATAACCGCTAAGAACAGTGCCCCCCTCAGAGATCGAATCCACTCCCGCTGAACACCAGCCACAAACACAAAGGGCATCTGAACTAGGAACAACACGATCAGAGGCAACAACTCGTTAAAAATAACAGCAATCACAAACATTACAACAACGTAGAAGAACTTGGCTCTCGGGTCCAACCGATGGATAGGGGATGAAACCCTTCTAAATCTTAAGCCGTCGAAAACGCTCACGAAGTGACCTCCAGGAAATTGAGCAAAGCTTCTCTCGCCTCGTGGATGTCGATCAAGTCGGTGGGCAACCCCAAATTTGCCAGTCCAAGAAAAATCTGAGTGATCTGGGGAGACACAATGGAGGCCTGTGTAACAAGGTCAGGGTTGGTGAGCATCTGTTTGGCGTCTCCTTCGGCCACGATATTTCCCTGAGCCATCAACACGACGTGAGGATTACACTCTGCCACGAATTCAACGTCGTGAGTGACGATGATCACGGTTTTTCGTTGAGCAATCAACTGAACGATGAACTGTCGCAACCTTTCTTTCTGCTTATGATCTTGACCGATCGTTGGTTCGTCAAGTATGACCACTTTTGGGTTCCAAGCGAGAACAGACGCCAACGCAACCCGTTTTCTCTCTCCGCCGCTGAGCATAAAAGGCGAGGTTTTACGATATTCCGTCAGGTCTAAAAGATTGATGGCCCAAGCGACTCGCTTCTTGATTGTTCTCTCCTTGAAGCCGAAGTTTCGAAGGGCAAAAGCCACCTCATCCTCAACAGTTTCGCAGAAGAGCTGATGATCAGGGTTTTGAAACACGAATCCAACGTTTCGGGCGAGGGTGGCCACACTCACTTTTCTGGTGTTGACTCCGTCAACTAAGACCTCCCCGCTTGTCGGTTTTAACAACCCGTTGAAATGTTTTATCAGCGTTGTTTTGCCAGCGCCGTTCTGACCCATTATGGCGACGAACTCTCCATTACGTATCGTGAGAGAAACCCTCTGTAAGGCCTCAACGCCGTTTGGGTAGGTGAAGGAAACGTCTTTGACCTCAATCACGCCTCAAAACCTCCTTAAGGACGTGGGATGCCTCCTCCGAGGTAACCGGAATCCTGCCCAGATGCACTCCGCTCTTTTCAAGAACCTGGCTGAGCCTAGTTGCCTTGGGGATGCCGACACCGATCAGGTGGGCTTTCTCCGAGTTAAAGACTTCCCTAGGCTCACCGTCCAAGACCACCCTCCCTTCGTCCATAACCACAACGTGATTACAGTATCTCGAGGCTAAGTCCAAGCGATGCTCAATCAGAAGAACTGTGATTCCCAGTTTTTTGTTCAACTCGCCAATCACCTCAAAGATTTTTTGGGCGCCCAAGGGATCGAGGAAAGAGGTGGGCTCGTCGAGCACCATCACGTCTGGCTGCATAGCGAGCACGCAGGCGATGGCGACCCGCTGCTGCTGCCCGCCTGAAAGCTCGTGTGGCGTCCTCTCCCGGAGGTCTTCTATGCCGGTCATCTTAAGAGCCCAGTCAACCCGTTTTCTAATTTCATCTCTAGATACCCCGAGATTTTCAAGTCCAAAGGCCACGTCTTTCTCCACAAACAGGGCGAAAAGCTGGTTTTCTGGGTTCTGAAAGACAAGTCCCACGTGTCGAGCGAGTTCTTGAACTGGGTGTTCGCTCACCGTGAGGTCCGTAACCAAGACGTTGCCCTCAAGTTTTCCGCCGTAAAAGTGGGGAACGAGTCCGTTAAAGCATCGGCAGAGGGTGGTTTTTCCACAGCCGCTTGGACCCGTGAGGACCACAAACTCTCCTTTCTCAATCGTTATGGAAACGTCTTCCAGGGCCCGCTTTGTTCCGCCCGGATACATGTACGTTAGACCCTTTGTTTCGATGACCGCCAACTTCTAGTCCCGCTCATCATGGTGACGCTAAAGCTTCCATAAAAGAGTAGCTACTCAAAAAAGAGTGTTGCCCTTTGACGGGACTAGGATAGCCAACTGGTTCAAATGAAAATGTTTCTGGTTAATAATAATTAATTCCATGGTTAAGATTAACATGTTCGTTAGTAACTAATCCATTGGTTCGTTCAGAAAAGGTTCTGGAACTCATTAAAGGTTCATAGAAATCCTCTGAGCTGAGAGCGTAATTCTTAAGATTCATTGATATCACTTCAATAGCGATATGTATGGTGAGAGGATTCTGCTCGGTGTGCGGAAGGAAAATTGGGGGATTTATGAAACCGACAGCCTGGCAGTGCACCAGGTGCAAGAAAATATTTTGCAAAGAATGTTGCCCAAAGGTTGGTTTGATCCTCAAGAAACCCGCGTGTCCAGAGTGTGGAATTGAATTGGCGAAGTGATCTGAATGAGTGAGACCGTAATCCCGATTTTGTATCAGTTGGGCATAGGCGGGATCGGTGGATTTTTCGTCGGATATGTAGTTAAGAAGATCATTAGAATTGCGATAATCATAGGAGTTTTTATCTTCTCTCTTGTATATTTGGCCTATGAAAATGTGATCAACATAGACTATGATGAACTGATAGAAATTGCCCGTATCACCGAGCCAACGCTGGGACTGTTTGCGCCCCTCTTATCCGCTTTGCCATTTTTGGGCAGTTTTCTTGTTGGACTCGTGTATGGATTGAAGAAGGGTTAGTCACTCAAGTATTTTTCTTCTTTAACCTTTCCCTCAAAAGTCTAACACAACGCTTGAGGCTGGAATCCACGTTTCCTGCTCCATTAGCTCCAGCCGAAACCGAGTGCCCACCACCCATGCCCCGGAGATACTCACCGAGAGGTTTGGCTACATCTCGACCCAAGTGCACCTTGGTCTTTTCATAGAAGTCACGGCAAGCTCTGAGACTGACCTGAACCGTGTCTCTCCTCTGACCCGCAACAACCGCCACATGAGCTCCTAGCCCAATCAGGGCTCTCGCAGCTGATGCTTGATAGGCACTGACATGGGATAGCGCAACCAGCCACCCATCCATCTTTATGAGTTTCATTCTTTTGCCCGCCTTAAGTCGTGCTATGCGTTCTGAGGGATCTGTTGGCAATGAAAGCAGAGGCAGGGTTTCTTCAACGTTCACTCCAGCGTCGATGAGGTCAGCCACGGTCTTAAGCGTAGAAGAGCTGGCTAAAACGAAGTGTCTCGTGTCAAACGCTATTCCAAGGAACAACGCCTTTGCTTCGACTTCTGTTGGCTTAACTTCTGCCTCTCTAAAACACTGATACACGATCTCGCAGGTGGACGAAGCCCCTTCATCAGTCACGCTCAGTGTTGCGAGGCGTTCCGTCTCCGGGTGACTGGCATGATGATCAATCACAACGAGGGGAGAATCAGTCGCCTTGACCTGTTCGCTCCACTCGCCCAGTTGCTGGACAGTGTTGGTGTCCAACAAAACGATGAAATCCGCCTTTTCAATGCGCGGCTGCGCTGTTAGCTCGATAGGTAGCGATTTCAATGAGAACTTGGAGAGCCTACTGATCCCCTGAGCCGCAGCGATCTCAACACTCAGTTTTGGTCGCAAACGCCTTAGCAGTTGAGAGAACGCGAAAGCTGCGCATATGGCATCTGGGTCAGCGTTATGATGGCACAGCAGAACAACCAGCTTTGCGTCAAGCTTGTCTATGAGAGACGTTATTTTACCGATTTGCACGCGAGTTCCTCAAATACCTTTCAACAGATGTAAAGGCCCTTTTCGTGGCTTCGTTGGCCAGTTTCCCCACATCACAGTTTTTTAACAGAGGTGACAAGGTGATTTCCACATCGACGTTAACAGTGACTGGCCTCGTCCCCTCGGTTTCAACGGTTATATTGAGGTCAGAGATTCTGTTTAGGGGAAGCTTTGATAGTATATATTCCCTTGCCGCCCTTTCCGCGACCTCGCACAACTCTTCCATCTGTTCAGGGGTGAGCTCCGATATGCTTGTCTCTTCCAAATGCGCGCGCACCTTAAGGTGAAACCGGACGTAGATCACGCTGAAGCTTTCTTTGAAGGTCCTTCACTTGGGTCCTCAGTCGCTCCTCCTGCTTACCCAGCACACTGATCCTCATGTTGAGAAGTTCCTTCCGCTCGTTCAGCTCCGTGGTCACCTTCGACTTCTTCGACTTCACGAGAAGCGAGCCGATAGACTTGTAGATAACCGCATTTTCGGTGAGATTTCCCAACTCGCTCAAAGCCTGCTCAACTTCGGTGAGCTCAAGCTCAAGCTGTTGCTTTTGCGTCAACACCGCCTGCAACGTCTGCTGAAGCTGCTGAAGCCTCAACAGTCGCTGTTGAACTTGGGGTGGAAGCCTCGAGATTTCTTCACTCATTTGATTCCCCTATTGTCTTACACAGCTCTTCTGAACTCAGCATTACGACCAAGCGTTAATTAAGTGTTTTTCATTTATTCTCCACGCAGAGAATCTAGGGCAGAGCACATGTCGTTGACAAGACTCACCCAGCGAAGGTAAGAGTTCACGGCAGCTCTTAAGCCAGACGTGTCGGTTGCCTCAAAGCTCAATATTAGGCTGCTATCTCTACCTTCCACTTTTACTCTAGACCGGGAAGAAGGCGGAGTCCTAGTTTCAGGCTCCAACGCACCCAAAACAATCTTCAAATGCTCTTCAGACGGAAAATTCAAGCGTACAACGATGCAAGACTTCATTTCTCGGTTTCCCACACCAGATGTGATATGGTTACACGAGGACCCACCTCAACGTTTTCAGAGAGGAGCATGAATGTGATCTGAGTGCGACACGAAGCGTTCAGTGAAATATGCATTGCAGCCGAATACTCTGAGACCGCTTCGTCCATTGATGACAATGGGATGTCAAGAAAATTTGACAACAACTCTGCGATCTTCGCGACTTGAGGGTTTTTCTCTGGTGGCGTGGTTATTGTGAGCGAGGTAATGGGTTTAGCCTTTATCCCTTCAAACTCTCTTTTAAGCCGTATGCCCGCGATGTACATCAGGGGAAAAATAGGGATTAAGCCCTCCGGTCCAATCTGGAAAAGTTCGATCTTTCCGGGTCCGCCCTTCCACCGATCAACAATAACAACTCGGTCGGCGTTGAATCCCAGTGCTCTTTCACCTATGCCGTCGAGGCTCAGCTTGCCACGGTTGATTCTTATAATGTTCGGTATGGAACGGGCGAGGTCACGGCAAAACGTTCGTATTCTACTCGTTGGTCTCCGAGAGGTGGTTAACAATATCACCCTTTTTTTCCTCTTTCATGGAAACTTGTGGGGTCGGCAAGCCCTTTGCCGTTCGCTTCGCTACGATGCCCAACTTTGTAACTGGAGTGTAGGCGCCTCCGGTGAAGGTGAAGCCGCATTTTCTACAATTCCAGAGACCCACGCTCTGTCTTCGAACCGCCTCGCTGCCGCACTTGGGACATCTGTGGGCCTTCTTCATCTCCGAGAGCACCTTGAAATATTGCTTCCGGACGGTTGACCCGTAGCGGGCCCCGAGTCCCCGGGTTGAGCCCACCTTCTTTGTTCGTCTCCGACGGCCCATCAGCCTTTCACCACAAGCTTCCGCAATTCCTCAGCTTTTTCTTTGGCTATCTTCGCGGCTTCTAGGATCTGTTGTGTCGTGAAGTGTCCGTAGCCGCCTTTCTGCACTGCACAGATCTTTCCGTCCTTGTCTGTGGTTATGGTGATCCTCGCATCCATAACCTGCTCCTCCTCGAGCCAAGGGTCCACTATGAGCTTGTCGTTTATCTTGGCAAAGGTCACAGCTATAGGATAGTTTTTCACTGGAAGCGGCGTGTAGCCTGGCTTCACCTTAATTTCGCCTTCTTTCACCTCATATTTGAACATTTTAGTGTTGAGCAAGGCGGCTAGGGCCGCTAGAGCCGAAGCGTCTATGAGGTTTCCGTCATGGTTGAGGACGTAAACGTCAACAAAGACGATGAAAACCTTCTTCCCGGGCTCCACACACAGCTCTTCTAGAGCGATCATCTTGGACTCCCGTACGCCTCGGTCAACGACTCTCGCAAGTTCTATGGAGTCCTCCTTGGGGGGCCCTGGTTCAAACGTGGGCGACGCAAGGGGCACCAGCTCAGCGTTCACGGTGAGGACCCCCTTATCGGGCACGTCTGGAAACGGCTCGCCTAACTCGATTTTTGTCCCCACCATCACCTCGGTTTTGCCTAGACGCACGCGAGCAGAGCCCTCAGCGCGTCCAGCAACTCCCACCTCTAGTTGAATCTCACGGTAGTCGGTTAACCCTCGTCCATCCAGCCTCTTTCCGAGGGAAACCAGCTCAGCGATTTGCTTCTGCTTCACGCGAACCATAATCGGGGATTTCATTCCTCCACCTCCTCCTTAACCGCGACGTACTTCGCTTTTAGGGTCTCCTTCTGAAGCCCATGTATCTTCTTGCAGCCTTCCACCGCCATATTCACAACCTGCTCAAACTCGTCGATAGTTAGGCTTCCGTCCATCTGAAGCAAGGTTATTGCGTTTAAGTTTGGCATCCACGCCAAGGGCACGTCTGCTTCGCCCCCCTTGTCTTCAATGTCGTTTAAGTCTAGTACCAAACGCCCTTCCACCTTTCCGGCTGCACACGCTGCCACCAAGCCTCGCATTGGAATGCCCGCGTCCGCCAGTGCCAAAGAAGCGGCGGTGATGGCGGCGCCTCTCGTTCCACCGTCCGCTTGCAGAACCTCGATGAATAGGTCGATGGAGGTTCTTGGGTAATACTCCACGAAGACGGCGGGCTCAAGGGCCTCTCTGATCACCTTAGAGAGCTCTACTTCTCTTCTCGAGGGGGCAGGTGACTTTCTCTCCTCAACTGAAAACGGCGCCATGTGGTAGCGGCAGCGAAGCAGGGCTCGATCCGGTATGGCTAGGTGCTTGGGATGGGCCTCCTTAGGTCCGTACACCGCGGCGAGAATCTTGTTCTTCCCCTGCTCAATGTACGCGGAGCCGTCAGCGTTGCCGAGAACGCCGACTTCTATCTTTATTGGTCTTAAATCGTTTAGTCCTCTACCATCAAGCCGAACATCATTCTCATCTATTGATTTTTCAGGTTTCTTCTGAGACATTATTTTTTCAGATTTCTTCCGAGGCATGTTCAACACCTCTCTTTTCACTTCTAACCATTTGAGTTACACGATCCGTTAACCCGCTCGTGTGGGCTTCTTCATCGATCTTGCGAATGGCCATAACGGCGAGTTGCTCACCCTTGGGAGATCTACCGCTAACAAGAATTACGCCGTTTTGACCAACCGTGATCTGGCAGTTCGTTTCCTGCTTCAACATGGTTACCATCGAACCCTTTCTTCCAATAACCCGAGGAATCTTTGTTGGAGTGATCTCAACAATCTGTCCACGCTCAACCTTTCCTAGGTCAGGCTCACGAATGCTTAACAGGGGGGCGCGTGTTCGGTCATAAGCAACTATTTTGGCCATGACGAGGTCGCCCACATCGAGTATTGAGGGCATGTCGTCTCTCTGGGGCTTAAACGGTCGGTTAAGGGCGTCTGACGCTCGAAGCAACGCTGGGTACGGAGCCCTGATATCTATTATCCATGCGCCAAGACCGACTTCGACCACTTTTCCGATGACTATGTCTCCGACGGAGGGAACGTAAAAAGCTTTTAGAGCGACCACAAAGACTTTACGATCATCGTACTCGACGAGTCCAACCCTCATAGCGTAAATCTTGCCGTCTTCTTTGTACGTGTTGTCGCCAGCCACGTAATCGTCTTCTGCGAGCAGGTCGCCGGGCGTTACAATCTCTCTTCTTTCGTAGAAAGTAGGCAAATTCATCATCTCACATGTAAAGACTTACTTAACCATTTTCGCTTCAAGATTTCCCCGAGTCATCTCTCCTAGCTTTTCAAGAAATGAGCCGTAAAGGCCAGCGGGCAGTTCCACAACCGCAGACCATGATCCGTCAGCTCGCCACTCCTCACGTTTTATGGTACCGAATCCTTTCACGGTTCCGTAAACCCTGCTTGCGTGTTCGGGTGAGATACGGACAGCTACGGAGACCCTTTCCATTTTGAGGGGTAAGATTGGACGCAGGAGTTTTACAACTTCTTTTGCTTGTTCCTCAACTTCGTTAAAGGGGTCGATCGAGAAGTGAATCTGTTCCATCGCTTGCTCTACGCGTATGGGGGGATGGGGAAGGTTCGTTTTAGGGTCAACGCATTGACGCGATATGAAGGAAACAATTTGTTTTCGTTTGTCCTCGATCATTTGTTTCCGTTGCTCGGCGGTTAACTGCAAAGCGCCCTTCTTCAGGATTACACTAGCTATCTTGAGAAGGTCCGTAGTTCCGAAAGCTTGAAGCAACTTGTCTTCTGAGGGTTTCAGTCCTTTGTTAGCGTCAGTGAAAACAGTGCTGGTGACCAACACTTCGGACATTGACTCAATCTTTCCAAGTTTGTAGGAAAGGGCAGGTTGCGGTTTGACTAGGATCTCGAAGCGTTCTCCTTCACGGGTTACGCGCGCGACCGTGTAACGCGCGCTCATGGGGCTCCACTGCCCTGGAGACCCTTCTGGTAGCCTTCGATCTCCTCATCGGTGAACATTCTAAGCCTTTTTGTTGTGGTTGGGATCACGGCTATTTTGAGTCTTGGCGCTTCTCCTCTGGCCTCAAGCGCCTTCACAAGGCATTTTACGGCGAGTTTAATGGCTGAATCGAGCGTCAAGTCCTCTTTATACTCTGCCTTTAGGATGCCTTCTACCGTTTCGCGGCCAATACCCACCGCAACAGCCTTGTAGCCTCTGTAGGATCCGCTGGGATCGGTTGAGAACAATTTGTTTCCTATTTTGTCTACGCCACCAAAGATTATGGATACTCCGAAGGGTCTGACCCCTGCGTGTTGAGTGTAGAGTTGTTTTATGTCTCCGATGCGTTTTGTCATGACTTCTATATCTATGGGTTCATCGTACATCAATCGGTTGCTCTGGGAGTAAACCCTTGCTTGGTCTATGAGGATGCGGGCATCAGATCCTAGGCCGACAACAGCTGCACCTAAGTGATCGTCTATTTCGTAAAGTTTCCAAGTGAAACTCGGGTCCTGCAGTTTCGTTTCAATTTTTTCTTCTGCCCCCAAAACTACCCCCTCGGAGCAAGTGATTCCCAATATGGTTGCTCCACGATTCACCGTTTCGAGGGCGTATTCAACCTGAAAGAGGCGCCCATCTGGGGAAAACACTGTTATAGCACGGTCATAAGCCCCGGGCACCGCAAATACGCTCATCTAATCACCTCACGTATCGAAACACATTTGCTTGTTCAGTTGTGGAGAAGGCGATATAAAACAGTTGTGCAGAAGACTTAAGCAAAAGGAAATATTCGATACATGAAGGGAAGAGCGCCGCAAGAGGCGTGGAAAATGGGTTATGGAGAAGCGTGGAAGGTGCTGGCTGATTTGATTACCGAACTCCGAAGGAGGGGAGAGACTATTCCACCTCACGTAATGAACGACTTGCGCGCTGCTAAGACTATGATAAAAATTCTGAAAGCTGACCCCACCCACCTTGAAAACCTCCCAAGGATCGAGACGTACATGGAAAGCGTGGAATCATCCCTCATCTTTATGATACAAGAAAAATTCGGCCCGGACCATGTTGAACAGTGGATTAAAAAGCTGGAAGACGCTAGAAGAGCTCCTGAGGAAGAAGAAGCCGCCCCTAGGTTTGTCCCAGGACTCCCACGAGGCAAACACTGGGTGCGAGTTCAGGTTTCAGAAGATATGTCAAAGAACGATATAAAAAGATTGGCAAAGGAGAACAAACTTTCAAGCAAAATGCAAAAAAACGGGTATATGCTCGTTTACGGCGATGTTGAAAAGGTCAAGCTTTTTGTAAAAAAGATGGCGGAAAAGCTTCAGGTCGAAAGAAAACGATAGAAAATGTAGACGCTTCGCTTGCACAAGAGTTAAAACGACTTTCTATAATATTTTTCTAGAAAAAGCCCAAAAATGGTTGGGTATGCCTCCCAAAGCCAGTATCACGAAGGGCAGGCTCAAAAATGCCGTACATCAAAAAAATCGAGATGAAGGGCTTCAAATCTTTTAATCCGAAAGCTATTACCATCCTCCTAGACAAGGGTTTCACCGTGCTCACAGGGCCAAACGGCAGTGGAAAAACAAACATCGTGGATGCTATTCTATTCGGGTTAGGGGAGCTGAGCGCCAGAAAACTCAGAGCTGAAAGTTTCTCAAAACTCATATTTCACGGAAGCCCAGAAGCAGAGGTGGAGAAGGCAAAGGTTGCGAAGGTTGTTATTCAGTTTGACAACTCTGACAATCGCATACCTGTAGACACTAGCACAGTAACCATTTCTCGCGAAGTCCACAAAAACGGACAAAGCATCTATCGGCTTAACGGAAGGAGAATTTCCAGAACACGCATTGTCGACATGCTGTCCATGGCTGGAATTAGCTCCACTGGGCACAACGTGATTGTACAGGGAACAATCACGCGCATGGCTGAGATATCTCCCTATGAACGCAGGAAGATCATAGACGACTTGGTTGGCATAGCTCAGTATGACGCTGAAAAGGCTGAGGCTGAAGAGAGATTTCGAGCCGCCGAGATATCTATTCGAACCGCCATGGGTCGCATAGACGAAGTGCAGAAGAGAGTAGACGATTTAGAGAGGGAACGCAATGAGTTGCTTCGCCACTGTTTCATTCAAGAGGAAATCAAACGATTCGAAGCAATGAAAGTCTCCCACGAAATTTCGGAAACTGAAAGAAAAATTGACGACCTTTCATTAAAGATCGAGGAGGTCAGCGGCAAAGTTGAAAACTTAAAGCGGTTAAGAGAAGATCGCAGAGCTCAACGCCATGAAATCGAAACTGAGTGGAGGAAACTCAGTTCAGAAAAAGTAGAGGAGGGCGGAACACGCGTTCTCGAAGTTCAAATCAAGATAGGCGAAATCAAATCGAAGTTAACCGAACTCACAACAAAAATGGGGGCGGGGACAGCAAGCCTCGAAGGGCTCAGAAAAGTGAGAGAAAACAACCTTCAACAACTCGAAGCAATCAAAAATGAAATTGCTGAAAACCGTAAAAAAATTCGAAAACTGAAACGGATGCATGATCGTCTATCCGAAATGATTGGGACTAAACAATCCCAACACGATGCTATCCAAAACGAGACCGCGCAGCTTTGGGCAAACTTAGGCGAAAACAGCGAAAAAATTAGGCAGGTTGAGCAGCAGCTAGACAGACTTTACCAAGACCTCATGGACCTTCGAAGCGATCACACTAAAAGCCAGACGGCAATCAGAGTTCTCTCAGGTAGGCTACATGATCTTAACGCTCGTAAGGATAGATTTGCATCCACCCTTAACGAGCTGAAAACATCCCTCAAAGATCTACAGAACGTTCAGACTGAGCAAAAGACCCGACTCAAGAGCTTACAAAGAACTCTGGACCAAAGGATCATCCAGAAAGACTCTGTAGAGAAAGAAATCACTCAAGCAGGAAAGATCGCAGAGTCAGCTCGAGAGGCGGTTGTAGAATTTATCACTCAGCGGGAACTCGCTGATACCGTTGCGGGCGAGGAAAAGGCTTTGAGAAATATCGAGGAACTCGGAGAACTCGGTGTTATNCCTGGGGTGTACGGTCGGTTGAGAAGTTTGATTAAGATAGAAAGGACTTACAAACAGGCTATAGAAGCGGCAGCAGCCGGTTGGCTGAACTCCATTGTTGTTCAAGATTTTGACACAGCCTTTACGTGCGCCGAAACGCTGAAACGCTTGAAACTCGGCAGAGTGAAGATCATTCCTCTTAAGGAATTGCCAGTTAAATCTGCTAATCCCGCGAAAATTAGGGGGGTGAGGGGGATTGCCTCTAAGTTTGTTAAGAGTGGAAAACGGTATGAGCCCGCTGTAGTTTTCGTTTTCGGAGACACTTTGATAGCAGGAGATAACGAGGCAGCCCTTGCCGCTTCCCGTGGCGGTTACCGAGCAGTCACTGTCAATGGAGATCTTTACGAAACTGGCGGAGGAATAGAGAGCGGATACTACCGTTCTCCCATCGACTTTTCCTCCGTCATCCCAAGCGAATCCGCTGTCAAAAGCTTAGACGAAGCGGTAAGGACCCTCCGAGAGCATCTGACGAGGAGAGAGGACGAAATGACCAATTTCGGAGAGGAAATCGGCAATACTCGATTGCAGATCGCTAGACTAGCCGAAGCCATCACCGCCCTTGAAGGTGAAATCACGCGAATACGCAGGAGCATCAAGCGAACTAAGCGCAATACAAGGCGCGTTGAGAAAC
>JGI24422J19971_10000479_pt1 | contig 22417 bp, 13 predicted proteins | sample DeeMarSWOR152_54_FD_19971 | JGI IMG/M metagenome (IMG submission 19971) | reverse complement strand
TTGGTCTTTCTCGAAATAAAGATTCCAACTTTCTTTTATGTCCATTCATTCACTCTATGTCGGCGTCTTTTACCCTTCGGGCGAGCAAATCTGACGACCTTTATTATAATTAAATTGTAATCGCGAGCGAAGCGTGGCGATCCAATGATGATGCGCAAAGGCATGAGATTGCTTAGCCTGTTGCGAGCGGAGCGTGGCAATCTTCTTCGTTCCTCGCAATTACGTGGAGCTTTGTTACAGCGCAATCGCGGGGGGACGACCACGTCATAACGAGCGATAGAAGAGATCGTGGCGATCTCATCATTCTCCGCGACCAGCATGAGATTGCCACATTCGCTACGCTCTTCGCAACAGTGTCTGCGGCAACCTCGACTCGTAAATTATCCAGGTTAATTAAGATTTAGAGATTTTCTCAGCTGTAAAAAAATTCTCTTGCCACAAGTACGAGTGCTATTTGCTCTTTAAATTTTTATCTGTAACCCCGTTATCATACATGCCCATAACGCCTTTTACTACTCCATCCTCTTTGATGATTTTTATGCGGAAATAGTCAATCTCTTTAAACATGAAGAGGTCGCTTGACAGAGGAATCATTCTATATTTGGGGCGGCCGATTCTCTGATAAAAAAGTTCTCCGTTTTCAAAAGTTATGGTTCTGGGGCCGTATTTTCCTTTATATAGCTTTAGAGTCTCTTGTTTTACTGTAACAGGATTTAATTCTGCTTTTAATGATTCTGCATGCCACTCATACCTGAATTTATCATCTTTGCTTTCTGTGCTGGCAGCTAGTTTTTCCAGAGCCTTGAGATGTGCAGTTTTTAAGGCGTCTTCTTGAGGGACCTCAATATGAGGTTTTATTCCTACTCCCTCCCAGTTGGTCTTCGTAATTGGATTTATAGCGCGCCCTTTAGGAACCCAAATTAGAAAGTTATCATTAATAACCATTAGCCCCCCTGGGTGGGCACCACCACGCGTGGTTTTCCCCACCAGAGTTGCTCTTTTCAGGTTTTTCAAATTATAGCTAAATTCTTCAGCCGCAGAAAAAGTGCGGTTACTGGTCAGCACATAAATATCAATATCAGGAACCTTTTTGCCAGGAACGTGAGGCAATGTCCATGTTTGCTGGGTCTCATCACTGGGTCGCCAATAAAAGGTATTCAAGTGCACTGGATCATCATCATAGAAGTAGCTTGTCAGCAATTGGATCATGCCTGCGCTTCCTCCACCATTATTCCTAAGATCGATAATCAAGATTTCGCAGTTGGCAAGAAAATTCATGGCAGCCACAGCCGTCTCACCTGCATATTTAGGATCGGCAAACTGCCTTAAATCAAGATAGCCGATATTCCCGGATAAAATTTTTACCTCATTGAACCCAAAATTTGTTCTCCTTAACTCCTTAAGCCGTAATTCAAGAAGCTCGGGATCATCCTTGTTCTTTTCTCTACGTCTCATTCGCTTTACTTCTTCGGGATCGTAGCCCACTCGAATATGTAAGTCTTTGCTGATTTCTCTAAGGTCTTTACCAAGCTGGCCTGCGAACTCATTAGGGGACGTTATCTTTTTATAGTCCCCTTTTTTCAGCTTTTCTGAAAGGTGACTGCTCATCTTTTTAGCAGTTTCTGGATAAACATAATTAGCTTCTAAAATTTCGCTGATTTTTTTTATCACCTGTTCCTGCTCATTTTGGCTTACTTTTAATTCCTTTGCCTGGGTAAATCCATTGACATTAAGCACAATGATAATAAAGGACGTCAATAAGACTAGAAGGGTAAGATTAAATCCATTTTTCCAGTGTTTACTTTTCTCAATAAAACTGTAATTTTCTTGTTTTCTCATGATCCTCCTTTCCTGTTTTTCTTCTTTTCCCAGAGGGATTTATGTAAATCCGTTTTAGACGGCATAACATTTTTTCCCAATCGGACTCAATGAGTTTAAAACCATAGCCATAAATAAAGATTTTAAAATCCTCTTCTTTTTGATTCTTCCTACTACCTTATACGTCTATCAATTATATTAATTTGCGAATCCGTAACATAAATAAGCGATTAGCATCTTTACTTGTATGTATGTACGAAATTACGCTATTTTGGTTTGAAAAACGCAAAAAGGAGTACAGGCCCCATTTTCCAAATAATCTGAAGAGAGCCAGGCTATTTCCTAAAACCTTTTCAATAATTTCTTTTCTTTTAAAGCCTTGGCGCATAAAATGTTTTCTATAGAAACTGAGGAGCTTTTAATCTTCTAATTTTTTGAATAAATAATTTTGATAATTATTTTTTTAATACGTAAATTATTAAATAAAAGATGGAGCTCTTTTCGCTTATATGTCTTAAGTCAATAGGAAATACTGCGCGACATCGGAAACTTTTATGGCTGCTAGCCATCTTTGCCTGGCTTTTCTTTGATTTGCCTTCGACTTCGTTCTCTCAATCCGATTATGTTCCGGGGATGGAGAAGTTTCCAGATATTGACATAACCCATTACGACCTCCATGCAGAATTTTTCCCTGATACGACAATTGTTAGGGCAAAGGCTGTCGTTGAATTTCAAGTGAAAAAGGCAAAAACTGATCTTGTAATTTTTGAGATTGACCGCAGGATTAAAATCCTAAGAGCAAATGATAGGTATGGTAATCCTCTTCGTTTTGAGCAGCCAGATGATTCAGACTATGTTGTTATCCATTTTGCTGAGCCGATCGAGGAGAAGGAAAGCGGGATGATCAAACTGGATTATGATTGTAACTTTCCGCCTCTTTTGAATGAGAGTTCTAATCCGGAATTTACTAAGGAATCACGTCAGGGCATATATTTTTTTCTACGAAAATGGTATCCAGTAAACGATTACTTCTGTGACCAGGCACCCGCTGATTTTACTTTCATCCTGCCCAAGGATTACGAAATTTTGACAAGCGGGCATGAGGTGTCTTCCGAGATAGAAAACGACAAGAAGATATCACAATGGAAAAGTTACGGATCATCAAATTACTATTTCGTGCTTGCAGGTCCTTTCATTCGGTATGCTTTTGAAGATCAGAGCCCAAAAATGATAATAGATATGGATGTCAAAAATTACTGCGCGCTTAAATCCGCAAAGGAGAAGGCTACGAACATCTTGAAATATTACGAAGATCTCTTATGCCCTTATCCCTATCCTGTTTTTTACCTTGCGACAACCCGCTCGAAGATGGATCCGGTTGGGCTTAACGGCCTGACTTATATTGATTACGAGCAGTTCTCGCATAAATACAAGTATTCTGAATGGACCTGGAGTCATGAGTTAGCTCATCACTGGTTTGGAGGAGTCATTCGAGCTAAGACTCCAGAGGACTATTGCCTTTTGATGGAAGGTCCTGCTGAATATTTCTCTCGGTTGTTCATCCGCTCAACCATGGGAGAGGAAAGATTTAAAATCGATTTAAAGGTTCAAAGGATGGTCGCACTCGCAGGAGGCGAAACTACACCCCTGACAAAATATTACGCTCTGGAAAGAGGCGGAGAGTTCTTGTATGCAAAGGGCTCTTATGTATTTCATATGCTTCGACACATCATAGGAGACGAGAAGTTCTTTGGCTTGATGAGGAGGCTTAACCAAAGCTTCTACATGAAGCCTGTTGGAATACGAGACCTGGAGGAACTGGCCGAGGAAACTTACGGACAGTCTCTTAAATGGTTCTTTGATCAATGGGTATATGGAACCGGAATCCCGGAATACGAACTGTCCTACAATATCGATCCCAAAGAGAATGGAGAATATAAAGTCTCGGGTCTCATCAAACAGAAGTCAGTTGAATTCCGGATGCCAATCGAGATTGTGACGATAAATAAAGATAAGAAACATACACACAAAGCATTTGTGGAAGGTCGAGAGAGCCCATTCCATTTTGAGGTCGATTTCAAACCTGATAGAGTTTTGCTGGATCCCGAATACAAAGTGCTTCGTTGGGACGATGATATAAGAGTCTGGCTATATACATCAAAAGCAAGGAAGCTAGTTCATAATAAGAAATATAAGGAAGCAGAGAAATTATTGGATCGCGCCCTTCAATTAAATCCCGACTGTTCCTGGGCAGCATTGGAAAGGGCTTCTGTCGCAGAGCTGCAGGGTCAAATTGAGCTTGCTCTCCGGTTGTATCTGCAAGCTCTCGACGGAGATATGAATTTCCATTTGATACCATGGCCTCATGAGCAATTAATACAGGTGCTATACCTCAGTGTTGGCTATTGTTACGATTTACTGGGAGAACGTCGGCAAGCAGTTGCCTGGTATCAAAAAGTGATCCAGACCGGACGCGACCCCCGTTTTGCTTTCTACTACGATAAAGCCCAAGAATATCTAAAAAAACCTGCTTCTAAGAAATAGCTAAAAGAAAATGGAGGCTGTCCCCATTTTCTCTATATCTTTTCTATGATTTGTGAGACCTTAGGGAACATCTTCTATTCTATAGAAGTTGGTACACGGGGAACGTTCCCTATTGATTTCTTTATTAGTTCTATCACGAAATCCATCTCAGTATCTTTCTCTTTCAAAATATTCTTTATTGTTGGTGAAACAGGATGTTCGGGAATGATTCCTCTGTCCGGAGCATAGCCAGATACGGCCATCGAATATTTCACCAAAGGAATTCTAACTTGAATCCCTGTGTTGGGCAAAGTAAGCCTCGGCATAAAACCAGATGTGTTGCCGTAATATCCTGCTCCGCACTCCTCTCCAACAAACTTTGCCTTTTTATGGAAATGGATCAGAGATGTGCACTCGCCTGTTGTTGAGAAGCTTGCCCCGTTGATCAAAACGTAGACTTTCCCTTTAAATGTGGGCTTTATTGGATTTTGGATTCCCAGGTTCGGATGGCCCAGCAGATCATATGTGCCGCTGTCGTTTTTCTTGAACCTGTTATCAGGAAGTTTCCTCTCTTCCGGTGGAACATTTGTATATTCTAAAAATGAGAGTTCCTTTTTTTTGACTCTTAAGTGTTTGTAATATGTAAATGGCTTGTCTGTCAGGTAAGCAAACAGTATTTTCCCGAATAAGTCTGAGCCACCTCCATTATTCCTGAGATCAATGATGAGTGCCTTAATATTCTTATCCTCAAATTCCCGGAAGGATTTTTTCATAAAACCGGAATATGATATCTTAGCCCTTTGATAAACGCCGCCTGCGAATGTCCTGATTGTTAATATGGCGATATCTGCTCTGTACTCCAGTTCTATGGGAGATAGACTCTTGGCTGCATCAGGATATCTTTCTTCAAAAATATTGGTCAATTCTTTTCTTTTAAGTCCTTTGACCTCTATTTTTCTTAACTCATTATTGTCTGGTGACTTATAAATAATTGAGTAAGAAGTCGTTTTTCCGAAGAGGAGGTTATATAACTCCCAGAGGAAAACCGTACTTTCCAATCTCCTGTATTTGGACGTTTGGATATGTCCATCTGAGGAAAGTACAGCCAGCATTTGCTCGAGGATTTCTGAGATGGGATGGTCGTTGATTGAAATAACTTCGCCGCCCAAAGCAAAATCCTCATCCTGGCTGTAATTGCGGTGGAGGTAGGCTTTTTTATCAATGAATTTTATCTTGAAAGGAAGGAGGATCGGCTCATTTTCCAGATAGGTCCTGTAAGAAGAGGAAGGATTTATCCCAGTGTGGCCGTCATTGATATTAGCAATCAGAGGATAAAGTAGCCTCAAAAATTCGACTTCAGTCAACGGTTGATCTATATTTCTAAAAATGCCTTCAAACTGTTGATCAAGTTCTTCCTTTGGAGTGTATCGGTAAAGCCCGCCGTGTCCTTCTTCCAGGGCATTTCGCAATAATATAAAATCATCTCTTAGTTGTTTAGCAGTAAATTTCTTTTCCGGATCGAACTCTTCTTTTTTACTTTCTTGTGCTTTTATGTTTAGGCAGCATAGAAAAATGAAGCAGAAGACCACAACCGGAAACAGAGGACTACAATTTTTTCTCATTCCAATAACCTCCTCTAATTTAATACGTTGATTTTGTTTTCTTGGTTGAAAATAAATTCAAAACATCCTGAAATCTATTTATTTTTATTTNAATTTCTCTTCAGATGCTTTCTCAAGATTCGCATCAAATATTCTAAAAAAAAGAAAAATCTAAAATTGAGGGAAGGGCAAATCCTGGCTTATCAATGGAATTCGCGTGGGAGAGTTTCCTTCCAGCTCCGTTCCTTGATAAGCTCTTTTTCCTCGAATATCTTACGCGTGAACTTTACGTACAATTTCCATACAACTCTCGCCTTCCCACTNCACAGTTGTGATGGAATGAATGATGTCACGGTTGACGCAGTTCTTGAACGGCCATCCAGGACTTTTAAGCACTCGGGCATCTGGCCTTTGTTCCCTGGGTTGAGGAGGAAGAAAGCCGGGGATTGTGCGCTCTGTGGTAGGGATCACCGGAAGCTCCAGGCTTGTTTCTTCGCTGCCTAAAAAAAGCTGGGTAGTCATGGGATAAGGAGTTGGCCAAATCATAGGAAACAGGGAATTTGACACGGCTAATCGAATCCGATGGCCTGGTTGAAAAGTCCAGGTAGTAAAATGCATAGAGAAGTCAAGCTCGTATGTCTTTCCGGGAACCAGGTGCTTCGGGTTTAGCCTGGACTGGTGCTGAGAGCCGTTAAAAAGGGCGCCTGTGACCAGCGAAATCCTCCCGTCAGGAAGAACATCCTCGAGCCGAACGATCCAGTGAGCCAGTTTGGCATCAGCAGAAACTTTGAGCCGGACATGAGGAAACCCGATAATCTCCATCTTTCCAGTCAGCACTTTGCTGTCATAGACGAGGCTGCCAGCATCAGCTGGACTCATATCTCCAGTAGGCTCACCCCACCAATAGCCAGCTTCAATGCCGTAACTTGGCACGTATTTGAGCTTGTCAACGCTGGACTTTCCCTTAGCCGTCTGTAACCGATGGTTATCTGCAGGATAAAACCTCGTCCATTGGGTTCGCTCAACAGGCCAGTTCTCATATCGCCAGTTCCCCGGGGTTATCTTTAACTTAGCATCCGGAGGGTGACCTCCCCGAACAAAAACCGCAAACCTTGGTTCATCCATGACGCCTGTATCCCGGTCTTTAAGCCAGTAGTCCCACCAGCGCACGAGTTCATGGCGCCATTCATAATTAGGACCAGGTATCGCATTATCAGGCCAAGCATGATTATAAGGTCCTAGCTCAGCCTTGATTGGAACCTTCATATTCTCAAGCATGCGAGGGATGCTATCCCTGTAGCCATCAAGAAGACCCCCAAGCAAGTAGCAAGGAACCTGAATGGCTTCATAATTCCAACGAAGTGAATTCTTACGCCAGAAAGCACTGTCTTTCTGCTTCTTTAGATAGGTTAAGAACCATGGGTAAGCATTGAAACGATCCTCAAAATAGGCCTCGTCCAGGATGTAATCGGGCCATCGGGGGAGCCCATGTTTGGTATCGATTCGCAGCTCGTACTGGTCCACATGAAAGGCGCCGTCAATATAATGGACATCATCATGGAATAAATCATCGGCAGCACAACTGGCCATGATGGCCTTTAGGGCCGGAGGGCGGCGCATGGCAACCTGAATAGCGTTGAAACCACCCCACGAGATTCCCCACATTCCGACATTCCCGTTTGACCAGGGTGTTTTGGAAAGTTGATTAATGATCTCAACAGCGTCATTCAGCTCTACCTCAGAATATTCCCTGGGTGGAACCCTGCCTTCAGATGAACCGGTTCCACGGATATCAACTTTGGCAACCACATAACCGCGGTGGACGAAATAGGTAAAAAGGGGATAATCCCGCATGTAAAATAGGTCATCCTTCCGGTAGGGCAAAAACTCAAAGAGAACAGGAAACTTCTCACCTTTCTTTTGGGCAATCGGTTTGAAATAAGTAACTGAAAGTCTGACACCGTCCTTCATCGTCAACCAATCCCGGCTGATTTCGAACTCGTAAACAGGTGGTGAAGGGTCCAGCTTGGCTCCCCATGAGGTCAAGACAAAGCTGGGGATTACTATTAAGAAGAGAATACATGCAAACTTATTGACGTGTTCATAAGGCATTTTTTTTGTCATTTTCTCTGGGGTTGGATGCTAAAGGTTTATAGCATAAAGAAAATTTAATGTCAAAAAGTGTCGCTAATGTTTCTGAACGAGAACAAAAATACAAAAAACTCTGCCAATGAAAAGCGGAAAGCTTAAATATTTTCCATTTTTGACTCTGTTTTTTTGCTGTGTTATAAATTTCCATCCAGGAATAATCAATGAATACATTCCGTCGATGGCTGATAATGTCACGTTTGTGCTTGTCGGGCGGAATCATCTACTTATTACCCTATCTGAAGGACGTGTGCTATTATCCTCTGCTAGAGGCTCTCCATCTGTCCAATACTCAATAATGAATATTTTAATAGGAATCCCCCTAGCCCTTACAGGAACAGTCACCGGAATTGTATCTGTTATTGGCTACACGCCTGATATTTTTATCCCTTTAGCCGGGGGAGCTTTGTTGGATGGTCATCCAGGAGCACTGGGATACAGATATTTGTTCATATGCATAAACGTTCTGTGCGTGCTGGGTCTGCTGGCAGCTATTATTATCCTGCAAAAGTTTGTCAAACAGGAGGATCGAAGACGTGCAAAAAGAAAAAAATAAAAAAAACAAGATTTTTGATAACATCATTCTTCCTCGTCTCACAGAAGACCAGTGCCATAGAATACACGGAGCCTCCCTTGAAATACTCGAGCGTGTGGGAGTGCGTCTGGATCTTCAAGAAGCTATCGATTTGCTCCAAAAAGCAGGCGCCAGAGTGGACGAGGATAACTTGATATATGTGCCTTCTCGCTTAGTAGAAAGGGCCTTGGCGACTGTGCCCAAAAAGATTGTCCTCCATGACCGGCAGGGCAATCCTGCTATGCATGTAGAAGGCCATCGCTGTTTCTATGGACCCGGCTCAGACTGTCTAAACATTATTGACCATCGGAACGGAATGCGCCGTGAACCTTTATTAAAAGACTTGATTGAAGCGGTCACCCTCTGCGATTCACTATCAAATATAGACTTTGTGATGTCTATGTTGATTCCTTCTGATATAGACAAGGCAATTGCCGATCGTTATCAAATGGAAGCCATGCTCTCATATACAAGCAAACCCATTATATTTGTTAGTTATGAATTTGAGGGTTGTGTAGATTGCGTGGAAATGGCTGAAGCGGTAGCTGGTGGTGAGGATGCGTTGAGGAGGAAGCCGACTGTAGCTTGTTACATTAACGTTATCTCAGGTCTGCGTCACAATAAAGAAGCTTTGCAGAAGTTGTTTTACCTATCATCAAAAAAAATCCCCGCCCTCTACATACCATCCTCAACGGCTGGAGTTACTAGCCCGATCACTCCTGTTGGCTCTCTTACTCTAGACTACGCAGGTGTTCTTCTCGGATTAGTGCTCTCTCAGTTAAAACAAGAGGGAGCACCGGTTATTATTCCCGGCATGCCGTCCGGACAACTTGATATGCGCACAATGGTTTCTACGTATTGTGAACCTGAGAGAGGTCTTGCTCAAGCTTTAGCTCATTTTTACGGCCTACCCATGTTTTCATTGGGTGGTGCCTCCGAATCCAAAATAGTAGACCAGCAGGCAGCTACAGAGGCCGCATTAGGCCTTATGGTTGCAACACTTACGGGAGGCAATATCATCCACGACCTGGGATATCTAGAATCCGGCCTCACTTTTTCTTTTGCCCAGCTCGCCATATGCGATGAAATGGTTAGCTGGATTAAAAGTTTTGGCAGGGAAATTGAGGTGAGCGATGAAACTTTGGGTTTGGACGTGGTTGCTGAACTCGGTCCTGATGGCCAATACTTAAATACACAACATACGCTCCAACATTACCGGGAGCGCTGGTATCCGACGCTCTTTGAGCGGGACACATATCAATCCTGGTCGGAAGATGGAGCGAAGAGCCTGGTTGAGCGTGGGGCAGAAAAGGTGGAGTCCATTCTCGGAGAACATAAACCCCACCCTCTTGCCAGGAAGATGCGAGAAAATCTCAAGAGAATTGTCTCCAGAGCCGTACGATAGGACTATCCTTATTTTCTGTAATAATATTCATATGCGAAATCTTGTTAAAGTCATGTTAATGTAAGCAACTCTTGAGGCGATACTACTGTCAGGTAAAATAGGTATTGCTCGTAAAATCTAAAAAATCAAGCGTGAAATTTCGTTATCTTTATTTAAGTTCCTTTTCTAGTGTTTTCTCAAGATTTTCTGCAAATTTGAGATCAGTATAAGCCTTTAAGCGTTGGAGAGTTGTATCATACCTATCAATTTGTTCTTCTTCAAGATAGGAAAAATAATCCGCTTTAGAGTCTATTTCATTTAATTTTTCTATTAAAATTTTCCTTTCATCTTGGGGCATGATCATAGGATCGGTCATTGCTGCAGCCCTTGCATCAATTCCTTCATCTAATAGATATCCTAAAGCTTTGAACGGAAGTTCATAGTACTCACCAAGAGCCCCGGTTCTTTGGGTAAAACCTTCTGGCCGAGCAGCTTTAAACGAAACCCTGACATAAAGCTTTTCTCTGAATTCTCGTAATTGTTTCACATAGTGTCTATCAGAACCAAAAAGCACACCATTAGTCTCAAGGATAAAAAGGGGGTATTTAGAATCTTTCACATATTTTAAAACCGATAACAAATGCTCTTTTCCGATGGTTGGCTCGCATCCTGATAAGCGAAGCCTTTCAATCTTAAGATTCTTAAAATGTTCCCAACCTGGAGAGGTTATACCATTCTCAGCTGCCTTGAAAAGTCTTTGAGCAACTTCTTTAGGAGAGTAAAATTCTCCAACTTTTTCAGGGTAATCTCTTGACCAATTTGCCCAACAATAGATACAGCGCAAACAACAGCCTGCAGCATATCCTGTTGCTATTCCCCTGTATACAGGAGCCGAATAAATTCCGACGTACTTCCTTTCTAATCCTTCTTTGCCGCGCCTTGTGACTATATTTTCAGTTTCTCTGGCAAGCTCCAGTGGATCAAAGGGCTTGAACTTGGGCGTTAGGAAGCGTTGACGGATTTTCACATTTAAGCAGAATATCTATAGACCGGAAACAACAACGTCCTTGAAGACTAGGCTAGGAGTGCGCCAGGAAGAATAGACCCAGGGATCGTTGGCAGCTTCGATAAGATTGTTCCAGAATTCGAGGTGGTTTCCAGCGATATTCATCTCAGCCACAGCTTGCGTTGGCTTGCCATTCTCGAAAAGCTTGCCGAAAATTCCAACCGAGGCATCGCCCGTGGTCGAGTTGGAGTTTCCACCGATGAATCCTGTTATAAAGATGCCTCTCCCGAGGTCCTTCATTATTTCTTTCACTGAGCGCTTTCCTGGAGGAATGATCAGATTTGAAGCCCCGCCTGTAGTCGGTTCCCAGTCCAGCTTCCTGCTGTAGTACCAATCAACATAGAACTCTTTCAGTACACCCGAGTCAACCATGGTTCTTTTCTTTGCTGCAAATCCGTCATCATCGAACAAACGACTGCCCAAACCACCCTTAACGAACGGATCGTCAATTAGTGTAAAATGCTCACTGGCAATCTTTTCCCCTTTTTTGTCTGCAAGGAATGATCTTTTTTGCTGGATGTTAGAACCGTACATAGCATCCAGAAAGCCACCAAGTATCCTTGGAACATTCCTATTCTCGATAATGATCGGCAAGGTCTCGGTTTTAATCTTTTTCCCTCCAAGAAGATCGAGGGTTCGTATTGCTGCTCCAGCTCCGATTTTCTCAGGCGTCGGCAAGTTCTTTCTTATTAATGACACCGCGTAGTCGAAACCCTGCGGACGGCGGTCACCTTCATCCTGAACAGTTATTTGTGCCCAACCTTGGAAGACAGTATATTCCTCAGAACCTTCAAAACCGTTGCTGGTCATCAGGAGCGCTTCACCATGCTCGTCGTATTCATTCGCCGTAACAGAAATGACCTTCTTCCCACCTTTGGCTAAACAAGACTCCTCCATGGCTTTCACCATGTTGTGTCTGTCTTCAGGGCTGAATTTCTTATAGTCAGGATCGAGTTGTCCTAAATCACGCTTGGCTCTCCCTTTGTAATATTTAGGATCGGGCAAAGTGCGGTAGGGATCTTCTTCTAAAAGCTTTGTCGTGGCAATGGCATTCGAGATAAAGTCCTTCAAAGCATTCTTGCGCAGATCTGAAGTGCTCTGGGATGAATATCGTCCGTTCACAAAGACTTCGATGCCAAATGACCTTGTGGAAGCCTCTTTTATAGTCTCTGGCTTGCGTTCCCTGTAGCTGATATTGACAAATCGCCTGCTGTTCATACCTACCCGGCACTCATCAGCGCCAGCGGATTTCGCATTTTTAATCGACCAAGCAACCAAATCATACATTTCTTTATTCATATCTACTCTCCTTTCCTCATCTCTTTACGCCGCCTACGGTCATCGATTTCACCAGACAGGTCGGCTGGCCGAAGCCGCAAGGAACAGCCTGACCGCCTTTACCGCAGGATCCGCTGCCGCCCCTGGACATTTCGAAGTTATTCGCCAGCATAGTCGTGTTTCTCAGCATCTTCGGGCCATTGCCCATGATGTTTACATCTTTGATGGGCGCGGTGAGCTTTCCGTTTTCGATAATTCTTCCCTGGGATACGTAGAAGGCAAAATCACCTTCGCCAATTTTCACCTGTCCGTTACTTACATCCTGGACGTAAATGCCTTTTTTCACGCTCTTAATTACATCCTCTGGAGTAACCGATCCTGCCAGCATATAAGTGTTACGCATTCTTGGCTGAACAAAATGCTGATAGCTCTGACGACGCCCGTTGCCCGAGGATTTCACCTTATAATGGCGCGCAGAAATCTTATCGTACATGTAGCTGGAAAGGATTCCTTTGTCGACCAGCACTGTTCTCTGGCCAGGGACACCTTCGTCATCAGTGTTAATGGAGCCCAAAAGTTGCGGCATAGTGCCGTCGTCAACGATGGTTACAAAGGGTTCTGCGACTTGTTTTCCGAGCATAGTAGCGTAGGTGGATATCTTTTTGCGGTTGAAATCAGCTTCCATCCCGTGTCCTATGGCTTCATGAAGCAGAACGCCTGTGACGCCTGGACCTAGCACGACCGGCATCTCTCCAGCTGGAGGTTGAACCGCGTCGAAAAGAACAAGGGCTCTGTCTACTGCCGTTTTGGCGATCTCTGCAGCCAGCGCCTGAGTATAAAAAGAGAAATCCATCCGGCCGCCAAGATTCCATCCCCCCCTCTCTCGCCTGCCGTTCTTTTCCGCTACTACGGTAGCATAAAGATAATTTCTTGGCTGCAGGTCTTCAGCTTTTATACCGTCGCTGGTAACCACCAGTATCCGTTTCTGCTGGTCATAAAACCCAGCGTTCACCTTTACTATCAGAGGAGAGAGGGCGAAGCATTTGTCGTTTGCGGATTGTACAAGTGGCAGTTTGGATTTTAGCGGAACCGAAGTAAGCAGAGTCTTAAGCGGGTAATAATTTTTCATCTTGAGAGGCTCGAACTTGCCAGCGGGTTTTTTCGCTTCAGCGCTGGCAATTGTGGATGCGGTTGAAGCGGCATTCAGCATTGAATTCTCTGTTAGCTCCTGAGTGAATCCATAACCTACTTGATCGCCTTTCACGGTTCGAATACCCACGCCAAGAGAAACGTTGCTGTAGGCCCTGTTGACTTTGCCGTCTTCCAGCATAATCCTGTTACTTATCGTATGCTCAAAAAAGAGATCGGCGAAATCGCCTCCTCTGGACAACGCCTCAGCAAGTACCTTATGGCATAGGCTGTCTGTAATGCCAAATTCATTTTCAAAATATCCTGGAGTGTCAGCACGAGCAAGACTGTACAAGCCCCTGGGCAAAAGGGGTGTTGCTATGGTAACTGCTGCGGCTGAAGCCGTGGTCTTGATAAATGAACGTCTGGAAATTTTTTTCATGAGTCCTCCTTTTTTATATTGTGTTAAAAAAAATGATTTGGCCAAAGATATAATTTGACCATACGTTTACCCAAGATAAAATAATCCTCTTTAAATATATTATACGGCATGTCTGTATAAAAAGTTACAAATTATTGCTTAAACATCTTTTTTATCTTAATTGGAGATAACATTGTCATTGCGAGGAGCGAAGAAGATTCCTTCGCTTTGCTCGGAAACAGTCCCCTTTTTTTCTAGGTAGGATAATGTATAGAAAAACGGGCCTGGTTCCTTTTCTGACTTTTTTAATTTTTGCATTTGTTCGCAAATTTGCCCTTGAATATCGCTGGATATGGGTATCTTTCTTATAGCGAGTTCTTAGCGCCTTTCTTCTGAAGTAATGGGACTATTTTTTTGCGTTTCAGAGTCGTAGCCTGCTTGAGGGCAGTAGAGCCAAAATTGTCTTGGGCATTGATGTCTGCCCCTGCATCCAGTAAAAACTTAACTACTTTCTCCTTGCCTATCATCGCCGCTATCATCAGGAGCGTACGTCCATCCAGGTCTTTGTCGTTGACGTTGGCTCCGGCTTTAAGCAATGTCTGGATGATTTCAAGATGATTCTCGGCGGTTGCCTCTACAATGGCTGTATCGCCATCGTATTCTCTTGCGTTGATATCTGCTCCTGCCTCCAGTAGAGTTTTTATAATTTCGGACTGACCAGTGCTTGCAGCCCTTGTTAAGGCTGTCCCGCCGAACTTGTCCCTGGCATTCACGTTGGCGCGCGCCTTCAAAAGGGCTTTTACTACAGCGGCATGGCCGCCCTTGGCTGCCCATATCAAGGCTGTCTGACCCATGAGATTCTCTTTAGCATCAACGTTGGCGTCTTTATCCAGTAAAGCCTGGACAATCTGAGAATGGCCGTTCACGGCAGCGAGGATCAACCCGCTCCAGCCATCCTCATGCCTCATATTTACATCTGCTCCATTGTCCAATAATGCGCTCACTGCTTTAGCATCTCCTCGCATGGCAGCAAAAAGTAAGTCCGGCTCCCCATTAGCCTTGAGCTCCGCTCCCCTACTCAGCAGGGCAAGGGCAGCCTGAGGATTCAACGGTCTTCCGCTCTTAGCATTGACAACCAAATAGCGCGGGACATAGGCCTCGAGCGGAAGTAGCGCTTTGGATGTTTCCGGAGACGCGCCAGCGTCCTGAAGCAATTTTACGACCTCGGCGTGACCAAGCGCCTCTGCCATCATCATGGCTGTTCGCCCATTGGTTGATTCAGCCTTTACATCTGCGCCCTTATCCAGCAGGGCCTTTACTGTAGCTTTGTTCCCTGATATAGCTGCCAACATCAATGCCGTCTCATGGTAGAACTTCCCTTTCGCGTTTACGTCCGCGCCTTCTTCCAGCAGCGCTTCCACAACCTTAGTTCGGCCGCTGGACATTGACAACAATGGCGTTTGACCTGAAAGATCGGATCTCGCATCCACATCAGCTCCCGCACTTAAAAGTGCCCGCACTGTATCTAAGGATCCGCGATACACGGGCGCAAGCATAGGGGTTTGCCCGAACAAATTCTTGGCGTTTACATCTGCCCCACGCTCAAGCAGGAGCTTTGCGGTAAGAGTGTGACCTTTGCTTGCCGCCTGATGTAATGCAGTTCGATTCTGCTCATCTCTCGCATTAATGTCTGCTCCGCTATCAAGCAAAGCTTCAACAACCTCAGAATCACCTTTATAAGCCGCTTCTATCAAAGCCAATCCGGTGTCGGGTATTTTTGCTTCTAAGACGAGAGCCAGCAGACGATCAACTTCTTCGACACCAGGTCTGCGGAGAGGAATATCAGAGTTGACTCGGTGGACGACAACAAGATTTGCCCAGGGAACAACGTAAAGTCGATGGACGTTTATGCCGGAGGTCCAATAAACATTGTCTTTCAGCTGGACGTTACCAGGCAGCAGCTTTCCTTTCAGGTAGGTCCTCCAATTTATATACCCGTAAAGAGTTTTTGTTCCGTAGTAAACAGAATAAGGAGTCCAGCTTTCTTTTATCCATTTAGCTGGAACGATTTGCTGACCGCGCCATTGGCCGTTGCGGAGATAAAGCAAGCCGAACCGCGCCAAATCCCGCGCAGATATACGGAAGGGGTATGCAGGAAAACGAGTATTCACGTTATCACCGTGACTGCCATAGAAGTATGTGCAGTCTTTTACAGAAAAATCTTCCATTTGCAGAGGATCGGCAATGCGACGCTTGAATTCTTCGAAGAGCTTGGTTTCAGTTTCCTGCTCGAAAATCGTCCCCAATACGTTGAAATCCCAATTATTGTAGTGGAAAAACGTTCCCGGCGGGTGACTGCCGCGCGGAGGATTGCCAAGCGATCCTCCAAGGTATAAAGCCGGAAGATATATACCAGATCGGCCTTTAAGCAGATGTCGGATCGTAGCTTGTTTTTCAATAGCTGTAAGCGGCTCGTTATCATCAATCCCTAGCTCTTCCAGTGTGGCTTCAAGATCAATATGTCCCTTATGGACGTGGATTCCAAAGATGGCATTAAGCAGGCTTTTACGCATGGAGTGTGCTCGGAGCTGCCTGGCCGTATCGCCCCATTCCTCGAGGATAAGACCATCAACAACGATTACAACAGCAGCGCTGCCCATTTTTTCAAAATGTTCTTTTGCTAGTTGAAGCTTCTCCGACGACCAACCCAGCGCCTCTGGGCGGCTCGCCTTCTCCCAATGCTCCCCTGGATATCGCTGATGAACGAAGGAATGAAGGGAGGACAGCATCATCATCATGCCCAACATAACTGTAGCNAAGATGAATGCCTTTTGCCGAAATTTCAGCAATTTAAGGGTACGCAAGAGAAATGATAGTGGTTCTGTTATTCCGAATTTACACATTAGACTAATCTCCTTGATATAGATTGAGAATTGCTTCATGTTCTTAAACATCATTTATATCCCCATGAATTTTTTTTCAAGAAAAAAACTTGTATTTTTAAAACTATTTGCTATTATCTTTTTCTACAGGAGGCATAAATGCTTAAAAGATATCAGGTCCTTCTAAATGATTGGATAGAAGATTATGTTAAAGTAGTTACTGAAAAGTATGATATGAGTTTCTCTGCAGTCATTAGAGCGCATATGGCTCTTGGCATTATATTTGTAATTAAAGCTCTGTATCCAGAATATAAACCGAATCTTGAGGATAAAGAGTTTAACAAATTGTCCGTGAAAGCCGCCAAAGGAAAATTAGAGGAGGCAGAAGCGCATCAATTGATGTCTAAAGTTCTCTTTGAAGCGAGAAAGGCGGCTGAACTTAGATTATCTAAAAATAAAGAGAAAAAAAAGAAATTACATAATTAGCCGAGAAGCCAGGGTTGAATATGCGAGGGAAGGCATAGCTACTTGAAGGATTTTTCTGGAGAGCTTATCGAACTCACAGATGATCTCTGAAGGGTGCGAAGCGGTTTGTATCCATTCTTGATGGAATTATAATTCTTCCAATTCGTTGTTAGTCACAATCCTGCTGAGTTTTTTTGAACAAATTGAAATTGCATTCGGGGAAAGAAAGGTTTTTTAATGCGTTTCTGTGTTTTCTCCTTCTGCTGACTGAAATTTCATCTTGCGGCTAAAAGCTACGCATCCCTAACTTTATGTATACGATTGAAATCTCTGCTATTAAACATACTATTACTATCTAAAATTTTTCTTTCAAGATAAAAGTATATTGTTATCAGATAAAACTATATGGAGAGTTTTAGGAGAGGATAGATTTTTCGTATTCCTCTATTGAGAAAAATGTCTGAGGAGCCTCAAGCAGTATTGAGTCCTCGTCGGGATAGGCAGTAGCGCCACTTAGCTTTAGCAAAACTGAAACAAAGACTTTCAAAGCATCCTGATGATCTTGAATTCCGGGCGAAAATTTTGTCGGATCAAAGCTTGTGCTTAATAGCCTGATAGTGCGAACATTATGATCATTTGTCTTCGGATCATCCAGAAAGAGATCAACCAGCACAAAGGGTTGTTTCTGATCAGATGCAATTTCAGCGACAGCGATGGACTTTACTTTATTGAGTGGAAGCAATTCCTGGCCGATTTTATCCATATTCAACTCTATTTTCCCATCTTTTACGTTTAAAGGGATTGCCTCGATTGCCATTATGGACTGATCTGGAAATGGGGTCGTCTCAGGGGTGTTGGACTCAGCTGCCGGCTGGCTCTCTTGCTTAACAGCAGGCTGGCCCTCAGTCTGTGTTTTGTACTGCATTTCAGTTACAACTGCGGGCTTGCTTTCGGGATTTACTGAAATCTGACCTCTGAGTTCTTCTCTAGTTTGACCTACGGAATCAGCTAGAGGCTGAACTTCGGGCTCTGCAGCAGGCTTGCCATCAGGCTCAGCTGCAGATTGACTTTCCGGCACAACCCTGGGCTGGCCTTCTGGTTCTACTAAGGGCTTTCCTGGGAGCTCATCTGCCGGCTGGCTCTCTTGCTTAACAGCAGGCTGGCCCTCAGTCTGTGTTTTGTACTGCATTTCAGTTACAACTGCGGGCTTGCTTTCGGGATTTACTGAAGTCTGACCTCTGAGTTCTTGTCTAGTTTGACCTACGGAATCAGCTAGAGACTGAACTTCGGGCTGAGCTCCAGGCGGGCTTTCGTGTTCAACTGCAGGCTGTGCTTCGGGTTTTAATCCCAATCGTCTTTCAAGCTCTTCTGTTACACCTTCCGCATTGCTGCTTACCTCATCTGCCTCCCCTATATAGCTTGCGGGAGGAGATTCAGGCAGGCTGCTCTGCAATTCTTTTGATCTTGTCTTTAATATATCCTTCTGCTCATCAGGAATTCCTGGGTGTTTGAGGCAGAGTTCAATCACTTTTTTTGCTATTTCAGGGCTGTGTTTAGAGGCGGCATTGGCAAAATTCAACAATAATCCAGGAGATGAATTCAAATCAACTTCTTTAATGAGTTCACTGGCTAGTTCTTTTGCTTCTTTATATTCTTGACGCTCGGTCAAATATGCCATCAGCGTAAATTTGCATGTCATGCTGAGAGAGGCTTGAGGAACTTTCTCTTTCAAATCCATGAAATGCATGAAAGCAACTTCCATTAGATTACGTCTTATCTCGCTCTCTATCAATCTGATAAAGAATTCTGTCACTTCTTTTTCCTTTCCAAGCTCATTCGCTTGATGCCAAAGTGCTTCTACCACTTCCTTATCCTTGGGGTTCTTACTTGCTGCACCTATTAGGAGGGCATATGCTTCCTCCGGCTTTCCCTCGTTTATCATCTTGGTGGCTTCTTCAAACGCTTTATACCCTTCATCCACAAAGTGAACTTGGGCTTCAATCTTGGGTTCAACATACTTTTCTTCTATCTTTAAACGCTTAATCAACGTGGCCGCAACAACACCAAGGAGAAATCCCCAGATGTGTGCCCAATGGGCTACACCGCCACCCTCAGCATTGACTGAATCGATGGTATTGGCACTGAAAATTTCTAAAGTCAGCCATAAAGGCAGCATCAGCCAGGCAGGAGCTTTGAAGGTTCCGTGAAAGATGAATATGAAAAAGAAAAATTTTATTTTAGTTCTCCAGAATTTTATCAGAAAGGCTCCCATGAGGCCCGCAATAGCCCCAGACGCCCCGATCAATGGTCCAGTAAAACTGGGATAGTAAAGAGAAAACATATAGCCTGAAAATACTCCCGCTATGACGTAAAAAGCAATAAAAATAGGCCTTCCCCAGACGTCTTCGATGAAAGGACCCGTCAAATAAAGGAGAAGCAGGTTTCCGATCAAATGCAGCCAGCCACCATGGATAAACATATAGGTCACAAGACCCATATAATTTTTTTCGGCCGGAATATACCCATATTTTCTGTATGGAACATCAGCTAAGAGATCTTTCAACTTCTGCGACATTTGATCTAATTTATCTTGTTCCTCTTCTTTGAAAAGATTGATTTTACGAGATTCTATTCTGCGGTAGCTNCNGAGTAATCTCTCAACTTCTTCATTATGTTTCTCCCCAAAAAGNAGCTTTTTAATTTCAGGATCAAGTTTAAGGTATGGATGTTGGATATAATAATTCACGAGTTCTTTTGCAGTGTTTTCTAACTCGTCGGCCTTTTTGGCTATCTCAACTGACAAAAGTATATGTATGATTAAACAACACGCCATTAAAAAGAACGATATCCAGGGGAGTCTTCGAACTTTATTACTTTCGTGGCTAATTGGAATAATCATATTGATCTCTTCCTTTCAAACCCTTACATTTCCTTTAAATCCTCTTACAGGCCAGAATTAATATATTAATTCTTTAATCTCAATCTGGGCTCAGGAATAAAATTTTACTTTCCGACTTTGGACAATTTTTATCCGGATCAGGCACGCAGGCGCGTGTCTGTGGATTTTGCAATTTACCCTCATTAATTGCATGTCCAAAGTTAGGATTTAAAATAGAATTTTGTATTTTTGCTGAAGATAGGTCAATCGCCTTTTGAGATGAATTGATGGGTTATTTTTCGATGATATATGTGGAAAATAGATTGATTAGCAGGCAGTTTCGTTAAGGCAGAACCCCTGTTAATACTCAAAATCTGTAAAAACTACCAAAACAATTTTTTTTGTTTATTAAGGTCCATCTCCGGGGAGGCTTACTTTAAAAGTCACTCTCTAGCCCAAGAAAGGAGCCTGGTCTCTTTTTCTTCTTCCTCTTTTTCTGCTTTTCCCCCTTAAGAAGGGTGCATTATCATAGGCAACTAGCCTGTCCTTTTTTTCTATGGATGAAAAAGACAGGAAAAAGTGGCTTGTCCCCTTTTCGGACCCTTTTTTGTATTTTCTATTTTATCTAGTTTTCGATGATTTTGTACTCGTAATACTGCATGCCGCGCATTCTATCCAAAAGAAATAATCTATTATTTATGATTCTAACGTCATCCACAAATTGATTCAGAGCAAGTTTCCCGAGCAAAATACCATCGGGAGCATATACTTCCAGCTGATACATATCTGTTTCTCTAGTATCTGTGTTCCCGCTGACGGACACGCCCAATGACCTTGCGCCGTTTGCTCCTCTTGCTACACGCACACCTATATTTACACCCTCACCTTCTTTTAGCTGCCTTATCAAGCTAACAATCCATATTCTTCCCTTATTATCAACAGCGATTCCACTGGAACACCTGTTCATTTGTGGTTCGTGCATTCTAACCATCCCCCCTTCTCTTTTGATGCCCGATTTAGTTTTAGGAGGCTCTGTGCTGTAGTTTAGCTCTCGATCTACTTTCCATAAGGTTTTTCCATCAGGTGAATATTTTTCTATACGGTTCTGGTAATCAAAGGAAACATAGATATTTTTATCTTTGTCAACCGTAAAATGAAACCGGTTCCCCATCCTGTTTAGGAGGAAATCTTTATAATCCCTTTGATCGCCGAAGTTCCTCTCTACATCTCCATCTGAATTTAATACTCTGATAATCTTGGGAAGTTCTTTATTTTCTTCGTATAAAGGCATTGAAAAGCTGAATAAACCCGCTCCTCTTCCCATAATCATAAAACCAGGCTCTGAAACTCGTAAGGCGCCAGCAGCATCCTCGGCAAAGGATATGGTTTTATGATCTTTCCCATCTGGCTTTAGGACCTGGACTCTCTGATTTCCCGGATCCGATATATACAAGTATCCTTTGGAATCTATATCTAATGATAAGGGATAAACGAACTCACCAGGACCCTGGCCCTTGTTGCCGATGGTGACGATATACTGGCCACCAGATGTGAATTTTTGAATTCGGTGGTTGCCGGAATCCAGGATATACATATTGCCTTGGCTGTCTAAGGCAATATCCGAAGGCAAATAAAACAGAAAATCATCATCCTCAGCTTCAATGGTTCCAATCGTTCTAACCAGCTCTAATAAAACTTTAGGATTTTTACCCCAATTCCCAGTCTTCCCGTTGTGGACAACACGAACGCCATCAATGGTTTCAACCTTTTGCGCAAACGAGATTGAAAAAGCGAATGATATAATAACGACAAAATAACTGATAAACTTTAATATTTTCTTCATTTTGACTCCTTTCAAACAGACTCCTTTTTAATATTCTAACGGAATATTTTTAAAAATCGTTGCAAAATCATAAAATCTTCTTGATTCAGAGTTGTAATTAAAAAAAACCAACTAATATTTTAGACCAAGGGGGAATTATATAACTACAGGACAGAACAACTCAAGATTAAGCAAACTGAAAGGTTCCATACTTACGTCTTCTGAATACTATAAGCCGCCCGTTCTCTTCCAGTCGGACATTGCTCTATTCACATATTCGAGGAACTGATCACGCCTGCTTGGCGATACTCTCCAATTCAGCCCTCTCTTCCTGATAATTTCTACTTGGGTGCTGAAAGAGGTTATAGAACTGAAGCTGCTAAAAACTATTATTCCCCTGGCAGGCTTCACTGATTCGATGTTATCAAA
>JGI24422J19971_10000478_pt1 | contig 22437 bp, 23 predicted proteins | sample DeeMarSWOR152_54_FD_19971 | JGI IMG/M metagenome (IMG submission 19971) | reverse complement strand
ACTTGGTTTTCAATAGCGTGCTGGCGGATAGCGCTCTCGATATCGCACGTTTTGGATCCAGGCTCTCCACTCTTTGCACCTAAATGGCCTTCCACTTTCCACCAGCCAGGCCACAGGGCACAATGAATTTCCTCTCCCTTAATGGCCATGGCAGCCCTGAGGAGGGTCATGTGATGCTCATAGCAAATGCATGCACCCACCGTGCCAATATCGAGCTTGAACGTGCGGATATCACTTGCATCACCCATACCCCAGTATACCCTCTCTGAGTGTGTAGGCATCAATTTCCTGTGTCTTCCCAGGACCTTTCCTTTTCGGCTGATTACGATGAGAGAATTATAAATGGTGAGGCTTCCTGGCTGATCACTCAGTTCATTGCAGCCAACCACGCAGTTAACCTTAGCCTTCCGTGCTGCTTCGGCCATTTGCGTTGCTTCCTCGCCATTCCAAGCGATGGAGCTTTCTATCATTCTGGCCGCGAGTTCCGTGGATTGACGGACGGAAACCCCTCCCCTCCAAAAGGGATAACCGCAGAAGTAGACCTCTGGGAAAACTATCAGGTCAAGACCCAGCTTGCCTGCCTCACGAATGTAATGGCAGGTTTTCTCCAATGTCCTCTTCTTATCGAAGAAGAAAGGCGATATCTGTGCAGCTCCCACTCGGATTTTTTTCATCTCGTAGCACCTCCCGGAATTACCTGCCCCCACATCTTTCAAGATGTTGGAGTGTGCAGTTGTTTTCCCCTAAACAGAGCTAATCCTTGAATAAAAGGGCTTTCGTGAGTGCCAAGTATAAAAAAGCGGGAACCCGCGTGTCAAGGAAACTACCATGGCGCAAGATCTCACCGAATAGCCATTACTGCCCCTGGCAAAAGAATCGATGTGGACGGCAAATTCCTACGAGAAAGCTCGTTTTGCCTGTTTCTCAATGTCCCCCGATATATGCCCATTTTCCTGATCCCTGATTTGTATTGACAGAGGAGGAGGAAGAAGATAATTCAACATTATTAAATACATAGGATTAGGTTTTTTTCGAGATGCATGAGAGCCCACTGATTGCCATCACCATGGGTGAGCCGACCGGAATAGGGCCTGAGATAATCATCAAGGCTTTGTTAAGAAATGACATTCGCCAGGTATGCAGGCCCCTTGTGTTGGGGGATATGGGTGTTCTTTCGAGGATATCCAACAGCATTGGACCCTTCTCATTGCAGCCGATCTCAACGCCTTCGCAGGTTACGGGAAGACCGGCCATCATCCATGTGATGCCAATATCGGACCTTAATGAGGATTCTTGTACACCAGGGCGTCCTACCCTTGCCGGTGGAAGGGCGATGATTGACTACATCACCGAGGCCGTCAGGCTTGTGAAAGGCGGCCAAGTATCGGCAATGGTTACCTGCCCCATTAGCAAGGAGCTTATGCACCGTGTTGGTTACCAATTTGATGGCCACACTGAACTTCTGGCCCACCTTACCGGCTCAAAGGACTATGTTATGATGTTGGCAGGCGACAGGCTCAAGGTATCCCTGGTGACCATTCACTGCGCCCTAAAGGACGTTCACCGGAGGCTAAAAAAAGGACTGATTGTAAATACAATAGAAATCACCTGCCAAGCCTTAGAAAATGATTTTGCTATCGAAGGACCTCGGGTGGCAGTGGCCGCCTTGAACCCTCATGCCGGCGAGTCAGGTCTGGTTGGCCTCGAAGATAGCACAATAGTTAGACCTGCAGTAGAGGAGGCAAGGGACAGGGGGCTACTCGTGGATGGGCCTTTTCCGGCCGACACCATATTCTACCATGCTAGCCAGGGGAGATATGACGCGGTGGTTGCAATGTATCACGATCAGGGTCTGATCCCCTTGAAATTGCTTCACTTCTCCGACGCGGTGAATATCACCCTCGGCCTGCCGATAATACGGACCTCAGTTGACCATGGCACCGCCTATGATATTGCGGGGAAAGGCGTGGCTGATCCATCCAGCCTCGTGGCTGCGATCAAGATGGCAGCCGGAATTGTGCAAACGAGGCAAAAGGCCTAAGGCTAAAGCCCGTATCTCACCGCACGTCCCTGCCTGCAACGCTCTCGCTTGCGAGGCGGGCGGGTTTGCGCCTTAGCCGTGAAATACTTGCCGTTTGATAGTTATCGGTTTGCCCGTCCCGGTCTGGTACGGGCCGGGGAAGCGAAGCCTCACTATTAATGAGTTACGAATAATGAGTAACGGTCACGCATGCCCATAAACGAAATAGTCATAAAGGGAGCCCGGGAGCATAATCTCAAGAATATCGATGTTATTCTCCCCAGGAATAAGCTCGTAGTTATTACTGGTGTATCAGGTTCGGGCAAATCAACACTTGCCTTTGACACGATCTATGCGGAGGGACAGAGGAGGTATGTGGAATCGCTTTCGACGTACGCTCGGCAGTTTTTGGAACAGATGGACAAGCCTGATGTGGATTCCATTGAGGGCCTCTCCCCAGCTATCTCTATTCAGTACAGATCTAGCAGCAAGAACCCTCGGTCAACGGTGGGTACCGTTACCGAGGTTTACGACTATTTGAGGCTTCTCTTTGCGCGGATCGGTCATCCCTTTTGTCCGAATTGCGGCATCCCAATTGCCGCTCAGTCTATTCAGCAGGTTGTCGACCAGGTCATGGAATTCGAGGAGGGAAGTAAGATTCAGATATTATCACCCGTAGTAGTGGCAAGGAAAGGAGAACACAGCAGACTCTTCGAGCGTTTGAGAAAGGAAGGGTTTGTACGGGTGCAGGTGGATGGAGAAACCATGCTCCTTGAATCTGACATCAAGCTGGACAAGACCAGGAAACACTCTATTAAGGTCGTCATAGACAGATTAGTTGTAGGCACGACCATCAAGAGGAGGCTGACCGATTCCCTGGAACTGGCCTTCAGGCTATCAGACGGTTACGCTATGGTGGATCTGATGGGGACGGAGGAATACTCCTTCAGCCAGAGGGCTTCGTGTCAGAAATGTGGGTTTAGCTTTCCGCCGTTGACTCCGCAGGCATTTTCCTTCAACAACCCTTTGGGCGCATGCAGGGAGTGCGGTGGGCTTGGAACCAAGATGTATTTTGATCCGGAGTTAGTTGTTCCAGATCCGGACCTCTCAATACGAGAGGGAGCAATCGCTCCGTGGGCAAATCGGAACTCACTCTACATTCAACAAATGCTTGACTCCGTTGCTAAGCACTATGAGGTTGATATGTACATGCCCTTCAGGGAACTGCCCGAGCATGTTCAAAGGGTTTTTCTCCACGGCTCAGGAACGGAGGAGATCGATTTCTCCTTTGACAGGGATGACCGGCGCCATTTTTACAGAAAACCCTTCGAGGGCGTCATACCGAATCTGAACAGGAGGTACCACGAAACAAACTCTTCAGTGTCCAGGGATGAGATTGAGCGGTTCATGAACATAAGGCCCTGCCCTCAATGCAATGGGGCCAGATTGCGGCCCGAAAGCCTCGCGGTGAAGATAGACGGAAAATCCATCTCAGATGTAACCTCATTGTCTATTGATAAAGCACTGGCATTCTTCGAGGCCCTCAAACTCTCCGAAAAAGAGGAAGTCATCGGACAGCGAATACTAAAGGAGATCACCAGGAGACTCGGGTTTTTGAAGAGCGTGGGCCTGAACTACATTTCCGTCGACAGGGCAACATCCACCCTGTCAGGCGGAGAAGAGATGCGGATCAGGCTGGCTACTCAGATCGGGTCGAGCCTCTCTGGGGTGCTGTATGTATTGGATGAACCAAGCATCGGATTACACCACAGGGATAACAGTAAACTTCTAGATACCCTCAAGCAGTTGAAGGAATTGGGAAATACAGTGCTCGTGGTAGAGCATGATCCAGAAACGATTCTATCAGGTGACTACATTATCGATATGGGCCCAGGGGCTGGGCAGATGGGAGGACAGGTAGTGTTCACCGGCAAGCCTACGGAACTTCTCAAAGACGAGGGATCGCTAACCGGGCAGTACCTGTCAGGTAGGCTTTCCATTCCTGTCCCGACGAGCAGGAGGAGCGGCGGTGGAAAGGAGGTAGTCATCGAGGGGGCGGCCGAGAATAATCTCAAGGGCATTGATGTTGCCATTCCGATAGGGGCCTTTACCTGTATCACCGGTGTTTCAGGCTCCGGAAAAAGCAGCCTGATTAACCAAATTTTTTATCCGGCCCTGGCTCAGAAACTCTATCGATCAAGGGAAAAAGTTGGTCGTGTTAAGAGGATAAGGGGAACTGAGTATCTCGATAAAGTCATCAACATAGATCAAAGCCCGATCGGCAGAACCCCGAGATCCAACCCGGCTACCTATACGGGGGTATTCACCCATGTCCGGGACCTTTTCGCAATGCTTCCTGACTCTAAAGTGCGGGGATATAAGTCGGGCAGGTTTAGTTTCAACGTGGAAGGCGGAAGGTGTGAAGCCTGCAGGGGCGATGGGATAATCAAGATTGAGATGCACTTCCTGCCAGATGTGTATGTCACCTGTGATGTTTGCAAGGGGTTGAGGTATAACAGGGATACCCTTGAAATTCGGTACAGAGGAAAGAACATTGCAGAAGTGCTTGATATGACCGTAAAGGAGGCCATGCTGTTTTTTGCGTCGATCCCCCAAATCAGCAGCAAGCTCAACACCCTGTTTAACGTTGGACTCGGATATATAAAGCTGGGGCAGTCCGCAACCACTCTTTCGGGTGGTGAGGCGCAGAGGGTAAAGCTGGCAAAGGAGTTGAGTAAGAAGAATACGGGAAGGACCCTGTATCTCCTGGATGAGCCTACCACAGGCCTGCACTTTGCCGACATACACAAGCTTTTGGAGGTCTTGAATCATCTGGTTGATCTGCACAACACAGTAGTGGTTATAGAGCATAACATGGATGTCATTAAGTCAGCCGATCACATAATTGATTTGGGTCCAGAAGGAGGGGACAAGGGGGGCTCTGTTGTCGGCACCGGCACACCAGAGGAGATAGCTGCCATGAGGGAATCCTACACTGGCAAATACTTGAAGAAGGTTCTGCCGATCAGGGCCACGCCATAGTGAAAGCTAGCCTTACCAACCAGAGCAGTTTATTGTCTGCATTGGACATAACCGAGAAGTGTGCAGGAGGTTCATGAGGTCTTTTCCTCTGTTCCAAGGCTCCCGGCCTGGTTATTTCTATGACGTATCTGCATCCCGCTAGGCGGGACTCCGCATTCTCCTCGACAAGCCCTTTGATTTCACTCAGGGCCATAGGCCTCTCGGCCATGAGCTCGAGGCCGAATGGCTCGGAGCTGCGACTTCCCCCACTGATACGTCGTGAAAAGCACAGCGGCCTTTCACTGGTCACGGCAGAAAAGACCTCATGCCCTCCCGATATTCCAGAATATTTGATGCTCGCAGCAGTAACTTCAATNTTGGCCATTGAAATTTCCATTGCAGTAACATTTAATTTGAGTCAATCCGCGCTTGGTGGGTTAGCTTGACAGAGGTGGCGTATGATACTATACTGCGTCATCAAAATGGGCTAGGGTTAGCAGGGGGTAACTCTTTAATATTGTTTGATTTTCATTGAAAAGAATCCAAGAACCACTTAGTTCAAACGACTTCAATCCACGTTTCGTTGCTTTTTGTGCTCACCAAAAAAACGTGAAATACGCCGTCAACTAATTTTCCCCAGTCGGAGCCAAGGATCACGGACGCTATTGATTAGTTAGAAGAGAGGGGGGTACGAATAATGGCAGTGGCAAATGATATCCTAATCGTAATAAATTCAGGGCCTGAAAAGACATATAATCACTATGAGGCATACACTGTCGCGTGGGTAGCGCGTAGGTACTACAAGGTGAATAAGGTAACCATAATGTACGGGCCTGAGGCTGTGGCCATGACCAAGAGAGGCAGCCTAGCGGGATTTACCATGTCGCCGGAGGTAAAGGAGTTAACTGCCTCACAGTTTGAGGGACTTAAGGCAGAGAAGCTGCCCGAGCATTTGGAACAGCTTGCACGATTTGAAAAAGAGAAGATGGGGATTTCCATAGTTTCGTGCGGCACGTATCATGTGCTCGCGGGATTCGCAAAGGAAATTGACGATAGAGCGGAGATAGAGGATTTCATAGATCCCATAAACCTGTATGATGCTTGCAGGCTTATGGTAGAGGCTGATCAGATCCTCTATTATTGAGCTCGTGAGGGGTGAGATGAAATACCTGCTGGAGAATTCTAACATCGGAATCGTGGGCGGCGGAAGGGTTTGCAAGGCGATTCTGAGGATTGTCCTTGGCGAGAATTTCGGTACCCATAGGATGAACATCTTGGGTGTAGCCGATATTGATGATAAGGCTGAGGGGTTCATTTATGCCCGCGAAAAGGGCATATTCACTACTTCTGATTATAGGGAGCTTTATGCGCTCAACGGGCTCAATCTGATTATCGAGTTGACGGGTGACGATAGGGTACTCGAGGAACTCAAGTCGACAAAACCAGCGAAAGCGAGGTTGATAGATCACTTCGAGGCTATGTCAGTCTGGGATTTCCTTCAGATAGAAGAAGAACGGCTCAGGATAAAAGATGATGTACGAAAACACATCAGTGAGCCAAAGAAGATAGAAAGGGAGTTTGACCTCTTCTCCCAGCAGCTTGCTAAGATCGTGGAGGAGAGGACGAGGCACCTGCAGACCGTGGAGCGGGAACTCGTTGAGCGGGAGCGAGCCCTTTCGCAAATTATTCAGGGGAATACCATACCTACCTTTGTGGTAAATAAGGATCATATCGTCACCCACTGGAACAGGGCTATTGAAAAGCTGACCGGTTATAAGGCTGAGGAGATTGTCGGCACAAATAAACAGTGGCTCCCCTTTAGGCCGGAGGAGAGGCCGCTCATGGCTGACGTTATCGTAGATGAGATGCATGAAGAGGAGATCCAGAAGTACTATGGTCGGGCGTGGAGAAAATCGGCCCTCATTGAAGGAGCCTACGAGGCAGAGGAGTTTTTTCCACACATAGGGGAGAGGGGGAAATGGCTCTTCTTTACAGCAGCACCGATTAAGGGGGCTGACGGAGAGACTCTGGGCTCAATTGAAACCCTCTGGGACACAACGGAGCGTAAGCAGGCACAGGAGGCCTTACAGAAAGCACATGATGAGTTGGAAACAAGGGTAGAAGAACGGACGGCTGAACTCAGGCAGGTTAATGAGGAGTTGAGGCGATCAGAGGAAAAATACAAGACCCTCTTTGATGGCGCTCCCAATCCGATCTTTATCATGGACGGGAGGAGTTTCACAATCATAGATGTCAATACAACTGCCCTGGAATGTTACCAACGCCCGAAAGAGGAGTTGTTGAGCATGAGCTTTCTGGACCTCCTCTATGAGCATGATACGGAACTTGTAGATGGTTTACAGCAACTCACTGCCCACCAGTGCTGCTTTTTTCCCAGGAGAAGGCACACCAGGAGGGAGGGAGAGCCTTTCTATGTAAACATCGTAGCCTGTCACGCAATGCATATGGGCATGGATTGTCTGATAGCCACGACAACCGATATTTCTGAAAATGTGGAAAAGGAGGCCCAATTAATACAGGCAAGTAAGCTCGCTACCCTTGGTACCCTGGCCTCAGGTATGGCCCATGAGTTAACACAGCCCTTAAATGTGATCCAGGTTGCAAGCGATTTCTTCTTGAAGAAGATCAAAAGGGGAGAGGCGGTCTCCACTGAGGAGCTCAAGACACTTGCCGAGGAGATAGACGGGAATGTGAACAGGGCCACGAAAGTGATCAAGCATATGAGAGACTTTGCCAGGCAATCTGATCTCACGAGGACCAGGGTTAATATCAACGAACCTATTCAGGACGTATTTAAGGTTATGGGTCAGCAGTTACGGGTGCATGAGATAGAGGTTGAGCTCGAGCTTAACCAAGACTTGCCCGTTATCATGGCAGATCACAACAGACTGGAGCAGGTTTTCATCAACTTGGTGACCAATGCAATGTACGCCATGGATGATAAGGGTTTGAGGTGGGGCAACAAGAAGTGGCAGAGACTGCTGAGGATAAAATCGTTCAGCGCTGATGGACAGGTTGTCGTAACCGTTTCAGACACCGGTAAGGGAATCCCAAGGGAGATTCAGGATAAGATATTTGAGCCTTTTTTCACCACCAGAAAGGTGGGTCAGGGCACAGGACTCGGGATGAGCATCAGTTACCGAATCATAAGCGACTATGGGGGGACCATAGAGATAGAGAGTGCAGTGGATGTGGGCACCACCTTCACCTTGCGGTTTCCCTCGGTAGAATAGAGATCTAGGCATTGCTCTTTTTTGATGCGGGCTAGGTGGTGAAGTAGAAGGGAAAACGAGCGAGTAACTAGTAACGAGAAACGAGAAGCCAACCATTAAAATGTCAAAGCTTTTGATCATAGATGATGAAGAGGGGATCAGGAAGGTCCTGAGCCTTTCTCTTGCGAGCGACGGGTACGAAGTGCACGCGGCTTCAGGGGGCGAGGAGGGTGTTGAGATATTTAAGAAAGAGTCACCGCCAATAGTGTTAACCGATATAAAGATGCCGGGTATGGACGGGATACAGGTTCTAAAGCTCATCAAGCGGTTCAATCCCGACGCTGAGGTGATAATGATAACCGGCCATGGTGATATGGATTTAGCGATAGAGGCACTTAAACTTGAAGCCTCAGACTTCCTCAACAAGCCGATAAAGGATGAGGCACTCTCAGTGGCCTTGAAGAGAGCAGAGGAAAGGATCGCCATTAAGGAGAAACTGAGGGCATATACGGATGACCTTGAGAACATGGTGAGAATGGCAACAGAGGAGGTGAAGAGGAGAGCCGAGTTTCAGAATAAACTGATTACCTCTTCCAATGATGCGATCATTGCTACAGATGAGGAGGGAGTTGTCGTTATCTACAACGAGGGCGCAGAGAAGATATTCGGATACCCGCGCTCTGAGATTATAAGAAAACTGGACGTCTACCAGCTCTATCCACTGCCACTAGCTTCGGAGTTTAGAGCAGGATTGGAGGAAAAGGGAGATGTAGATCTATCAAGCTGGAGGGAAATTGCCATCGTTGCTAAGAGCGGACAGGAGATCCCCACACGATTTTCAGGGTCTATTCTCTATGGAGAGGACGAGGTTGTAGGCAGCGTTGGCTTTTTTCAGGATTTGAGAGAGATAAAAAGGCTGCAAGAGGAACTCATACAATCAGAAAGACTGGCGGCCACAGGGCAAACTGTGGCAGGCCTTGCCCATTACATAAAGAACATCTTGAGCGGACTTAAGGGCGGGACCTACGTATTAAATGTTGCACTTGACAGAAAGAACACCGATAGGATAAAAAGCGGCTGGACTATGATTGAGAGGAATGTTGAGAGGATATCGGACCTCGTTCTTGACCTGCTTGCTTACTCTAAAGAGCGCAGACCTGAACCTGAGAATTGCTTACCCAACGAGATCGTAGAGGACGTTTGTGCCCTGATGGAGGCTAAGGCGAGGGACAATGGCATCAGGATTGTGAAAAACCTTGATCCTCTCATTGGCCAGGTGTTCTTAGACCCAAAGGCCCTCCATCGGTCGCTCTTGAACCTGGTCTCCAATGCGATCGATGCCTGCATCTTTGATCCGGCGGAGGACAAACAGTGGCAGGTTACGGTGACGAGCGCAGTGGACCAGAATCATAGGATCAGATTTGATGTAACTGATAATGGCATAGGCATGGATACGGACACACAGGAGAAGATCTTTTCTTCACTGTTCAGCACCAAGGGTGAAAGAGGGACGGGGCTGGGACTGCTCGTAACCGAGAAGATAGTCAAGGAGAATGGTGGGGAAATAAGGGTTGAGTCTCAATTGGGAAAGGGGACATCGTTCACCGTTTATTTGCCCTATCAGGAGGTACAACAAAGGGCAGATTCGGGCGGGTAAGACAGTCTTAGGAGCGAAGGGAGGCTACGCGATGGCCAAGAAAGTACTCAATGTTGAAGATGATCCTGATATAAGGACATTTGTTACCACTGTTCTGGAGGAGAACGGCTACATACCCATCATGGCAAAAGATGGCGAGGAGGGGGCCAAGAAGGTAAAGGAGGAAAAGCCAGACCTTATCATCCTCGATATACTGATGCCGAGGGAGAGTGGCATCAAGATGTACCACGAGCTCAAGACGGATCCGTCTCTGAAGGGTATCCCCGTTGTGATGCTCTCAGCTGTCTCGAAACGGACCTTTCTCAGGTCCCAGGCAGCCCTGACGGAGTTCGGCGATGAAACGGTGCCTGAACCTGAGGCATACCTCGAAAAGCCGGTAGAGGCCGACGACCTTGCTGAGATCATAAGAAAGATTCTAGGTTGATCACGCTTAAGGAGAGGCCGGAGCCGTAATGAAAATCACCACCATGCTTTTTGTTTCAGAGTTTGAAGAGCTCTGGTTTGATGCCCTGCAATCGTTGATGGGACTGAGAAAAGCAGGCCTGGATCATGTGGTATTTCTCCATGTAATACAGAGAGAAAAGGTGGCTATGAGGAGAGGAACCGGCTATCTCAAGCAGGAGGAGCGAAAACTACGGGAGATAGCGGATATCCGGTTTATTGATTGGGCCGAAACATTATTCGAGGAGGGGATGGAGGTTGGCGCTCACATAACTATTGGAAATGTAGTGCCGAAAATCCTATCTGTTGCTGAAATTGAAAACGTGGATCTTATCGTGACCGCCCGAATGAGAAGGGGTAAGCTGGAGGAGCTTTTTGCAGGTTCTAAGACATCAGATCTTCTCAGAAGAACGGTTAAGCCGGTCCTCATATATAACTATATGTCACAATCGGGGAAGGTAGGTGAGAACCCGTTTGAGAGGCTTCTTCTGGCACTTGACTGGTCTGAATCATCTGAAAAAGTGCTGGATTTTGTACTGGCATTGCAGGGGGCAGTTAAAAGAGTTGAGATAATGCATGTGCTGAGTGACAAGGAGATTGGGAAGCTTTCCAAGATGGAGGCCCACAAGGTAGAGAGGGAGAATAAGAAGCGATTGGATGAGGTCTGCGACGTCTTCGCTAAGGAGAGATTTGATGTCAGGCCCCATCTTTATATTGGCGATACTGAACACCAGATTGAAAGGGGAGCTTCCGAACACAGGGCGACCATGATCGTGGTCGGAACAAAAAGAGGAAGTATTTGGCAGGAGAAATGGTCTAGAAGTGTTTCGCGTGCCCTGGCAGACAGTTCTGACTTACCGCTCTTAGTTATACCCGCCGAGGTCAAGTAGTAATTAATGATAGAAATAAAGAAGCTTCTCTGTGCGACGTATCTGAAAGAGCCCGCGTATGCACTGTTTGAAAGATTACTTGACATAAGGAAGCTGGGGCTTCAGGAGATCATCCTTCTTTCCGCTGGCCCATCAGAGGAGCTTAGAAAGAGGGTATCTGAGAACGGAGTGGATCTTAAAGTAGTTGAGGGATCGGGGCCGCTTTCCTCTAGGATCATAGAAGAGGCCGATAGAGAGCATCCATCGCTTATTGTGGCCCACCTTAACAGGGAGAAAAAAAGGCTACTCAGGGGCAGCACCGTCCGAGATCTTATACGAAATACTTCCTCCCCCCTCCTGCTTATCCCCGGGAATGGTAAAGAAGCCGCTTCCTCCACGAGAGGCCTATTTGATGGTGTCATTCTCGCTACCAACTGGACTGATGCAGCTCATAAGGCATTGTTGTATGTCATCGGTTTGAAGGGGCTCATAGGGGTGTTGGACATCGTGTATGTGCTGAGCGAAAAGCCCACGGTAAGGGATATCCGGCAACTGAAGGAAAGGGTTGAGGAAATCAGGAATATCTGTCGAGAGGAGGAGATAGACGCTGAATCTCATTTCTATGTCGGCAAGACCGCAGGAGAGATCATATTAGCCTCGAAGGATTACAATGCCACTCTTATTGCAATGGGGTACGAATCGAAGCATAGCCTGGAGAAGATCTTTTCGGAAAGCACGTGTTACCGGGTGGCGGAGGAATCTCCTGTACCTGTTTTGATCATCCCTTAGAACATTTGCAGCCAGACCATAGTTGGTTGTTTCACTTTGCGTTGCTGACGTCTGTTCGCTGACCGTCGTTGGCTTACATTTTACTTGGGGGGTACATATGGAAGTTACAGTACTCGTGCAAGCCACCGATAAGGCCTTCGAGATATTGGAGAAGGCCAGAACGGAGGCCCGAGAGCTCTTATACAGTTCCGCCAAGCTCACCAGCGAGACAAAATCCCTGGCAGAAAAGCGAGAGGCCAGGGCTTTTCTATCAGGGGCCCAGCAATCACGATTAGCGATACGGAATTTTACGATAACCTTTTTTGTGCTCTTTGCGTTTTGGATTCTTCTCTCAGCGCGTTTCGACGCGTTTCATCTCACACTGGGCATCTTCTGTTCTATTCTTGTTTCGTATCTGTCCTACGATCTCCTGTTTTTCAATGTCAGACTCGGAGACTTCAGGATTAGGGCCCGGAGATTCTTGCAAGCTGCCCCTTGGTTTCTGGGCCAGATATTTTCGGCAAACCTGCATGTGGCCTACTTAGCGCTGTCCCCAAGGATGCCTGTGGACCCTCAAATCGTGCGGTTCAAGACGAAGCTAGAGAGTGACATCTCATGGGTTGCCATGGCTAATTCCATCACCCTTACGCCAGGTACCATTACCGTTGATATAAGAGACGGGGAGTTCTTTGTGCATGCCCTTGACAGGAAGGTTGCCTATGATCTTAGTACCGGAGAAATGGAAGACAGAATTGCTCATGTTTTGATGGAGGCGGATCACGTATATATCCAAGATGTGCTTGATGTATCCCGTATATTTGGAGCACTCAAGTGATGGAATTAATCACAGACAAGGGCAGATGGAGCAGAGATTTTGGTGGGCCGACTCGGCTCCAAATTAATTTCAAAGAGCTAAAGTCTTACGTTTTTGAGAACCTGTATGGCCACATTATTGATCGAAGACGCAATGCGATTAGGTGTGTATAGTAGATTTTTCCCCAAGGGTACGAAAGGTATTGTGGTGACGACCTGTCGCCACAGTTGTCCGTGTTTGTCCGTGGTTGAAATAGTTCAATGAGCAAGAAGAAATGACAAAAGTTACCGACGACATCATCATTCGGACAGTGGCGAGGGTACTCGTACCGTTCATCCAACTCTACGCACTGTACGTTATCATGCATGGCCATCATAGCCCGGGAGGAGGCTTTCAGGGTGGGGTTATCTTGGGCGCAAGTTTCATTCTCTATCTACTGACCCACGGCATTGAAGAGGCCAAGCTCAAGATGTCTGAAATGAAGGCGGGTCTGTTCAGCTCCTTCGGGCTGCTCATCTACTCGGGGATAGGTTTGCTCTGTATTATCTTGGGAAGCAACTACCTGGATTATGGTAAGCTCTCCACCCTCCTAAAGGTAATTCCGGCTCAGGCAAGGTCTTTAGGTATCTTGGGGGTTGAGATAGGCGTTGGAATTGGGGTAATGGCGGTTATGTTTTCCATCTTCTTTGATATATCCACAGGCGGGGAAGTTGAGGAGGAGCAATAGTTGAGAGGAGAGAAATGCATACCTTTTTTTTGAGCCTCGGAATGGGACTGTTTGCCCTTGCTCTGCTTTGTCTTTACCGGGGTGTATTTGGACCGGGAGTTCTTAACAGGATTGCAGGTATCTGTGCTATCGGTACCAAGACACTGATTATTTTGCTGTTGATGGGCTTTATCTACGATAGGGTTGAGATGTTTATAGATATCAGCATGGTCTATGCACTTCTTAACTTCATCGGTACCATCACCGCTGCTAAGTACCTGGAGATGAAAGGAGAGGTCTAATGCATATCCAAGAACTGGCTTCGATTCCTTTTCTGCTGGGAGGTTTCTTCTTTTTTATAGCCGCCACTGTGGGGCTTTTGCGGTTTCCCGATTTCTTTTGTCGCCTCCATGCAACGGGCAAAGGGGATACCCTGGCAGTTCTTCTGTCACTCGTAGGGCTCAGCGTTTATGAAGGGTTTTCCCTGACCAGTCTAAAGCTTATATTCATCGCCGTTTTTATGTTTCTCGCCCAGCCTACTTCCACCCATGCCATTTCCAGGGCAGCCATGAGATGTGGCCTGGAGCCATGGGTGAGGGAAAGGAGTTGATGAAATGATAGCGGCATTTGACCTCGTGCTCTTGCTGTTCGTTTTGATATGTGCCATTGCGGCGATTTCGGTAAGAGATCTGCTGAGTGCTGTGATTATACTGGGTGCCTACAGTTTCTTTATGTGCCTTCTGTGGGCGGAGATGGGCGCGGTTGACGTTGCCTTCACCGAGGCATCGGTGAGTGCAGGCATAGGAACAGTGCTGTTCATTGCCGCAGTAAGTAAGACTAAGAGGAGGAGCAAGGATTGAGAGCCCTGGCACTTCTGACGGTGATCCTAACTGGCCTCTTGCTGCTTTTTGGCACCCAGGACATGCCCGATTGGGCGGATCCCAATTCACCTGCAAGCGTACATGTTTCACCTCGGTATATCGAAAGGACCCTCGAGGAGACAGCCACACCGAATGTGGTTACCTCGGTGCTGGCGGATTATAGGGGTTTTGATACGCTCGGTGAGACCACGGTAATTTTTACTGCTGGGGTTTCCTGCATCTTGGTTCTGAGGGTTAGAAGAAAGCGGAAAGCGTAAGAGCGTGTGACTGATCAGTCGTCAGATGCACTTCCAGGTAACAAACACAAGCGAAGTGAGGAATTGACGGATTTAGGGATTTAGACACAACACGCACCAGTAAGGGAGCAAACTCAATAAACACGAATCATGATTGATTTCATACTGAGCAAGTACAATTACTGGATCTATATTGTCCTGATGATGATCGGTTTTTACGCCATGATTGGCAAAAAAAACCTGGTGAAGAAGATCATTGGGATCAACATATTTCAGACTGCAATCATCCTGTTTTTTATCTCGACAGCTGCAAAGAAAGGGGGGACCTTGCCGATTGTCGAGCATGCCCACGGTCACGGAATCCATCATATTGAGGCCGCTTCTTACGTGAACCCCTTACCCCACGTTCTCATGCTCACGGCAATTGTTGTTATGGTGAGTACCCTCGGAGTAGCGCTGGCGATAGCAATAGCTATTTACCGAAGATATAACAGCTTAGAGGAAGACGAGATCCTAGAGCAACGGAAATGGTCCCGCAATCTCCTGTCCTAATTGTTGTTATTCCCCTGATATTCGCGTTCCTCACCCTTCTGTTCGGTTCGTGGAGGAAAGGCCTTTGCTATCCGATCACGTTGGTTTCCCTTTCAATCTCCTTCCTCTCCTCCCTTCACACGCTCAATACGGTCATAACGTCTGGAACTATCCATTACCATCTTGGAAATTGGGAGCCCCCCTGGGGGATTGAGTATGTGGTTGATCATCTGAACGCCTTTGTTCTGGCAATTATATCATTTGTCAGCCTCGTTGTGGCCGTCTTCTCCAAGAGGAGTGTCGAGAAGGAACTGCCTCAAAAGGTCGTTTATTTCTACTGTCTTTATCTCTTACAGGTCACCGGGCTTCTGGGGATAGTTGTAACCGGTGATATGTTTAACCTCTATGTATTCTTGGAGATTGCATCCCTCGCAGGATACGCCCTTATAGCTGTCGGAGAGGATGGGGCTCCATTCGCCAGTTTTAACTATGTGATCTTTGGGACGATTGGTGCCTGCTTCTACCTGCTCGGTGTGGGTTACCTCTATATAACTACGGGTTCACTTAACATGGCGGACCTATCCCGGATATTGCCTGATCTCTATCAGTCTAAGGTGGTGCTCGTTGCCTTCGCCTTTTTTATGGTAGGGGTAGGCCTAAAGATGGCACTTTTCCCCTTACACGTTTGGCTTCCCGATGCCTATACCTATGCCCCGTCAACGGTGAGTGCACTGCTTGCCCCTTTGATGACCAAGGTGGGAGCATATGTGTTGATCCGGATTATGTTCACGGTATTTCAGCCCTATTTCTCCATAGAATTGATCCCGGCGACCACCATCCTCAGCTGGATGGCCGCGGGGGCCATACTCTTTGGTGCAGTGTTGGCCCTAGCCCAAATTGATCTAAAGAGAATGCTCGCCTATATCTTGGTGAGTGAGGTTGGCTACATAGCGTTGGGAGTGGGGCTTGCTAACAGAGATGGGCTTACAGGTGCTATCCTCCACATACTGAATGATTCATTCATGATGCTTGCCCTTTTTCTAGTTGTCGGTGCCATTATGTATAGATCCGGCAAAAGGGAGATTGCTCAACTGAGGTATTTGCACAGAAAAATGCCGTTTACGATGGCGGTCTTTGTGCTTGCTGCGCTCTCAGTGATTGGGATTCCGCCGACCTGCGGGTTTTTCAGTAAATGGTATCTGATTCTTGGTTCGATTGATGCGAGTCAGTGGGTTTTCGTGATCGTGCTGCTGGTAAGCAGCCTGTTAAATGTTGTCCTGTTTTTTAGGGTCATAGAGAATGCGTACCTTGAGCCGAGTGAAGAGCACGGTGGTGAGGGTTCGGAGTTGGGTATTTCAACTCAAGAAGCCCCTTTAAGCATGCTCATGCCGATATTCGTTGCAGCTGCTGGAATCATGGTTTTTGGAGTGTTGAGCGGTAAGATTATCTCCACTATTATTCAGTTTGCGATACCTCAGGGTTTCTAAAGGTCAAGAAACGGATGATGCATGGAGACAGTTGAGTCCATAAGACCTCTTTTGGCTGTCCTGGTGACTGTGGTCGGGGCCCTGCTCATACTATTTACCGGGGAAAGGAGCAGAAATTTAAGGGAGTTCTGGACTATAGCGGCTTCAATTCTTAAGTTCGCCATCGTTATCTCCATGGTTCCCTTTGTCCTAAAGGGCCGTATCTTGGAATACACCATTATCACGCTAACGGAAGGGGTTTCCTTTCAGCTGAGGGTGGACCAGTTTGGTCTTTTTTTTGGTGTCCTTGCATCTGCCTTATGGATCGCAACCTCGGTTTACTCCATAGGCTATGTTAGGGGGTTAAATGAGCATGCCCAAACGAGATACTTTTTTAACTTTGCAGTGTGTCTTTCCGCAACGATGGGCATTGCCTTTGCTGGCAACCTCTTGACGCTTTTCATGTTTTATGAGGTTCTGACAGTGGCCACGTATCCCCTGGTTGCCCACAAGGAAACCGAGGATGCGATTATGGGGGGCAGGAAATACCTTGCATACACCCTTACGGCAGGCGTGGTCATATTGTTTGCCATAATTTTCACCTATACGCTCACGGGCACTTTGGATTTTAAGCCTGGAGGTTTTCTCTTAGGTCACGGTTCATCCGCTACGCTTATTCTTCTTTTTGCCCTTCTCATACTGGGTTTTGGCGTCAAGGCTGCACTCATGCCAATGCATGAGTGGTTGCCCACTGCAATGATAGCCCCGACTCCTGTGAGCGCTCTTCTCCATGCTGTGGCCGTGGTTAAGGCAGGCGTCTTCGGTTGCTTAAGGATAATTCTCTACGTGTTTGGCCCCGAGCTTTTGCATGGTCTTGATCTTTGGCTGATAGTGGCCTATTTCGCCTCTTTTACCGTACTTGTTTCCGGTATGTACGCACTCGCCCAAGATAACCTTAAGAGGAGGCTTGCCTTTTCCACCATAAATAATCTTGCCATAATCGTTATGGGGGCTTCCCTACTTACTCCTAGCGCCATAACCGGCAGCATATTCCACATGGGCAGCCATGGTTTTATGAAGATTACCTTGTTTTTTGTCGCCGGGGCCATCTACGTAAAGACCCATAAGGAGAATATAAGCGAACTTGATGGGCTTGGAAGGCAGATGCCCTTAACTATGGGCGCCTTTGCCATTGGCGCTATGGGCATCGCGGGCACCCCCCCTATTTGCGGCTTCATCAGTAAATGGTATCTTGCCATGGGTTCTCTCGAGGCCAAGGAGGTTTTCTTTCTTCTGGTCTTGCTGATAAGTGCCCTGATGGATGTGGCCTACTTCTTCCCGATAATCTTCAATTCGTTTTTCAAAAGCCCCAAGGAGGACATCAATCCACATTTTGATGAGGCGCCGATGAAGATGGTTGTTCCGCTTGTGATAACGGCCATCGTTTCACTCATACTGGGAATATTCCCTAACGCATTCTTTAACTTCTTTAATATCGCTTCTCTGGCAGCTGCAAAGATACTCGGAGGGCTCTAGATGGTGAAGACATTGAAATATATTCTCCTTATCACTGTGGGGGTGAGCATGTTGCTTGGGGTATTCTTTCGGCCTGAACACCCGCACTTCTGGTGGGAAAAGATCCCGGCATTTGATGCAATCTTTGGATTTCTCGGATGTATCCTCATCGTGCTCGGCTCAAAGGCTCTCGGTCATCACTGGCTCCAGAAGGAAGAGGGCTATTACAGTGATTAATACGGTACCACCGGCATTCATATTTATTGCAGGGGCCATTCTCCTCCCCTTGTTGAGAGACCGACGGCTCACAGGGGNCCTCCANNTCTTGGTTCCGGTGCTGGCCTTTGTNGATCTTCTCTATATGGCTCAAGGCACGTACTGGAGTTACCATTTCCTGGGCTACGAGCTCATCTTCGGGAGGGTGGACAAATTATCCCTCTGTTTTGGGTATGTGTTTGTCATTATGGCCTTTTTGGGTATGGTCTATGCTCTCCATGTCAGGGAGACCGGACAGCATATGGCCGCCTTTTTGTATATAGGAAGCACCTTGGGGGTGACGTTTGCCGGTGATCTCTTCACCCTGTTTGCCTTCTGGGAAATCATGGCCATCTCTTCGGTATTCCTCGTTTGGTATCAGAGAGATATAGCTGCCCTTAATGCCGGGTTCAGATATATTATGGTTCACTTGTTTGGCGGTTGTGTGCTCCTAGCCGGCATTATCATACAGGTGGTAAATACGGGATCCACGTATTTCGGTCTTGTAGAATATGGCGGGCTCGGCTCCCAGCTCATGCTTCTCGGTTTCATCATCAACGCCGCTGTGCCGCCTTTTCATGCCTGGCTTTCGGATGCCTATCCCGAAGCTACGGTCACTGGTAGTGTATTCTTAACCGCCTTTACAACCAAGAGTGCTGTATATGTGCTCTTAAGGGCCTTCCCGGGGGTCGAACTGCTGGTGTGGCTGGGCGCCATCATGGCAGTATATGGTGTGGTCTATGCCGTACTGGAAAATGATATAAGAAGATTGCTCGCTTACCACATCATCAGTCAGGTGGGGTACATGGTATGCGGAGTGGGACTCGGATCTGAGATGGCCGTAAATGGTTCCACAGCCCACGCCTTCTGCCACATTCTGTATAAGGCCCTGCTTTTTATGGGCGCAGCAGCGGTAATCCATGTCACGGGACGACGAAAGCTCACTGAGCTGCAGGGGAGAAACTTATACAAACAAATGCCCATTTGCCTTTCTCTTTATATGATAGGCGGTTTTTCAATCTCAGCAGTGCCACTTTTTAATGGCTTTGTGAGTAAAACCATGGTTGTTGCGGCAGCGGGCGAACTCCACAGGCCTATCATACACCTCTTATTACACCTTGCCTCGATTGGAACATTCCTTCATACAGGTCTTAAGCTTCCCTACGGTACGTGGTTTGGCAGGCTGCCTGAGGGAGAGAAGGCAGACGAGATAGAGGCTGGAGAACCCCCCTTGAATATGCTGATAGCCATGGGCATGACCGCCTTTCTGTGTATCTATACGGGCGTGTATCCCAGGGTGCTTTATAATATTCTCCCTTATCCAGTCCATTTTCACCCCTACACGCCCTACAAAGTGGTTGCGATGATGCAGCTATTGTTGCTAACGGCTGCTGCCTTTTGGCTGTATATAGACAAGCTAGGCGGTGAAGCCACAATTAGTGTTGACACCGATTGGTTTTACAGGAGACCGGGAGTGCTATTCCTTTGGTTTTGCGTCTATCCCTTGCAAAGCCTGAGGCTTGGACTGCAGGGTCTCGTTTCCAGACTGGTGGCTGGCACTGTGAGTTTGAGCAAAAATCCCATTTTACTGCCTGAGATAGCAATAAGATACATCCACCTGAAAATCATCAACCGGCTCTACCACCTCTCCGGAGTGTCCGAGGCTAAACTGAATGAACTGAGGGAATTGGAATCCAGGTATGCAGCAATAAGAAATACCACCTATGACAAGGATGTCTACAGAAGATCGATTGGTCTTGGTGTCCTTGTAGTCATAGCCCTTCTGTTCGCTTATGCTTTGATCTACTTCTTCACATTGGACTAGGATCGGCAAGAGGGCCGCGATTAGTGTCAAGTAGAGCGTTTCAGTGAATCAATTAGAAATAATTGATAGCATCGTTCCGCAATATATAGCGTTAGAGAAACTCGAATATCTAATATCGAAATCCGAAACAAACCCGAATATCCAATAACCAAAGCCCAAAACATAGGTTAGAAAAATAGAAACAAAACACTAGTTTGCTCTCAGAGGATTATCCGGCACGGCAACGGTGAGTGGCATGACGGAACAAGATTCAATAATCCGCTGGAATAACAGTATGTTATCGATATTTTGACTATTGCCTTATGGATAGAATCATGGAATAATATAAGATAGGCCGTAAGCGCAGGGGGGAAATATCACTCGCAGTCACGATAGCTTTTTTTGCACAAGCCTCGTCGTTTCACCATCCAAATCTCGCCAGGCGTGGTCCCTATTCCAAGTGAAGCAAACTGATCCAAGCCGTGATACAACCCACTTCTATTCCATTGGGGCGTGCTGACATGGAAAAGACNCTGAAGNGGATCTTTTTTGTATTGGTGGGGCTCTGTATCCCGTTTGGGTTCTTCAGCAAACAGGAGCACATCGTGTCTTTATGGCACAGGATACCCTCGATCGATGTGCTCTTTGGTGTTCTGGGGGCCTTGCTGTTGATCGCGGCCGCACGGGTGCTGGCCTCCTTTGCCGAGAAGGNGGAGGACTTCTATGATTAAGGCTGTCCCACCCGCTCTTATATTTATCCTCGGTGCACTGCTGATTCCGTTGTTGAAGGGGAAATCCAAGCAGGTGTACCTTCTGTTGATCCCTGCCGTGGCCTTTATGGATTTTCTCCATCTCGAACCAGGCACGAGTTGGGTCTACCAGTTCCTGGGCTATAAATTGATCTTCTGCCAAGTTGATAGGCTGAGTTTAGTAGTAGGATACATATTCGTCATCATAGGGTTTCTGGCCATTCTGTATGCCCTCCACATACAGGAGGATGGACAACATATTGCGGCATTTCTGTATGTTGGAAGCTCTCTTGGGGTTGTTTTTGCCGGGGACTATTTCAGCCTTTTTGCCTTCTGGGAAATCATGGCCGTCTCCTCGGTTTTCCTCGTATGGTACCAAAAGGACAAGCGTTCCCTCGATGCGGGATTTCGATATTTGATCATGCACATCATCGGGGGCTGCTCTCTGCTGGCGGGAATCATCATCTATGTCGTGGAAACGGGTTCTACTGCTGTGACCCACCTGGGAACCGGCCCTGGTGATATCTTCATACTCATCGGCTTTGGATTGAACGCGGCCTTCATTCCCATTCACACCTGGCTCCCTGATGCTTACCCTGAAGGGACCTTCACCGGGAGCGTTTTTCTCTCGGTTTACACAACAAAGACAGGCGTTTATGTGCTCGCCAGATGTTTTGCAGGTGCTGATTTTGTAGCATATATGGGCGGCATCATGGCGGTATACGGTGTCATATTTGCACTCCGTCAAAACGATGCCAGGAAGCTGCTCTCCTATCATATTGTCAGCCAGGTGGGCTATATGGTGGCAGGGGTGGGGGTGGGAACAGCGCTCGGCGTCAACGGTGGAATAGGACACGTGTTTAACCACATATTGTATAAGGCGTTGCTCTTTATGTGTATGGGCTCGGTGATCTACATGACGGGCAGAAGAAAGCTGACCGACATGGGAGGGCTGGCAAAATTCATGCCGGTGACCTGTATCACCTGTGTGATAGCCGCCCTTTCCATTTCGGGGGCGCCGGGGTTTAACGGATTTGTGAGCAAGGGAATGGTTATATCGTCTGCTGTAGAGGATCATAAGCCCATCCTGGAGCTCATGTTGATCCTGGCATCAGTGGGAACCTTTCTCTCGTTCCTGAAACTCACTTACTTCAGCTTCTTTGCCCCAAACCCCGAGATAAAGGCCAAGGAGTCGCCGGTTAACATGCAGTTGGCCATGGGCCTGACCGCGTTTCTGTGCGTGCTCATTGGGATTTACCCGAAGGTGCTCTTCGAAGTGCTCCCCTTTTACCCCGTGCACTACCATCCCTACACCGCCTCCCATGTAATAGGTGTCGTTCAGCTCTTCATGTTCGTCGGTTTAATCTTCATGTTGTTCAAAGGGATGGTCGCTCCTCACAGGGCAACGGTTCTGGATTTCGACTTTTTCTATCGGATGGGAGGACGAGGTCTGGTCTGGGTATGTGTTGCG
>JGI24422J19971_10000475_pt1 | contig 22469 bp, 17 predicted proteins | sample DeeMarSWOR152_54_FD_19971 | JGI IMG/M metagenome (IMG submission 19971) | reverse complement strand
GGCTTTCTTCCGTCCCCTTCGCATTCTTCTCCGCTTTCAAAAATCGCTAACGTGACGCTCTCACGTCCTTTGTGTCCGTATGTGACGCTTCCCAAAAGCTTAGGTGCATACGGAAACTCGGCTAAAGTTAAAGCCAACAGCATATCCGGCTCAGGGTTTTCCTCAGATATTTCTCGATAAGACTTCACCACAAAGGGATTCCGTATTAACTCTGAAGCCTTCACCACGACGTGAGTGGTGTCTCCTCCCCCGAGAACACTTAAAGACGGTTCGCCTAACGGTTGTGGCGCTTCAAATCTCTCGGTTGAAGTGAACTGCACACGCCAGTCCGCGGCTGTCCTGATTTGTTTTCCTGATAGAACGTAGACGAGAATGGTCTTTATGTAGGCGGGAACAAGCTCCGCTTCCATTAGCTTGAGTGCGTAGTCTTTGCCTCGAATGATGATTTCTCTTTCAGGATTCAAGCTTGGGTATTCGGGGTTTGCTGTCAAAAAGAACGGAATGAAATAACGTTTCTCAATGGTTTCTCTCTTCTCTTGGGCTTTCACGCGGCAGATGACGCCAAACAGCACCCAGTTCTTTTCTATCGCAAGATTGAAGGAATCCACGACCTTTAGCTTAACCGTTTTCATCGACGCTAGTCCAGACCATCTTTGTTGTTGGATCCAGTCGGCTAAATGGGGCAGTATGTTCTGTGGGTTTTGAAGAATTGAATCTGAGTCTTCAGCGACTCTTATCTTCCAAGCCATCAGCCGTCTTTCCTTCAGTGCTAGATTTCAAGTAAGTTTTTGTAGAGTTCATGGGTTTTTTCGGCTATGCGCTTCCAGCTGAACATTGCTTCAACTCTTTTCCTTCCGTTCTTCCCCATCTTCCTAGCCAAGTTCCTATCCGCTAATATTTTGTTTACTGCCTCAGCTATTTCATTCGGTCTTCCGGGCGCAACTAAAATTCCTGTTTCTCCATCCACAACCGTGTCCTTTATTCCGCCAACCTTCGTGGAGACCACGGGGGTTTCGCATGCCATTGCTTCTAGGTTCATTATTCCAAACGGCTCATAGGTGGATGGCGCGCAGAAAACTTCGGCGCCTGAATAGAAGACTATCACCTCATCTTCGGTGAGCATCTTATTTATCCAAACGATGTTCCTTCGTTTTCTCACCGCGTTTTCCAACTCCTCCGTTACGTTCGCCTCATCCGGTTTTCCCGTTAGCAAAACGAGTTTTACGCCGCGCGGAAACTTTTCCGAAGCCTCAACTAAGTCGAAGATTCCCTTCTGTCTGCTTAATCTGCCTACGAAGAGGACGTAGGGACTGGTGATACCGTATTTTTCGAGCGTGGTCAAGTCTTCCCCTTTACGATATTTCTGGTCATCGATTCCGTTGTGGATTACCTCTATTCTTTTGGGTGTGATGCTGTAGCAGTCAGTTATGTCCTTTTTAGTTTCACTTGAAACCGCGATTATTTTGTCACAGGCTTCTAAACCTGTTTTTTCAGCCCAACTGCTTAAGTGATAACCTCGTCCTAATGCTTCCTTCTTCCAAGGTCTCTTCGGTTCGAGGCTGTGAACGGTGGCTACTAATTTTACGCCGTAGAGTTTCTTCGCGTAGAATCCGGCGAGGTCCATCATCCACGTGTGCGCGTGCACTATATCGCTTCTAATAGGGTCCTTCACAAACGCTAAATTCAGTGAAAGCGCATCAAAAACTCTAGTGAATTTTGGTTCACACCCCTCAGTTAACGCTCTCCAAGGCTTATACCGCCTAACCTCGATCTTCTCGTCTTTTAGCGGTTGCTCCTCAACATCAACCGTCCGAACCTCCAATTCAACCTTGTCCTTCAAAGCTTGAGTCAAATATTTAACGTGGATTCCAACCCCACCATAAACATTAGGCGGATACTCCCACGTGAAAAAGGTAACCTTCACTTCTGCGCGCTCCTCATCTTAGCATTAGCCAACGCTTGTTCATAACATTTCACCGTCATATCCACCACTCGGCTCCACCTGAAGTTTTCCTGCACGCGTTTTACGCAGTTGCCTCGCAGTTTTGAGCCGTACGCCGGATCGCTCAGAACCCGTTGTTTTATCTGCTTGTACGGGATTCCACTGGCTATCATCTTAATTTTCTCTGGGTTTTCTTGGTCTTCAAAGGCTTTTGCAGTTTGTAGAATCTTGATCATGGCTACGAGGGCTTCTGCAAGTTCCTCAACGTTTTTGTTTTTGACCAGCAACCCTGTTCCTTCCTCGGTATCGTCTCTAACGTCGATTATCGTCTCCTGTAAACCGCCGACCCGGGTTGCCACAACCGGCATACCTGAAACCATGGCTTCAAGCGCCATAATTCCGAAGGGCTCCCACCTGCTCGGCGACACGTAAACGTCTCCTGCTAAATGGGCTAGGGAATAGATGCTGGGCACTTTGCCGTACAACAGCCGAACAGACCCGGGATGCTTCAACGCCATTTCCCCATACTTTTTTACATCTTGAATCTGATCTTGAGTGGGAAGAAGCAACATCAAAAACTTTGCATCTGGCACTTTCTCCAAAACTTTAGGGATCGCCTCGAAGAGGATGTCTATGCCCTTCTGTTCAGAAAGCCTACCTGTTGTTAGGATCAGCGGACCGTCTTCCGCGAAGGCTTCAACCCTACCTCTTTCCAAGTAGGGCCTGTCTTTAAGCTGAGAAACCGCGCTTACAACTTCCTCGCCCATGAAAATTGGCTCCTCTGGCTCCAAGTTGCCTAAGGCTTTTGTCAGCAAATACCTCCGTAGATGCGGTCGCTTCATGCTTTCTATGCCGTAAAGTTGCCTTATGTCGTTTCCAAACTTCTGCTCTACTGCGTTAAGCATGGCTTCGGGGTCCCAGTCGCATCCGTTCCAGAGGTAACTCGCTTTGCATTTGCATTCGGCTCCGAAGTATTTCAAGACGTTCTTAAGGTAGCTTTGGCTGACGCTTGTTATCATGTCGGCTTCGAATCCAGCGTAAACCTCTAGAAACCGACGAGCCTTGCGCAGAAGCCTCCTATGCGAGGTTTCCAAAGTTTCACCATTCAGGTACACCTTGTGCGGTTTATTCTCTATTCCAGCCCAGTTTTTCCCCAAAAAGCTCCATGAGACGCGGGGTTTACAGATCAGGTGGATGGTTAGAACCAGCCCAGCAGTCCTTCCATTGTTCTCCAACCTCTGTTTTGTCAGTATCCCCGCGGGAAACGAATGGTGGTCATGCATGTGAATTATCTGGGGCAGCTCTTCAGGGTTGTCGGCGGCGAGAAACCGAATGTACTCACCGAGTCCTCTAGCTAAAAGCGTGGCTTTGTCTTCAATTCCTCCAGCGGGTCTATAAACAACCGGGTCATCCATTATCCGTGAAGTGTTGTCGTCCAATCCTTTGAACATGACTATGCGGATGCCGTCCAGCATCCCTTCCTCAACGCCCAAGGCATACTTCATTGGGCTCTTGTAGGGCAGAAAATCTCGGCTTTTGAGTTTTCCCGTGATTTCGAGGTCTAGCGGTTTTAGGCTCAGTTTTTGGCGGATTTTTTCGTCTTTATGCGCTCCGTGGCTCGGCATAATTATGGTCACGTTGAATCCTTTCGCGGCTAGCTGTTTAGCTTGGTTGTAGGGAACCTCAGCTAACCCTCCGACCTTAATTATTCCAGCGCATTCAAAAGACAACATCCAAATGTTTCTGAAAGATTCCATGACCATAATTCACGCTTAAGTTATATTTTTATTCTCTCAATTTATCTGTTATAATTCCGAGCGGGTGGACGGTTTGCCAGTTACGTTTTGGGAGCATGAACACGGCTACCAGCCCAGAAGGCTCATCGATGGATTCACAGGCGAGGAAAGAGTCCATAAGAAGGGTTTGGTTAAGAGGGTTAGGAATCGGCGAGTTAAAGCGAAGAACTGGTTTGACGTTGTTCTAATTCCAGGGTCAGTTTACGACGAGATCGTCAAATCCTCAGAGAAACGATCCCTAAACATCGAGCCTCTCACGCTTGTGGCTTTAAAGCGGCTTAACAGAAAAGCCTACGACCAGCTTATGGACTATGTTCTCTCCCGCAAAACATTCATAGCCGCCTCATCCTACTGCCACCCAATACTTCCGATGAGGCTGGAAAACAGCGAATTCGACGCCAGAATCAACTTTTACTGGTCTCTCCTATTCTATTATGAAACCTTCTGGCGGCGCATATACGAAAAGGAGAAACGCGTTCCCCTAGTCGGTTTTTGGCTGCCGGAATGCGCCTACAGCAAAGCCGTTTTAGCCGTGTTCTTAGAGGTTTTGGAGAAACTCGCAGAATCTTGGGGGTGGGCGGACGAGCTTAAAGCCTACCTGCTCCTAGATGAAATTCAAGGCAAAAAAATCGACCCTTCAAGAGTTTACGTCCTTAAAGCAGGAAACCGCCAATGCTTTGCGTTCCTAAGGTACAACCACCTAAGCAACACCATCGCCTTTGAGCCTAAGCTGAAAAAGATAATGACTACGTTTTGGAAAGAAAGCAAAAGGTGCAAACAGGACCTCATCGGCGTCGCCAACGACGCAGAACACTACGGCGGAAACTACGACCCTGACAAACCAGCCGACGAAGAAAAAATGAGGATGCTGCTAGAGAAACGCGGATGGATCAAACGCCCAAAAAAACGAAAAAGCCGCCTCCAAATTGCTCCCGCCGCGCTTTACTTAGAGAACTTTAAAGCATCAGCGCCTGAAACGGAACTCGTCGACTACACGTCATGGTCAGACTTCGAGGAGGGATCCCGGTTTCAACCCGGCGTGCACCCCAAAGGATACTTTGAATATTTGGTTGGGCGTTCTGTTGGCGGTTTATGCCGATGGAAGGGACTGCAGAGAAACTCTGATGGAACTTGGTCGAACACAACTTACTTCCTAATTGTTCCTTGGAAGAACCCTTCAGACGGAAAAACGTACGTGAAAATCGTTAGCTCCATGTGGAAGGTTGCCTTCAACAAAATTCGGGACGAAACTGCTGAGTTTGTCCGCCTCAAAGCCTTCAAAATTATTCGAAGGTACCTTAAGAAAAAGGGCGCACTAGAAACGGTTTTATCTCGATATTGGGTCTGCGCCCTGCAACAGGAAACAGTTGAAAACTTTATCGAGCAGATGACCCAAGAGGGACTGTTTAAATCCGCAAATTCGAAAATTGACCGAGAAGCGCTGAAAATGGCTCTGCAAGCCTATCAATGGGCGTGTCAAGACGCATACTTAAGCTGCCCCACTTTCTGGCACATGCTGGACAACCAACTGACATGGACCTCGCTTAGTCACGCAGCCGCCGCCCTAGCCAAAATAGCAAGTGCCTTCCACGTGCTAAAGCAGAAAGATGAGTTTGGAGAAACCGCCGAGAAATACAAGACGCTTTTCCTAGATTTTGCCACCAACTCCTATTGGCGAAACTTTGTTGAAAACCTAGAAGCTCCGCTTACAATGTTTTTGGAGCAGATCACAGAATCGGCGAAAATAAACGGTTACGATCTCTCCGAAACTCTAAGCTCAACCGAATTGGCGAAAAAATCTGAGAAAGCCCTTCGGTCTTGGGCTCTGAAAATTTCTCGCAAGCTTTACGAAACTGCGCTGGAGAATTTAGGCACTTTAATGCCCGAAGAGGAGAATCCGCATTTAGTCCTAGCCCTAGCATACAAGTCTGTTGGACGGGAGGGAAAAGCAGAGGAGGAGACGGATAAAGCGAGGTGGCGTGAATGGCGGAGGTGCATTCAGTCGGTTCACTCTGATAAGAACGCGGTTCAGAGAATAGGCTTCCTTCACGCGAAGCATTTTCCCGAATACAAACGGTTATTTGGCATATCAGAAAAAGACACCGTAGTTGATGTGAAAACGACAGCTAACATCCACATGGAATAGCAATCTAATTGTTCATCATCGCTTGGATCGTGTTTTTCTTGTTTGCTGTGCCCCTCTGGTAGCGAGAGGAAAAATGTTAAAATAACGCGTACCCCTCTTAAATGGTTAAAAGAAAGCCCTGATGGAGAGAGGCGAGAGAGGAGAAGGCTTTTGGATGGCTAAGCGGAAGAAGACAGGGAAGGGCTGGAAAAGGCGCGTTTTCAACAGGGGGTTGATACCCAAGGTTCTTGTAGTTGTCTTTATTGGCGCCGTTATTTACAGTCTTGTTTTATACCTAGGTACACAATCATCTAATGCTAATGAAGGCTTGCCACGTAAGGCGGTTATAATTGATCAGTTAAGCCTTACGTACCCCAACCAAACCTTCATTAAGAGAGCCACGTCAATTTTACAGGACGCGGAGTTCACTGTGGACTATTACCCGGGCGAAGAAGTCGATGTGAGTTTCTATCAGAACCTACCTTCACGTGGCTATGGTATTATCATTTTGAGGGTGCATTCAGGACCTGTAGTGGACGAAAATAATATCGCGAAAAGTTACATTTCGTTTTTCACCTCTGAGAATTACAGCATCAATAAGTATCAATCCGATCAGATTCTCGGTCGGCTTGTGCCCGTCGAGTATTACAACGGCTCCCCCATCTATTTTGCGGTGACTCCAGATTTTTTCAGGTACAAAGCAAACGGGCGTTTCAACAACTCCGTAATTGTCATGATGGGCTGTGTCGGATTGACCTTCGGCAAAATGGCTGACACCCTTGTTTACTTAGGCGCCAAAGTTTACGTGAGCTGGGATAGACCCGTATTAGCGGAGCACACCGACTTGGGAACAATCAACTTCCTTAAGCATTTTGTCACTGAAAAAAAGACCATAGGACTCTCAATTTTCGAGACAAAGGAGGAAGTGGGACCAGACCCCCAGTACGACGCCTATCTACTGTTTTACCCAGTTAATGAGAAAACGAGAGACTTCGCTCTACCTGAAAGCAGTTTAATCATAAACACCACCCCAAACAATATACAATATGCTGGAAGAGACCCTAGGAAAGCCCTTAGTTTCATCCATTAAAAAACGAAGTTGGCTTTAACCGCCGCCGAGGATTAAGACAAGTGTTGCTACGATGAGCCCCGCGGTGAGCATTCCCACGGCATATAGGATACGTTTTCTGAGGTTTGCCTTCGCGATTTTTCCTAAGTAGAGGCCCAGAAAGAAAAGCATGATCAGAGTGAGGATTAGAGAGACAGGGTAGGCATCGCTAATGACCAAAAGTCCTGTCATTGACAGAAAGAACGGGATTAAAGAAACTATAGCGGTGAGGGCTGGGGACAAGCCGTCGATGAGGGCGGCATACACGGAGACGAAGCTGGAAGCGTCGTTGTGTATAGACTCCTTCAGGCTGGTGATCATTGACTCCTCCAGCTCCTTGAGGCTTCTCTCCCTCTCCGCCTTCTCGGTCATATAGGCGCCGAAGAGGCCTGAAACCCCCATGGCCAGGCACGCGCTTAACCCTGCCGCGACTATTATCAGCGGGTTTGAAACGCCAGCTATCCAAGCGCCCACGACTATGCCCAGCATGGTCATGGACCCATCGAAGCCGTTTTTGAAGAAGTATCTTCTAGCAATGGCGCCCATGTGCGTTACTTGAATATATAATCTGATTCTTTGAAAGAGGTTCCTCAAGCGTTCCCTCAATCAGAAACCCACACCGAAAATCTGCATGTTTCTAGCGTGCATCCTCAAACTATAAATAAGGTGCTTTCAGTTTGATATAAATCTTCGGGATGCCTTGCATTAACAGAACGGTCCGGTGCTTAAATGAACGGCTTTGAGGTTCTTGAGAAAGAGGAATTGGCTCCGGGAATCAAACTTTTAGCAGTTTCAGCTCCGTTGATAGTTAAAAAAGCTCGAGCAGGGCAGTTTATAGTTGTTAGGGTGGATGAAAAAGGTGAAAGGTTTCCGCTTACGTTGGTCGACTGGAGCCTTGATGAAGGAAGCGTCACTGTTGTTTTTCAGGAAGTCGGGGTCTCCACCAAAAAGCTCGGAATGCTAAAAGTCGGCGACCACATCATGGATGTTGTTGGCCCGTTGGGTAATCCAGCTGAAATAAAAAACTACGGCGAAATAGCTGTGGTCGGCGGAGGCGTTGGTGTGGCCGCTGCGTATCCGCGGATTAAGGCTCTAAAAGAGGCTGGCAACCGAGTTACATCCATCATCGGGGCGAAAACGTCTAATCTCATCATTTTTGAAGGGGAAATAGGGAAATTAAGCGATGAACTTCATGTTTCAACTGACGACGGATCAAAGGGCTTCAAGGGCTTCACGTCGACTGTTCTTCAAAACTTGCTGGATCAAGGCAGAAAGTTCAGTTATGTTTTCGCCGTTGGACCCGCACCTATGATGAAGGCTGTCGCAGAGGTCACTCGTCCCCACGGAATCCACACGGTTGTAAGTTTAAACCCCGTTATGGTAGATGGAACCGGGATGTGTGGAGGTTGCCGAGTTGCGGTGGGCGGCGAAACGAAGTTCGCTTGCGTTGACGGTCCAGAATTCGACGCGCACTTGGTGGATTTTAATGAATTACTCGCCCGCTTAAACACTTACGTTGAACAAGAGCAGAAGGCAATGTGTGCGCTTAAAGGACGGTGAAGAAAGACTGCGGAAAACGAAAGTGAAAGCTAGGCTAATTCAGCGGCGGATGCCTAAGTTAAGCGTTGAAGAGCGCATCCGCGGTTTCAACGAGGTGGCGTTAGGATACACCTGTGAACAAGCCGTAACTGAGGCGAAGCGGTGTCTGCAGTGTAAGGAGCCTAAATGCGTTGAAGGCTGCCCTGTTGAAGTGAACATTCCTGATTTCATCAAACTCATATCTGAAAGCAAATTTGAGGATGCCATCAAAAAAATCAAAGAAAAGAATAGTTTACCCGCAATGTGCGGGAGAGTTTGTCCACAAGAAAACCAGTGTATGGGGCGATGCATTCTGGGCAAAAAAGGCGAGCCTATAAACATAGGCGCCCTTGAAAGGTTTGTTGCTGATTATGAATTAGAGAAGGGTGTGAGGGTTCCAAATGTTGCGGTTTCCACCGGGAGAAAAATCGCGGTGGTGGGTTCTGGTCCAGCTGGATTGACGGCTGCGGCTGAACTTGCAAAGCTTGGGCATAAAGTCACCATTTTTGAGGCTCTCCACTCTCCGGGCGGAGTCTTATCTTACGGGATTCCGGAGTTTAGGTTGCCGAAAGAAATCGTTGAAGCTGAGGTGAACTATGTTAGGCTTCTCGGCGTGGAACTGGAAACTGACGTGATTGTTGGGAAGACGGTTACGCTTGAGGAGTTGTTTGAGAATGGTTTCGACGCGGTTTTTGTTGGAACCGGCGCTGGGCTTCCCAGCTTCTTAGGCGTTCCAGGGGAGAACCTCTGCGGAATTTACTCGGCTAACGAGTTTCTGATTCGCGTTAATTTGCTGAAGGCTTACCGGTTTCCAGAGTACGACACGCCTGTCAAGGTGGGAGAAAAGGTTGTGGTGGTTGGTGGCGGCAACGTTGCCATGGATGCGGCGAGGTCCGCCCTAAGGTTAGGCGCCAAAGTGAGCGTTGTTTACCGTAGAACCGAGAAGGAGTTGCCTGCTAGGCTTGAGGAGGTGGAAAACGCGGAGAAGGAGGGCGTTCAATTTCTTTTTTTGGCAAATCCTGTTCGGTTTATAGGAGGCGCCCGAGGCTGGGTTAAGCAGGTTGAGTGTGTGCGTATGAGGTTGGGTGAGCCTGATGCTTCGGGTAGGCGACGTCCAATTCCCGTTAAAGACTCCAGTTTTCTCATAGATGCTGACACAGTCATAGTTGCCATAGGTCAAAAACCGAACCCTCTGGCGGTTCGTTCAACAAAGAAAATAGAGCTGACGAGACACGGCACAATCGTGGTCAACCCGGAAACCCAGGAAACGTCTATGAAAGGAGTTTACGCTGGCGGAGACATAACCGCTGGAGACGCCACAGTCATATCTGCCATGGGGGCTGCTAAAAAAGCGGCGAAGGCTATCCACAGATACTTGATGGGTACTGATCGTTGATTTGTTAACGGTTTAATTAGAATTTGTAACGTTTTTAATGACTGGTCTGAGGCTTAAAGATTTATCATTGAAAGGGCTTTAGAGTTAAGTTGAGGATAAGGCTGTGGTTGGGCGGGGAAAGAGAAGGCGTTACGAGTTTCTGGAGCATACTGCTGACGCTTACATTGAGGCTTACGGCGCAACCTTAGAAGAGGCTTTTGAGAACGCGGCTTTAGCCACCTTCGACGTTATGACCGACGTAGGGAAGGTTAAGCCTGAGGTTGAGGACAGCGTAGAAGTGGAAGCCCACGACGAGTATGCCCTTTTGTACAGTTGGCTGGAGGAGCTCCTGATCAAGTTTGAAATAACCGACAACCTCTACTCCCGCTTCAAAGTTTCCAGCATAGAAAAAACCTCGAGCGGAGTGAGGCTGAAGGCGAAAATCTGGGGAGAACCCTTCAACCCACAGAAGCACCCTCAAAAAGTCGGGGTTAAAGCAGTCACCTACCACCAAATGAAGATAATAAAAAAACCAGAGGCGATAACTGTCCGTTTCATCCTCGACATCTAACATGCCTAAAGGAGTAAAGCTTAGTTTTGTCGCCATGTTAGATCATGGGATATGTTTTGCGTCTATGCGAATTCCGCCAGTAGTAGTTTCCAGACTTACATCAAAATTGCTGCCTGCAGGATAGTTGTTTGACTGCAGTAGAGACTGTGTGCCAGAGAATCCGATTTGCCTGTCAATATGTATTCCTCCTGTGACGACGCTGGACTCAATCTTGGCTCCAACGTCACCCTGAATATCTACAGCAAAGTCGACTCCACCGGTTGTAGCTACAGCTTCCAGAGTAATGTTCCCTAGAAGTTCTTCTTTCTGTGTGACATCTACGTCAACTCCGCCCGTAGTTGTTTGCGCGTTGACCAGAACATTATTTGTAACAATGATGTTGTTCCAAGAGAATTCGACGCCCCCTGTTGTGGTCTTGACGGAAACGTCGCCGGCGACAACGACGTCTTCCACTAAATTAGCTTCAACTCCACCTGTGGTCGCTTCGAGGCTTAAAGAGTCGAGAACCACACCAGCCTGAGTGTTCAGCATAATTCCTCCGGTGCTTGTCTTGACATTAAGACTTGTGTTCAACGAGGGGTCAATGCGGATATCACAGGTGACATTTAACGAGGAGTACCGCGGCAAACCGTGATCAACGACATCAACCTCCGAAGTCACTGTTAAAACATTGCCTACGGTTGCGTCGCTCGAACGATACCACTGAAAACGGTCAAAAACATCAGGTGAGACAAAGACTCCAACTCTCGCATTTACCGAAAAGTCAAGGGTGATCAAAGACCGTTCGCCCATGACCGTGTGGTCTTCGAAGGTGATGTTAACTCTGGCAACGTCTGCAGTGAAGTTGAGGTTTAGTGTGTTTACTCCCGTCTGGTATGGGACTGAATGCCGACCACTAGCATCCACCGTGCGAACGGGCAGGAAGGCGAGGGCGGCGATAATCGCCGCGGTCCCGATGAGGGCGATCAAAACTATAGCCAAGGTACTTATCGGTCTTCTCTCTGCTCTTCTCCTCTTAGGCTCAGCCACCGCTGGAGCAGCAGGAGTTCCACAAGCAGGACAGAATTTATCGTCCTCCTTCAATTCGGCACCACACTTTTCACAAAAGGGCAACGGTACTCCTCCATCATTTGCGTAACTTAGTCAACCCTTTTTCTCTCATACCTTTTAAATTTTTTAGTTACATGTCCCCTAATGATATATACTAATCATACGCGCGTGTTTCTGGGTGAAAAAATCGAAGGACTAGCTAAAGGTCATGCTACTTTGTAATATCAGCGAAGCAAAAGTGTAATTTCCTCCACCAACGTCTCTGGCACGATGTTTCTCTTCCCTTTCCTTGTGAACGTGACGAAGCCCAGCGTCTTCAACGCCTGAAGGTCCTGATAGACATTTTTCACGTTTCTTCGGATTTTCTGCGCTAACTCATTTATTGAATCCGCTCTGAGGCTCGTTAAGCTGTAGAGCAACTCTAGTCTTTTAGGGGTTAGAACTGCTGCTTCTTTTGGGCTTAAATCCCGAGTTTCTTCAACCGCAAAGTCCAGTTCCCCGCTCTCCACATAACCGCGATAAGCGTGAACTAACTCCGCCCAATGGAAGTAAGCGTCAACCACGTCCCTGTCCACCCTCTTCTCTAAAATCGACTCCTCAAACTCATCAAAAGCCACACCGAACCTCTCCTCAAAAGATTTAATTCGTCCACGGATCTCCTCAAGTGTCAGCCTCCGAACAATTCTGACCAGCATTCTCCACGCTTCCCCTGCATCACCGCTAAATTCATCAACGTGACGGTTAAAACTTTGGTTTTTAAACCATAAAAATGACTGGCTTGCCTTTTTAACTGTAGGCTTAAAATATACTGTTTCTCAATTAACATGAGAAAGGTTGGTGTGATTGATGACCAAGGACGAGAAACGCCGTTTTTCTCGGAGAACAGCGTTCGATGTTCTGCTTATTCTCCTATTGTTAATCACTGTGATTTACGCTGCCTCTGTTACGTGGTCTAGACCTCCCGGTATGAGAGTCATTTCCACTAAATGGCACTACATAAGCAGAGTAACTGGGTACGAGGATAACGGACAAGAAGTAATTCTCAATTGCGTTCCAGACGGAGGGTCGCTCAACCCGTTAATTAAAATCTCCTTTTCCTCTCCCTCCGTTTTCAGGTTGCAGATGTCCCTCACCGGTGATGTTCCGAGGGGAACTGGCTCAGCCGTTTACTCGTTAAGCGAAACATCCACATTAATAATGCTGAAAACAGACAACTTAACCGTCAAAATTCAAAAAGCCCCGTGGAGACTGTCGGTTTACGACGCAACAGATACAAACCTGATCCTCGAGGAAACCTCGAATAACAAATCTGAAAAAAGATCGCTCTCATACCAAGAACAACTGATCTCCATTAACGGGCGAAACATAGGTGTGGCTCAGCAGATAAGCGAATCAATAATGCTGAATTCTGACGAGCATTTTTTCGGTTTCGGCGAAAGATTCAACAAAATGGATAAGAGAGGAATGACAACCGTAATGCAAGTGAAAGACGTAGTTGGAAGCACAGGAGACGACACCTATGTGCCGATACCCTTCTTCATCAGCACAAAAGGATACGGTCTCTACTTGAATTCAACCTATAAATCCGTTTTCGAAATGGGGCTTGCCGGAAAAGACAAATATTCGATGACTACATCCGCGCCTTCTATCGACCTCTATTTCATTTACGGAAAGGGCGACCTCAAGGAAATTATCAAGAGCTATACGGATCTTACAGGTAAACCGCGCCTCCCCTCAAAATGGGTCTTCTATCCGTGGATGTCGAAGAACTCCTACAACACGCAGGACGAAGTCACGGCTGTGATAAACAAAACGAGAGAGCTGGACATACCCGGCGGCGCCATTGTCATAGAAGGCGGCTGGAACCAGTTCTGGTTCGGTGGCTGGTACAGTGCAAGCTGGCCAGATCCAGAATGGATGATATCTTATGCTCACTCTCAAGGTGTAAGAGTCATAATCTGGGTTGTTCCCATTGTGCCTCAAGACAGCTCAGAATACGACTATGCGAAGAACAATGGCTATCTTGTAAAGAACGCTGACGGCTCCGTTTACCACATTCCCCGCGGCTACTGGTGGGAAAATCAAGCCATTGTAGATTTCACTAATCCCGCGGCGGTTTCTTGGTGGACTGGACTACATGACTCTCTTGTGGAACAAGGAATCGGCGGCTTCAAGTCAGACGGCGGAGAACACGTCCATGATGACACAGTTGTCTTTTATGATGGAAGCTTCGGAAGCGAGATGGAAAACAAGTACGGGCAGCTCTGGAACAGCATCATGTACAATTACATCCAAAATAAGACTGGGGGAGACGGCATAATCTGGAGCCGATCAGGCTTCGCGGGCTCTCAGCAGTATCCTTGCAATTGGGCTGGGGACCAGTATCCACGCTTCGATCAGTTACAAGCCGTTATTCGAGCGGGGCAAAGCGCAGGCATATCTGGAATTCCCTACTGGGGAAGCGACATAGGGGCATACGTTGGCACGCCCCCTAAGAACTTGTACATTCGTTGGGCTCAGTTCGGCGCCTTCAGCCCCCTCATGCAGTACCACGGACAAGGAGACCACGATCCTTGGACCTTTGATCAGGAAACTCAGGACATCTACAAGTTTTACGCCACTCTACGCATGAACCTGATGCCCTACATCTACTCGTACGCCAAGATCGCCAGCGACACCGGACTACCAATGATGCGGGCGCTCGTCCTAAACTATCCGGACGATCCGAACACATACGACGCTGAATACGAATACTTCCTTGGAGACGAGTTGCTGGTGGCGCCTATCTACGAGGATACCACAAGCAGGTCCGTTTACTTGCCCGGTGACACTTGGATCGACTTCTGGGACAACACTGAACACGCGGGACCCACAACCATAAGCAGCTACCCAGCGCCCTTGGACACTCTGCCCCTCTTCATTAAGGCGGGCGCCATAATCCCCATGAACCTAAATGAAAATTACACGATTGGAGGATCAATCACAAAGTTTTCGCAGCTCGTCTTCGATGTCTATCCCCATGAAACATCGCAGTTCAACTATTACGATGACGAAAACGACGCTACGCGCTTAATTAGCTGCTTCGAGGAGGAAGGTCAGACGCGGGTTCAAGTTAGCGCGTGGAACAAAAGTTACACTCTGCGAATGTACATGGACAGCAGCCCAGCTTCCGTCAGCCAAGACAGCGTCACTCTTACGCAGTACTCGGATTTCAGCAGCTTCAAGAGCTGCAGCGAAGGATGGTGGTATGACGGGGCGTCCCATCGTGTTTTCGTCAGGCTTCAACAGGAAGGCGTGGAAACAGAGGTAACTGTTAACGTCTAGCTATTTTGTTGGGACCGTGAATTCCACGTCGCGTAAACGTATGAGCGGAGTAATCACCGACGGTGTCTCGAATTCCATCCACCAGTGGGCGATTTGCTTGGGTTCCTTTGAAAGGGCGGTTGTGTTTTGAAGCATGTGGAGTATGTTGTCGCTCAGCCTCAAACCCTTAACTGCCTTCGTGATTTCGCCGTTTTCAATTTTGAACACTCCGTCGCGGATAATGGCTGAAAAGTCTCCTTTTCTGTAGTCTTGAAACCTCACGTAGGTTATGTTGTTCAAGTATAATCCGTTTTTGACGCCTTCCAGAAGCTCCTTTTCTGCGTGTTTTCCTTCTTTTACAACAATGTTCCAAGCGTGGGGGCTTATCCAGCCTGCGTTCGCCGTAGACTTCGTCTTATACTTCTTGGCTGTTAGGCTGTTATGCAAGTACGCGCGTAATTTTCCGCCTTCAACAATAGTGGTTCTCTCAGTGGGGTTTCCTTCGTCGTCAAAAGGCGTGCTTCCAAGACCCCCCGCAACTCTAGGATCGTCGTAAACCGTCAAACCGTCAAAGGCAACATCTTCTCCGAGTTTTTCAGCTAGACATGAAATTCCTGCGTCAACGTAGAACGCTGAGTCCATTCCTGCAACTATATCGAAGAAGACAGCCGCCGCGGGTCTAGTGAGCACAACCTCGTACCTTCCCGACTTTCCCGATGTCGCATTTAACGACATCCTCGCGAGCCTCCCGGCTTCTCCGCCCGCTTTTTCAGGATCGAAGTCCCTCAGCGTCGTTCCGCATGTTATGCCCATTCCTGAAGATTCTCCGTTTGTTAAGGCGCGCACAACCAAGTTTATCGTAGTCTTCTTCTGCATCCCTTCAACGTTTCTCGAAGTCGCCAACGAAGACTCTAGGTCTGTAGCAAGCAGAGTTCCTGCTACTCTTTTCGCTCCGCTTTCAACCGCCGCATTTATGGCAGCTTCCACGTAGTCAACGTGTTTTTCTGTGAGCTTCGGTATTCTGTCATCATACAAGCTTGGAATGGTTTGATATTCGAAGGGTCCTTCCGGCAGCGGCGCGTAGTTTTCATGCGGTTTCATTATGTTAACTGTTTGCGCGAGTTTCTTTAGGGCGTTCCTAATTGAATCCTCTGATACGTCGGTTACAGAGGCGATTAGAATTCTCCTGTCTTTTTTTAGCAGTATGCTGGCTGACGTTTGATCCCATGTTTTCGTCACGGTTATTTCGTTGTTCGCAAACCGCACCTGCCTCGACGTGCCGTGAGCAGCTATAGCAGCAATTTCGTCAGCCCCAGACTTCAGTCCCTCTTTTACGATGAAGCCTGAAACTTCTTTTGGGTTCATCACTGTGTCCCTCCTAGCCGCAGGTTCCTAAGCCTAACATTTGGTCCGCCGTGCCAAACCGGCATTCCCTGCATGGGGTCTCCTTTTCCGCACGTGGCTGCCTCAAACTTTAGGCTTTTGTCAACGGCGTCCACGCTGCTGTAGAATCCGGGTGTCGTGATCTCTAGGACGGGGCGGCGGACCATACTCTTTAGCCTTCCTTTTTCGATGCGGTAGCACTCTCTTCCGACGAACCTCATGTTGTAGCGGCGGTCGTCGATGTTCCATTCGCCGAAGGTTTTCATGTAAACTCCAAGTTGGATGTCCTCGATGAGTTCTTCGAAGGTTCGGTCGCCTGGCAGCATGAAGGTGTTCGCCATTCGGATGATCGGCTCTCGGTTGAATGCGCTTGCCCTCGCAGCGGCGTTGCTGGATGTGCCTAACTCTGCGGCTGTTTCCCTGTTGTGGAGAAACTCGTTTATTCTGCCCTCTTTTATGAGGAGCCGCCGTTTAGCTGGAACCCCTTCATCATCGTAGGTATAATATCCGTAGCTATTGGGGAGGGTTGGGTCATCCGCAACTGTAACTACGTCGGTTCCGATTCTTTTCCCCAGCATATCCCGCGATATGAAGGACTCTCCTGCTTGGGCTGCTTCCCTCCCGAGGATTCTGTCCGCCTCGTATGGGTGTCCAACGGACTCGTGAACGACCAATCCAACAACATAATTTCCTAGAACTAGGTCTAACTTTTTTCTCGGCGCTTTTTCCGCCGTCTTTAATATTTTCCCTAAGGTCTGTGCTCTCTTCTTGGCGAGATCAACAAGCCTCCAGTCTTCCACGGCTTCCCAGCCTCTGCCTTCGCCCTTTTCGATGATGTCCTGTTCGGTTTCCTTGTCCTTTTCGTAGGCGGTTAGCAACGCGAAGAACAGAACCCGCGGGATCTGGCTTGAAATAATTGTGCCTTCGCTGTTCACGAAGTACTTCTCGGTTGTGTTTTCGACAAGTTGAAGCATTCTGTAGGGAACGGAAACTCCTATCTCCTTGGGGGATGCGACAGTTTTGTCAATGTCGAAAAGAAGCTCCATTTTGTCTTCCGCTGAGACGTCTTCAAACCTGATTTTCGGCTTCACCTCCCAGCTTTTCTTCACGGTTTTTTCAGCTGAGAGTCGTATGGGCTTATGCATGACGGTGACTGAGGCTTTAGCCATGTCAACCGCCTCCCTAATTCGCTTCTTCGCTAGGGCTTTGTCTGGTTCGTTGATTGAAACGAAGCCTAATCCGCCTTTCACGAGCACTCTTATGCTCAATCCGCGTTCTCTGCTGAAGCCGACAGCCTCAGGGTTTCCGTTTTTCAAAATGTAAGTGTCTCCTACGTCGCTTTGCATTCTAGCCTCAGCGTAATCTGCGCCTAACTTCACAGCGTATTCAACAGCAAAATCAGCTAAGTCTTTCACGTGTAAACGCTCCTCTCTGTAGAGGCTGATAGTTATCAAGAAAATATATTCTTTGTTGCTGATTTTTTTCCGCCTTTCGATGCTTTACGTCTTCGGCAGGTTTTCCCGAGCGAACTCATACACGTGGTTCAGAAACTTGATTTTCCGTCGTGTCAGTTCGCGGTTAACTTTTTCTATGAAGCCTTGAAGCGTCCTCTTCAGCTCCTTCGCCTCAACGTAATCGGCGTTTTCTAAATGTTCGGAAACAAATTTTTTCACGGCGCCCTTAAGCTTAGTTTGTTTTTGTCCTTCAAACCATCCTTTGTAGGCTTCCACGCTGGGGTAGTGCAGTTTCTCCGCGATTCGTAGAAGCGCCTCCTTGGAAACCTTAAGCTGCATCTTTTCCTCTGTTGATGGTTCTTCGGGGAAGTTCACCGCGTCCAGTTTCAGGGTTAAGCCTATGGTGTGTAGTCTTTTGCATTTTTTGCATCGGGCTTCGAAGCCGCCGCTGTAACTGGTCGGAGCTAAGCTGTGTTCTTTTTCCACCTTCTGGAACTCCCGCATCAACCTTGCCTTTTCCACATAAAACTTATCAAGAAGAATTTTGCCGTTTCTAGCCTTCCCGTAAAGGTTATTCATTTTCTTCCTCCAGTCGGCGAGCTTAGCCATGCTGGAGACATTGGACCAGAGGGAGAAATCGTCTCTTAAAGCGTCTTCCAAGTTGATTTTGCGTCCGCAGAACTGACACATAAAACTCGTGGAAGCGAGGGTCTTTCCAGCGTAGGTGAAGACGGCTTTAACACCGCTTCTGATGTTAATGGCAGGCGCCTCCAGAATCGCTGATGCAGTCAAACTGGCTCCCTAAACTAAGGATTCCTGCGGTGTTTAAAAGTAGAAATTACGCTTTAACGGCAATATCGCCTTTCAAAAACATATCTTATAGGACGGTGGGGCCGCGGGGATTTGCAATCGAGACAATTGGAGATGTCTCCCGTACCTTCCACCTTTTTTCAAGGCTCTTTGAAAGAACAGCCGCAAATCATGTCCCTGAAGAAAGGAAAATCTTAAGAAATGTACGTTTGCACATATACTGTTCAAGAGCTTTGATGGATATAACTCTGTATGACTCGTGGAGGTGACGCATTTGTATAGAAGTAAGATTTCATCTATTTCCCGAGTCATCTTGTTTATGTTGCTCACGTTTCTTCTCGTAGCGCCAAGTCTGGCAAGCCCTGAGCGGACTGTGGGTGTCCAAGAGGGTGACTGGGCTGACTACGTGGTTACCTATGAGGGAAATTCAACCGAGATGATGGGTGGAGATTTAGTCAATGTGACAGGAATGCGGGTAACTGTTGTTAGTGTTTCCGGTACCAACGTTACATTGGAAAGCACCACGGACTACGAGAATGGGTCGGACACTGTTGATACAGGTTGGATAGATGTTGAAACAGGGGAACAAGGGGGTAATTTCACTTTTGCAGGCGTTCTTATAGCCGCAAATCTCAATCAAGGGGACCCTGTCTACACGGTTAGCCAAAGCTTTTTCGGCGAAGGAACGATAAACGAAACCGTCACCCGTGGATACTTGGGTAGCATGGTTGAGGTGAATCACTTTATACTAAACATGACTATTCCTCCTAATCCTGTCATTAATCTGACTTATAGCTGGAGTTGGTACTGGTACAGAGCAACCGGTCTTCCAGCTGAGATGACCTTCTATTATATGCAAGAATCAGCGGGGTTTATACCCGTGGAAACATCAGTGGAGTCTGTCCCTATTGCACAATCAAGTAACATGACATGGTTTGAAATACACCTCACGATCGTAGACGTTATACCTGAATTTCCTTCAACGCTAATCTTGCCCCTGTTAATGATCATAGCACTAGTTGCAGTGATGCTCAGAAAAAAGGGAAGAATGATAGAAACGCCCTGAAAAACCCTATATATACTGGAGATGTCTCCCACACACTCTCCTTTTTGGTAGGTTTCAAGAAAAAACAGATATTACCTACTGAAGCTTAAGACCCATACTGCATCAAATATAGAGCCAACTTTAATGTAGTATCTTGCTCAGTAGACACAGATTTAGAGATTCGACTGTCTTAATTACACTCCGATCTTCTTTTGCTGTTTCCTTTAGGGTTGGGAATTCTTGGAATATTAGATACAATGAGACGTCGTATATTTTTTCAACTGTTTTCAATGTTCTATCAAATTCTTCTTGTTCAATTCTAGATTCAGAGCGTGTTATTTTTTTCAACATTTCATCTACATTTGGGAAGTCCATGTAAGAAGGGTGCACGATTCTGTTTAATTCTTTGTAAAATTTCTTTAAAGAACCTTTAGCATCAATTTTTACTCTCTCAATCAATCGGTTTACAAAATAATCTTGTTTATCAAAGATTTCCGTCAAGATTGCGATTTTACTATCAAGGTTGAGATTTGGATGTTTTCTGTCTAAATAAAAAGCTTGAACTAATGACTCAAAATGATATCTGACTATTTGGATGACTGGCTTGTAACTTCCAGCTACTAAAAGAAGGGGTAAATCCAAGAAATCAATAGTCAACTGAAGAAATCTGAAATATAGAAGAGATTTTTTGGCTATTTCTGGGCTTATTTTGCCTATGATCAAGTTTTGAATAACCGATACATCATTCTGGAACTCGTTGAACTTCTTAATGACCTCTGTACATTTCTTTTCTGTTTCATCATAACGCTTTGAAAATTCTTTTACTAATTCGGCATCCATTCTCAACACAATTCCCCGTATTTGCTAAATACTATCCTCCTAATGTAGAAGAGGTTCTTACTCTTTCAATTTCTTTAGGCTTTTTTCCAACTCGTACTCAATTGGGAGATATTTTTTGAGTATTTGAAATGCCAAGTTTCCTCCTCCTTTTCCACCATAACCCTTGAAAGTTCCATCTTTACTCCAATTAACATTTTTTCTGAGTCCCTCAAGTTGTTTTTTCATCTCTTCAATTGTAGGGTTTTCTTTACGAAACGATGCGTCAATAACTACAGCTCCTAATCTTGACCAAGCGAAATAAGCAAAATAAGAGAGTAGTAAATTAAACTGGTAGTTTTCCCATTCCTGCAAGAAAGTTAGCTTTACTGCATTCCAATACCTGCTTACCGCTCTAGCTTGCAATTCAAAAGGAACCTTGTCAGGGCTTAATTCAGTACTCTCTTTAAGTAGAGTTTTGATTCCTTCTTTAAAAGTTCTCAAACTGAAAATGTATTTTACGCCTTTTTGCTTTCTACCTCCAAGATGTATTCGCCCATAAAACGGGCTCTCAGTATTTTGATACAGCTCCATGGCTATCCAAAGCGCTAATTCCTCACTCTTTAACTTCTCCTTCTCAGAAAGTACATAACTCAAATGATCTAGATGGCTAGTATTCATCCTAACTTGGTTTGCATTAATATCTCTAAACAAAGCAGCTTCTTCTTTTCTATCCAAGCCAATGGTAACGCAAAACGGTATTTCAACATTTATTGGTTCTAGTTTTTTCTTGTCTTTTTCTTTAAGGCCACTAGCCCAGTATAGTCTGTGATTACCATCTACTCTTGATATTTGTGGATCAACCCCATTCCTGTTTTCGAGTTTATCTTCATGAATTGTGATTTCAACCAAACCATTTTTAGCTTTTCCAGCAGAAACAACACTTTCATCGCGAACATTTAGAATAACTTCCGGCCACAATCGCAGCTTTGTTTCTCTTATCACATTTCCTAGGGCATATGCATGGGCTTGTCTTGCATGCCATGGCTTCAGGTCTCTCTGGGTTCCTTGGGGATTACTAGTTTGATCAAAAACATCCGGTTCGCTGATTTTGGCTAGGTCTCTGGCTTTTGCATAACCACGGTAAGTAGTTGCGTTCAAGCTTTTTCCTACCAGACATATAAATTTCATTTTAACCCAACCACAATTATATCTTTAAGTCATTAAAAACATTTTAGTTTGCGTTCTTAATGCTTTTGCGCGCGCAGCAAGAATAACCCGCTTTTGATTTTTGTTTGGGCCTGTTGTGATTCTGGCAGCATTAGTGTTTGGACACCGACTTGAGAAATAGAATTCGAAGGATCCTCTGAACCGCCTAACTCCTAGCTGACAGCGGGTAGACCCCCCTTTTTTATTTGTGGTCAAATAGTCTTCAAATATGCTTTTCAGAAAACGTAAGTGATTCTATCCCCTGATGGGACCTCGAGTATTTCTGGTGGGGCCGCGGGGATTTGAACCCCGGACCTCGCACGCCCCAGGCGCGAATCTTAGACCATGCTAGACCACGGCCCCTTTTGACTGGTCTACGACCTTCCCGACTTGTTAACGAGATCGGATATAACAGCTTTTTCTTCTTAAAATGGCTTCCCTTGATATTTCTTTGCATATTTGCGGTCTATTTGGCTTCAAATAAAACTATAGGGGTCTTTCTAGGCATCAGTAGGAGCTGTACCAAAAATTCAGCGTATCGTCTTGTCGAGTTCGCATGTCATCAGAATCTTGGCAAACCCCTCTCTGTTGTGCTCTTTTTTATAGCTTCGAAGGGCTTCTATAAGCTTCATTTGGTCAACTTCCCCGATTTTCATTTTGAGCATCTGCGCCAAATGGCTTCCCATAAAGAGAAAATGGCACATGGAAGTAACGTTCGAGACTTTTCGGTTGGTGCTGGCGGTTTCGAAGTCCAATATTCGAGGATTATCCTCCGCGTCTACGATGATGTGTTTCGGCGCTCGGCTCAACTCCCCGTGATCCAAACCTGCTTCATCCAACCTCCAACACTGCTCCAATACATCGCGCAGCACGCGGCGAATTACATTTCGTCTCGTCTCTTCCT
>JGI24422J19971_10000474_pt1 | contig 22479 bp, 19 predicted proteins | sample DeeMarSWOR152_54_FD_19971 | JGI IMG/M metagenome (IMG submission 19971) | reverse complement strand
GATATTCAGTGGGGAAGACTTTTAGCAGGAAGTGCCCTCAATGTTATACCAATACTAATGATTTTCTTGCCTTTGACTAAGTATTTTCTAAAAGGATTTTTAGAAGGCGCCTTAAAATAAAACCCATAAAAAGTTAAATCAGGAAAAGTTAGAATGAAAATAAGGCCTGTAATTAAAGATGCACTGGATAATGCAAAAGTAATTGATCCTCACTGTCATCTAAGGCCTCATAAACCTTCTGCTGACAATTTTGCAGATCTTCTCTTGTACCATCATTTATGGATAGAATTGGTATCTTCAGGGATGGGACAATACGAAGTGAGCAAAAGCGGATTCCCTCATGAATTAACGGACCCAAAAATTGAACCACTGGAAAGAGTGAGGCGAGCTGTAAAATATCTAAAAAATATAAAAAATACAACGATCGGTGTGTTTTTTAAATGGATAATGAATGATCTATATGAAATAAAAGAGGAACTCGGAGAACACAACATAGAAGGGATCTTCAATAAAGTCGGTGAAAGATGCAATGATCCAAAATGGCAGGAAGATGTTTTAAGAAATTACTGTGGTATAGAATATAATATTACTGTAAATATCGATGGAAAGCCCTATTCAGATAAGATATTAAAAGGAAAAGAGGGAGTACCTGTTAATATTGTTCGAGAGTATATAGTGAGCGGGAAGGAAAATCCCTATAAAGTTATATATTCAATGGAAGAAAACTTTGGAAGAGAGATAAACAACGTTGCCGATTATAGGGAGTATCTTCGACAAATTGTACAGGAGTTCATTAAGGAAAAATATCAATTTGCAGGGGTATGGATATTACCAAGTATAACGGAAGATATGGCAAAGAAGGAAGAAATTGATCGAATAATCAAGAAAGCGAAAGAAAGAAAACCTCTTAATATCGTTGAAATAGGAAGCTTTTGTTATTTTGGAACAGTGAGTTTTCTTAAAGAATTGCGGAAATCCGAGATAAGGACAATCCAAATACTTACTGGTGCTTATGTGCTTTCACCCCACCGCTCAATAACGCGATGGAACAAAAATTTTGTTGAATCGATTGGGAAAATCGCATATGAATTCGAAGATTTCAATATCAACCTAGCTGCTGCAACGGATATATATACCCAGGATTTAGGAATTCTTGCCAAGCATATTCCAAACATAAGCGTAGCAGGATATTGGTGGCATACACTATACCCCTTTTATATAAAAAAAACTTTGGAAACAAGATTGGATATGGTTCCGCTAAACAAGATTATTGGCTTTTTTTCTGATACCTACCATAGTGAATGGTGTTATCCAAAGCTCAAGATGGTTAAGCATATCCTTGAGGACATATTGGTTGAGAGGATAGAAAAGGGGTGGTATGATGTTGAGCTTGCCAACGATATTATTACAAAGCTTTTTTATGAGAATCCTAAGAACATTTATAAAATATAGAAAACAAAAGCTAATTCTATATTTCATAAAAGAAAGTAGGGAGCTCAGTGAGCATGAAAGAATAACGGATGCTACTTCTTATTTAGAGGAGGAATGATCCATGCATAATAAAGAACGTGAAATTAGGATCGAACTATTACGTCCTGGACAAATCATTGAAGAGCAAAAAAGATGTTCATTGATTTTTATTCCTGTAGCGGGCTTGGAGTATCATGGACCACATCTTCCATTGGGAGTTGATTCTATCAATGCTACCTTTAGCGCGTATGGAGTGTGTAGGAGATTAGGAAGGGGATTGGTTCTTCCGACTCTCTATTGGAGCACAGAAAGAGAAAGACCACCCTGGATGTTGGAAGGCTTGGGATTCAAATCAACTGATTGGATTGTTGGGATGGATTTTCCAACTGCACTTTGGAGGAGCCATTATTATCAGGAGCAAATTTTTGGTCTTGTATTAGCGAGTAAAATTGAAATGCTAATAAATCGTGGATATAAGGTTCTAGTTATTGTGAATGGGCATGGAGCGGTAAATCATTTGGAGACGATTGGTAGGTTATCCAAACATTACTCCTATACGACAGATAGTTTAGTTGTATGGGGATTGGCTTTGCCTGATGAAATAACAGAAAAGAATCTTGTTGGTCATGCTGATATATATGAGATTTCTCTTATGATGTATTATCAGACGCTCATAGGGTCAGATTCGATAGTCGATTTGAGTACATTGCCTCCAAAGGACATACCTATTCGGTACCCTGATTTTTCGATTGTGGACGGGCCTGGGTTCAGCGAGAATCCGGACCCTGATCACATTGTGCGAACAGACCCGAGGGATGCGAGTAAGGAACTGGGGAAAAAAATTCATGAAGATGTTGTAAAAAAGTTTATCCGTCTCACGGAGGAGGCATTAAAAAAGAAAGGTTTATGATTATAATTTAAGAGGAAAAATTATGTCTTAATACGTACCATCATATGATACAGAAGCAATATATCCCTGGTGGGAAAGTGTGTTGTCAATATCAAATAGGGCCAGGCTGATTACTGTTGTTACTCCCCTCTCATCTTTCCGGCTTCATTGCAGTTTTTTTGAATCGTTTGTACTGTTTTTCCCAAAGCCTTACATTCATTGGTTTGTAATTTTTTATACTGAAGGCCTGTCTTACCAGAGGTATTGCAACATCAAGACCCCTGATGATACCAAGACCCATGGCCTGTACCATGACATTTCCAACAGCGGTGGCTTCATCTGGCCCGGCTATTACCGAAAGCCCGGTTGCATCGGAGGTAAATTGGTTGAGCAGCTCATTTTTACAGCCTCCTCCGACAATGTGCACTACTTTAGTTGGCCGCGCGCACACCTTTGAAATTCCCTCGTTGACCATCCGGTATTTCATTGCCAGACTTTCATATACAATTCTGAGATAGGTTCCTCTGTGCTCGGGTACTTTTTGTCCTGTTTTTTTACAGAAATCCGAGATTGCGCGCTCCATACTTGAAGGATTATAAAACCCGCTGTCATCAGGATCGATGAAGGAGGTGAAAGCTGGAGCCTTTTCCACGAGGAGGGTTATTTCTTCCCAGCTCAACTCTTTCCCATCTGTCACTTTCCATGTCTTTCGAAGCTCCTGTACAATCCAGGTTCCCATACAGTTTTTCAAAAAGCGTATATTCCCTATACCACCTTCGTTGCTAATGTTCGCGTTCATTGCCGTATCATTGGTGATAGGTTTCGGTATCAATTTGCCAACCAGTGACCATGTTCCTGAGCTGATAATTAGTGCATCGTCTTGATTATCCACGGGCGCTGCGGCGTATGCAGAGGCCGTATCATGGGAGCCCACGGCGATAAGTTTTGCCTTGTTCAGGCCAAGGTAACGAGCAAGAGGGTCTGAGAGTTCTCCAATGACTGTTCCGGGAGCGACTATGTCAGGCATCACTTCCTTTGGTATACTGAGCTTTTTAAATATTTCGTCGCTCCAGCAACCCTGGTGGGCATCCATGAGCTGTGTAACGCTTGACCAGGATGAATCAACCGTTTTCACGCCACCGAGATAAAAGTAGAAAAGGGTAGGCATTGGCAGAAACCTACAGCCTTTGTGTAACAGCTCCTGGCGATTTGTAATAAACCAGAGCAGCTGGTTGTCTAAATTAAATGGCCAGAAATGTATTCCTGTGATTTCATATAACCTTTTCGCATCAATTTTTTTCTTAATCTCTTCTATCATAATATCGAGACGGTGGTCCCTATAGCAGTACACCTTACCAAGGATGTCGCCGTTTTCAGTGACAAAACATCCGTCACTTCCCCACGTATCTATGCCGACAGACTCAAGCCGATCCGACACTTCACGGCGGTAGCGTTGAAGGCCCTTGATGATATTGTGATACATCAGGGTATCATCCCAGTACAGGCGCTCCGTTGTTTTTCCGCTTCTTTCCTGTATATAGAAGGGAACGGCTTCATGAGTGAACCGGTGTATTTCCTGGAGGCTGAAACCATTATCGCTGAAAGATCCCAAAAAGCATTTTCCCCCTGAAGCACCTATGTCAGCTGCAAATACTCTCTTTGTATCCATGCTGTTCTCCTTTGGAAAATCAGGTCAATTTGTTACTTTATATCATATTCATATATATTAATCAACGGTCCTCTCATATCCCGTTGACTTGTCTGAAGTAATGTATTATCAATTCTCAAAGGAAAATGATCAAGAATTGCCCTCAAGGTATGGTGGTTACTGATCTGGACGGGACGCTTTTACAGAACAATCGGAAGATCAGTACCCGCGATTATGATACACTCCTGCTCCTCGGTAGAAAAAGCATACTTCGGGTAATTGCAACCGGTCGTTCTCTCTATTCATCTCGTGGTGTGATTCCCGACGATCTTCCCATAGATTGTCTCCTCTTCTCTTCGGGTGCAGGTATTGTAGACTGGACTGCCAAAAAAATCCTCATGAAGTATTCACTTACTCCTGCTGAGGTTCGTGCTGCAGTGGAATTTCTCATGGAACTGGGTGCTGACTTCATGGTGCATGAGCCGATTCCTGACAATCACTTCTTTTTGTACTACCGAACGGGTAGGTACAATCCTGATTTCTCCAGACGGTGTGAGCTGTATAAAGAGTTTGCCTCTGAATTGGATTTCAATGGCTTTACTTATCGCAGTGCATGCCAGGTTCTTGCTATCGAGCCGTCAGGGACAGAGAGTGTCCGTATACCGCGCGTAGTACGTGCCCTCCACTGGTTGAAGGTTATTCGCACTACTTCTCCGCTTGATAAGAGGTCGATCTGGGTTGAGATATTTCCGTCTGGTGTATCAAAAGCACACGCAGCTGGATGGATCTGCAATCATTATGGATTGAAAAGAAAGAAAGTTTTAGGAATCGGAAATGATTATAATGACCTTGATCTTCTCGCATGGGTAGGGACTGGAATGCTGGTGAGCAATGCTCCGGCTGATTTGAGAAAGCAGTTCAGAGCTGTGTCTTCAAATGATGAGAATGGATTCTCTGAAGCAGTTAATATCTGGCTGAAACACTCAAAGCTTTAAAAGATCTGATAATTAAAATAAGAACAAATATAAATATAGATTATATTTGGAATAAATATAACTATGTATATATTTAAATATTTCTCGAATATCATATATTTTTATAGTGTAAGTTTAGGTTAGACATTGTTTTCCAGTTGACAATCTTTTTCATTAGTAGTATATAGGGTGCACTACGAGGGGGAGGACTATGGCAGTGGATCAAAAACAAACTATCAAAGAAATCGTTCAAAATTTTGGAAAAGATCGGCATCTCCTTATGGATATCGTTCGGGAGGTGCAGAGTAGTTTTGGACAAGTTTCTAATGAGTCCGCTCACGTAATCGCTGATACCCTCGGTATTCCGTTTGTCGAAGTCATCGACATGGTGAGTTTCTACTCATTTCTCTCACGGACTCCAAAGGGTAAATCAGTCGTAAGGTTGAGCAAGTGCATCGTTGATAAGATGCACGGTATGGATAAGGTAGCGAAAGCATTTGAGAAGGAAGTGGGGGTGAAATTCGGTCAGACCACCAGTGACGGCAAAATCACCCTCGAGTACACACCCTGTATAGGAATGTGCGATCAGGTCCCCGCCGTACTGATAAATAACACGGTGCTCACGAATGTCTCGCCTAAGGATGTGCCAGGCATTGTAAACTCGCTTCGCAAAGGCGAGGGGCTCGGAACGCAGGATACCGACGAAGCAAGGCCTGATGCACAGATCGAATTAAATCTAAGACAACCAGGTCCTGTGATTTTCAGTCCAATGGACCGTGGCACCGCAATACGGACTGCTTTGAATATGTCACCCGAAGAAGTGATCAACATAGTTACCAATTCCCGTCTCAGAGGAAGGGGTGGGGCAGGTTTTCCAACAGGAATGAAATGGAACTTCTGTCGGAAAGCAAAAGGGGAAGCCCATTACGTGATCTGTAATGCAGATGAAGGTGAACCGGGCACTTTTAAGGACAGAGTAATTCTGACTGAGGCTCCCGATCTTGTGTTTGAGGGGATGACTGTTGCAGGATACGCCATCGGAGCAAAGGAAGGACTCTTTTACCTGAGAGGCGAGTATGAGTATCTCTACCGTTACCTGCAGCAGGTTCTCGCACACCGCAGGCATCTCGGCCTGCTTGGAAATAATGTAGGCGGCAAAGAGGGATTTGATTTCGATATCAGGATCCAGCTTGGTGCAGGGGCCTATGTGTGCGGTGAAGAGTCGTCGCTTATTGAATCTCTTGAAGGAAAGAGAGGTGCTCCCCGTGATAGACCTCCTTTCCCTGTCACAAAGGGCTTCCTGGATCAGCCCAGCAGCGTCAATAATGTGGAAACCTTCTGCTGTGCTACACGTATTTTGGAGAAAGGCGCTGACTGGTTCGCGAAGCTTGGAACCAAAGACTCTATCGGAACAAAACTGTTCAGTGTTTCAGGCGATTGTAAAAAACCTGGTGTCTACGAGCTGGAGTTCGGCATCACAGTTGATGAGCTTCTTCAGATCGTGGGAGGAGAGGATGCTCAGGCGGTTCAGGTTGGCGGTCCATCGGGCAACTGCATCGCTCCAAAAGACTTTGGAAGAAAGATATGTTTTGAGGACCTTCCAACGGGTGGTTCGTTTATTGTATTCGGACCAAAGCGAAATATGCTTGAAGTTGTACGGGAGTTCACAGAGTTCTTTATCGAGGAATCATGCGGGTGGTGTCCACCCTGCCGAGTTGGGACAACAGTGATGCTGCGCATGCTGGATAAAATAATCGAAGGAAAAGGAACAAGCAGGGATCTCGATGAGCTCGAAGAGGTATGTAATACAGTAAAAACGATGAGCCGTTGTGGATTGGGACAGACTGCACCTAATCCAATCCTTACAACCCTGAAGAATTTTCCAAAGTTGTATTCATCACTGATAAAGGCCGAGGACTACATTCCGACGTTTAACTGGGATAAGGCGCTATCAGAGGGAATAACACTTGCAGGACGGGGGCCAGAGTGGGAAGGAGAGGAATTATGAGTGGAGAAAAAATAACTATCTATATAGATGATGTCGTTGTTGAAGCAAAACCCGGACAGACGGTGCTGGAGGCTGCAGATGAGGCAGGTATCTACATTCCACGACTCTGCTACCACAAGGACCTGGTTCCGGGAGGGCACTGCAGGGTATGTACGGTTAAGATAAATGGAAAACCCACAAATTCGTGTACTTTCCCTGTACAGGAAGGGCTTGTTATAGAAAACAATACTCCTGAAATGATCGAGGCCCGCCGTCGGATCATTGAGATGCTTTTTATTGAGGGAAATCATATCTGTCCTTACTGTGAAAAAGCAGGAAACTGCGAGCTTCAGGCGCTCGCCTACAGGTTCGGTATGACAGCACCGACTTTTCCCTATATTTTCCCTAAATTAGAAGTCGATGCAACACATCCCGATATATATATCGACAGAAACAGATGTGTTCTGTGCGGACGGTGTGTACGTGCATCCAGGGATGTGGATGGGAAGAGTGTTTTCGGCTTTGAGGGAAGAGGAGTCAATAAAAGGATTGTAGTGAATGCCGATCACACCCTCTCAGAAACACAGATAACAGCAGCGGACAAGGCTGCGAATATCTGCCCGACAGGCAGTATTGTGGTTAAGAGAGTTGGGTATAGCATACCCTATGGAAAACGAGACTATGACCTCGAACCTATTGGTTCTGATATAGAAAAGAAAAGAAAATAAAACTGTGTAAAAGGGTAAAAAGATGGCGAAACCAAAAGTAGCTACAGCAGCTTTAGCGGGCTGTTTTGGATGTCATATGTCATTGCTTGACATCGATGAACGCATCGTAAAGTTGATCGAGCTTGTGGATTTCGATAAATCACCGATTGACGATATCAAGAGATTCACAGGCCCTGTCGATGTCGGAATCATTGAGGGAGGATGCGCAACACAGGAGAACGCCGAGGTTCTACAGTTGTTCCGCAAATACTGCAAGGTGCTGGTTGCAGTGGGGGAGTGTGCGCTCACAGGAGGCATTCCTTCAATGCGTAATACAGTGTCTCTGACAGAGTGTATGGAAGAGGCCTATTTGAAAGGTCCTTCGGTCGTGGATGGCGTAATACCCAATGATCCGGATATTTCTCTCATACTCGACCGGGTATATCCGTGTCACGAGGTGGTAAAGATAGATTACTTCATTCCGGGATGCCCTCCTCCTGCTGATGCATTTTGGGAAGTGCTCACTGCGCTTCTTGAAGGAAGGGAGCCGAAAATTCCATACCAAGCACTGAAATACGATTAAACAATTGGAGGCGTATCATGTCAGTGGCTTCAACTACAAAAGAAAAGAAGATTGTCATAAATCCAGTAACCCGTATCGAGGGCCATGCAAAGGTTACGATCCATCTTAACGAAAAAGGGAAAGTCGATACAGCCCGCATGCACATCGTTGAATTCCGTGGTTTTGAGCGATTCGTTCAGGGACGTCTATACTGGGAGGCACCTGTAATTGTGCAGCGGCTGTGCGGTATCTGCCCAATCAGCCATCTCCTTTGTGCAGCAAAGGCAATGGATGTGATTGTGGGTGCCGACAGGCTCACACCGACCGGTGAAAAGATGAGACGGCTCATGCATTATGGGCAGGTTTTTCAGTCCCATGCGCTTCATTTCTTCCATCTTAGCTCCCCGGACCTCCTGCTCGGATATGATGCTGATCCGGTCATACGGAACGTGATAGGAATTGCTCAGAAATATCCTGAGCTTGCAACCCAGGCTATCCTGATGCGCAAGTACGGACAAGAAGTGATAAAGGCAACGGCCGGGAAAAAGATACACGGAACAGGAGCAATTCCCGGTGGAATCAATAAAAACCTCAGCGATGAGGAAAAAACCTTTCTAAAGAAAGATATTGATCAGATGATCCAGTGGTCTGTGGAATCTGTTGCGCTTTACAAGAAGCTCTACCTTGATGATATTGACCGTCTTTCAAAGCTCGGCAGCTTTGAATCTAACTACGTGAGTATTAACCGGAAAGACGGTTGCCTTGATCTGTACGATGGTTTGCTTCGTGCAAAGGACCCGGATGGAAAGATCATTTTCGATATGGTCAAACCAATGGATTACTTGAAGTACATCCGGGAGGGAGTGAGGGACTGGAGCTATATGAAGTTTCCGTTTATCTATTCTCTCGGACAGGAGAAGGGGTGGTACCGGGTTGGACCCCTTGCACGTATCAACAACTGTGATTTCATTGACACTCCCCTTGCCGAGAAAGAGCGGCAGGAGTTCATGGAGCTCGGAGGCGGAAAACCGGTTCATGCAACCATGGCCTATCACTGGGCACGATTAATCGAGACGCTGCACGCTGCAGAAAAGATAAAGGAACTGCTCGATGATCCTGATATCCAGGGGAAGAATCTCGTAACTTCGGGCGATAGAAGGCATGAGGGAATTGCGATCTTAGAAGCACCGAGAGGGACGCTATTCCACCACTATAAGGTGGACGATAAAGACCAGATCACAATGGCCAATCTAATAGTCTCAACGACCTCCAACAATGAGCCCATGAATCAGAGCGTGCGGAGGGTTGCTGAAGATTATCTTGAGGGCGCTCAGATCACAGAGCCTCTATTAAACCTGGTTGAGGTTGCGATCAGAGCCTATGATCCATGTTTGAGCTGCGCAACCCATGCAATTGGGCAGATGCCACTGAAGGTAAAGCTCATTGATGTAAAGGGGGATGTAATAGAAGAGAAGGTGCATGATTGAGTGTTCTTTTGTATGGATTTGGAAATCCAGGACGGCAGGATGATGGACTTGGTCCCCTCGTTATAGAAGAAATCGAAGGGCGTAATATACCTGGTGTAACCATAGATGTGAATTACCAGCTGCAGATTGAAGATGCGGCAGAAATGGTAAAGCATGAAGTTGTGATTTTGGTGGATGCTTCGGTAAAGGGAACCGGACCCTTCACCGTACAGAAGGTAAAACCGGAACGCAGTATTGGTTATACGAGTCATGCTGTGGGCCCTCAGTCCATCCTTGCAATATGCAAAGATGTTTTTGGGAAGGTTCCAGAAACGTGGATCATAGGAATCAGGGGTTATGAGTTTGAGTTTGGAGAGGGTATCTCNAAGAGAGCGAAAACAAATTTTGATAAAGCCCTCGAATTTATTATTATACTCTTANNCGAATANAAGGGGAGAAAAATGGCAGAGAAGAATGTTGACANGAAAACGATCCTCATNATTGATGATGACGCTGACCTCAGGGCTTCGATGCGCATAGTGCTTGAGGCATCAGGTTTTTCTGTTGGGGAAGCGGCGGATGGTGAGGAAGGTACTAAGATAGCTGAACGTATCAAGCCGGATGCGATCATTGTCGATCTGATGATGGAAACGATTGATGCGGGGAGTAAGCTCTCGACGTACTTCAAAGAAAAAGGATTCGATTGTCCTATTTTTCTTCTCAGTTCTGCCGGGGATACGGTGCGCTATAACATCGATGCACGCGAGCTGGGTCTTGCGGGTATTTTTCAGAAGCCCATTGATCACAAGGTATTGATAAACACACTGAAAAAGCAGTTGAAAATGGAATAAGGTACGAAGTAACTCTGTTCATCTGGTTTATCTTGAGTTGGATCAGACTTCAGGTTTTTAAAAAACGCTGCTGCATAGGTAGCGTTTTTTTTCGCTTACAAGTTGATAAAAGTCATATTGACTTTTGATTTTTGCTGACTTAAGGTTTTCAAAAAAAGGAGGGAGTAGAAGTGGACAAATTTCTTATAAAGCTGAACAGAGTTATTGCATATATAAAGATTGGACTGGTAGTCGGGCTCCTTATTACTGGCTTCAGGATGATAGGGTATTTCACCTTTATAAACCGGGGACTGGCCGATTACCTTCACCGGATTTATTTCAATGTTCCATTCATAATCCTGTTCACAATCCATACCCTTTTGAGCGTGCGAATTACGCTCATGAGAAAACAGAAAAAGAGTATATTCCTGGACATTCTGTTTATTGTGATTGGGATTGGTTTTATCGCAGTTTTTTCTTATTTAGCCTTGAGTCTTATTGTTTTTTTTAGGAGGTAAGCTTTATTATGAAGAAAATTATCCTAGTGAGAGGTGCCAGTCTAAATCCTTTGCTTTTAATGGTGACGGTTTTTTTCATCTTTTCATTCTCTTTGGTTTTCGGGAGAGGTTCCAAAGAAAAAGAGTTTGATCCGAAAAAGATAAACATCGATGAGATCAGGAGCGATCAACAATTTGCGGAAACAATCCCTGAATATCGGCTTCGTTTCACAGGAATTGTTGAAAAAGATAGGGAAATAACCTTTAGAGAAATCGTGACGGCTTATTCAGACTACGTGCAGACATTCCGGGCGAAAGGGACCAGAACGGATGAAAAAATCATTGAGTTTGAATACACGGGAATCAATACATCTGAATTGATAAAAGATCTTGGCATCGGGATAAGTGGAAAGAATGTAGTTATCTATGGAAACGATAAATACGCGGCAAGCATTCCTCTGTCGGATTTCCTGGAAGGCAGGGTCTGGTTGGTGTGGAAGAGAGAAGGACAGTACCTTGTACCTGGGGAAGATGGTGTTTTAAAAATCGTTCAAGATGGCGGACTTACTAAAAACTGGATAAAAAATCCTGTCCTCTTTGAGTTTACAGCAGGATTCTTTGATAAAGTTCCACAGGCAGATCGTCTTAACCCGAATGAGATCAACTTTGTAGATCAGCAGCGCATGTTTACTCTCTCTATCGGAGTTTCCCCAAAGATTGAGGAAAAAAGCTGGAGACTGAAGGTTGGAGGACTCGTTGAAAACCGGAAGGTTTATACCTATGAGGACATCCTTGAAATGCCCCAAATCACTGTATATGCGACACTCGAAACAATATCCAATCCACCCGGTGGCCGTTTAATAGGCAATGCACTGTGGACCGGGGTCCCGATGAGCTACATATTTGAGCAGGTAAAGCCGAAAAAAGAAGCTATTGAAGTGGTTTTCAGATGTGAGGACGGATATTCCACGAGCATTACGCTGCAGGAGGCACTAAAAGAGGGGGTGATGCTCGCATACCGGATGAATGGTGCCCCGCTTCAGCCAGAGCATGGATATCCTCTCAGGGCTGTGGTGCCGGAGAAATACGGGATGAAATGGCCAAAGTGGATAACAGAAGTGGAGTTTGTTGATTACGATTACAAGGGCTACTGGGAAAAACGGGGATGGTCTGATTATGCGGGACGGGGCAGGCCCGATCAAAGGTATGACTGACGCCCTGACTGAGCTCATTATTGCATAAGTCTCACAGTAGGAAAAAAAATGGCAACTTCAGGAGAAAAATATAGCGTGTAGATGAAGCCACTCGAAATCAACAACAGCGACCTTGCCGAGGGATAACTGGGGATATCAATATAGCGATTGTATTAAAACAAGAAGGGCAATATTGCTTTTCTGTTTTTCGGATAATCAGCGAACTGCGTAATGTACCACTTGTGGTGTGACCGTGCTCTTGGAACAAGGTTTGCTGCTGTCCATACCGCAAAGGAAAGCCCAGCATAAGACCAGGTGAGGCATGCCCACCCAAACCATTCGACAACTTCTCCGAAGTAGTTCGCGCTTGATATCCACTCAAAGAGTCCTCCATGGGGTATACCGTAGTTATCGCTGTCCTCACTTCGTAATTTTCGAAGAATCCAATCAGAATGAATGTTGATAAAAAAACCGCTAAAGAAAAGAATAAGTCCGATTATAAATCGGGGGTCTTGTACCCATCTCCGCGTATACACTGTTGAAAACCAGTTAAGGTATCGGCCGTTGAGATAGGTGTTGATAATATTGAAAAAGATAGCCATGCCTACTATTGACAGTGCCATCGGTTTCCTGCCGTTTTTTATAAGAAAGGGGTACACAAAGGAGCGCTGGATGTAATGGATGAGCCATAGCAGCATGAAAAAGAGGGTGACAGGAGTGTGCTCGCGGTTTCCCAGGAGGAAGAAACCACAGAAACCCACAGAGGACACAGCCTCCATGATCATCCAGCCAAACCTGGCTTGGATCGATGGTCCCCAACTAGGCCTGCTATGACGGCCATAGGGTGCCGGGATGAAGAGAAGGGCAACAAAGATGATTGCGGCAACACCATACCAGGAGATAAGGAGTATCCGATAGAAGGCAAACTCTTTCATTACAGCGACCTGCTGAGATGAACCTATCTCTTCGAAGTGTATTCCCTTAAATGACTATCACCATAAAAGGCCTGTGGTGAAAAGTCAAGAATTGATTGATTAAAATTAAATTGTCAAACTTTCACCCTCTCTTTAGATTATATGGAAACTCTTTAAAGGGGAAAAAGATCAGGCTCAAGATTATATCGTGCAATGTGATGAACCATGAACTCAGGTACTGCGCTGCACGCTCCCCCCATAGAATCGATATAGAGTTCATCTACCAGGGGCTTCACGAATTTCCAGGTAAGCTGCAAAAGTCACTGGTGGAGGCCCTGGAACGTGTTGATCCGGGTAAGTATGATTATATTCTGCTGAGCTATGGTCTATGCGGGAACGGAACGTTGGGCGTAAGCCATCCAAAGCTTCCAATAATCATGCATAATGTGCATGATTGTGTTCCTCTTTTAATCGGTGATAGGAAGGCACACTGCGAGTATATGCAGAAAAGACCTGGAACATTCTGGTTCTCCTACGGCTGGATAGAAGGGTTTCCCCTTCCAGGGGGATACGATTACCCACAGAAATACGACGAATTTTTCAATAGCGTGCTAAATGAGAAACAAAGAGACGCCATTGAACGGATGCTGATGGAAAATTATACCCATCTCACCTTCATCTGGTGGAATGAGCTCGGACATATAATTGCTGAGGCGGGGAGAAGATATACCAGAAGCTGTGTGGCCTCACTGAATGATCGTCTCGGTTTTTGCCTCCAGTACGATGAGGTAAAGGGATCGCCAGAGGTGCTTAAGAGGTTTGTAGATGGTGAATGGAACAGTGATGATTTTTTGTACCTTGAGCCCGGAAAGAAACTGCTCTTTGATGCGGCAAGGAGCAAGCTTTTTGTTGAGGAATAACCAGGACCCGGCTGGGCGAAACCAATTCCTGAGGGTGTCAACGATGGCTGGCCCTTGTCACGTAATGATTAGAGGACTTTCTCGAGTTGTGTAACTTTTTTCCCGGGTATTTCTGAAAGGATTTTCACATTCCGGCTCTCTTTGCTACATATTTTCCATTGCGTGCTTCGCAGTACTTCCGGGTTCACAGGATTTTCTGGAAGACGGCCTGTAAACACCCGCACTGCTTCTAGGGCTGTTCTCATCTGAAGCTCTTTCTGCGATTCTTCCGAATACCATGCTGCGTGATCAGAGAGTATAATGTTATTGAGCGTATTCAGAGGGTGGAGGGTGTCAAAAGGCTCGGTTTCGTACACATCAAGAGCAGCACCTGCAATATGACTATCCTTCAGGGCAGTATAGAGAGCTTTCGTATCAACCACCGATCCCCTCGACGTGTTGACGAGTATTGCACTCCTTTTCATTGTGCAAAAGGTATGTGAATTAAAAAGGTGATACGTGTGTTCATTGAGCGGTGTATGTACGCTTACATAATCGGAGATCCTGATCAATGTAGGAAAGTCAACCTTTTCCGTGTCGTCTGCAGAAAACACATGTGTGGCCACAAGAGGATCGTATGCAACAAAGCGAAAGGGAAAGCCCGAAAGCCTCTTTCGCACTTCCCGTGCCGTTCTTCCATAGCCCACGAGACCCAGGATTCTGCCATTCGTGCGGTAAACTGGATAATCATCACCCAGGTCCCAGGAGCCCAGCCTCACAAACCGATCTCTAAGAGGTATTTTGCGTACTAAAGACAACAGGAGAGCGATTGTATGATCTGCTACTTCTCCAACACAGTAGTCAGGAACAATTGTAACGAGGACTCCGTAACGTGTTGCTGCCGGTATATTAATATTATCGTACCCTACACCGTAACGGGATACAACGCAGAGCTCTGTCAGTTCTTTAAAGGCCTTATCACCCATGGGAGTCTGACGGAGCAGAATTGCATGGGCGTCACTGCACTGTGCAATTATGTCATCTTCCTCTCTGCAGTGTGCAAAGAGAAGCTTTCCCCCTGCTTCTTCGATTATCTCCCGTTCAAGTGAGTAATCGTTATATCTTTTTTCAGCAACGTATACATTGAACTTTTGCATTGAAAATCCCTGTTACCTCATGTTAGAATCGTGCTGAGAAAATTGGTTATATATATCATCGGTAAATTACTATGCGATGCTTATATTTCTCATTCATTCTTTCATTTTTACTTATATTTTACGGATGTACGGGCGATACTCCAGACCAGGCAGGAAGTGAGAAGAGGATATTCAAGCTTTGTCTGGAAGTACAAGATGGAGACACTGTTGTGTACAGGGGTACCCATATGCGTTTTTTAGGGGTGGATACTCCTGAACTAAGGAATCCAGAGATAGGATTTTATACAGACCAGGCATATGGAAGGAAGGCGAAAGAGTATACACGAATGGAGATCCGAAAAGCGAGGAGAGTAACCTACACGGGAGACGGCTATGACCGATACAACAGGTTGCTTGTCCATGTATTCGTTGATGGATACCCGTTGTCGCTGAAGATCATTGAAGCCGGGCTCGGCTATGAAACGGTCTCTGTATATGGCGATAATGGATTTCCTGAAATAGCCGATCGTATTTTAAAGGCGGCAAAGCTTCACCATGATCTGCCCTTTGAAAATCCCTATATCTGGCGGCAGAAGAACAGAAAGAGATAATTTATGGTCATGGAGGATTTCATGATATTTCACCATGTGCAGCATGATGAGGAGCTGCTCCCTCTTACAAAGCAGAGGGAAACAGACATCGTAGGGGCGAAAGCTTATTTAAACAACGTAAATACTCCGGTAGAAGTTTTCGAGGATTTCATCGTGAGCCTCCCTGTAATATTTGGAAGCCATGGGGAGATAATCCAGTATGTCCTGTGCAGTGATGCCATCTTCTCCTTTGTCTTTTGCTGCAAGATCACCTGAAAGTCCGTGCAGAAACACGCCCGTTCTTACTGCATCCTCCAGGCTCAATCCATTACCCAGCATTGCGGCAATTGCTCCAGTGAGGGTATCCCCGGATCCCGCAGTGGCCATCCCGGAGTTTCCACTCATGTTGATGAACACCCTCCCGTCGGGGTAGCCTATCAGAGAGTGCGCTCCTTTTAAAACTATGATGGAGGAAAGCCGGGCCGATTCTTTTTTGAGTAGTTCTATCTTACGCTCGCGAATCTCTGAAACAGTCACATGGGTGATTCTCGACATCTCCCCAAGATGAGGGGTGAGCACTGTTGCGAGGGGTCTTTCCTTTAGTAAATCGCTTTTTTTCGAAATGGCAGTAATGCCGTCACCGTCGATGAGCAGCGGTTTTTTAACCAATACTGCAAGCTGCCGTACCAGCTCTTGGGTCTCCTCATTCAGTGATAATCCAGGGCCCATTACCACCATATCCACCTGTTCAATGAGATTTAGAAGGCGGTCTTTGTTCTTCATCGAGATAGTTCCCTGTTCAGTTTCCTCCTGGGGAATAAAGACAATTTCGCTTCCCTTGGCTGCGATAAAGGGTGCAACAGAAGACGGTGAAGCAAGTCGCGCATATCCACCACCAGATTTCAGAAAGGAAAGGGCTGAAAAGTAAGGAGCTCCATAATAGTTTGATGCACCTGCGATAAAGAGCACATCGCCGAAGTCCCCTTTATGGGAGGCCGGGTCCCTTGGTGGAAGAGAAGGAGGTGTGTTTATTTCAACTTTTAGCTCATCCTTCATGTGCAGGACAGGGGGGAAAGAAATGTGAGAAACGAAGAGTTTTCCACAGTGGTCAAAGCCCGGATAGAGGACATTTCCAAGCTTTGGTGTCCCATAGGTGATTGTATAATCCGCTTTTACTGCCACACCCATAACCTGTCCATTATCACCGTTTATCCCTGACGGTATGTCGATGCTGAATATCTTTTTCCCACTACCATTTATCAGCTGAATCACGTCCCTGTACATTCCCTCTATAGTCCTTGTAAGTCCTGTACCAAAGAGAGCATCAACAATAGCATCACAGGATCTTACCTCCTGTTTTAACGACTCGACAGAATCCACAGATTTGACTGGAACCGGTAGCTTTGAAATAATCTCAAAGTTCTTTTTTGCAGCTCCCCTGTATTTCTTGGCGTTTCCAAGGATGTAAACCGTCGGGGCTGCTCCCATTGAGTGGAGCTTTCGTGCAACAACGAGTCCGTCCCCACCGTTATTTCCAACGCCACAAAGAACAGTAAACTTTTTATTTTGGCTACCAAACTCATTTAAAATAACCGTGTAGGCAGCAAGACCCGCATTCTCCATGAGAAGCTCTTCAATGATTCCGAACTCCTCTATAGCACTTCTATCCATATTCCGCATTTCCTGGGTACTGCTTACTTTCATCTGCTTTCTCCTTAACACCCTGTGTATAGTTCTCTTAGGTATGCACATTGAGTCCTTTTCAGGAGACGATTAAAATAATTAGCACAAAACCTCTTGAGGTGTCAAGAAAAACCCATACACAGGTGCCACCCATACACAGGTGCCACCCATACACAGTTTAGAAGACACACACAGTTTCGCTGGAGTCTAAAACCATTCTCAAAATATAATATTTTAGCTATAATAATTACTCGATAGGCAGAGTTGTAAAAAATTTTTCTGAAAAGCAATGCCAGAAAGGTGGAGTGGAGAGAGATGGGGAAAAGGAAAGTCGGTCTCGTTCTAACCGGAGGCGCTGCCCGTGGCCTTGCGCATTTAGGTGTATTAAGCGTACTTGAGGAGCACGGGATACCAGTTGATCTCATCGCTGGTGCGAGCTTTGGGAGCATTGTAGCGGGGTATTATGCATCAGGCTGCTTTTCTTCTTCTCTGATTGAAAAAGCAAAGAGGTTTGCCGAAGGGGGACTCATTGATGAATTGAAGAAGAATAATGGTAGATTAGATTGGGATCGTGCAGAGGGAATCCTTCGGCAGGACCTTGGAAATATGAATATTGAAGATTTGAGGATACCCGTATTTATTCTAGCGACAGATATTTCAAAGGGCGACATATGTGTGTTTCAGAGAGGACCGCTGATTACTGCGATAAGGGCCTCATCGGCTTTTCCCGGACTTTTTGGTTCCCTGATTTATAATGGTCATGTGTACATCGATGGAGGTTTATTGAACAGCCTGCTTCTCAATATTGCCCACACCCATGGTGCCGATGTGATCATTTTTTCTGATGTCTCATTCTTGGGGATTATATACAGAAGAGGGTGGATTAATGTTCTTTTAAACACAGTGTTGAGATTCGTCCCGGCACACAGGTACAGGCCCATCCGGAAGTTAGACCGAATTTCGGCGTTTAGGTTGATCCCCAGGGTTCTCCATATTGTGAAAAAGTATAAGAAGCAATGTGAGATATACAGGAAAACCCTCCCGGATTACACCATTGTACCCGATCTTGCCGGCATCAAACCGCTTGATTTTCATAAAATAGATGAATCATACACTAGAGGAAGAGAAGCTGCATTGAAGCAGATACATGAAATTGTAAAATTTCTTAGATCTGTTTAATTAGGAATGAAATATTCGGCAATTGNTGTTATTATTATGCAAACATANATGGAGGGATAAGAAATGAGGATTGAGACACAGTGCGTACACTCCGGGGGATATTCCGATGCNTTAACAGGAGGAATAAATTCACCAATTTTCCCATCTTCAGTTTATCGNTATCTGGACTCCGAAGTTCGCATCTATCCACGGTATTTCAATACNCCGAATCAAGAAGCTGTGATTAAAAAGCTCTGNGACCTGGAATCGGCTGAAGATGGTGTGCTTTTCAGCTCAGGAATGGCTGCCATTACAACGGTTCTGATGTCATTTCTACACTCCGGTGACCATGCTGTCATCCAGGATGATATCTACGGTGGTACCCACGCCTTTATATCAGGGTATTTTTCACAGTACGGAATAGACTACACCTTAGTCCCAAACGACCCGCGTGCAATTGAAGACGCAATTAAGTCAGGTACAAAGGTAATTTTTATTGAAAGTCCCACCAATCCACTCCTGAAGATCGTTGACATTCAGGGAGTGGCTTCTATTGCAAAGGGAAAAGACGTTATCACTGTTATAGACAATACCTTTGCATCCCCAATTAATCAGAATCCCCTTACCCTGGGTATTGATATAGTGGTGCACAGCGGAACAAAATATCTCGGCGGTCACAGCGACCTCTGCTGTGGTGCGGTGCTGACCAGCAAGCTTATCGCAGAAAGGATCAGAAAAACAGCGCATAGTTATGGAGGAAGCTTGAATGCTTTAACATGTTACATTCTTGAGCGAAGTTTGAAGACCTTGAGTTTAAGGGTGGAGCGACAAACAGAGAATGCGGGTAAAATTGCCCGATATCTAGCCGGACACCACAGAATCACACGAGTTAATTATCCAGGTTTGAAGACCCATCCCTCCCATGATGTTGCAAAAGCACAAATGAAGGGATTTGGCGCAATGCTCTCATTTGAAGTTGATTCTGATTTTCTCTCTGCCTGTGAGTTTCTGGGGCGATTAAAACTTATAACACCTGCCCTGAGCCTGGGAGGAGTAGAAACAATAATCTGTGAGCCGGCCAAGACCTCCCACCAGAAGGTTTCAGAGGAAGTACGACAGCGAATGGGTATTACAGATAATTTATTGAGGCTTTCTGTAGGGATCGAGCATGTGGATGATCTAATGGGGGACATTGATCAGGCACTTGAAGGAAAATAGAGGATTTCTGTAATTTTTAGCCGAAATTTCGCGATTATATCCTATTTTTTATTCTTCACTTTATGGATATCTGGTTTGTAAATAGCATCTCCCATAGGTACTTTAATTGCCCTATTGGCAGAAGGCAGAACTGATATACGAGGACCGACCACATTATTTCAGGCCTCTTTGATAACTTTCCACACCACATTTATTGCCTTCTCAACGTAATTCCGGGATATGTTGAGATGAGTAACGGCACGTATACGTTTACCCATCGCGCTCATTCGAACCCCGTGGATTTCAATTGCGGCTAAAAAGTCCTCAGGCTCCAATCCAGTATCGCTTACATTGAAAAATACCATATTAGTTTCAATTGGAACCTCTACTTGGATCCCGGCGATAGACCCGAGGCCATCTCCAAGAATTTGTGCATTCAGATGATCTTCATGCAATCGTTCAATGTGGTTTTCGAGCGCATAAATACAGCCTGCAGCAACTATCCCTGCTTGACGAAGGGCGCCTCCAAAAACATGCTTGTAACGGCGTGCTCTCTCAATAAAGGCCTCAGAACCGGCAAGAACCGCTCCAAGTGGTGCACCTAAGCCTTTTGTGAAATCAATCCAAACTGAATCGCAGAACTTTGTATATTCATGAGCCAGAATGCTGGTAGCCACCACTGCATTGAAAAGACGTGCACCGTCCATATGCACTGCAAGCCCGTATTGGTGCGCTGTTTCGCACACAGCACTCAGCTGTTCAAGTGGCCATATGGAGCCACCGCCGTGATTGTGGGCCTGTTCAACACAGAGCAGATGGGGAGGTGCAACATACACCGATTCCCGAGGGATTGCTGCGATGACATCATCCGATGTAAACCGTCCTCGATTGCTTGGGAGCTGTTCTAGGGTGACACCTGAGAGGAATGCAGCTCCGCCTGACTCTGACCGTAGAATGTGTGCCTGTCTATCGACCAGGATAGCTTCACCAGGATGAGTATGGGCTTTAATTGCGACACAGTTGCACATCGTGCCGCTTGGGAGAAATAGAGCGGTTTCCTTGTTCAGGAGACTGCAAACCATTTGCAGAAGTCGGTTGACGGTCGGGTCTTCTCCTCTTTGCTCATCTCCAACTTCTGCTGTGGCCATTACTTGGCGCATCCCTGTTGTGGGTTTTGTCGCAGTATCACTGGATAAATCAATCATTTCATCTCCTTTTTAAAAGGGGTAATAACTGTTTAAAATAATATAAAAAATTATATAATGAATAAAAAAAGAAAGGATAGTATATGAAAAGAAAAGAAAAACACGGGAGAAAATGCGCATTTCATCAGGCGTAAGGCATCAGTACCTTCACTTTACCAATGCTCCTGTGAAGGCCTATGTAGTCATTGCGCCGAAGTCCTAATCATGGCCCTCCCTTTCTCGCCCTTGTCACCATAACTGCAAGAAGAGCTGATATTTCCTTTGAAATTATTGTCTTGATTCTTAAGAAGATGGGACTTGAGAGGGCCAGAGAAATTCCTCGATTCAGTACTGAAAACCGCTCCCTCCAATGAACTCTCTCAGAATAGAGGTGAAGGGAACGTGATCAGGGCTGATGTAGAGAAAGTTTGAGGTAAAGTGCAAAAGGCGCTTCGAAATCGTATACACCTCCTCGGTATCCTCAATATCCTTGAGGAGGGGCTCTACATATCCTTTTAGCACTGACATCTCATACACAAGTGAAGAATTAAACATGATGTCGGCCTCTTCCTGAAAGGGAAAAATATTCTGCTCTTCGCCCCTGCGCACCTGAGGCCACTGCGAGAGAGTCTGCTTTGCCGAATAAGCTCTGTACTTGTGATCCCGTACGATCCTTCTGATGAGTCGAACCGTTGATGTGGGGATGCGGTTTATGTAATCGATGTTCAGCTGTGTGAGCGCACTGATATATATCTTGTACTTCTCATCCCTTGGAACAATGCTGGTCAGGCTTTCATTCATTGCATGAATGCCTTCGAATATGACTATCTGGTTTTTTTTGAGCTGTACGGTCCAGGCGACCTTTCTGCTTATCCCAGTTTTAAAATCATAGTTCGGAATCTCAATGGGTTCACCCTTTAACAGGAGTTTCAGGTGCCGGTTGATGAGGTCTACATCCAGCGCGTAGAGACCCTCAAAGCTTATATTTCCCTTTTCATCCCTTGGCATATTTTCATGGGAGAGATAATAATTGTCAAAGGATATTACCTCAGGATTGATCCCGTTTGCCAGAAGCTGTATAGTAAGTCGTTTCGCAAAGGTAGTTTTGCCCGATGATGACGGACCTGCGAGGAGGATGATCCGTTTCCGGTTCACATTCTTTGTGATGATATCAGCAATCTGAGATATTTTTTTTTCGTGGAGACCCTCTGATACCCAGATGAGATCATCTATTTTTCCCTGAATGAGCAAACGATTGAGTTTTCCTGAGGATTCAACATCGAGAATCTTGCTCCATTCTCTCTGCTCAGAATATACCTGAAAGAGTTTCTTTTGCTNAACAGGAACAGGAAGCTGGTCCGGATTTTCNACCCTTGGAAAATTGAGGACTAGTCCAGGCGAATAATAGGAGAGTGAAAAAAGCCTGAGATATCCGGTAGAAGGTACAACCGGACCCTGTGCAAGGTTGATGCACTTCCCCAGTTTATAAATAATG
>JGI24422J19971_10000470_pt1 | contig 22551 bp, 16 predicted proteins | sample DeeMarSWOR152_54_FD_19971 | JGI IMG/M metagenome (IMG submission 19971) | reverse complement strand
GATAGTGCTCATTATCATCGGCGCAGGAGCCGCATACATTTACAGACCGGCATTTCTCACCGATTATATGCGTTATATACCCTTTCTGAAGAAAGCCGCTCCAAAGAAGGAGGCCTTTGATATGGGTAACAAGCGGCTTTCCTTTAAGGATTTGAGCGGTTCCTTCGTGAATTCATCAAAGGCGGGTAGGCTTTTCGTTGTCAAGGGATGGGTAACCAACGAATACCCTGACAGAAGGAGTTACATTAGGATAAAATCCAGTATCTTGGATTCCAAACGCACCCCAGTGTTGAGTAAGGTTGTTTTCGCAGGTCACCCGCTCACTGATAAGGAGTTGGGAACCCTGTCCATCGAAGAGATCAATAATAGACTGAGAGATAAGCTTGGTAAGAACAAGATGAATACCAATGTCCTTCCCAACTCTTCCATTCCCTTCGTGGTTGTTTTTGACAGCTTGCCCGAGGACATGAGCGAATTTACAGTCGAGGCAGTGAGTTCTTCGCCTGCCGGAAAGTAAGCTGCCTTGAATTCCTTGTGCCTCAATCCACCACATTATCCAGCGCTTTACTCCCTCCATGAAATAACAATTACCCATCTATGTGCGGCGAACCGAAGGAGCGCTAACAGTTAAATGTATGTACCAAAAAAGCTGCTCTTACCACTACTCATCTTTGTAGTATTGCTCTTATCGGGGATCGTTGGCTACATGGTCTTAGAGGGTTGGGGCCTTCTCGATTCGCTTTACATGACTATTATTACGCTGTCCACCGTTGGGTACGGAGAGGTACATAACGTTGGTCCCGGCGGTCGTATCTTTACGGTGCTTCTGATCATCTTTGGCGTCTCCATAATAACCTATATCGTCAGTTTGGTTGTGGAGACGTTGGTGGCAGGTGAGATCAGATCTGCGCTGGGGAGGAGAAAAGTGGACAAAACGATAAAATCCCTTAAGGATCACTACATCATTTGTGGCTATGGCAGAATCGGAAGTATTATTTGTAAGGGGCTTTCCGCCAGATCGATCCCCCTGGTCGTGATTGAAAGGGATGAGCAGATGCGGGAGGAACTTGAGCAGGATGGAATTCTCTATCTCGAGGGCGATGCGACGAACGAGGAGACATTGCTCGAGGCCGGGATAGAGTCCGCCAAGGGGTTGGTGTCGGTGGTGTCATTGGACGCCGAAAATCTCTATATTTGCCTCACTGCGCGGGGATTAAATCCGCGGCTCTATATCCTGACAAGGGCGGAGGATGAGGTCAGCGAGAAAAAGCTCCTTCGCGCAGGCGCAAACAACGTAATCCTGCCATATATGGTGGGCGGCCGACGAATGGTCCAGGCAATCATCAGGCCCACCATGAGCGATTTCCTCGAATCGGCTATTCATGATGAAAGCACTGAACTCAACATAGAGGAGGTAACCGTGGGCGCGCAATCGAGCCTCATGGGTTTGACCTTGATTGAATCCGGTATCCGGCAAAACATGGACATTATCGTCATTGGCATAAAGCAGAAGGACGGCACCATGATCTTCAATCCCTCCTCCCAAACAAAGATCGAATCCGGCGACACCCTTATCGCCATGGGTAGGAATAGAGATTTGGAAACACTTCGAAAGACCCTAACCCCACCCGGTACGAGCGTAAGCACTTAGATTGGCGTACTTATATCGAACGCACGCCGCCTTGCAGCAAGCGGCGTTTCTACGACACCTACTGACCTCCTTGAGATTACGGCTTTTGTGCGTTATACTGGGTTTTCGCGGGTTATGGCGTGACCAGGTGTCGACTTTTTTACCCCCACAGTAGGAAAAGCTCTTCGCCCTGCAGGGCAAATCCAACAGAGAGAACACACAGTGAGGAGAGGGGATGCTTGATCTAAAGTTCGTCCGATCAAACCTAGATGTAGTAAAAGACATGCTTGAGAAGAGGGGGTATGATCTCGATCTTTCCGAATTTCAGTCGCTGGATGAGCGGAGGCGATCCATCCTGGGAGTCCTCGAGGAACTCCGGCATCGGCGTAATACGGTGTCCGATGAGATAGCGGCCATGAAGAAAAGGGGGGAGGAAACATCGTCCCTGATCGCTGAGATGAGAAGTGTCTCCAAGGAGATAAAGGAGATTGAGGCCGAGCTCCCTGACGTCATGGATCAGCTGAACAGGCTCTTAATGCTGACTCCCAACCTACCGCATGAATCAGTGGTAGTGGGTGCAAGCGCAGATGATAACCCTGTCATCAGGCAGTGGGGTATGATTAGGGATTTTGACTTCGCAGCGCTTCCCCATTGGGAGATTGGTGAAAACCTGAACATACTCGATTTCTCGAGGGCAGCAAAGATCGCGGGTAGTCGGTTTTCACTTCAGAGCGGTGTGGGTGCTACCTTAGAGCGAGCGTTGATTAACTTCATGCTTGATGTTCACATCAACCATCATAGCTATATCGAGATCCTCCCTCCGTTTCTCGTGAATGCAGAGAGCATGACCGGCACGGGTCAGCTGCCCAAATTCAGGGAGGACTTGTTCAAGGTAGACGGCTGGGATCTATTTCTCATTCCAACGGCCGAGGTGCCTGTTACCAACATACACAGGGAAGAGATCCTGTCAGCAGGGCAACTTCCCATCAAATATGTCTCCTACACTCCCTGCTTCAGATCAGAGGCTGGCTCCTATGGAAAGGACACGAGGGGACTTATTAGGCAGCACCAGTTTAACAAGGTAGAATTGGTCAAGTTTTGTTGTCCAGAGGATTCAGAGGAGGAATTGGAGTCTCTGACCGCTGATGCAGAGGAGATCTTGCAGCGGCTTGAGCTTCCCTACAGGGTCGTTTCACTGTGTAGCGGTGATCTCGGTTTTTCTGCAGCCAAAACCTATGATCTTGAGGTATGGCTTCCGGGACAGCAACTCTACAGGGAGATATCCTCATGCAGCAACTTCACTGACTTTCAGGCCAGAAGGGCAAATATCCGCTTCAGGAGAAAAAAAGAGGGCGGTACAGAACTGGTCCATACCCTTAACGGCTCCGGTCTGGCAGTTGGAAGAACATTGGTGGCAATCCTCGAAAACTGCCAGCAGGCTGATGGAAGCGTAATCATTCCCGAGGCCTTGAGACCATATCTGGATGGGCTCACCGTCATCAGAAGGGAGGGCTGATAAAGCCCCAGCGGTCGGACAACTTGATCCGCACTGAAAGGCCAAAGGGGAGTAGCAAGCCGGGAGGTCCACGGGGTATCGAAGAGGCGCGGCAATGAGCGGACTTGAGGACGTCTATAGCAGAATCGAGGGTTACCGGACTGAGATCATCGAGATGCAGCGGGAACTCACCTCTCGGCCCGCGTTGGGCCCGGAAAACGGCGGCAGTGGAGAGCATGAGAAGGCCAACTACCTCAAGGAGCGGCTCCTGAGCTTGAAACCGGACCTGTTCAATGAAGTCCACGCACCTGATAACCGAGCAGCTAATGGATATCGACCTAATCTGGTGGCGGCATGGAACGGGAGTGATAAAGGAAAGCCCGTTTGGGTACTGAGCCACCTGGACATCGTGCCACCGGGGGATCTTACGCTCTGGACGGGAGCCCCGTATAATGCGCGCGTTGAGGGCGATATTATTATCGGTCGGGGCGTTGAGGATAACCAGCATGGTATCGTTAGCTCGTATTTTGCGGTGAAAGCCGCTGTGGATTCAGGTCGGGCCCTTCCCCGAACCGTAGGCGTCGTGCTCGTCGCCGATGAAGAAACGGGAAGTAAGCATGGACTTGCATACCTTTTGCAGAACAACAGGCAGCTATTTGGCCACGATGATCTCATCATTGTCCCCGATGCCGGCAATGAGGAGGGGACGATGATCGAGGTGGCCGAGAAGTCCATGCTGTGGCTTAAATTCACGATCACCGGTGCCCAGTGTCATGCCAGCACGCCTGAGAAGGGAAAAAACAGCCTCTCTGGAGCGGCCCATCTAATTGTGAAACTGGGGGAACTTAGAGAGAAGTTTGCCTTACAAAATGCGCTTTTTGCCCCGCAACAATCAACGTTTGAGCCCACCAAAATAGAGGCAAATGTCCCCAATGTGAACACCATCCCAGGCAGGGATGTCTTCTATTTGGACTGCAGAATTCTGCCCGATTATCAGGTCGATGAGATCATGAACGAGGCCAACATCATCAGCGCTCGGGTCGCCGAGGAACATGGTCTAACCATAGAGGTTGAGGAGGTTCAACGGCAGGACTGTGCTCCTCCAACGCCGGAGAATTCCCCGGTGGTTAAGAGTCTCGCCCGTGCAATTAATCGGGTAACTGGCCGGAAAGCCCGGCCTATGGGCATAGGAGGTGGCACAGTAGCTGCCTTGTTTCGGCACGCGGGGCTTCCTGCCGCCGTCTGGTCAACCATTTCCCCAACGGCCCACCAGCCAAATGAACACTGCTCCATCAAGAACCTCATCACTGACACAAAGATCTTGACCACCCTTTTTCTATCCTCATAGATGTCTGTTTCAGGAACACCTATAAAATGTCCCTAATGATTATGGAACGCTCCAATATTTTAGAAACAAACTACGGGAAGACAAGCGACAAGAAACAAAGGGCACTCACTCGCCTGGAGAAAGATTCCCTTGTTTCGATTAGGAGTCAAAGACAGATTTTACTTGACAATTGGCGAGTATTCGATTTTGATACGGGGAATTCAAGGTTATTAAAGGTGGCTTTTTGTTAATTAAGTGAATTTACCGAAAGGAGGTGCGAAAAGGGATTTCTAAGAGGAGAGAACTAAGGGAAGATTGATCAAACAGTCATTCAAACAATCGAATAGGGGGGTAGAAAAATGGCTCAAGAAGAAAAGTCCGAAAAGCTGGGTTTCTTGAAATCCTGGGGTGGAGGGCTGACTGAGTGGACGGAGCGATACATACCCGATGCTCTGGTCATCGTCTTCATCCTGAGCATCATAACCTTCATATTCGCCCTCATCTGGGGTTTCAAGCCCGAGGTTGGATTAATGGGTCGCGCCTACGGATCGGTCCAGGCCTGGGGCAATGGCTTCTGGGCTCTGCTTCAGTTCGCCATGCAGATGTGCCTCATTATGATGACCGGCTATATTTTGGCCTGTTCCCCTCCCGTAAGGTGGTTATTGAATGGCATGGCTGGCTGGCCCGATGAAGACAAGCCCTGGAATGCGATTTTATTGATGGCCTTCTTCTCAATGATCATCGCCTGGCTGAACTGGGGTCTGAGCCTTATCGGCAGCGCTATGTTTGCTATCTTTATCGTCAGAAAAAACCCGAAGGTGGACTACCGTTTACTGGTGGCGGCGGCCTATCTGGGGTTGGGTTGTACGTGGCACTCAGGCCTCTCGGCCTCTGCTCCTTTGCTCGTGAACACACCGGGTAACTTCCTCATCAAGGCGGGATACCTGGACACGACTATATCCACCGGCCAGACCCTCTTCACGGGTTTTAACATTATCCTGGTAATCATTGTCATCCTCGTGGTTGCTTTTTTGATGAGGGCGATGCACCCATCAGAGGAGAAAACGTTCAAAATAAGTCCGGAGTTGGCCGATCGAATCAAGTTATATGAAGCCCCGGAGATGCCCACGGGCAAATTGACCGCCTCCCAGTTCATGAATTGGTGGCCGGGGTGGAACATCATCATCTTTATAGGTGGCGCTGTCTGGATGGCCTGGAAGATTTCCGATGTGGGGTTCCAGAAGTTCGTCAACCTGAACAACATCAACTTCTTCTTCCTGATGCTGGGGATCCTGTTTCACTGGCGGCCCTGGAGCGTATTGAAGGCGGCCGAGCAGGCCGGAGGGGCCGTCTGGGGTATCATCATCCAGTTTCCCTTCTACGCAGGTATCTTCGGGTTGTTCAAGTTCACATTGCTGGCAACTGCCTTCACCAAGGCCTTCGTTGCCATCAGCAGTCCCTACACCTATTTTCTCATCATCTACTGGTATGCGGGGCTCCTCAACTACCTGATTCCCTCGGGTGGCTCTGAGTGGGCGGTCACTGCACCTTACCTGCTCCCTGCTGCAAAAGAGCTGGTGCTTCCCGCCTGGAAGGTTGTTGTCACCTATGCGTGGGGTGATATGCTCACCGATATGATCCAGCCCTTCTGGGCCATCGCTATGCTGGCTGTGGTGAAGCTCGAGTTTAGGGAGATCATGGGGTGGCTGATGCTCGTCTTCTTTCTTTATGCCATTATCACCTCCATAGCCTTCTTGATTCTGGGGTTCATCTAGGAACCGCTATAGGGTAGAGTCCATATGCTCGTCACAGGAGNTAGAGCGGGGCTCTACCCTCCCCCTCCATCAATAACGCGCGNCCACAGTGTAGATCACCATCTCTGCTTTGGAGACAGAAACACTATACGTGCGCAGGGAAGAGAAGGTTTTGATAGGCAGCGTTGCTGAAGATGAATCAATACATTTATCCTGCTACTTCTCGCAGGGATTCCTCGAAGATAGTCAAACACACCTCAATTTCTTCTTGAGACACCGTAAGAGCGGGGCAGAAGCGGATCGTGTTCTCGCCACACCCGAGGAGCAGGAGCCCCTTCTGAAAGGCCTTTTGGATTAACTCATTGCGCCACTCACTGGCGCGTTCCTTGGTCTCGCGGTCTTTCACCAACTCAAGGCCCACCATGAGTCCCTTGCCCCTGACATCGCCGATACACTCAATTGATTTCTGTAACTCCCGCAGGCGAGCCATCAGGGCCTCGCCCCTCAGCGTGGCGTTCTCCATCAGCTCGTTCTCGAGCAGTTCGATGGTAGCCAGGGCCGCGCTGCAGGACACCGGATTACCGCCGAAGGTGGAAGCATGGGAACCTGCTTCCCAAACCATTATGTCGGAGCGGGCCACCATCGCGCCAAGGGGCATACCGGATGCGATTCCCTTTGCCAAAGCTATGATGTCCGGTGCTACTCCATAGTGCTCCATGGCGAACATCTTGCCCGTACGACCCATTCCGGACTGGACCTCGTCGGCCACGTAGAGTATGCCGTACTTCTTGGTCAACCTGTTCAGCTCAACATGGAATTCGGGGGGTGGTACGATATACCCGCCTTCGCCCTGAATAGGTTCGACGAAAATGGCAGCCACTTCCTCAGGTGGCATCGTACTGCGGAACAGGAAATCCTCGATCCACCGTACACACTCAATCCCGCAGTCTGGATAATACATATTGTAGGGACACCGGTAGCAATAGGCATATGGGATATGGGTAATTCCTGGTACGAGCGGATTGTAGTGCTTTTTTTGGATTGCCTTGCTCGCAGTAAGGGAAAGTGCTCCCATGGTACGCCCGTGAAAGGCACCAAAGAAGGCGATGTTCAACTCTCGCCTCGTATACCAGCGTGCGAGCTTAAAGGCGGCTTCCACAGCCTCAGCGCCGGAGTTTCCGAAATAGACCCTCTTGTTTCCTTCCCCCGGTGCCAGCTCTGCCAGCTTAGTCGCCAAATCAATCTGTTGCGTGTAATAGAAGTCGGTTCCAGACATGTGGAGAAGGCGATCGGCCTGTTCCTTGATGGCACTGACTACTCGAGGATGGCAGTGACCGGTTGCGCACACTGCTATACCTGAGGTGAAGTCCAAAAAAATATTCCCGTCGGCGTCATGGATCCAGAGACCCTCTCCTTTCTCAGCGACCAGCGGATAAACCCTGGTATAAGAGGGAGAGACGTGGTCGCTGTCTATGCCGATCAGTGCCTTAGCCCGAGGACCTGGAAGGGATGTTTGGATTTGGGGGAATCTCATATCAGCACTCCTTAGCTACCAAGCACATCCATACGATATGTTGCAACGAGCAGCCCGCCGCCGCTCTTCCTGCTCGTGCCTGCCTTTGAGAAAGCGCACCGTCAGTATGAGAATAAGGTATTTTGACGGCGTCGAGGCAAACGAAGTATACATGATGTTTCGAGAACTATCCATACTCACCTTCTCATTGTCAAGGAGGTGTTCAGCTTGTGGTGGCCCGCAAGGGGCACGAGAGGGCGCCTAACGCTCTAAGGGAAAAGTGCTTGGGCAGGGGGACTCGACTTTGAGAGTAGGCATTTGCCGGACTTATCCGTTTATCAGCTTAACTACCATAGTGTTATCAGGGAAAAAGTCGATGATATTGAGGCACCCGTAGTTTTGCTCAAAAGTAAAGACCTTTGTCAGGTCCACATCGAGGAGATGGCACAGAATTACCCGGTTTACACCCTTGTGCCCCATAATGAGGACATCTTTCCCGTGTCTATCCTCCAGAATCGAGTTAACACACTTGACTACTCTCTCAGAAAAATTGAGAATGGTTTCACCTTCGGGTATGTGGTAGTTGAGGGGGTCAACCATCCTCTTTTTGAGTTCACCCGGGAACTGCTCTTCGAGCTCCTCGAAGGTCAGGCCTTCCCAAACTCCGAAGTTGAGCTCCCTCAGTTCGGGAAGTTGCAAGATCTCGACATCATGGTCTCTGGCTACTATCTCAGCTCCGATGACGGAGCGTTGAAGATCACTTGAATAGATAAATCCTATTTCCGTGAGGCGGAGCCTATCGGCAAGGCGCTCCATTTGGCTTAACCCGAGAGGGGTAAGGGAGGTATCCGTAAAGCCACAGATTGTCCTTTTTTCGAATCCGTAGATCTGGCCGTGTCTGGCCAGGTAGAGCCTGAAATCCCTTTTCATGGGAGGAAACTGTAATAGATTGAAGCGCATTGTGTCAATATCGCCATGGTGACGCTTCAGAGTGGAGTTTGGTAATGACAGAGATAAGGTGTCCGCACTGCAATTACTCGCGGAGGATCCCCCTTCAAAACATACCCCAAGGCGTACGATGGGTTCGGTGCCCCCAGTGCGGTAACAGGTTCGAATATGAGCCAAGGGGGCTGGAAACCGAGGCCGAGGAGAAACGCGGCATACCATGGGAGAGGCGTTTTCAGCTGGGATTGTGGACAAGCATAAAGCAGACCCTCGGTTCGGTGATCTTCTCGCCGAAGAGCGCGTTTTCAGGAATGTCCGTAAGGGATGGATTAAGAGAGCCGTTGGCATTCGGTCTGCTGGTAGGCTCTATAGGCACCATGTGTGGCCTTTTTTGGGAATTCATTGTTGCGGCCACCGGGATTGTCGAACCGTGGTGGGGACGTTATTCCGGCTCGCTCAGCTTGCCATTGCTTTTCCTGGGTCTTATCTTCCTTTCGCCACTCTTGGTGACGATTAGTCTCTTTGTGGTAAGCCTCTTTGTACACCTTTTGCTCCTGTTGGTGAGAGGTGGCACAAGCGGATTTGGGGCTACCTTTAGAGTAATGGCCTACTCCCAGGCGACCCGCGTCTGGAGCATGGTACCGTTCATAGGGAGCCCTGTGGGATGGATCTGGAGGATTATCATTCAAATCATCGGGCTCAAAGAGGCACACAAGATCAGTTACGGCAAGATTGCCGTTGCCTTCCTTATTCCGCTAGCCTTTCTCGTTGTCGCCGCTGTGTTGGCAGCGCTCCTATTTGTGGCAAAACTGCCGAGCTTCTAGGGATGTTGAGGGTTCTCGAATGGCGCCCTGGATTCCTAGGAAGAAAAAATGGAAGAGTTAGAGATAATATGATAGTCAAAAAAGACCTATTGCCTTGTTATGTGACGTCGCAATCAAGGCGAAGATTACCACCGGAGACTGGGCTATGAAGGAGCTCTTTTTGCACGCAAGGGATATTGCCGATGTTTTGAAGGAATTGGATACCGATCCTTGTGATGGCCTGGCTGATGAAGAGATCAAAACGCGCACGGATAAGTATGGATATAATGAGCTCAAACAGGAACAAAGAATCTCGCCTTATCGAATATTCCTGAACCAGTTCAAAAATATCCTCATCATTATTCTTATTCTCGCCATTATCCTTTCAGCACTGGTAGGGGAGATAATAGATGCCGCTATTATCATGGTCATCGTTATATTCTGCGCGGTTTTGGGGTTCAGTCAGGAGTTCAGGGCAGAGCGGGCAATGGAGGCGCTCAAGAAAATGCTCTCGCCCACTACCACGGTGATAAGGGCAGGCAAAGAGGAGGAAATTCCCACAAAGGAGCTCGTTCCAGGTGATATATTACTGCTTGAGGCAGGGGATAAGATTCCGGCCGATGTGAGGCTCATTGAAGCGTATTCCTTACGATGTGATGAGGCACCCTTAACAGGAGAATCGGCCCCCGTTAGCAAGGAGATAGAAGTGCTGCCGCAAGGCACGGCTGTACCGGACAGGAAGAATATGGCCTTCACCGGGACCACGGTAACCTACGGGAGGTGTAAGGCGGTGGTTACCAGCACCGGCATGAACACGGAGTTCGGAAAGATTGCGCAAGAGGTGGCTACCATTGAAGCGGGAAAGACACCGCTTGAGAAGCGGACAGAGGAAATAGGCAAATGGTTAGGCATCATCTGCCTTGTGATATGCGGGTTAGTTGCAGGTATCAGCCTCGGCAGGGAACTCATGGGTGGTGGCGTTAATCTGGAGTTTATCATCACCATGGTTATGTTCGCGGTAGCGCTCGCAGTTGCGGCAGTCCCGGAGGCCCTCGCTGCCATTGTCACGGGTGCCCTTGCCCTTGGTATGCATGCAATGGCCAAGAGAAATGCCCTGGTGAGAAAGATGCCTGCGGTTGAGACCTTGGGGTGTACCACCGTGATTTGCACCGATAAGACAGGGACTTTGACCAAGGGTGAGATGACGGTGAGGAGGATCTTCTCAGGCAAAGACGTGATTGAGGTCTCAGGTGTGGGCTATACACCGGAGGGAGAATTCAGCGCATCTGAAGGGGCGAATGCTACAGACACCGAACCTTTGAGGTTGTTACTCCAAGGGGGACTTCTCTGTAACGATGCGGATCTGCAGCTAAGGGATGGAAAATGGGAGATTAGGGGTGATCCTACGGAAGGGGCTCTTGTGGTGGCAGCTGCGAAGGCCGGTTTTCAAATAAAGGAAGTAAGGCAGGCCCATCCTCGTATAGAGGAGATTCCCTTTAGCTCAGAGCGGAAACGCATGACCACCGTTCATAAAATAGATGATTCAAGACTTATGGTCGTTATGAAGGGTGCCCCGGAAGTGGTATTGGAGAGATGTTCCTGCATCTTTGAGGGTGAAGGGGTAACGGAGCTCACTGCAGGAAAGCGGGCTCAGATCTTGAAGAAGAACGAGGAGATGGCCCTCGATGCCCTGCGGGTTCTTGCGGTGGCGTACAGGGAACTTGAGACAGAGAAAGAATTAGAGGAAGATCAGGTCGAGATAGATATGGTCTTCCTCGGTCTCACGGGTATGATAGACCCCCCAAGGGAGGAGGCAATCGAGGCAGTCGAGACATGCAAAAAGGTGCACATCAAACCCGTAATGATAACGGGTGACCACAAACTGACGGCGTTAGCGATAGCCAGGGAGCTCGCTATCTACAAAGATGGCGATCTCGCTCTGAGTGGTGAGGAGTTAGAGAAGCTAACGAGCGAGGAATTGGAGAAAATCGTTCACAAAGTAACCGTCTATGCCAGGGTATCCCCTATGGACAAGCTGAAGATCGTGAGGGCCTGGAAGGCAAGGGGAGAGGTGGTAGCAATGACGGGCGATGGCGTGAACGACTCCCCAGCCTTAAAGCATGCTGATATTGGTGTGGCCATGGGGATCACCGGGACAGACGTGACCAAAGAGGCCTCAGATATGGTCCTGAACGATGATAACTTTGCTACCATCGTGACGGCTATTGAGCGCGGCAGGTGGATATACGATAATATTAAAAAATACCTTACCTTTCTTATCAGGTGTAATATTACAGAGGTAGTGGTCATTGGGGGAGTTGTCTTGATATCAGGTCCCGAGTATTTACCCCTGTTGCCGGCGGCAATTTTGTACATAAATCTCGCAACGGATGGACTTCCTGCGCTTGCCCTTGGAGTCGCACCGCCAGATCCGGATATCATGGAGAGGCCGCCAAGGGATCCTAGGGAGAGCGTCTTTTCATGGGATGTGAGGGCTTTTGTACTGCTGGCAATCCTGATTGAATGTCCCATCTTCCTGTGGATTTTCTACCATGAATTTCACAACATTGTTCATGCAAGAACGGAGATATTCTTTATGTTTGTAATAGTTGAGTTGATCATCGCCCTCAACTTCCGCTCGATGAGGTACAGCATCTTTAAGGCATTTCCCCACAAATGGCTCCTCATTGCTATTGTATGGGAGCTTTTACTGATTACGGTATTGATTCAACTCCCAGCGATACGTGAGTCATTCGGGATTTTAGTTCCGTCAGCCTCCGATATTGGAATAATCTTAGCGATTGGTCTTATCGTGTTGATCTCAATGGAGGTTGTGAAAGCGGTGATCAGGGCAAAGATGAGGGGGCAGGACTTGGAACAAGGGTAAGAAAGGTAGCATTTTCTGGGCTGATCGTCATCTTCACTACTAAGCCCACTTCAAGAAGGATGAGAGAGAGGATATGAGAACTGAAAGGGTTTACCCCTTTTTTCTCTGTGCCAGTTGTATATGGCTCAGCATAAAGCCCTTTTGTTGGACTCACCCTACCGTCCTATGTCCGATCGTATACGTTACGAAAAGGTCTTGAATGAGACCCAGTTGTCCGCAGTTACCGCTCCTGATGGCCCCATTCTGGTTATTGCTGGGGCGGGAAGCGGCAAGACCAGGACCTTGGTCTATCGAGTTGCCTGGCTGGTAGAGAAGGGCGTTCAACCCGAGGAGATACTGCTTTTGACCTTTACCAGAAAGGCGGCCAAGGAGATGCTCGACAGAGCAGCAAGGCTCGGCGACAGCAGGTGCAAAAGGGTTTCCGGCGGCACATTCCATTCACTTGCCCAGCGGGTGTTACGAGAACAGGCAGGGCGTATCGGCTTTAGCCGGTCTTTTACCATCATGGACAGGTCGGACATGGAGGAGGCGGTCCGTGCCCTTATTCCGGAACTGGGTGAGGAGAGGAGGACTGTCAGGTTTCCGAAAAGCGCCACCATTGCTACTATTTTGAGCAAAGCTGCAAACACCGAGTCCCCGATAGAAGAGGTTATGGAGGCTGAATACCCCCAATTCCTCCCCCTTGTCCCCCATATCGAGCACGTCCTTAGGCTTTACACGGAATACAAGCGTAACAACGACCTCATGGATTACGACGATCTTATCCTTTTTCTCAGATCGCTTCTAAGGGACAATGAGGACATCAGGCTGAACGTGGCGGAACGATATAAATACATCATGGTCGACGAATACCAGGACACCAACACCATTCAGGCGGATATCGTTCGCTACCTCGGGTGTGTCCACAGAAATGTCATGGTTGTCGGTGACGATTCCCAGTCCATTTACTCCTTCAGGGGTGCCAATTTTCGAAACATGTTCGAGTTCCCCCAGAGTTTTCCAGAGGCAAAGATCATTAAACTGGAGGAAAACTATCGATCTACCCAGCCTATTCTGACCATGACCAATGCCCTTATGGATCAGGCGACCCAGAAGTACACCAAATGCCTGTTCACAAGAAGGGAAGGAAATGAACTTCCCTTGGCGATCGATACCGGGACCGAACGAGATCAGGCAGTCTATGTATGCAGGGCTATTGAATCGTTAGTGGATGAGGGACGCCCACTCCGGGACATCGCCGTCCTATTTAGGGCAAGCTACCACTCCTTTGAACTGGAGCTTGAGCTTGCGCGTCGTACTATCCCCTTCGCCAAATATGGGGGTTTCAAGTTCATGGAATCGGCCCATATCAAGGATCTTCTGGCCCATCTCAGGGTCATCATTAACAGACATGATGTTTTGAGCTGGGGCAGGCTGCTGCGGTTGCTGCGACATATTGGGCCGGGGAAAAGCCAGGCGATCATGGAGTGGATGCGAAACGAGAACGTACCGCCCGCCAAGGTAGCCCAGTGGCCCGGAGGCACCAGGGAAAAGGAGGGACTTGCCGCACTAGCCAAACTCATGAAAAGGCTCTCTGCGGCTCGCATTACGCCTGAGGAGGCGGTGGAGGTGGCAGTTGAGTATTATAAACCGGTATTAGAGGAAAAATTCGACGATTTCCCGCGAAGGCAGCAGGAGCTCGAACAGCTCAGTTTCATGGCGTCTCGATACAAAAGTATGAGGGCGTTTCTGGACGATCTGTCTCTCGAACCTCCGGCGAGTCCTGCAGATGTGAGGCCTTTGGATAGGAGTGACTATTTGACTCTCTCTACGGTGCATTCCGCAAAGGGCTTGGAATGGGGGGTAGTTTTCGTCATCTGGCTCATAGATGGGCGTTTTCCCCCGGCGAAGTCATTCAGAAATATGGCTAGCCTCGAGGAAGAGCTCAGGCTCCTCTATGTTGCATCCACACGGGCCAAAGACAAACTGAACCTGCTCTACCCGGNGCGTGGTTTAGTGCAGAGCGTTCAAGGGTGGAGNGGCAGCTATCAGGGTGGCCTTTCCTCATTCATCAGGGCACTTCCACGTGAGGTTATTGAACATCGCTCGGCTCAACCACCATATCTGTCTTCTGAGAGCGCCCTGTTTGCTTCAGGAGTCAGGGGTGAGACCTCCGCGCTACCCGGCCCGGAGTCCCTGGGACTGAGGCCGGGTGATAGAATCAACCACCCTGCCTTTGGCACAGGGATAATAGCGCGGTTTCTGAGTGAGGACAGGGTAGAGGTCATCTTCAGGGATAAGGGGCTCAAGTTACTCCACCTCGGTTACACCAGTTTGGAGAAGATATAATCCATGAACATNCCTGACGAGCATCCCTGGAATGTGACGTACCGAGAAGCCGTTCACATACAGANCCAACTGAGAGACAGGGTTGCCATAANAGNGGTAACTGAGGAGATCAAATACGTCAGTGGTCTCGANGTTTCCTACGAAAAGCACACAAACAGGGTGTGGGCAGGGGCTATCGTTCTCGAGTTTCCCCAATTGAGCAAGGTAGAGGAGAAGTGGTCTGAAAGTGAAGTCTCCTTCCCCTACATACCAACTCTTTTGAGTTTCAGGGAGATNCCTGCGTTACTTGATGTGCTGAGAAAGCTCGAGGTGGAGCCTGATTTGATCTTATGTGACGGTCAGGGCATNGCCCATCCTCGGGGCATCGGCCTCGCCTCCCACTTGGGAGTGCTCNTAGATAAGCCGACCCTAGGATGCGCTAAGACCAAGCTCGTGGGTGAGTTCAATCCCGTGGGTCAANGCAAGGGCCAGTATGCCTATTTGAGATACCAAAATAGGGTGATCGGGGCTGTCGTCAGGACACGTTCCGGGGTGAAGCCCCTATTTGTATCTCCCGGCCACAGGGTGGCCCTGACTGATTGTATCAAATTTGTCCTGGCGACTTGTAGGGCATACAGAATCCCCGAACCCCTTCGGCAAGCCCACATCCTGGTAAACTCGGTCAGGTCTACNTCCAAGCNGTGATAGGGAGGTTTATCGGCTGCCGATGAGCTTTTTGTCTGGCTTCGTGGCGATACTTGGNCCGCCTAATAGTGGGAAATCCACCCTCCTCAACGCATTCCTAGGGCAGAAGCTAGCCATCACGTCTCCGAAACCTCAAACCACTCGGAATAGGATCTTGGGGATTTACAACGGTGATGACTTTCAAATGGTGTTCATGGACACCCCGGGCATTCACCCAACCAGGTCGCTGCTCCACAGGAGCATGGTCGGCTCTGCCACTGCCTCCGTACAAGAGGTGGATATTATACTCCTCGTTGTTGCGCTCGAAGAGCGTGCCCATAGGGAAGAGCTGGAGAGCATCATAAGGCTCCTGAAGAATACGCGGAAACCCGTTGTTCTCGCCATAAACAAAATAGATTTGATAAAAAAGGAAAACCTGCTCCCCATCATTGATTCCTACAGCGAGCACACAAGTTTTGACTGCATCGTCCCAATCTCGGCCCTTCATGGCGATGGAATGGATATTCTCAGGGAAGAATTAAAAAAGAGATTGTCACCGGGGCCTCAGCTGTTCCCTCCAGACATGGTCACGGATAAGTCAGAGGCCTTTCTCGTAGCTGAAATCATACGGGAGAAGATATACTTGGCCACGAGGAGGGAATTGCCCTACGCCTCCGCTGTGGTAGTTGAGAGCCTAGAGGAAGATCAGACACGAAATCTTTTTACCATNAGGGCCGCTATCTGTGTGGAAAAGCCATCTCAGAAGGGGATTATTATAGGGAAGCAGGGAAGGCTTTTAAAAGTGATAGGGAGCGCCGCAAGAGCGGAGATAGAGAAGATGTTTGCCTCAAAGGTTTACCTGGAGCTTTTTGTGAGAGTGGAGAAGAACTGGAGCAGCGATACGCGTGCTCTGAGAAAGTTGGGTTACTAAGTAAGAAACCAACCACCCGGAGGCAGTTGGTTCCTTGTTAGGAGAAAAGAGTCACTTGCTGTTTTTACATACAGCAATATCCTTGCCAAGATCGCAGAACCGGAATGATTTTTTATAACTACTTGTTATAATTACTCAATTCGCTGAATTCCTAGCCATAGATTACTATGCCCTTTGCGCGTATAGTACAATTTTTTGTACTAAAAAATTGGCGTAATTTACTCAGCATCAATAACTTGCTAAATTGACTGTATAAATAGAGGTTCAAATTTTTGAACCTCTAAACAACGATGTTGTACTTCTTCATCTTATGCTGAATCAGGCTTTTTGTGATGCTCAACATCTCGGCGGCATGAGACTGGACGTTGTTGCATTCTCTCAATGCCCTCCGAATGAGGCCTGCTTCAATCTGCTCAAGGGTCTTCTGGAGGGGAGCATTCAGAGGTATGAATCTATCTATTTCCACGTCTTCTTCTCTTCCCGAGATTTCCTCGGGCAGATCTTCCAACCTGATTAAACCATCTGAGTTCAGAACGACGGCTCTTTCAACGGTGTTCTCCAATTCCCTAATGTTACCAGGCCAACTGTAGTTATAGAGGGCCTTCCAGACCTCAGGGGCAAGCTCGATCTTTCGGTCCTTTGGTGACCGGAATTTGTCGATGAAGTGGGCTACGAGAAAGGGAATATCCTCAACCCTCTCCCTGAGGGACGGTACCTCCATATGAACAACATTCAAGCGGTAGAAGAGGTCTTCCCTGAATATCCCCTTGTCGACATCTTCCTTGAGTCGGCGATTTGACGCTGCCAAAATCCTGACATCCACTTTGATCGTCTTGATGCCACCTACTCGTTCGAATTCCATCTCCTGCAGTACCCTGAGGAGTTTCACCTGTAGTGCTGGCGACATCTCACCAACCTCATCCAAAAACAGGGTACCGCCATCGGCAAGTTCAAAGCGGCCCTTTTTCATGGTAACGGCACCCGTGAAGGCGCCCCGTTCATGACCGAAGAGCTCGCTCTCCAGTAAGGTTTCGGTCAGCGCACCGCAGTTTATGGAGATAAATGGCCTATTTTTTCTGGGGCTATTATAGTGAACGGCCTTTGCGATGAGTTCCTTGCCCGTACCAGAGGAGCCGGTGATCATGACTGATGCCTTGGATTGAGAAACCTTGGCGATCATCTCGTAGATTTTGAGCATAGGCTCGCTCTTGCCTATGATATTTCCGTACTTAAAGCGATCCGACAAGGCATTGCTCAGCAGCCTGTTTTCCTTCTTGAGCCGGTATAATTCCAGGGCCTTCTTAACCGTCAATTTAAGCTCCTCATTCCGGAAGGGCTTGGTGATGTAATCGTAGGCCTGCTTTTTCATCGCCTCCACGGCCTTTTCTATAGTGCCGTACGCTGTCATCATGATGACGGGGAGCTCAGGGTCTATTCTTTTCGCCTCCTCGAGAAGTTCCATCCCGCCCGTTCCCGGCATTCTCATATCGGTAATTACCAGATCCAAATCCGTTTCCCTGATAAGACGGAGAGCGTTTAGGGCATTGTTTTCAGTGATTATCTCGTAGCCTTCTGGGGCCAGCAAGGCTTCGAGGATGACCAGGTAGTTCTTCTCATCATCGACAATCAAGATCGTTTCCATAGGAAAGTTCCCTTAACCTAGTGTTGGCGAGGCAAGGTGACAAATACCTTCGTGCCGACTCCTGCCTCGCTCTCTATCCATATCTTTCCGTTGTGTCCCTCAATGATATTCTTCACAATAGAAAGCCCGAGCCCGCTTCCCTCTTCTCTCGTGGTGAAGAAAGGGCTGAAAATCTTCTTCAGATTCTCCTCCCTGATACCAGCTCCCGTATCCTGAATTTCCACCCTGTAATTCTCCCTCTCCTCCGCAATGTTCACGCTGATATTTCCGCCGTTCTCCATTGCCTGGATGGCGTTCATAAAGATGTTAAAAAATGCCCTGTGGAGAAGTCCCGGATCTGCTTTGACAATGCGGTTCCCATCACCCAGATTGCCGTTTCTAACGATAACCCCCCTTTTCTCGAGCTCTGGCTCCAGGAACGTAACGTTTCTCGCAATCACTTCGTCCAGGTCGCAGTTCTGTAAGTGGGGTACCTGTGGTCGGGCAAAATCAAGAAAGCTCGTTACCACATCATTGAGGCGCCCTGATTCCTCAATGATAATGTCCGAGAGTTTGCTATCGGCCTCATTGCGTTCGGATTTTTCCGCCAACAGCTCGGCTGTACTTCTTATGATTCCCAGAGGGTTTTTGATTTCGTGTGATACAGCGGCAACCATTTCTCCGAGAACGGCTAACCGCTCCGCCTGATTCAATTGATCTTCCAAAAGTTTCTGTTCCTGAGCCCTCTTTGCGAGGGTACGCTCAGCCTTTCGCACAACCAGGAGGAGAGCCAGAAATATGAGGAACATGATCAGGAGCGAGATACCGAAGACAAGGTATCTGAGCCTCAGGAGTGATTCGTATTCTCCTGTCAGATCCTGGGTTAGCTCAAATACCCCCAGTACTCCAATGTAGGAATAAGGAGGCTCAGCCTTGAAGGGAATAAACGTTTTCAGCTTTTTCTCCTTTGCAAAGTCCAGCAGCCACGTGCCGAGGACTGAATCTTCCCGAGATACCAGACGTGAGCTGTGCTTTCCATCAAGGGCAGCCTTATACCCCATCCCTCCTCGCCCAATGGATCCCACGAGATCGCTGTTGGTGGAATAGGCAATTTGCCCCTTCTGGGTGTCGTAGATGTTCACCTCCTCTATGTTTAAGGAGTGAATGGTCGTGCTGACTATCTTGTCCATGAGATCGAATTGTTCCTTTTGCCTCAGGCTGATGGCGCCGTACCGATATCTGACAGGGATAGTGAAGTAGTGAAATACCTGATGGTTCAGATTATTTGCTATGAGCAGGGCGTGGTTTTCATTTGTCTCCATCAAAACCGTGCTTGCCCGCTGGGATATGATCACCGAGAGGATGAAGGTTGAGATGATAAGGATCACGAAACTCGTGTAGGCGAAAAACTTCACCAGCCGGAAGCGTTTCGCCTCAGGGCGGATACTATTCGCGTGCTGTTCCATGTCGCTCAGATCTTGGCCAGAGCCCCGTTCACCCCTTACTCTGGCTTCACCTCCCTGAGATAATCGGTAATCGCCTTATCGTAGTGGGAGGTAAGGGCAAAGACCTTCTTGGCCAGGTCGAAACGTGTCTCTAGGGTAGTCTCTCCGGATTGCGATATTTCCTCGAGTACCCTTGAGTAATCGGATGGATCAATTACCACGGTTACATCCTTAAAGTTCTTAGCCGCTGAGCGGATCATTGAAGGACCGCCTATATCAATATTTTCCACGGCGTCTTCTAAGGTGCAACCCTCCTTTGCAACAGCCTGTTCAAATTGGTACAGATTGACAACTACCAGGTCTATACTTTTGATGCCGTGTCTGTCCATCATCTGAAGATCCTGCTCATTGTCCCTTCGACCCAGAAGCCCCCCGTGTACCTTGGGGTGAAGCGTCTTAACTCGGCCATCCATCATCTCAGGAAAGCCGGTATAGTCAGATATATCCAAAACCCTCACTCCCCCGTCCCTCAACGTTCCGGCTGTGCCTCCGGTTGAGAGAATTTCAATTCCTAACTGCTCCAGAGATCTGGCAAACTCAACAATACCGCTTTTATCGGTAACACTGATCAGCGCTGTGGATATCTTGCCCATCCTCGCTCCTCCTTTCCGTTAGAATCAGCTGGCATACGCAGGTTAGCAGTCGGTTATGTAAATAAGAACGTAAAAGGACCGGTGTATTTTGTCAAGCTAAATAAGTGCTTGAATTCCATAGACAAGCGTGAGATGGTGGGCCTTACTCTACTGAGGCTGAGGTTTGAGAGATGGCGATGACAGAGGTGTTTCTGGTAAGGCATGGACAGACGGAGTGGAATGCGCAACTGCTATTTCGTGGAAGAAAGGACATTCCGCTGAATGAGAGGGGAAGGGGGGAGGCAAGGGCTATCGCAGAGGCGCTCAGCGAGCGCAGCATTGATGCTGTTTACACAAGCCCGCTCACCCGTGCAGTTGAGACGGCTCGGCCAATCGCAACCGTTTTTGAGCTTGAAGTCCAGACCGTTCAGGGGCTTATCGATATCAGCTATGGAGCATGGGAGGGATTGACCCATGGGGAGGCAAGAAAACGATACCCTGATCAATACGACCAATGGGAAAAGAGGCCAGACCTGGTGAGCTTCCCCCGTGGGGAAACCCTCGATTCGGTGAAGGAGCGATCCTTTGGAGCCTTCAGGGATATCGTACATGGAAACGCCAACAAGGCAATCGCCATCATATCCCATAGGGTTGTAAACAAGGTGCTTTTGTGCGCTGTCTTGGGGCTGAGTAATGCCCACTTCTGGGAGATTCGGCAAGACACGGGGTGCATTAACATAGTGGAATGCTTACCCGATCGATTCGTTCTTTCCGTGATGAATGACACGTGCCACCTAAAGGGCTTGAGTGACGACGGGGCAGAGATCGATTTCTGAACTCAAATCCGCGTGGGAAACGCTACGACATACAAAAAAAGGTTTGAAACAAATCGAACTAATTATTGACAAAGTTTCTTTTTGTGTATAAATAAAAATTTGGTCTCATTCGCTTTGAAGAGCTAAGGTCTCCTAATCCTGGTTGGGCAAGCTTTACAGGCAGTTTCAACGGGTCTTGAAACAGGAAATCAGGCTTTGGGGGGGATAGATGGCAAAGCCCCGCATCCTTTATGCGCTTTCGGCGTTTCCCTTCTGCAATCTATTGGTGAAATTTCATATCCGTAGAGCCTCCGCGGCTTTTAGTGGATTTCGCTTCCGTAATGTAGGGCTCCCGGTACCATAGCTGTCTGGTGAAAAGGGCGGTGTTAAAGCTTTCATCAAATTGAAGATGGCGTAAATGGCTGCAGACAAACCAACAGATGCGTTCTCGGGAAATGAGAGGGCTGCCACGCGAGGCCTTGTAGACGAATACCGGCTTCCATCGTGGCTCTTCCAACACCAGGAGCTGATCCACGATCTTGAAGGCCGCGACGTTGTCGACCAGGCCCTCCTCACCAACATGCTCAATCATATTCACTTCTTGGGTGGACATGTCCTCGTACACCTCCGACGTCGGGGACGTGAAGAGACGATTTTAGCAAAAGCCAAACCCGAGCCCTGTCTTGGCAAAAAGCTCATCTGTCGCTGGGCCGATGAAAGGTTGTCGGATCTCAGAGTTGATGACTACCAGTTTTTGAATGTTGTCATCGATGACGGCTCCTCCATGGTACTGGTGCCGGCCATCTTGCAAAAGATGGATGGAGAGGGCCTATTCGTACAACTGCCTTCGAGCAGCTATGTTGTGGGNAAACGNCAGGCAAAGCGNTANCCNTGTCACGAGGTGGTCGTTGAGTTAATTCAGAGNGGGTTTCAGGCNAAGGGTTGGTTATTGGATTTTAGCCCGTTGGGATTCCGTATCAAAGTCGACCCGGATTCAACTTCCTCGCTGCAGTGGTTCAATTCCGATGCATTGCTCACCGTGCAGTTACGGCATGGACAAACCGTCTTCTTCTCGGGGCTCTGCCGGTGTATACGTGAGCAAAGCGGCCTCCTGGACAAGGAAATTGTAGCTGCTCCGGTGGATGAGAAGATCACCCGCTTCAAGAGAAAACGGATGCGGAATCCTCGCCAGAAGTTAGTTCCTTCGCCTACTCTCATTTTCGATCATCCCCTTTTGAAAAAGAGAATTCAGCTGGAGGTCTCGGATATCTCTACGTCCGGATTCTCTGTGTATGAAAGGCCCGATGAGGGTGTTCTCTTGCAGGGGATGGTCATCCCCGAGCTCATAATCGACTTTGCCAGCGCCATCAGGATGAAATGCTCTGCCCAAGTCATCTACCGGTCAAAAGAGGAAGGAAAGGGGTTCCGGTGCGGCCTTTCCATTCTCGATATGGATATCAATACGTACAGCCGTCTGACACACCTCCTGACCAGTGCCCTTGATCCTCACGCCCATCTTGCCAGTGAGGTCGACATGGAGACGCTGTGGGCGTTCTTTTTTAGAACTGGGTTCATCTACCCCTCCAAGTATCGCCTTATCCAAGCTCACAGGGACGATTTCAAAAGGACGTATAAGAGAATTTACCAAGAGAGTCCTGAGATTGAGAAGCACTTCACCTACCAGAGAAATGGAGTAATCTATGGCCACATTTCCATGGTAAGGGCATACGAGAGGGCCTGGTTGATCCATCACCATGCTGCA
>JGI24422J19971_10000468_pt1 | contig 22619 bp, 24 predicted proteins | sample DeeMarSWOR152_54_FD_19971 | JGI IMG/M metagenome (IMG submission 19971) | reverse complement strand
CGGTGGATGAGCTCTGTCGCCTCAATGGTATAAATCCAGAGCAGGTCATCTACCCAGGTCAGAAGCTGCTGGTCACCCCAGAANGGCATCAGTGAGCTGTTTCCCCTTGCATTCCAAAGGAATGGATTTATACCACTGAATCGAGCTTGCTGATAAGGAGCCAAGATTCTAGTAACACTTACAAAGAGCGGTAGTCTGTTCAACTATCTCTAATCTACTGGGGAGCAGTCGATATCATCCTTCAGAAGATGAGACCTATATAAATGCCAATCATCTTGAATATTTTACGCAAAAGCACCTTCTCTGGCGTGAGCAGTTGTTAGAGGAGGCTGGGAAGTTCTGATCAACTCAAGGGAAAGACCTTGAGAGAAGCCAATACTGCGGACTAGTGCGATTGGGAGCTGATAGGCCTCGGAGCCTCAGAATCCGCACCTGCTACGTCAGGCTGATTAACAAGGTCGACAACATATTAGAGCAAGTGAGGACTGCTGTAAGGGAAGGGGAAAAAGGAATTGGAATGAAGCGTCTTGAGGCCCGTCCCATTGCCATGTCCCAAGTGAATCGAAAGGATTAACCGAACAGAAGACTGAAACTACCGATGCCTGAAAGGGAGGTGAAATCGTGGAGGTTAATGCAGTTGAGGATTTAGCTGGGATCTATGAGGAGGATGGAAGCGTGAAATGCCGGGACTGCATGAAACAGGAAGATTGGGAAAACCTCAGACAGGAGAACATTATTACCTTTAAAGATATAGAGAAAGGTGGCCAATGGATCTGCTGTGACTACTGCGAGAGAAAACTCTGATAGAGCGAAAGTGGAGGAGAATTAGGACGGGAGTTAGAGAGGTCCTGGCCATTTGTTAAACGTTAGACTTTGATTTAGCATTTTGATACTCGTTTGACTGAAAAGGTGTTGGCCTTGAATTCCAAGAAATCTAAGGATAAACATAAAAAAGGTGAAAAGAAGAGGTCTTTGGAGCTTTCCTCCTCCAGCCGAGAGATAATTAGGGTATATCTGGAGGCCAGGATTTTTAATTCCAGCATACTAACCCCACTTTCAGGGCCGGCTGCGTAGAATTCAATCAGTCTAAGATTCTGTAGAACAGAGGAGACCTTCTTGACAGCTCTTTACCGATTGTCCATAATCGGATGCTGTGGCTCTTCATTTCATCAGGGTTACCATGCCAGTTTGTGGGTCGTGGACCCCTGGTATAGCTGAGGCCCTTATTGCTACGGCTGCAGCAATGCAGGCAGTTATGGCCTCCAACTATTTTAAGCGCACATAGAGATGGGCAACTTTGTCTCTCCCTTTCTGCGTTTACTGTTATTGTTTGAATCAGTACGGCAGTCGACATGGAATTCGTTTTTATCGTCCAAGGCGAGGGGCGTGGGCATCTCACACAAGCTATTTCTCTGAGCCACATCCTCTCTTCACAAGGCCATGAGCTCTGCGCGGTAATGGTGGGGCGGAGTCGAAACAGGGACATTCCAGAGTTCTTTGTGAAACGGATCGGGGCACCAGTGTGTACCTTTAGCAGCCCGAATTTCCGCCTCGACTCAAAGCGTAGGGGTGTCAGCGTCTTCGGGACATTCTTCGAGAACATAATCCGGATGCCGGGGTTTATCAGCAGTCTGCTTACTCTTCATCGGGCTGTCCGCCATTACAGTCCAGATATCATCGTCAACTTTTATGATCCGCTGGCAGCGATCTACGCATTTCTTTGGCGCCCCAGGGCGAAAATAGTCTGCATCGCGCATCAGTACCTGATGCTGCATCCAGAGTTCGTGTTTCCCAGAGGGAGGCGTGTTGCACGCTGGGCTCTCCTGTTCTACACGTGGCTGACTTCGTGGGGTGCAGACAAGTGTGCGGCGTTGTCTTTCAGGAAGATGCCAACATCGCCGCAGCGCAAGATGGTGGTCATGCCGCCACTGCTGCGCGCCGAGACGAAGACGCTAGAGCCGACAGCGGAGGATTTCATTCTGGCCTACGTGCTTAACGAGGGGTACGCCGATGACCTTGCGGCCTGGCATCGTCATCACCCAGAGGTAAGAATTCTGGGGTTCTGGGACCGGAAGGGGGTTCCTGAGGTCACCCACTTGGGAGATGGACTGCTGTTTCGTCAGTTGGATGACGTTGCTTTCCTGGATGCGATGAGTCGATGCCGAGGCATGGTTTGTACTGCCGGATTCGAGTCCATTTGCGAGGCCATGTATCTGGGAAAACCCGTGTACATGATACCGACAGAGCACCAGTTCGAACAACACTGTAACGCCATTGACGCTTATCGCGCCGGTGCCGGCCTCTGGGGGTTCGACGTAGACCTTACCCCCTTTCTGGACTATATCCCAGACCATCAAGGAGAATCAAGATGGTTCCGTAAGTGGGTTCATAGCGCGGACTCGGGTTACACCCACTTGTTAAGCCGTCTAATGAGCGGCTAACGAGCCGCCCAATCCCGGGGAGAATGTATGCGGCTGTCGTTAACGGATCGAACATCATGATGTCTTTCAGACTCAGCAAGCTGCTCGCACCCATTATGGGGCAGCGGCTTAAGGATATATCCCGAACAGCTGAATTTCTATGGATCTTGAGCCTAATGAGATCCGGGTCCTCCCTGCTCACCCACCTCCTCGTCAATCATCCACGCATAGAGGGATTCGGTGAATGCTGGATTCGCTATGAGGGGACCTCCGATTTTCAGGAACTCATCGCTCGAGTGCGGCTATACAATGCCTTAGAACGTCTTTGCCGTCGCCGATATGACCGGCCCGGGGATCAACAGATCATCTTGGACAAGCTCCTCCATAACAAGCTGCTTCCGTGCTTGGAGCTTCTGAACGAACCTCAGCTTAAGCTAATCTTTCTCCTGCGCCAGCCCCACGACATAGTCACCAGTCTGCTACGTGCCGGCAAACCGTTTCCCCACAGCGGTTCACTGGAAGTGGCTGCGGGCTACTGCACCAGCAGGTTGCAGGCGCTAAAACGCTATGCCAGTAGCATACACGAACCTCGGAAGTCGCTGGCGCTGCACTACGAGAGACTTGTGGACCGTACCCAGGGGACCCTCCAGTGCCTGCAGGCATTCCTGGAGTTGAATAGACCCCTGACCGAATCATATGAACTCAGTATTGCCACTGGCATAGTTGGTCTTGGTGATCCGACGAAGCTCATCAAAACCGGCAGAGTCGTTAAGAAGCACAGGCCGCCGCCCTTTGACATACCCAAGGAAATATTGCGTGACTGCAATCGCGAATACAACTGCTGTCAGGAAGCTCTGGCGAAAAAGGGAGTTGCCGTGGTCTAGCGGCCACACGCTCGCTCCATTATCAGTTAGGGCTTGCACCAAGCAAGCATACCTATATTAGTACGTTAAGCTGACTGACTCCTATGATTGACAGATCATAACAATGGCAAAACTGTAGACTTCTGAGGTATTATCGGAAACCTCGATTCTATGCTATCAAAACTTGAAGGCGACTCAGGTCTATCTGGGTAAGGTGAGTGATTCAGGGGCCGTTTCGCTGGATGGATATCCTCCACGGGAACCAGCTAATTCACAAATCGCCACCTTTCGGTCTTCTTCCTAGGCGCTGAACCGGAAATAGGCCACGTCAGAAGGTGACAGAAGGGTTTTGATACTTTCTATCCGATGCGTGCTTTTATGGAAATATAGTGGTAGGTGGTCTTTCCCACATGTGCTTTGCTTGGTCTGGGCCATGTGGTAGCTGAGGGGCTTTACCACTGGGGTTGATTGCCAATGCGTTGTCCCATCACCTCCAGCGTGTCTGTGACTACCACGAATGCATTGGAGTCAATACCACTGATCATCCGCTTGAGCCGGGCTAACTCCCGGAAAGTGACAACCGTATATAAGATTTGTTGCTCCCGGCCTGTGTAGCCTCCCCGGCCACCTAATATCGTCACCCCCCGGTTGACTTTCTCCTGGATCTCCCTGGAAATCTCCTCCCAGTGAGGCGAGATGATGTAGACAGCCTTCCTCTGGCTCAGTCCCGTGACTACGAGATTGATCATAAGGGAATTGACATATAGGTAGATCAGAGTGTAAAGGGCTCTCTCCAGGGAGAAGAGAATAGCCCCCGCTGCGAGCACCAGACTGTTAAAGGCCAAAATGGTGGTGCCCAGGCGGATGGAGAACTGTTTGAGGAGGATGATCGACAGGATGTCTAACCCGCCTGCCGATCCCAAAGACCTCAAAATGATCCCCGATCCTACCCCTGTAATGATCCCAGCAAGAACGGCGCTCGGGATTTTGTCATAAACAGGCAACGGGACATAGTTCCATGCCAGAGCGCCGGAGAAGATCAACATTCCAGCAATGCTGTAAAGGAAAAAGCGGCGCCCCACATGTATCCACCCTAGACCGTAAAGAGGTATATTTAGAATGAAGTAGAGCACTGCCACTGGTAGGGAGGGGACTAAGTAATGGACTACCAGTGCAACTCCGGTAAATCCGGCGGCAAAAAATTGATTGGGGATCAGGATCCCCTTGATGCCCATTGCGCAAAGTACGCTACCTAGAGTAATGAGCCCTAAGTTCCAGAGCACCTGGACAGCGGTCCCCGCTGAGCACTTCCAGGATCGTGTTAGCATGTCTCTCTCCTCAGCCCCTATCTATTAGCTTATATAATTTATGCTATACACGTTTCCATCGAGACGTAAAGCCCTTTCCCCTTTTATCTCGATCTTAATTGATATCTTATCCTCTGCCTGGGTTTTTCCGCAAGAGAATCTCCGCCGACCCGTCTTAGCCTTGTTGGGCATATGAGAAAGGCTCATATCCTCCACAGACGTGGAACTCCAAGCCTCTTTTTTACTGCCAAAAGATCGTATTGACCATCGATTTTTTTTGTGCTAAAAAAATATTAGCTGAAAATATTTTAATCCAAACTTTTTTGAAGAGGCAGCAGGAGATGTTAAACGAGCAAACGCCCTTTGAAGGGATGACTTCCGGGCCCCTGCAGGAGCGTATCAGGGAGATCATCTACCTGATACGCAGGCTCATGCAGGCGGGAGAGCTTTATACCAAGGAGCTAAACAAGAAGTATCAAGTGAGTGCTCCCCAGGTTAGCTGTCTTCTGGCCCTCTATGAGAATGGTCCGCTTTCGCTTTCGCAAATTGCCAGGACCATCATGGTCAAATCGAGCACGGTCACCGGGATTGTTGATCGTCTCGAACAGAAAGGGCTTGTACGCCGGCTGAGGAATGCCCCTGATCGTCGGATGATTACTATCGAGTTGACCGAAGCAGGCAACCGGCTTGCACAACATGCACCTCCCCCTGTTCAGCGGAAGATTGTAGACGGCCTCAAAAGGCTTCCCAAGAATGAAGTAGAGAAAATCGTAGACGGTCTCAATATGCTCACTCACATGCTAGATGTCCAAGATCTAGAGGTCGAATAGCCTTTCGGGCGTCCGCGCTTTCGACAACAAGAAATCTTTTCGTTTATTCAGCTAGTTGAGCTAATAGCCAGGGAAAGATATTGACAAAAAGGTCCCGGTCTATAATTTGAGGTGAAATATTTTTTATTAATACTACGTCAGTCTAACAGTTTTTAGCAGAGATAATTTGCACAGAATGATCTACAGATCTCCCGCGACAATCAAACCAGGTATCGAGAGCCATGCCCTAGCGAGGCTTCTAGGCGGAAGGGGATCTCACGGACTTTCCCGTTCTGTTACCGTTAAAGTAGAAAAGCTGGGAACTAGTCTAGAACAACTCGTGGTTCCCCGGCTGCATTATGAGGCCAAGAAGATCGAGTCAATTAACAACAGTGCGCTTCATATGGTGGGAGGTGGGGCCTTTGGAAGCCCAAGGCTTTCCAAAGCCATGAAGGATTGCGAGACAATGATCTGCTTCTTGGCAACTATTGGCAGTGGTATTGAAAAGGAGATTGCACGGCTTATGGAGGGTAATCGTCTCTCAGATGCCTACATCTTGGATTCTATGGGGTCAGTCGCTGTAGAGAACATGGTCCAGGAGTTTCATCAAGGCTTCACAAAGGGATATGAATCAGAAGATAAATGGGTAACCTTACGTTTCAGCCCGGGCTATTGCGATTGGCCGATCACGGAGCAGAAGAATCTCTTTGAATTGTTCGACGCAAATGGAACCGGTATTGAACTACTGCCTTCGTGTCTCATGAGGCCGCGAAAGTCGATCTCTGGCGTCTTTGGCGTCTATAATAATGGAGCAAAGATGCCCTATAACCCTTGTCTGGACTGTCCAATGAAGCATTGCGAGGCCAGGAGAGTATAGGAGATGCAAGTACGAAAGGGCTTACCCGGGGGCCAGTATAAGCCCCTTACCACTGAAGAGATCCAAAGGATTCACGCGACGAGCCTCAGGGTGTTTGCCGAGGTGGGAGTGGAGGTGACCCTCCCTGAGGCGAGGAAGCTCTTCCGCGATGCGGGCGCAGAGGTAGATGAGGCCAGCCGGGCAGTCAGGATTGATCAGGATCTCGTGGAGCAGTTACTGAGCAAGGCGCCCTCTGTGGTTCGCCTGTGCGGTCGGGCTGAAAAGGGTGAGCTCGATTGCAAGATTGGAGGGAACGCAGTTCATATGGGAACAGGCGGTACCGCGTTGAACGTCCAGGATCCAGGGAGCCACGACTCTCGCCGCGCACAGCTTGCGGATGTCATGAACATGGCTCGTCTCGTGGATGCTCTGGATAATATTCATATCTATATGCTCAATGTGTATCCGAATGACCTTCCCGTGGAAGGTGTGGATGTAAATCGCTTCGGTGCTGCTTTAAACCGGACCAGCAAACACGTAATGGGCGGGGTCTATACCACAGAAGGGGTAAGGGATGTCATCAAAATGGCGGAGATCATAGCGGGTTCATCGGGTAGGCTGAGGGAGCGCCCGTTCATCTCGATGGTGACATGCAACATCAGTCCATTCAGGCTCGACGAAGCCTACAGCCGGCTTACCATGGAGGTCGTGCAAAATGGAATTCCCGTGGTTGTGCCAGCGGAGCCGCTTTGTGGCGCCACAGCCCCCATCACCCTGGCGGGTAATCTAGTGGTGCAGAACGTTGATACACTAGCTGGCGTTATGCTTACACAGCTCGTTAGCCCGGGCACCCCAGTACTGTATGGCTGCATCTCCTCCATCACGGATCTACGCGACATGAAATACCTTTCTGGTGCAGTGGAAATGGGGTTGATGAACGCTGCCTCAGCTCAAATGGCTCGGTTCTACAGGCTTCCCCTCTATTCCACAGCCGGCATGTCCGATTCCAAGGTGAACGATGTTCAGGCAGGATATGAATCTGCCATAACGAACCTCATGGTCGGCCTGGCAGGGGGGAATTTTATCCACGATGCCGCTGGATTTCTGGAGTTCTGTATGACCGCCTCTTACGAGAAGCTGGTGATCGACAATGAAATCATAGGCATGGTGATGCGGGCAGTGGAAGGGATCCAGGTAAATGATGAGACCCTGGCCTTCGATGAGCTGAAGAAGGCAGGGCCCGGTGGCCATTTTGTCTCCAGCCGCCATACCCGACGCCATATGCGCTCTGAACAGTATCATCCCCAACTCAGTGACAGAGAAGATCGAGATAAATGGAAAGGTATGGGCGCGAGGGATGCTTCCGCACGAGCAGCCCACAGGGTCAGGGAGATCCTCGACGGGCCTGCCCAACCAGTCCTCCCCTTGGAGATTCGAGAACGAATCAACAAAGAGATTCCGACACTAAGGCCTTCTGTCATGGACTTGTAAGCAAAGGGGACAACGAATCATGATCATCATTGGAGAGAAGATCAACGCGACCCTATTTTCCATCAGGGCTGCAATCCAGAATCGAGGCGCACGAGAAATCATGGATTTGGCGAAAAGGCAGGCCGACGCCGGGGCCGACTTCGTCGATGTAAATGTGGGCACAGGGGCGGGATCGCGAGAGGAGGAGATTCAGTCAATGAAATGGGCGGTTGAGACCATTCAAAGTGAGATACAGACCCCCCTCAGTATCGACAGTTCAGATCCAGCTGTGCTGGAGGCTGGCCTGCAAGCTAGAAACGGTCAGCCCTCTCTGATCAATTCGACCAAGGCAGAGGAAGTGAGCCTCCAAGAGGTCGTGCCGCTGGCGAGCAGATACAATGATCCTTTGGTGGCTCTGGCAATGGATGAGAAAGGCATACCGGAAACCATTCAAGATCGGCTCCATGCATGTGAAAAGATCGCGAGGGCCTGTGAGCGCTATGGAGTTCCAATGGAAAGCGTGTTTTTTGACCCTTTGGTCATGCCCATCGGCACGGACATCAAGCACGGCCTCCTAACGCTCAATGCTGTGAAAGAGATCAAGAGGGAGTTTCCCGAGGCAAAGACAGTTCTTGGTATTTCCAATATTTCCTATGGCTTACCCGCACGAAATAGATTAAATGCAGCATTCCTCCACATGGCTACCTATGCCGGGCTTGACGCAGCCATTGTTGACCCACTGGACGACGGCGTTATGGCCGAGGTGAAGACCGCAGAGGTCTTGGTGGGAAGGGATCGACACTGTCGCCGTTATACGCGGGCCTTTCGAAAATGACGAGTGAGGCAATGGCAAAACAACACGATGCAGAGCAATCAAATCCAAAGGAGGAACGGGTGCCCCGATCGTATAGGGAGGGTGTCCTGGTCAAGCCATATGAGCGATTGAATCAAGACCAGGTTAAACTCCTCCACGAGGCGTCTTTGAGCATCTTGGCGGATCCAGGGGTGTGGTGCTACAACGAGCGGGCAGCGCGTCTTTTCAAGGCTCATGGAGCCAGGGTATGGGAAGAGCGTGAAAAACACGCAACCTGCTGGCGGGTAAGCTTCCCCCCCGGCCTCATAAATGAAGCGATTGGACAGGTGCCATCCCGATTTATCCTCGGCGCGAGAAAATGGGAAAACCGGTTGTTGCTCGATGCAGAGGTGCCCCGGGCCTATTTTGGGTCCGGCTCAGAGGCCAATATTTGGATGGAAGTTGAGATGGAGGACTTTGTCAGTTTACGTGACGGTGACATGAGGGTGCGGGTGCCTCGTTTTATGGAGCTCCGGGGCAGCACAGCGCTTCTCAGCCGTGCGGCGAGACTCTGCGACAAATTGGAACATCTGGATTTCTTCATCCGGCCTTTAAACATCCAGGACCCGGAGATCACCCCTGATACTCACGACGTGAACAAATTCTTTGCAAGCCTGAACAACACAGCCAAGCACGTACAGGCTGGACTCACCAAGTTGGAGAGTTTGAACCATGTCCTGCGAATGGCTGAGCTCATCGCGGGGGGAGCTGGGGCCCTCAGGAAAAACCCGATTATCTCTTTCATAGCTTGTGTATTCAAGAGTCCTCTTCAGATCGTGGATGATACGGCCGAGAAGGTCTTTGCAATCGTGGAGGCAGGACTTCCCATTGTCATTTCCTCCTCTCCCCAAGGGGGGTCCTCGGCGCCTATCCAAGAACCGGGTATGGTGGCCCAGATCAATGCCGAGATCCTGGCCGGCATCACACTCACGCAGTTGATCAAAGGGGGGGCGCCCGTGCTCTACGGTAGTGTTCCCGTAAGGGCTCGACTGGATGACCTCCATGACTTATATGGATGTCCCGAATTCAATAACTACAACATAGACTGCGTGCAGCTGGCCCGCTTTTACAAGATCCCCTGTTACTCTACAGCAGGGGTGGGAGATGCCAAAGTCCCGGGCATGCAGGCCACCTTTGAAAAGCTCCTAACCCATCTTTATATGGCAATGAGCGGTGCACAGTATATTCACTACGCCTTTGGCCTACTGGATCGAACCAACAGCTTCTGTCCCCTCCAGGCGGTACTTGACAACGAACACATCGGGAAAATCAAACAGTGTCTGAGAGAGCCCAAGGTGGAACCTACAGTAATCGAGGATATGCTTGGGACAGTGAAAAAAGTCATGGGATCGCCGCACCGACTCTATGTACGCTATGTCCGAAAGGCCGTGCATGGTGGCGATGTTTCAAGTCCTTACATGTTCGAGGCCAAGGGGTTGGAGGATAAGGTCTTAGAGAATGCGTTGGACTACATGGCCAAACTGGAGGCGGCGCAGGCTCCTTACCTGAATCCAGGCACTAGGGAGCAGATCTTCAAGGAGGTCCCTGGCCTTTTGCCGGGGCTCAGGCAGGGAACCTAATTGATCATAAAACAGAGTGCAGAGAGCAGGGCTACATCATGCAAAAGCAAGAGTTCCTGGAAAAGATCGCATTCAACGTTATACAGGGAAGGGTGGAGGCCGAAGACGAGGGATTCGATGAGGGTCTGGAGGGTCAACCAGCTGTGATTGAGCTGGTGGAAGAGGCCATTGCTCAAGGCGTGGACCCCAGGTCTGTCGTTTTAGAAGGGATGACCAAGGCCATGGATGTGGTAGGGAAGAAATTCGAGCGGGAAGAGTATCTTATCCCAGACATGCTTGCTTCCGCGGAATGCGTGGGTGCTGCTATGGATATCCTATCACCGCATCTGGTTAAGGCAGGAGCGGGAACTAAGGGCAAATTCGTCATTGCCACAGTAGCTGGTGACCTCCACGAGATCGGGAAGAACATCGTTGCCATCATGCTTAAGGGCGGGGGCTATGAGGTCATCGATCTGGGCGCTGATGTGCCAACGGATCAGATCATAGAGGCAGTAAAGGAACACCAAGCAGGATTTTTAGGCCTTTCGGCACTCCTGACTACCACCATGCGGGGAATGGGAGAGGTTATAGAAGAACTCACAAAGGAAGGCCTGCGTAACAGGGTAAAGGTGCTCATCGGTGGCGCTCCGACATCCGCTGAATTTGCCAAGGAGATTGGGGCAGATTGTCATTGCAAGGACGCATTTGAGGCCCTCGATACGTTGAAAGGTATGGCGGCTTGAATCATTCAAGGTGAGGATACATGGCGGAAAAGAAGGCTTACACCCAGGCGTTTCGCACAGGTAAGTATGACAAGGTCTCAGGTCTGCTCGGAAAATACGACAACGTGAGAAAATACTGGGAGGACCAAGTCACCGGCATCTACTTACGCCCTTTCCTCAATAACCTGGTGGAGAACAAGAGGAACCGGCTGGAACGCCTGCGGATCTTGGACCTGGGCTGCGGGAGCGGTGATGGCTACGACCTGATCATGGGGGTTACCAGAAAGGATCCAGGGATTTACGAGTATGTTACCGCGACCATCACCGATGATATGCTCAAAGAGTACGTCGGGATGGACATCAACGTGGATCTGCTCCGCAAGGCTCAGGAGTATTATGCTAGCAATCCAAAGATGAAATTCGTAGAGGGAGACCTGTCCCACGGCCTGCCGCCTGAGATTCTTGAGGGCCAGCCGCCGTTTGATTTCTACTTCGCTTCCTTCGGAACGCTTTCCCATTTGCATGACGACCAGTGCGTTCGGATCATCGCAGATATTTGCAGGCATGCACCCGAGTATGCCCTCTTTATGGGAGACTGGCTTGGCCGTTACTCATACGAGTGGCAGGACCTCTGGCATCATCCAGTCAATCAGGAGTACTTTATGGACTACCGCATATCTTATCTGTCCCCCGAGGGAGAGAAAAAGGGGACAGACTTGGCCTCTTTCCCATTGCGGCTTATCACCAGGGATGAGGCCGTGAAGATCATCGAGCAGGCCTCCCAGGAGGCCGGGGTGGAAATTGCACCGCTTACCTTTTGCGATCGTTCCATTTTCGTCGGTCGTCACTTGGATACGGGTGACTACAACAAGAACTGTCCGAGGCTTCGCCTACCTGTGAACTCACTTTTCGAGAGTTACCAGAGAACGGACTTGGAGAGTCTCCTTGTGGACTATGTGCCCCGGCAGGGATTTGACCACCTCAACAACTTCTTTGAGCTCTTTTTCATGTCATGCAATGCCTTGGTCAAATACACCATTTCACTACTGAGCGAGTACGACTCGGAGGCAGGCAAATTGCGTTCGGCTCCCGAGGTGCTCCCCTTTTATCCCGATCCCCTCAAGGAGGCTATGCACAATATGCAGAGGGTGATCGAGGGTGTGGGATGGCTTGAATGGGGAGATGTCCGTGCCAATGTCATAGAACCACATCTCGCCTATTCGCTCCGGAGGCTCGAGATAGCCCTCCAGCCCGGAACGGGAATGGGCCATGGCCTAGTCGGGATATTTGAGATCAAGAAATAACCGGAATGTGAGCGGAGATTATGAGCGGATTAGTGGTCGCCTACGGAAGGCCAGATCGGAGTGAACTACAAGCTGCGTTCACTAAGATCAGCCATAGGGGACCGTACGCCGAAGGGATCTTCGAAGGCCAGGGAGTCATCATGTCCCAGAACTATCTCGAAGCCGACCGAGCAGGCCGAGAAGGGACCAATGTCCCCGTCGTAAGCCCCGACAAGGCCGAGCTCAGGATCTGTTACGACGGCCAAGTGGGCAATTGGAACGAGCTTGCCAGAGCGCACGGCATTTCAGACGGCCCTTACAGGGAGGAAAGGCTGTTTCTTCATCTGTACCAAAAGGGCGGCAGGGACATGCTCGGATATTTAAACGATGCGGTCTTTGCCTTTGTGATCTTTGACGGAAATGAGCTTTTTGCTGCGAGAGACCTTCTCGGTATCAAGACCCTGTATTACGGGTGGAAGGGTAAGACCCTCTATCTCGCGTCAGAACTGAAGAGTATTCTCGAGCTCACCGAGGAAGTCTATGAATTCCCCCCCGGCCACTATATGGACGGTGCGGGACGGCTGACGCGTTATGCGGAATTGTCGAAGGTTCCCCCTAAAGAGTACCATTCCAATCTGGACCGGATGATGAAGGACATCCGGGCTATCATCGAGCGAAGTCTCCGAAGTCGACTGGACTTCCGGGTGCCGACGGGCAGCCTCCTGAGCGGGGGGCTTGACAGCAGCGTGATCGCCCATCTGGCTAGTAAGGCATATGTGGAGAAATTTGGAGGGAACGCGCGATTGAAGACCTTTGCCTTGGGTACCGGCAAGGGCAGTGATATTCAAAACGCTCGGGCTATGGCCACCTATCTCAACACAGATCATCGCGAACTGATTGTGGAGCTCAAAGACATCCTCCAGGTCCTGCCTGAGGTCATCTATTATCTGGAATCCTTTGACCCCTCCTTGGTCAGAAGCTCGGTCTCAAATTTCCTCATATCCCAATACGCTCGTGGGCAGGGCATGCAGGTGCTACTATCTGGTGAAGGGGGTGATGAGGTGTTTTGCGGGTATGATTACCTTAAGGATTTTCCGACCGAAGACCTGTTCCACCGGCAAATAGAATGTATTGGATTCCTGCATAACAACGCCGCATTGCGGCTGGATCGCATGAACCAGTGCCATGGTCTTCGTGTGGTGGCCCCTCTCATATCGGGGGAACTGCTGGACTATGCATTGGCCATCCCACCGGAGTACAAGCAGAGATCAGAAGGCGGTCAAAAGATAGAAAAGTGGATCTTCAGAAAGGCATTTGAATCCCTCCTGCCCGAAGCTGTGGCCTGGGGCGTCAAGAGGGAATTTTCCCAGGGATCGGGTTCCGCCGAACTGCTTCCAGCATACCTTGAGGAGAAGGTCGCCGACGGCGAGCTAGCCGAGGCTCAGGCCGAATACCCCATGATTCGAAGCAAGGAGGAGCTTTACTACTTCCGTATCTTCACCGAGCACTTTGGCACTCACCGTGCTGTCGAGACGGTTGGCCAATGGGTCTGTGTGTAGGTTTTTAATCCCCATGCAAGAGGTTGTGGGATTTCAGAAAGCCGCGGGCAATATGGCGGGGAGAGCGCTTTTTACCATCTACCTCGTAGTTCAGACCCTGCATCGTTAGATCATCAAGAAGCCCCAAAAGCGGGGTCAATGCATCCCTAATTTCAGGATGGGCCTTCAGAACCTCTTCCCGGACGACCGGTGCCGCGTAGTAAGGGGGGAAGAAACCCCGGTCATCTGAGAGCGGTTTTAGCTTGTAAGCGGTGATGCGACCATCCGTGGCAAACGCACATATAACATCTACCTCCCCCTTGGCGAGCGCTTCGTACATGAGCGTGGGATCAAAATCCCTCACCTCCCCGAAACGAAAGCCATAAACCTTTCGGAGACCTGGGTAACCGTCTGGCCGTTCAGCGAATTCGGAGGTGAAGCCAGCCCGCAGATTTGCAGCGGATTCTGTGAGGTCAGAGATCCTCTCCCACCCGTGGAGGCGGGCATCCTCCTTCCTTACGGTAATTGCATAGGTATTGTTAAAACCAAAGGACTGGAGCCACTCTATGCCAAATTGCTTCCGGTACGCCCGCGCCACTACTTTGAAGGTTTCATCCGGATCCAAGAGAGCCTCCCGTTTCAAGATCGCGGTCAAAGCGGTTCCAGTATACTCGGGATAGATATCGATCTCTGCCCTTACAATGGCACCGTGGCAGATCATGGTGCCACCGAGGTTAAAACGGCGTACCACACTAAGCCCTGTCCGTCCCTCGATGAGTTGAGCCATTAGTTCGCCTAAGATAAGTTGCTCGGTAAAGTTCTTCGATCCAATTACCACCTTCGCCCCACGGTCCTGATCCGCTATTGTTGAGCCGGGACGAGACACAGGCGTCACTGCGGCTCCAGACATGTAAGCGATAGCTCCAGCCACGCCTATGAAAAAAGGGAGCAAGAATGCCGAAGTTCGAAACAGTATCCGGAGACGTTGCGGTAAATGCCGGTGTCTGCGGGGTTCGAGGCCCCACCCGACTGCTCCGATTGAGAAGTCCACGACCAAAGCGAGCAAAGCGGCAGGTATGGCCCCGAGCAGGATGAGGCTATTGCTAGCAAGGGCCAGTCCCCGGTTAATGAACTGGCCGAGGCCTCCCGCACCGATAAAGGCCGACAAAGTCGCGATGCCTACGCCCGTGACTGCTGCGGTCCTGATGCCGGCCACGATAAATGGTAGGGCCAAGGGAATCTTGACCTGCCATAGCTGTTGATGATTCGTCATGCCAAGGCCACGCGCCGCTTCCAATGCAGCGGATGACACTCCCTGAATCCCGGTAACTGTATTTCTCACTATGGGAAGGAGGGCGTATAATGCGAGGGCGATAATGGCAGGCACTGCCCCGATCTTTCCAGTGAGAGCAAGGAGGATAGCCAACATTGCGAGGCTCGGAATCGTCTGCAAGATTCCTATCGCCCCCAGCAGGAAACCACGCAGCCGAGCTACCCGAGATGCCAAGACGCCCAGTGGAATGCCTAACATTATGGCTGCACCGGTTGAGACACCGGTTAGTATCAGATGCTCGCCTGTCCGGAGCCACAGTTGCGGAAGCCTGACGGATACAAAATCAACAAAAGTCTCAACTGCCATCACCTCATCTCCTTGAAGACAGCCAGCTGCTTAGCGGGCTTCGAGAACAACTCAGCGACAAACTCGGTCTTTGGGGAGCTGAGAACCTCCTCTTTGGTACCTATTTGCTCGAGGTTTCCGTTGTGAAGAATGGCTATCTCGTCGCCCAGGGTGATCGCCTCCAGGATGTCGTGGGTAACAAAGATAATTGTCTTTCTAAGACGCCCCTTCAGGGACAACAACTCTTGCTGGAGGGTGTCCCGCGTCAGGGCATCCAGTGCACCAAATGGTTCATCCATGAGCAGGTAATCCGGATCCGCTGCCAGCGCTCTGGCCACACCTACCCGCTGTTGCTGCCCACCGGAGAGCTCATCTTGATAACGATCTGCAAAAATCCCCGGATCGAGGCCCATCAGTTCGAGGAATTCGTGGGCTCGAACGCGGCGACGATTCTTATCCCACCCAAGGAGTTTGGGGACGATGGCCACGTTTTGTTCGATGGTCATATGGGGAAAAAGGCCAATCTCCTGGAAGACGTATCCAATCTTACGGCGTAGCAATACAGGGTCCTGACTGGTTACATCCTGTCCGTCTACCTCAATCGTACCGCTGGTGGGCTCGATGAGCCTGTTGATCATTTTAAGGGTTGTGGTCTTGCCACAGCCGGATGATCCAAGCAGAACCAGCGTCTTCCCCTCAGCCACATCCAAGGAGAGCTCTTTCACCGCGTACGAACGGCCGCCGTCAAAGCTTTTGGAAATCTTTATGAGTCGAATCATAGTGGGCTGCTTAGTGGATCTTTAGCTTGTTTGACGTTGAGAGGGAGACGGACTCGCCAAATCTGCCTGACAATCTATCTAGCAGGGCTTTCTTTCAGTAAGATAGAAACTTAGGAGAAAACGGCTTATGTGTCAAGGCAAGAGGAACGCGTTAGGGCTGGGACACACAGAGGGATAGAATAAATCGGAACATACTCTAATTAGCGAGGGAAATCCACATACCCTCCCTAAGACTTCTTCTTTAAACCGAATCCCAGATTTCCCTGGGTGCCTGGCCTACTTCGTCGCCCGGCACTACGTAAACTACCATTGGCCCCCCTTCAATTTCCTTCAGATCTTCCTCATCTTCTACTGGTATATCCCGGGTATCAACTACATACTCGATATCATAGGCGATGGGCTCGCTTGGTTGGCTCGCTATCTTGACTTCCGCATCAGGATCAAAGCGCTCTAGCAATTGAATTAGTTCCTCTACCGTCATTTTGAATGCCCCTTTCCTTTACAGTTACAATGGCTTGAATTATCACCGCCTCAATTGCTACTCCGTCTCCCCCCGGTAGCAAAGGAAAAACTACCTCCTGCCGCACCGCGAACCGGAATTGTCCAATGTCTCATGGGAAAAACTCTCAAATGGTTGAACTGTATGACAACTCCAAATTATGGTAACCGGCTTCAGAGCTGATGATTATTGGTAATAGCTTCAAAGGTCGACTAACAGCCATTGTAGCTCAGTCTAACCAAACGATTACCTTACACTGCTTGGTTCTCACCCGGAAGACCTTCAATGGTTTCGCTGACCCCGAGATCACGTTGCCGGAATAATCAAAGGTCGATGCGAACAGACTGCAGCAGCGAAGTGTCCTAGTGCCAGCAACGGGGTCAATCCGCCTGCCGGTATAGGTACAGCTGTTTCTAAAGGCATGATATTGTCCGTCCATGCCGTAAATGACCAAGACCCTTTCCGGAAGCCCCCGCCCTTCCAGGCGTGTTGCCCCACAGGGCTTACGAAGCTCTGGCGCACGTGCCCACTCGATCTCAACCTTTCCTTTGGAATACTTCCAGCATCCCGGGTCTCCAGGAGACTTTGTTTTACTGATCCCCAAAACCCGTTCTAGTAGACCCAGTCCCATTCCTTGTGAAAATGAGTTATCCGATCTAGTTTTTGAGAACTCCTCCCTACATTGTATGGGCTCATGTGAAAGCAACTGTCAAGGAAAAATCTTTCCGCATGAGATTACTGAACTGGCAGATTCGAGAATGATTATTACTTTTAGATTCTCCCTTTCCCCTAGGGATATTTGTTGAATACCTATCAGGACTCTCTATGTCATAGTTTGAGGGCAAAGAGCCTTACAAAGGTAGAAAAAATAAAAAAATACTTGATTTGTTTTTTAGGTTTTGTAGGGTAAAGAGTAATCGCATGACAGCTCTTTCTCATTGTGTTTTGACTAGTTGTTGGTGGTGGGAGTAGAGAAATGTGCTCGTGATGCTGTAAAGCTGACGTGGAAGCTTAACACTAATAATACCAATGCCGCTCGGCTAGGTTCTCTTGTAGTCCCGGAATTTTTCAAAAAATCCACTGCGAAGAGCGCGACCGAAGGTCTTTTCGTCCACTCTGCAATGGGATTGCCTGCTTACAGCTGAACAGCCCCGCAAGTTTTTTAATTCCAAGTGCAGTTCCTAGGGATTCGCCTCACGACTTCTTTGGCTATCTTCATGGTATGACTCTTCGGTATTGGCAGTGAGCTCCTCAATCCCTCCAAACCATGCCTTTGCAAGTGGCATTTGTACACGGAGGAGGACTGTTTTCGGCTTATACTCAAAAAAATAGTTGCAGGAGGCTTGTATGAGTCAGGCAAAGTGTGGAGATAGGGTAAAGGTACACTACACAGGGAGGCTAGAAAACGGCGAGGTATTTGCTGACTCAACAGAGAGCAAGCCGCTCGAATTCACAATTGGAAAGGGAGAAGTTATTCAGGGGTTTGAAAAGGCTATTATCGCTATGGAAGTCGGGGAGACAAAGACTATTAAGCTCCCGCCAGAGGAAGCATATGGCCCAAGGCAGGAAGATTTAGTGGTGGACGTGAAAAAGAACAGTCTTCCTGAAGATATAACACCTATTATCGGGCAGCAACTGCAGATTCCTCAGAGGAACGGCAAACCTGTCGAGGTAACTGTTAGCGATATCAGTGGGGACACTGTAACTCTTGATGCAAACCATCCATTAGCCGGAGTGACCGTGACCTTTACGATCCTCTTATGTGCAATTAGGTGACTTGTTGCCCTTTTTAGATAGGATGAAACTTCCAAAACCAGAGAGAGGTGCCAGAGACCCGGAGTAATGAGTCTCTGCTGCGGTCAGAGCTTGGGGTTAAGGCACAATGCCGTTAGATCTCCTTAAGCAGAAGAGTTTGAGTTATGCAAAAGTTACGCAAGAATGAAGGGATCTTAAGCGTAATACATGAGCATAGGGCTGTGAGAGGCGGTGAGATAGTTCCCGTCTTCTTGAGGGTCAGGTATGAGAAGGAAAATATGGAGGCCTTTTTATCTGCGGTCGGTATCTCCAAGGAGAAATTAGAGATGTATGAACGGGAGGCTCTCTATGAGGGGTTGAAGTGGGGAGAGGATCACCCTGGCCAGGAACAAGTCAAGGCGGGAGATGTCTTGATGGTGGTGTTTTGGCAACTACTCATGAAGGCTGAACATCCTATGAAGGAACCTCTCAAATATGGGCTTAAGATCCATAGGGAGGGCGAGGCTACTGACAACGACGAGGACTGTGTCCGCTATAGTATAAGCCTTTAAGCTCAAATGGGCACGAGTGACTGGTACTCCTTTAAGGACCTTCGTGATGAGACTGAGCTACCTTTATGGGATAGGGGCTTTGGTGCGTCTAACTTAAAAGCTTGCTCAAACCTTTAACCAGATAGCGCATTCGCCTCAAAAAATAACCGAGTAATTAGCCTTGACTGATACATATTTTGTATGTATGGATAAAAGAAGGTCTTACCTGTACGAGATGGGGGAAGAATTCACTGATAGTTAGTATCAATTTATACGAGATGATATTTGTTCTACGAGGCGAGAAGAGTGACGGGTTCGCATCAGAGGTGACGACTTTGACAACAGTAGACTTGGGAAGGAAACGACAATCCTTCCCAAGGACGCCGAGCTCTTGAATATCGGCAAAGTTACCAAGATGCGGATTACCATCAACCTGGACAGGGATATCATCGCCTATTTCAAGCAAGGGGCGGCTGAGACAGCAAGGGGATATCAGACGCTCATCAACGATGCACTGAGGGATTACATAGGGCTGGCAAGTAAGACCGACGTGCTCACCAACCTGGCAGAGCGGGTAAAGCGCTTAGAAAAGAGATTGTTCGGATAAATCGCCTTTACCCTCTTCCACGGTGACAACGCTCTCAATCAGCCTGTTATAGTACCCTTAGCGGGGTGAATTTTCACCTCTACTGCCCGGGCGTTCCGGCGCAGCGGCGAACGTGTTTCCGGATAGTAAAGAGCCCCGGGTATCCGTTCGGTGTTTATTCTTGGGGGTGAATATCTGAGGTCGAGAATCTCAAGACAGGCCCCAAAACGAAGAGCATGGCCGGAAGAGCTCTTCCTACCGGAGGGACTGTTAGCAAACGGTGGGACTCAGCATTACAGAAAAAATGGTAAAAGGTTTTTCCTTATCCTCGAAATGTCCTTGGTGAATCTGATTCTCAGTGATTTTTTACCCTTAAGATTTCTCCGTTGATCCCCTGAAGGATGTCTTTGAGTGGTGTCAGTACATCTCAAGTGCTCAAAGCAAAGGCAAAAGGAGTTTCTTGAGGGGGTTCCTAATGAGGAGAGAGAGAAGGCCCTATTTAACACTTTGGGCGAGTGTCTTAGAAAAGGCTATTGAGGACCTTTACTATGAGCCGCCTGAAACCCAAGAAGACCTAACAACGTACGAGAATAGAGTAGTTGACAAGGAGTTATACTGGAAAAGGCAGGCGCAACAGTGGTTTAAGAGCAAGAGCAAACAGTTTAACAGCTTTGAAGGGATCTGTGTAATCCTGGGGCTGGAACCCTCTCGCATTAGAAAAAGACTATACGAAAAGGGATTGCTATCTGAATAGATTGCGCCGTTAACACCATAGGCAAAGGTCCCTGGAAAAACTCGAAACGGGCTTGAGGGGCACCCATGCACCTGGCACAGGCCCCAAGAAAGGACTGAAGGAGGAGTGGATCTGCTGTGATTGCTGCGAGAAGAGACTGTATGACACGCCAATCAGGACCAAAAGGGATAAGGATTTCCAAACTCAAAAGAAAGACAGCTGAGAGCAGCGAAGTCGTCTCCGGCAACTTCGTATCCTTACAGTGCCGGTGTTAACAGTGTAGTGAAGGCGATGGGAATATTTCCAAACTTACTCAAGGCATTAAGAGGTTGGGAAAGGAAAATCGAAGATCAATATGTAGCTATGGTCCAAATGGCAGTGGGCATGTCGCCACCAAAGGCTAGAAGCACCATCCGCGATATTATTGCAGAGGCAAGAGAGGAATCCCTTAAGGAAGACATCCCGGCGGACTTACCCGACAGGGTGGCTGACTTCCTCCTGGAAAGGGAATCTAGCGATGAAAAGATTAAATCCAGCCTGGCTAAGAAGAGGAAGGAAGGTGTGAGAGACGAAGATATACAGTGGTGGTTTAACATGGACGATCTTGAAAGGAGAATCCTGTTAAAGCTCGATGATGTGACTAGACACGCCCTGTTTACCAAACTGAGAGAGGAGGACGGCCTTAGCGAAGGTGAGGCGGCAAAGGGCGTGAGGAAGAGTTACCCGGTTTTTGGCGATCCCGATGATACCACGGTTGCTACCGGAGAAGATAGGCCTCTGCCCTATGAACTTAAGGACAGAATTAGAAGTTTCGTCAAAAAGAGGATGCAGAGAGATCCAGAAGCATTCAAAAAAGAAATCAAAGGGTCATCGAGCTTCAATGCCTTGATAAGAAGAGAGGTGAAAGAGGGGAATATATAGGGCCACTCAGCGCCGTGTTGGAGGTATCCATGAGTCAGGCGAAATACGGAGACAGGGTAAAGGTACACTTCACAGGAAGGCTGGAAAATGGTGAAGTGTTTACCAGCTCAGGAGACAGCGAGCCGCTTGAGTTTACCCTTGGCAGTGGGCAGGTGATTCCAGGCTTTGAGAAGGCCGTTACGGGTATGGAGGTGGGGGAGACGAAGACTGTTACCCTGCCGCCGGAAGAAGCATATGGACCAAGGTTTGAAGATTTGTTAGTGGGGGTGAAAAAGAGTAACTTTCCCCAAGACATAACCCCTATTCTCGGAGAGCAACTTGAGATCCCACAGGAAGATGGCGAACCTCTCAAGGTGACAGTTTGCGATATCAGTGAAGACACTGTAACTCTCGATGCAAACCACCCTTTGGCGGGATACACGTTGACCTTCACTATCATCTTAGTTGCAGTTAAATGATTGTGTAGGCCCCATTCTCTGTTGGGTCAAACGTGCAAAAAGATATAGGAAAGGCTGATGCCCAAGAGGAAATAGTGCCTCCTCTTTGAATCTGTAGGCCATAATCGACAATCGTTATGGGCAAAGTGAGCAAGACCATATTAACCTCGCTTGTGAGCTCTCTTGCGTTCTTGCTGTTGTCCGCTTCTATCCTGGCAGAGGAGAGAAAAATTGACCTGGATTTTGGAGCCTCTACCCTCTCCGCCGATATTAAAGAAGCACCACTAAGAGCTGTGGTTGAGGAGATTAAAAGGCAAGAAGAAGGGGTATGGTTCAAAATATGGCTCAAAGGCACTAAGGCCTCACTGGATGATAAGGTCTCGGTGCGGTTTACGCACCTGTCGATTCGGGACGGTATGGACCGGATCTTTTCATCGATGAACTATAGCCTCATCTTTGATCAACACGGCAAGCTCCTGGGTGTATTTCTCCTTGGCAAGCCTGCAAGGGCAAGGGGAAGGATTACAAGAGTGAGAACCCCGAGAGCGCCCCGACGGTATGTAGGGCAGAGATAGTACGTGCCCCTTTTAAACTCCCGAATCGAGTTGTCAAGTAGGACGGAGAGGTTCTGTAGTTACTATCTGGTCCGCTCATGCAGCGTATATGGGATGCCGAGACTATGCCTCACTTCTTGGCATCAAGAGCGGTAATCCACGCTTTATGAGAGAAAGCATTTCACCCTCAGCAAGGGGGACAGAGTATAGCATTTCAGGGGTGCGGTCTATTCTCGAATTTCAAGCATGCAAGTGCCTCTCTTAAAAACTATGTTTCTCAAGGGGAAAACGTATGAACAAAAATCCAGACAGGGAAATGAAAGACTTCGTGGCAGAGATCGCTGATGCGCTAGGACGAAGGCGAAGGGATAATCCTATTAAAGACCATGGGGGATCCCGTGATTTCAAATCAAAAAAATCACAAAGAAAGACCCTCATGCTTGGGGGCGCGCTTACGCTCCTTTTGCTCATCCTCTTTGCTGTATTCTATCGAGGTGGCAGTGAGCTATCCCCAGAGGATCTTTCAT